>Ga0105048_10006747_pt1 | contig 18510 bp, 18 predicted proteins | sample MAT05_FD_78382 | JGI IMG/M metagenome (GOLD analysis project Ga0105048, IMG submission 78382) | Freshwater microbial communities from Lake Fryxell liftoff mats and glacier meltwater in Antarctica - MAT-05 | ecosystem: Environmental > Aquatic > Freshwater > Ice > Liftoff microbial mat | place... | reverse complement strand
TTGTTGGCTGATTATCAACGTACTCGCTTACCAGAAGGTCGCGTATAACACGGCCAATACAGAAACGATGCCAATTGAACCGACTACGAACGACGGCGACACGCGGAACATGCGTTTGTCCACTACGATTTCGTTGGTGCTGTTGGCGTACCCCGCTGGATCGGTCAGCGAAATAATGACCATCAGAATAATGTCGATGCAGAACACCCAGGTGGTGCGGTGCAAAAACGGAATCGACTCGGCCTGTACGTTTACTACCTGCATTACCTCGGGCCAGAATTTGAGCAGGGTCGAGAGCGGCAGGGTGATAAGGGCCACGGTCAGCGCGGCCCGGTTGGTAGCGCGTTTCCAGAAAAAGCCCAGCAGGAAGATAGCGAAGATACCCGGCGTTACAAAGTTGGTATATTCCTGAATGTACTGATACACCTGATCGAGTGAGCGCAGCAGCGGAGCCAGCGCAATGGCCACCGCAAACGAAATCACTACCGCCCACCGCCCCACGTTGACCAGCTTCCGCTCCGATGCGTTTTTGTCAACGTATTTCCGGTATAGGTCGAGCGTGAAGATGGTGGAAATGGAATTGCATTTGCCCGCCAGTGACGCCACAATAGCAGCGGTGAGCGCGGCAAAGGCCAGCCCTTTCATACCTACAGGTAGCAGGTTCATCAGCACCGGATACGCCTGATCGGGTTTTACCACGCCCGATGCATCGGTCATGGCATCATGGAAGGAACCGCTTTGGTACAGCACGTAGGCGGCAATACCGGGAATGACCACAATGAGCGGGATGAACAGTTTCAGGAAAGCCGCGAAGAGAATGCCGCTCCGGGCAGTTTTGAGGTCGGCCCCCAACGCCCGCTGTACAATATACTGGTTGCAACCCCAGTAATACAAGTTATTGAGCCACATACCGCCAGTGACCAGAGCCATACCGGGTAGGGCGTCGTACTGCGGGTGGCCTTTTGGCAGGTACATCTGAAAATGGTCACCCGCCCGTGCGCGGAGCGATACCAGCCCGTCCCAGACGCTGTCTGTTCCCGACTGCTGCGCCACGAGTTGCAGGGATAGATACGTCACCACTAAGCCACCGAAAATCAGCACAACCACCTGAATCACATCGGTATAGCCAATCACTTTCATGCCGCCAAGCGTAATGAATATGGCGAAAACGGCCAGCCCAATGGTACCGACAAAGAACGGAACCCCCGCCAGCGACTCGATGGCAATGGCGCCCAGATACAGGATAGACGTGAGATTGACCAGCACATAGACCACCAGCCAGAAGATAGCCAGAATCGTGCTGACCGTGTCGCTATACCGCTGCGCCAGAAACTGCGGCATGGTATAGATGTTGTTACGCAGGTAAATCGGGATGAAAAACACTGCCACAATAATCAGCGTAGCAGCCGCAAACCACTCATACGATGAAATGGCCAGCCCCATTGCAAAGCCCGACCCGGCCATACCGATGAAATGCTCAGCGGAAATATTCGACGCAATCAGCGACGCCCCAATAGCCCACCACGTCAGCGACCCTTCGGCCAGAAAAAAATCGGTAGTGTTCATCTCCGCCGACTGCTTCTTCCGATAAATCCAATACCCGTAGCCAACGACAACGGCGAAATAGACAAGAAAGACAAGGTAATCGGCAACGGCGAGATGATTCATTACGGCGGGGTTTCACCGTAAAGCACATGCTTACGTGTTTTATACCGGAGTGTTTTACTGCAACGATTTTGTCATCCCGACGAAGGAGGGGTCTCGATGACAACTATCAAGCGAGATCCCTCCTTCGTCGGCATGACAAAAACCGTTGCAGTAAATCCTACAACGTCGAGAAATCGAACGTATCCAAAAACGCCGTGGTGAACTTGCCGGAGTTGAAGGCGGGGTCGTCCATGAGCTTGATGTGAAACGGAATCGTAGTTTTAACGCCTTCAATCACGAATTCCTGCAACGCCCGCTTCATCCGCGTAATCACTTCCTCGCGCGACTGCCCCGATACAATTACCTTGGCAATCATAGAGTCGTAGTTGGGCGGAATAGTATAGCCCGCATACACGTGACTGTCTATACGAACGCCGTGACCGCCCGGCAGGTGCAGCACCGTAATCTTACCCGGCGAAGGCCGGAAGTTATTGGCGGGGTCTTCGGCGTTGATGCGGCACTCCATCGCGAAGAGTTTCGGCGTGTAATTACGGCCCGAAATAGGGTAACCGGCGGCTACCTTGATCTGCTCTTTGATGAGGTCGAAATCCGTTACTTCTTCCGTAATCGGGTGTTCGACCTGAATCCGGGTGTTCATCTCCATGAAGAAGAACTTCCCGTGTTTATCCACCAGAAACTCGACCGTACCGGCCCCTTCGTAGCCAATGGCCTGCGCCCCTTTTATGGCAGCCGCACCCATTTCTTCGCGTAGCTCATCGGAGACTACCGGCGAGGGTGTTTCTTCGACCAGCTTCTGATGGCGTCGCTGAATGGAGCAATCACGTTCGGAGAGGTGGCAGACGGTACCAAACTGGTCGCCCACAATCTGAATCTCGATGTGGCGCGGCTCTTCCACAAATTTTTCGAGGTAGAGTCCATCGTTGCCAAAGGCGGCTCCGGCTTCGGTGCGGGCGTCGTTCCAGGCTTTCTCGAACTCGGCTTCTGACCGGACAATGCGCATACCGCGACCGCCCCCACCTGCTGTGGCTTTCACGATGACGGGATAGCCCATTTCGTTCGACAGTTCGATACCCTGCTCCATCGACTCCAGCAGCCCTTCGGAACCGGGAATAACAGGTACGCCAGCGGCCCGCATGGTAGCTTTGGCAGTTGCTTTGTCGCCCATGCCGTTGATCTGCTCGGCAGTGGCGCCAATGAATTTGATGCCATAATCTTCACAAATCTGCGAAAACTCAGCGTTCTCGCTCAAAAATCCATAACCCGGATGAATGGCATCAGCCCCCGTTACTTCGGCGGCTGAAATGATATTGGGAATGCTCAGGTACGACTGTCGGCTCGGTGGCGGGCCAATGCAAACGGCCTCATCGGCAAAGCGTACGTGCAGGCTTTCGCGGTCGGCGGTAGAGTAAACGGCTACGGTCCGAATGCCCATCTCTCGGCAGGTACGGATAATCCGCAGGGCAATTTCTCCCCGGTTGGCAATAAGTATTTTCTTAAACATTCACTCGTTCAAAATTAGATGGGTTCTACCAGGAACAGTGGCTGATCGTATTCGACGGGTGTGGCGTTTTCGACCAGTACCCTTACGATACGTCCCGATATTTCGGACTCGATTTCGTTGAACAGTTTCATGGCTTCGACAATGCACACCACTTTACCCTCCGTAATGCTGTCGCCAACTTCAACAAACGACGGTACCTCAGGTCCCGACGAGCGGTAGAACGTGCCGATCATTGGCGATTTGACCGTGATATAGTTCGAAGCCGCTACTGGTATGGCGGGGGCTGCTGCCGGAGCCGACGCTACTGGTGCTGCTATTGCCAGAGCGGGCGCGGCTACCGGAGCCGCCATCATCGTAACGGCCTGCGGGGCCGTCGGCGACGACTGGCCGTACCGCTTCACGCTGATTTTCAAATCGGTCGTCTCAATATCGACCTCGTCTAAACCCGACTGCGAAATGAAGTCGATGAGCTGCTGAATGTCCTGAGTAGTCATTAGGGAAGGGGTTTACTTTACTCGTTCTACGTAGTCGCGGGTGCGGGTATCGACCTTTATTTTCTGGCCTGATTCGATGAAGAGCGGCACCATGATTTTAGCACCGGACTCTACCTCTACGCGCTTTTTAGGGCTGTTGGCTGTATCGCCTTTCATGCCCGGCTCGGCGTAGGTCACTTCCAGCTCTACAAACGGCGGCAGTTCGCAGGAAAGGTACGTCTCATTGTCGGCGTTCATAAGAATTTCAACTTCCTGCCCTTCTTTCATCATATCGGCCCCGTCTATCAGCTTCTCGTCGAGATTGATCTGATCGAAGGTTTCCTGATCCATGAAGTTATACCCGGATTCGTCTTTGTAGAGAAACTGAAACTTCCGGCGTTCTACCCGAACCGGCTGAATGGACACACCCGCGTTAAAGGTATTGTCGATGACACGTCCCGTAGTGAGACTCTTGAGTTTGGTACGCACGAAAGCCGCGCCTTTGCCGGGCTTTACGTGTTGAAATTCGGTAATCTGAAACAGGTCGTTGTTGTAGTTGATGACCAGTCCGTTACGGATGTCTGCGGTTGTTGCCATTTTCTGAACCAGGATTTACTGGATTGAGCAGATTTACTTGATTGTTAAAACAGATCGTCGCCAGAGATACCTTGATTTCCTATGACTGGATAAAATCCTGCAAATCACAAAAATCTGGTAAATCTTGCCGGGGCGCCGGAGCGATTCAGACTAATACGCCCACTTCACGTACACAGCCCCCCAGGTAAAGCCTCCGCCAAACGCGGCTAATACGAGGTTATCACCTTTTTTAAGTTGTGCTTCGTAGTCGTGCAGACAGAGTGGTATGGTGGCGGCTGTGGTATTGCCGTATTTATGAATGTTCATCATGACCCGGTCCGATTCGATACCCATGCGGTTCGCGGTGGCGTCGATAATACGTTTGTTGGCCTGATGCGGAACCAGCCAGGCTATGTCTGCACCGGTAAGGTTATTACGTGCCATTATTTCGGCAGATACGTCGGCCATGTTCTTGACCGCAAATTTAAACACCGAGGGTCCATCCTGATATACGTAGTGCCAGCGTTTGTCTATTGTTTCGTGAGTGGGTGGATAACGACTACCCCCTGCTTTCTGAATCAGGTGGTTTTGGCCCACACCGTCGGAGTGAATAATGGAGTCGATCACGCCAAGCCCTTCGGTGTTTGGCTCAAGCAGGACGGCCCCGGCCCCATCGCCAAACAGCACACACGTAGTCCGGTCAGTATAGTCGGTAATGGCCGACATCTTATCGGCCCCTACTACAATTACTTTCCGGTACTTACCCGTTTCAATAAACTGAGTGCCAATGGTGAGTGCGTAGATAAATCCCGAACAGGCTGCCTGAATGTCGAAACTGCCCACGTTGCGGATGCCGACCATGTCGCAAATCAGGTTAGCCGTGCAGGGGAAAACGTAATCGGGCGTGGTAGTGGCGCAGATGAGCAGGTCAATATCGGCGGGTGCCGTACCGGTCTTTTCAAGCAAACCTGCCACCGCTTTCGCACCCATGTGCGAGGAGCCCATGCCTTCACCTTTCAGGATGTGCCGCTCTTTGATGCCGGTGCGGCTGGTAATCCATTCGTCGTTGGTATCGACCATCTGCTCCAGTTCGGCATTGGTAAGCACGTAGTCTGGTACATAGCCGTGTATTCCTGTGATGGCAGCTTTCGTCATAGTAAATTGTCAAGTTTACGGTCTTTCGGTTGCGCGAAGCGGTCTGCTGATGCGTTCAGCTTACTGTGTACCGTATTTCGTAAACTAATTCAAGGCTTGTGCAATTTTGGTGTACGCATCAGATTCTACTTGCCGAATAGCTAACCGAATCATATTCTGAATAGCCAACGGCGACGAAATTCCGTGGGCAATAATAACGTTTCCATTAACGCCCAGAATTGGGCTGCCACCAATGGATTCGTAGTTAGTTCGGTCAATAAACGTATCACTGATGCCGCGCTGTCTGGCCATCTGGTAAAACGATTCGCCGAGTTTAAACAGCGCATTTCCCGTAAAACCATCGGTGACCAATACATCGGCTTTGCCAGCGAAGAAATCACCCCCTTCCATATTCCCAATGAAATTGATCCGGCGGTTATCGCGTAGAAGCTGGTAAGCGGCCTGCGCTATGAGTGAGCCTTTCTGCTCTTCGTGACCAATATTCATCAGCGCCACGCGGGGGCGGTCAATGCCGAAGGTATGTTGGGTGTAGAGCGAACCAATTTCGCCGAACTGGGCCAGCATTTCAGGTTTGCAGTCAGCGTTGGCACCAATATCGAGCATGATAGCCGTTCCACCCGTAATCTGGGGTACGTATCCGGCAATGCAGGGGCGCAACACGCCCTCAGTTGCTTTTATGCTAAACAGAGCACCTACATGCATTGCCCCGGTGTTACCAGCACTGCAAAAGGCCTGCACCCGACCATCTTTCAAGAGTTTAAAGCCAATGCCAATACTGGAGTTAGGCTTTTGCGAGAGCGCTTTGGTGGGGTGTTCGCCCATGTCGATTACGTCCTCGGCATCAACAATTTCTATATTGGCCGGGCGTGGCCCAAGCAGTTCCTCTATTACAGATTGTCGGCCAATCAGCACAAGAGTTACCGTTGGCGGCAGGTCGGCAGCGGCCAGCAATACGCCCTCCACAATTGCTTTCGGAGCGAAATCGCCACCCATTGCATCCACTGCTATTTTCATCGGCTTCGTTTGTTCTAAAGTGATTTCGGCGGGGCCGGGTCACAAAAATGACGCGTAAAAATAGGGACGCAACAGGCAATAAAAAAGTATTTCGCACCCGCCTTTGACAAGACATCCGCGAAATACTTCCCATAAAGTCCTGAAAATTAGGCGGCTTTGATGTAATTCTCGACAACCATCTGTCCCTTATAAAACAGGTTGCCTTCAAATACGTGGGCGTGGTGCCGCTCGTGTACTTCGCCGGTTTGGGCATCGGTCGAGAGGGTTACGGCCGTAGCCTTATAGTGCGTTCTGCGCTTGTCGCGCCGGGTGCTGGAGATTCGTCGCTTGGGATGTGCCATTTTTTTAAGTTATAAAGTTGTAGAGTTATAAAGTTGTAGAGTTGGTTTGGGAGTGGTAAAACTTTACAACTCTATGACCGCAATGGCGGGCTATATCCAACATTACAACTCTTTTTAATTATCGCTCAGTTTGCGCAGGGCAGCCCAGCGCGGGTCAATGGTTTCAGTTGGTGCACCTTCTTCGCTGCTGTCGGTTAGGTTAATATCAGACTGATACACTAACCGACCGGGGCTGTCCTGTTCCTCGTCTTCCTCATCGCGGAACCGGGGGTGCAGCCGCTTCATGGGCAACGACAGACTCAGAAATTCAAAAATGAACCGGGCTACGTTAACAACCTGTGTGTTTCGCTCAATCAATTCAATTTCGTCGCTCAGTTCTTCGTTATGGTCGCCGAACTTGAGCAACATCGTTCGCCGGGTATCAACCGGCTGTTCATATTCGTCAAGGCTGCGGTCACAAATCTGCTCAACACTGCCCACGATGTGAAAATCGAGCCGGATCATGGTTTCGGACTTATCCAGAATTAGGTGCGTCTGCACGGTTCCGTGTTCGATTAACGTCTGTTCCAGCGCGGCAAAAAACGCGTTGTCCGATTCGAAATCGTACTCGTATCGTTTGGGTTGCAGCCCGGCAATGTTAATATCGTATGGACGTAATGCGTTCACGGTAAGCCCTCCTCTCAAAACAGGACCGCAAAAGTACGAAACATTTGTGAATCAAGGAAGTGGAGAGGAGAGTTTTGTTATGTTCGCTGTCGTTCACTGGAAATGGTTGGGACACAGAGATGCACGGAGAAGCACAGAGTTACAAAGAGGTTTTGCCGGCGCATCTTTTCTTTTTTCTCTCTGTGAATCTCCATTGCCCTCTGTGCATCTCTGTGTAACAATCGTCTCCGTGAGCGATAGCGACCTCCCGAACATAAAAACCCAGCTGGAGTTATTCCCTAAAAAACTCAGCATCATGGCTCAATACACGCTCGTCGAGAAACAGCACATCGAAGAACACAACGAATATTACGAAGTACGCACAACGCATACCGATAACCCAAAGAGCCTGTTCTTCACCACCAACGAAGAAAACCTCGAAACTACAGCCGCCGATGTTGTGGCCGACAATATGCCCGGTGTCAACAACTGGACCATTATCCCGCACCGCAAAGACCGGGATAACCTGATGTACGACGTTTCGTGAGGAATTGGGTAGTGTACGATGAATACGAGACGTATTGCTGAACGTACTGGCATTTTTCATCGTACATTGTTCATTATTCATTGATACACTATGGAATCCTTATTTGTCACCGCGCATACAGCGGCCCTCGTACCGCGCATCCGTGAGTTTGTGCAGAACGAACTTGTGCCACTCGAAACTGCCGAATACCTCACCGGTAATTTCTCGAAAGTAGCCGCCATTCTCGACCAGAAACGTGAACTCGTCAAAAAAGCGGGGTTGTGGGGATTGCAGCACAGCATTGACGAGGGCGGTCTGGGGCTGACGCTCTGCGAGTTTGGCCAGGTCAGCGAAGCGCTGGCATGGTCGCCGTATGGGCATTATACGTTCAACTGCCAGGCTCCCGATATCGGTAATATGGAGCTGATGCATAAACACGCGCCCGCTCACTTGCAAAAAGAATACCTAAAACCCCTGCGCGAAGGTGACATCCGTTCGTGCTTTTCTATGACCGAACCCGATTTTGCCGGCTCCAACCCCACGCGCATGGGTACTACGGCGGTACAAGAAGATGGTGAGTGGGTTATCAATGGCCACAAATGGTTTACCAGTTCGGCAGATGGATCGGCGTTTGCCATTGTGATGGCTGTGACTGACCCTGACGCGGCACCGCACCGCCGGGCCAGCATGATTCTGGTGCCGACCAATACGCCGGGTTTTGAGCTGGTACGAAACATCAGTATCATGGGCGACGGTTCCGACCACTGGGGCAGCCATGCCGAAGTGCGCTACACCGATGTGCGGGTGCCGCTCAACAACCTGATTGGGGGCGAGGGTATGGGCTTTGTGCTGGCACAGGAACGGCTGGGCCCGGGCCGAATTCACCACTGTATGCGCTGGATTGGCATCAGTGAGCGGTGTTTCGACCTGATGTGCCGCCGGGCGGCCACCCGCGAAATAGAAGATGGTGTCATGCTCGGCGAAAAACAGTTTGTGCAGGGCTGGATTGCCGAAAGCCGCGCCAGTATTGACGCAGCCCGGCTTATGGTGTTGCGCACGGCGCAAAACATTGACAGGCAGGGAGCGGCAGCGGTGCGGAACCAGATTTCGGAGATCAAATTCTTCGTGGCCGATATTATGCTGAACGTGGTTGACCGAGCCATTCAAACCTACGGCGCGATGGGCATTACCGACGATGTGCTGTTGCCCTGGTACTACCGCCACGAACGGGGTGCCCGCATTTACGACGGTGCCGACGAGGTCCACAAAACCGCCCTCGCCCGGAGTATTTTAAAGGAATACGGACTGGATACGCGGAAGAAGAGAAATCTTAACACAGAGAAAACAGAGACCTCACAGAGTTAACGGAGTTCTCTATTTTCTCTTTTAACTCTGTGTAATCTCCGTTCTTCTCTGTTAAAAAAACATGACAGACAAGCCCACCCAAACCCGCCCCGGCGAAGAGCTGAACCTTACCGCACTGCAAACTTATCTGAACGATACCGTTTCGGGGTTTGGGACAATCGACAGCGTGTCGCAGTTTCCGGGTGGGTACTCGAATCTGACGTACCTGCTCACGACCAACAACCGCGAGTATGTGCTGCGTCGGCCACCAGTAGGCGCGAAAGACATCAAAGGCGGACACGACATGGCCGGGAGTTTCGGGTGCTGACTATGCTGCAACAGGCCGGTTATCATAAGATTCCTGAGCCGGTGGCTTTCTGCGATGAGGAGTTGGTGATGGGCTACCCGTTTTACGTCATGACGCGGGTACCGGGCGTGATTCTGCGGGCGCACACGGCACCAAAACTGGGCATTGCGCCAGACGTTATGCGTCGGTTGTCGGAGTCACTAATTGATGAACTGGTGGCTCTGCATGGTCTTGACATTCAGCAAACTGGACTGATTGCGTTGGGGAAACCTGACGGGTACGTACAGCGTCAGGTGAGCGGCTGGCACAAACGCTACGGCGCGGCCCAAACCGACGCTATTGCCGACATGGATACGCTGAGCCGGTACCTGACTGACAAACTCCCGCCCGAACACCTGGCTCCGACACTGCTGCACAACGATTTCAAATATGATAACGTCGTGCTCAACCCAGACGATCTGACCGATATCCGGGCCGTACTGGACTGGGAGATGTGTACTGTAGGCGACCCACTCATGGACCTCGGCACTTCACTGTCCTACTGGGCCGAAGCAAAGGACGACGCCTTCCGGCAAACATTTAACCTGACCTGGTTGCCCGGCAACCTGACCCGGCAGGAGGTAGCCCATCGGTATGCCGACCGCAGTGGACGTGACGTATCGAGTTTGCTGTATTATTACGTGTTTGGCCTGTTCAAGAACGCGGTGGTGTTGCAACAGATTTACGGACGCTACAAAAAAGGACTCACGCAGGACCCTCGTTTTGCCGCGCTTGGTCAGGGTGTTCGCGTACTGGCGCGGGCGGGGGTGCAGGCCGTAGAAACCGAAACGTTCTGACTATGACCAGTGCCTTTCTCATCATCGACGCGCAGTACGATTTTTGCCATCCTGATGGTGCTTTATTTGTGCCGGGTGCCAACCGCGACGTGGACCGCATGGCCGGGCTGATTCGGGAACACTCCGGGCAAATTGACTATATTGTCGTAACGCTCGATACGCACCACGTGCTGGACATTGCGCACCCGCTGTTCTGGGCCGACGCGGAGGGAAATCATCCCGCGCCCTTTACCGCTATTTCGGCGGCTGAGGCAGACGCGGGCCGGTGGGTGCCGCTTTTCCACGCTGAACAGGCCCGGCAATATGTTCGTGAGCTGGAAGCGGGCGGGCAGTTTACGCACTTCATCTGGCCCGAACACTGCCTGATTGGCTCGCGCGGGGCGGCTTTGCACGACCCGCTGACAGACGCACTACGCAACTGGTGCCAACAGCGTAACCGCGATTACGTGGCCGTACAGAAAGGACTGTATCCGCTGACCGAACATTTCGGAATCTTTCAGGCGCAGGTACCCAATCCCGCCATGCCCGAAACTGTGCTAAACACCGCCCTCATTGCCGATTTGAACCGCTTTGATACGGTGTATCTTATGGGCGAGTCCAAATCGCACTGCGTGGCTAACAGCCTGAAACAACTCCTTGATTTCGCACCTGAACTGGTGCCAAAACTCGTTGTTGTGACCGACTGTACCTCGGATGTGTCGGGTATGGGTTATCTTGCCGACCCTATTTATGCCGAAGCCCGTGCCCGTCAGGTCCGGTTTATAGAATCGGCAGAACTGGCGGAGCAATGGAAGGCGGATAACACCCTAAAATAATATCTTATCGACATTATGGAAAACACAATTCCTCTCTTCCCGCTCAACCTGATCGTTTATCCCGGCGAAGACCTCAACCTGCACATTTTTGAGCCGCGCTATCGGCAGCTCATCGACGAGTGCATAGACAAGGAAAAAACCTTTGGCATTCCGGTGTTTATCGGTAATAAACTACCCGGCTACGGTACCGAAATGCACGTAACGACCCTGCATAAACGGTACGACGATGGGCAGATGGACATCAAATCGAAAGGCTTGCGGGTGTTTCGGCTGGTCAACTTCGAAAACCCAGTGGCGGGTAAGCTGTACGCGGGTGGCGAAGTAGAATGGGTAGAACCCGGCGATAATATCAGTGCACACGTTGATGCATTGGTGCAGCGACTGGACAATTTGTACGACCTGCTGCAGATTGAAGCTGACTACGACCCCACCGCCGAGAATTTTTCGTACCGGGTGGCCCATAAAGTTGGGCTGTCAATTGAGCAGGAATATGAATTACTAACCCTCGAAAGTGAGGCTGAGCGGCAGTTGTTCCTGATTCAGCACCTCAACAACGTGATGCCCGTAGTGGCCGAAATGGAGCGAACCAAGCAGCGCATCCGCATGAACGGCCACTTCAAAAACCTCGATCCGCTGAGTTTTTAAAAGATTTATTCCTTCTCATCAATATGACCAATTTCCTCGATCCGTTCGGGAAATTCTTCAATAGCTTCCTCAAGTGAGTCGATGGGGAGCGGTGGTATTTCGGCTTCACCGAGCAGGAAGCCGTAGGGTTTGAGCGAATCGACGGAGTCGAAAAGAACCTTTATGATGGCCGTCATGGGCAGGGCCAGTACCAATCCGGCCAGGCCCCAGATGTTTTCCCACAGAATAAGAGATACAATAGCCGCCAGTGGGTTAATGCTCACCTTAGAGCCGACAATGTAAGGCGTAATGAAGTTACCCTCTATGGCCTGTACGAACAGGAACACGCCAATAACGGCCAGGGCTTTGAGCGGATTGTCGTCCGTAACGAGCGTGTAGGCGGCTGGCAGCAGAGACCCGAGCGAAATGCCGAAGTAGGGGATAAGTACCAGACTGGCCCCGAAAAAGCCGAAGAACACGGCATAGTCAACGCCCAGAATCAGCAGACCAACGGTCATCAGCGTACCCGTTACCAGAATAACCAGTACCAGCCCCGCTAAGTAGTCTTTAACTACCCGGCTGACTTCGCCCAGAACCGAATCAATTTTAGACTGGCGTGTGGTATGAAACGCTTTGTAAAAGAAAGACCGAAAAAAATCGCGGTAGAGCAGAAAGAAAAAGATGAATAACAGGATCAGGAATACATCGGTGAGCGCACTGGTAGTGGCCAGCAGGGTAGTTGTCAGGATGGTGCCGCCTTCGGCGAGTAGCTGATTGACGTACTTGCGGACCTCCGTTATCTGTCTCTTCCGGTCAATGTTGAACTGCTCATCAGCATAGTTTTGAATCTGATTCAGGTAGGTATTGCCCCGCTCAATTAGCTGAGGCACTACTTCGGCAAAATTGCTGACCTGCATAGACACTGCGTACAGAATACCACTGATGATGGTTAGTGTCAGTATCAGGCACAGCAACACGGCCAGAATACGGGGTACGTGCCAGCTTTCGAGTCGTCGGGCCAGCGGCAGGAGTAGCACCGCAAACAGAATGGCAAAGACCAGCGGTATCAGTAAACCCTGTAGTGTGTGCAGGCCATACACCAGAATGACCATCGAAATCAGGATGGTAGCTATGCGGGCGTAGGGCGGAAATCTTACTTCTGGTGAGCGTGAGTTCATAACAGGATTGTAACGATGCTAAACGGGGAAACGTTATTTTCTTTATCGTACAGGGCAAAACGGATGCCGACATGTATTGTCGCTGTCTTTGATGAGCGTTGTTTTGTGCGGTTGAGATGCGGGCAACGCGCTATTTCTGTTTTGCAAGTTGCTGGTAGTTAGGCATATTTGGATTTTGGGGGTGGCTCGAAGACTGTTAAATTATTGTTAAGGTTAACTTTGCTTACCATAACATAGCGGATAAGCCGCGTACCTTTCGGACAAACGGCCACCCGGCAGGAAAACGCTGGGCAGGCATGTTTCAACCAACTCCATTTTTTATGAGTGCTGCAAAAGCTGCTCAACCCCTCCACCGCATTCTGGTTGTTGACGATGACGCCGACATTGTCGAGATGCTCGAATACAACCTTACCAAAGAAGGGTACGATGTCAGAACCGCTACCGACGGACGAAAGGCTATCGAAGTAGCCAAAACCTACCTGCCCGAACTGGTCGTTCTTGATATTATGATGCCGCGCATGGACGGCATTGAAGCAGGCCGTCAGCTACGCAGCATTCCCGAACTGCGCCAGACGTATATTCTATACCTCACAGCCCGTTCCGAAGAATACTCCGAAGTGGCGGCTTTTGACGTTGGGGCCGATGATTACATTACCAAACCCATAAAGCCCCGCGCGCTGATGAGCCGCATTAACGCCCTATTCCGGCGTGAAGCCCAGAAAGCCGACCCCGGCCAACAGATCGACATTGCCGGTCTGACCATTAACCGCGCAAACTACTCAGTTACGCAGGCCGACAAGTCAGTTATTCTACCCAAGAAGGAGTTTGAACTACTGTTTTTTCTGGCGCAATATCCCAACAAAGTATTCAGCCGTGAAGAGCTGCTTCAGAAAATCTGGGGAGCCGACATTTACGTCCTTGAACGCACTGTTGACGTTCACATCCGCAAACTCCGCGAGAAAATCGGCGAAGCCCACATCCGCACACTCAAGGGCGTGGGGTATATGTTTACCGACCAGTCCGAATGAGCGAATTAGTGAATGAGCGAATGAGTGAATAATTTTACCGGATAGGATTGGGGTGGATTTTTCATTCACTCATTCGATCATTCGCCAATTCACTCAATGTCCCTAAGTCCCCGCCTTATTGCGTTGTTGCTGGCCTGCATGATTTCGGCCCTGACGCTGGCGTTTTTGACGTTTGTGGAGGGCGTAACCAACAACATGCTGTTTGTAGTGGGCGTGTCGTCGTTTGCGGTTTCGTTTTTTCTGGTGCTGTACGCCATTGAACTGCTCGTGTTTCGGGAGGTCAACAAGATGTATAAGACCATCCACAAACTAAAAATCCGCGATTTCGCCATCTCCCGCAAGTCAATCATCAAGAACACCAATCCATTCAAGAAACTGAATGATGAAATTTTCGTTTACGTCGCCAAGAAGCAAAAGGAGATTGACGAACTGAAGCGGCTGGAGCAGTTTCGGCGCGAATTCCTTGCCGACGTATCGCATGAGTTAAAAACGCCCATTTTTGCCGCTCAGGGCTTTATTCATACGCTCATCGACGGAGCGATTGACGACGAAAACGTGCGCGATAAGTTCCTGTCCAAAGCGGCCAAGAGTCTCGATGGTCTTGATGCCCTGGTAAAAGACCTGGTGGCTCTGTCGCAGATGGAGACCGGCGAGGTGAAGATGAATTTTGAGCGTATTGACCTGGTTGAGATCGTTGACGAAGTGTTTGGGCAGTTGGAGAAATCTGCCAATGCCAGACAAGCCACGCTTCGGCTGAAAACCGGGAACCCCGGCCCGGTCTGGGCAAAAGCTGATTCACAACGTATTCAGCAGGTACTCACCAATCTGATTGAAAACGGTATTCGATACGGCAAAGAGAATGGCCGGGTGCTGGTAACGATCGAAGAAGACAAAAAACACCTGCTGGTGTCGGTACGCGACGATGGCCCCGGCATTCTGCCCGAACACCTGAACCGGATTTTTGAGCGATTTTATCGCGTCGAAAAAAGCCGCTCCAAAGATCGGGGCGGCACCGGGCTGGGGCTGGCCATTGTGAAGCACATTCTTAGTGCCCACAAATCTAAAATTACCGTAATGAGCAAACTCGAAAAGGGTACAACCTTCAGGTTCAAACTCGACCGGGCTGACTAGATGAGCCGCTTGAGCGTGAAGTCGGTAACGATAATTCTCCCTTCGCGCCGAACCAGTATGGTAACAACGCGCCCTTCGCCTTTCTGAAGTACCTTGTAAATGTCGCTGATGGTCAGTTCGCCCGTTGAGGTGTTGTTGACAAACATCAGTTCGTCGCCCTCCTGTAAGCCCGCCAAATGCGCGGGCGACCCGGCTGTAACGTTGTCAACAAAGTACTTACGGTAGTGTTCTCCTCTGGCCCGCAGTTCCATACCGCTCATATCGTGTTCAAACTGCTCGCGCATGGCCCGTTTATTGGGCTTAAGTACCACGTACCGATCCCGGTAGTTGAACGTTACGTTGAACCGGCGCAGGAGCTCGCAACCCACATTACCCTGCCGTTCAGGCATGTCAATCAGTTTCATGCCGAATGATGCACTGTCGGGAAACGACGCCAGCACGTTGTCCAGTTCGTAACGCCCAAACTTGATTTTTTCGATACGGCCCATACTGCCGTTAATGACGCCGTTCAGCCCCCGACCAAGCTGCGCCCGAATACTTTTTTCCGGTATCGGCATCATAGCCCTGCTCCGCGAGCGGTCCAGCAGTAGCGCGTGGCCCGCGCCGGTGTCCAGTATCACCCGCAGCGGCAATGATTTCACGCCGTCAAATACCGACAGGGCATCGGTATATACTTTAGTATCGTGGATTGTGATGGGATATCGGTCGCCTTTGCGTTTACGGTAGCGGTATTTTTTCGGATCGGTCAGCGTGATCTCACGGGCCTGAAAGTCGATGTTGACGACGAAATTGGCGAAGATTTCATAACCAAAAATGCCATCTACGGGCGTTCCAACGTATTCAGAAAGCTTAAGAATGTCCTCGTCCAGTATAACAACATTGTGGTGAGCCACCCGCAACGCGCCTACGCTCAGCCTGTTGTCAATGGCAACCGATGCCGTAAGGTTGCTACCTTCGCCCGCACCGTTCAATTGAATCTTTCGGGTCATCCGCAACGACTTTCTGTCTAAAGACGCCGGATCGGTAATGATGGTGTGACTGACGCCGGTATCCAAAATAAAATGCAGCGTGTCAGAATCGTTAACCCGCACCTGCACAATGATTAGATTGGAATGAAGCTGGAAGGGTATGCGTGCCCAGTGCCGGTTGCCCGTGATGTAAAATCCGTACTTGTCCTTATCAGGAACAGCGAGCTTGTCATCGTTGGCCCTGACGGACAACGTCAGGCTCAACAAGCCGAGAAGAATAACCAGCGGTTTCATGTATTCTTTCCGTTTACATCCCTGAAATTACGTAGTTCTTATCAAAAAAACACAATCTGTAAGGTGTTGGGTTCAGGAACTGAGTAAACAGTTTTTTCCTGAGAGACAGAAGACGTGCTGAGGAACGATGCATTCGGACGAAAACCCCTAATTTCGCCCCGTCTGATGAGCAAACAGTCTGTTTGACTGGCCTTATCTCGTTGTTTATAAACACATTAAACTGATGTTATGCGCAAAAAAATTGTTGCCGGTAACTGGAAAATGAATAAAACCATGGACGAGGCCAAAGCCCTGCTATCTGAGGTTGTCAATATGGTAAAAGACGAGGTGTCAGGAGACGTGACCGTTGTACTTTGTCCGCCTTCTATCTATCTCACTACGTCGCGGCAGTACATCCCGTCGGGCGGGCGGATTATGCTGGGGGCGCAGAACTGCCACGAGAAAGAATCGGGTGCATATACTGGCGAAGTGTCGGCATCTATGCTTAAATCGGTTGGTGTGGAGTACGTGATTGTAGGTCATAGCGAACGGCGGCAGTACTTCGGCGAAACCAATGCCCAACTGGCCGGGAAAGTGGACCGTGTGCTGGAAAACGGCCTGACGCCTATCTTCTGCTGTGGCGAATCGCTCGATTTGCGCGAGAACGGCGATTATGTTGGTTTCGTGAAAGGCCAGCTTACTGATAGTCTGTTTCACCTTTCTGCCGAAGCATTAGCCAACGTTGTTGTTGCCTACGAACCCATTTGGGCCATTGGCACGGGCCTGACGGCCTCGTCGGCGCAGGCGCAGGAGATGCACTTCGAGATTCGGCAGCACATCGCCGACAAATACGGCGACGCAGTGGCGCAGGACATCTCGATTTTGTATGGCGGTAGTGCCAACGAAAAAAATGCCGCTGACCTCTTTTCTCAGCCCGACGTGGATGGTGGCCTGATTGGGGGCGCGTCGCTCAAATCACGCGCATTTACGGATGTAGTGAAGGCAGCACAGTAATTTTCTTTTGTCATGCTCACGAAGAAAGCATCTCTTGGTAGATTGAGTTTTTACTACAGTGAGATGCTTCCTTCGTCAGCATGACAAAAACAGCATGACAGAAAACTACTTAAACTGCACGTTGCCGAACTTCGAGACGACCCGGATTTTGGGGCCGGTGCCGCGCCCAATGGTGCCGATATACTGCCTGGTCAGGCGCGGGCCGCGATGGCCGTCGTTGTCGTTGGGCTGCGTTGTGAAGCGCATAGTTGAGCCGTTGCCGTAGGTGAAATTGCCGTAGCTGACGGTCACGTCGAAATCACTGCCGTTGTCGGCGGGTAGCGTAACCGACGAGTAACTTGCCTGAATAGCTACGTTGTTAGCCGTTTGCGGTAGCTGCTCAATACGAAACCCACCCGAAAAACTCAGCTTGATCTGTCCCGACTCCCGCAGCGTACCGATAGACGACGAGCCAGAGTAGTCTATGTCGGCGGTGAGTTTGCCTACGTCGCCGATGTGCATCTTGCCGAATTTGTTCACGAGTGTCAGCACGTTGACCTGATTGAGGTCGAGGCTACCGTAGGCCATGTCTAATTTGGCGGTGCTGAGCGCGTTGATCATTGCTTTACCATAGGCTACGTCGATGTCGGTTTGCTGGCTGGTAAGTTCGTTGGCATCGAAATTTCCGTAGCGGCTATAGACCGACAGGGGGGCGTGAAAGGCCGGAATGCTGGTATTGCCGAACTTGTTACGGAGCGTCAGCGCGTTCTGCTTCGGCATCATCACGGCATAGTCAATCCTGACAAAATTTCGCTCGCCATTACTTTTCCAGCTATTTACGCTCCAGTTGCTGGTGCTGTTTTGGCTGAAGTTAGTACGGACCACAATCTGGTTGCCGCTCCGCTTTTCGTCGATGGTTACGGCATCCAGAAACCCTTGTACTCGCTCGTCGGAGTCAGAATTGGCCGTTACGGTAATCTGGATGCGGATTTCACTACGGTCCCACAGGCCAATTGATACCTGGCCAAACTGATTATCGACCGTCAGCGCGTCATTGGCATCCACATCGAAGAGCTTAGTGATCGTTTTCTTCTTCTCAACCATACCGTCATCA
>Ga0105048_10006745_pt1 | contig 18512 bp, 17 predicted proteins | sample MAT05_FD_78382 | JGI IMG/M metagenome (GOLD analysis project Ga0105048, IMG submission 78382) | Freshwater microbial communities from Lake Fryxell liftoff mats and glacier meltwater in Antarctica - MAT-05 | ecosystem: Environmental > Aquatic > Freshwater > Ice > Liftoff microbial mat | place... | reverse complement strand
TCGCGATGGCGGCGAACTACTGGCATTGCGAAGACGTCGACGCCATTCGCCGCGGCCCCGATGCGCTGGCTGAGGTGTTGGCTGGCGCCGCGCAACAATGCCGACGCACCGCGGTGCGCGGTGTGGATACCTTGAACTGCGAGTTGGCGCGTGCGCGCGCTGCATTTGGGATGAGCGTGGTCGAAGTGTCGGCCAGCATCCAACAGGGCGGCACGCGGCGGCTGTCGCTGATGTTCAAATCCGGCGAAGAACGCGTGCGTCGCGCGGTGGAACAGCGGCTGCTGGTGCAATTTGAAGCGGGTATCGGTGGTTATTTGGCGATCTCCAGCGACGACGTGCAGCGTCGATTCCGAGTGTCCGTGCGGGACGATGGCGCCACACAACTGGCCTGCGAGGTGACCGGCGAACCCCAAACCAGCCTGAACGCGATGGTCGAAGGCCGATTGACCTACCCAGGCGCGGCTAAAACCGCAACCCGCGTCTGCGCGATACCGGTCGATAGCGCGCTGCCGATGCGCTGCAGCGAATTACCGCCAGGCTTAAAGATGTTTCGAATCAGTGGTTTGAGTGGCGCCGATTATTATTTGGCGGCGTTTGCGCTCAGCCACAATCCGGATGGCGTGGTTGCCGCCTATGGCCGCACATTGCGCGATTGCAGCGATCAACCACCGGGTTGCGTGGCGACGCTGTTGGTGCCGCTTAAACTCACGCCCGGTCAGATTCAGTCGGGCATCGCCATTGCGCAACGATTTGCCGCGGTGCCAGAGCGTGTTGGGCGGGTGCGGAATGGGGAACTGTAGGACAAGTTTGCAACCCGCCTATTCGCTGACTTTCTTCACAAACTCCGATTTCAAGCCCATCGCTCCGATGCCCTCAACGCGGCAATCGATATCGTGATCGCCTTCGACTAAGCGGATGTTTCTGACCTTGGTGCCAACTTTGAGCACCGATGATGAGCCTTTGACTTTGAGGTCTTTGATCACGGTGACGGTGTCGCCGTCCTTCAGCAGATTGCCTACCGCATCACGCACCTGCGGCGCGGCTTCGGTTGCGGCTGTTGGCGCGTCCTTGGGCCACTCGTGCGCGCATTCGGGGCAAACCAGCTGGGCGCCGTCTTCGGTGTAGACGGAGCTGCATTTGGGGCAGTTCGGGAGGGTAGTCGCTAAGCCCGTATGTTTCATAAATTGCACGCGCCCTCGCCAGTCTCTTGTCCGCACAAGGAATTTTCCTCCCTCGGCCGTATAGCAACATACGCCGCTCCGTCTGGAAATCCCTTGAGCGGACAATATCCTGCGCGATCACCCCGCGAATTCATAAAACATGCGGGCTAGCTTGACGCATATCCGGTAGATCGCGCAAAAACACGCAGGAGGACGACAGCACTGATGCGCCGCGCCGAGCGAATCACTCGCCCGCCGGCTCCTCGTTATCGGGTGCGGCTTCGCTGTCCGGGCTGTCATCGCTTTTCAGCAAGCTTTTCAGCATCTGAAAAATCGATCGCTGCGCGCTCGGCGCGCGATTTTCGCGGCGTTCGATGCCGGCTTGACGGACGAGCTGGCGTAAACGTTGGCGATCGGCGCCTGGGTACTTTTGCAGTAACTCGTCCAACACCGCGTCGCCGCCATCAATGAGGCGTTCGCGCCAGCGTTCAATCGAATGCAATTCCGCGGTTTCCCGGCGACGCACTTCCAGCGGTTTATCGACCGCCAATCGGATCGCTTCCAGATCGTCATGGTGACGCATCAACTTGGCCAAATAATGCACTTGGCGCTTGTGCGCGATATGCGAGGGAATGCGATGCGCCAAATCAACCGCATCAAGCACGCGCTCGCTGAGCGGTACCTTGGCCAATTGCGAAGGCGTCAAAGCGACTAGGCGCTCGGCCAATTCCAGCACATCCCACGCCTCGCGTCGCAGTTGGCTGCGGCTGGGCGGCAGATCGTCGTTATCGATATCAGATTCGTTCATGCGGAAAGCTTAGCGGAAGATGCGCGTGCAGCGTAGCCCGCTGGCCAAACTGCGCCTCGCGCAAATGCCATTTGGTTTACAAACATGGCTGTCATCCGTGTCAGTCGCTGTTATGACATTGCAGCCGGCGCCCCGTTAAAACAATCCGCCTCTCGCGTCAAGTGTGCTTGGCTATAGGTAAAGGATGCTTGACATATTGCGGCACACCGCACTAGGCTTTGCGCATCGTAAAAACGGGAACGATCGTGAATCAGCAACGCCTAGCCGCACGCCGCCGCTATATCACGCGCTTTATTCCAGCGATGAGTGTGTATGCGATTCTGGTGGTGTTGATGATGCCGCTGGTGCGGAGCGTTGATCCGATTTGGGCGAAGATGCTGCTGGCCCTGGTGCCCACCGTGCCGGTGGCGTTTGCGGTCATGGAAATAGTCCGTTTTATTGCTAGCCAAGACGAATTGGAGCGCCGCTTGCAGTTTGAGGCGGTCGGTGTGGCGGCGCTCTTAACTTGCTTTTTGACCTTTGCGTGGGGTTTGTTGGAAAACGCCGGCGTGCCGCGCTTGCCCGTGGTGATGGTCACGCCGCTGTTTTGCTCGATTTATGGATTGGCGGTGTGGCGTGCGCATCGGCGGTTTCAATGAACAATCAACTGCGCGTTTTGCGTGCGCAGCGCCACTGGTCGCAAGCCGAATTGGCCGATGCGCTGGGTGTATCGCGGCAAACCGTCAATGCCATCGAAACCGGCAAATACGATCCCAGCTTGCCACTGGCATTCAAGATCGCGCAGTTATTTAACGCTGCAATCGAAGCCATTTTTATTCCCAACGAGGAGTCATCCGCACCATGAGATGCCTGATCCTGCCGACGCTGCTCGCTCTGACTGCTGGGTTTGTTGCCCCGCACGCCGCTGCGCGCACCGTGGGCGAGCTTGATTTTCAGAAATGCGAGTTGCCGGTGGTTGGCATGCGCCCCAGCAATCCGCTGAACGCCGAATGCGCCACGCTGGAAGTGCCGGAGAACTGGGAAACCGGCAGCGGTCGGCAGATCAAACTGGCCATAGCGCTGATTCCATCACGCTCTCCGAAACCGCAGCCTGATCCGGTGTTCATGCTCGCCGGCGGCCCTGGCCAATCGGCGCGCGAGTCCTGGCGCGGTGTGGCGGGCGCCTTCCGCGCGATCTTGACCAATCGCCATGTGATCTTGCTGGATCAGCGTGGCACCGGCGCATCGAATCGTTTTGATTGCCCCACACCCGACAATATCGACCCGCTGGCGGTGGATGTCGATCCAGCGCAAGCGGCCATGCTGGCGCGCGCCTGCTTGGCAGCGGTCAAAGATACGCACGATGCGCGCTTTTACAGCACCGAAGATGCCGCGCGCGATTTGGAGCGGGTGCGCGCGGCGCTTGGCGCGCAAACGGTCAATTTGATCGGCATTTCCTACGGCACGCGCATGGCTCAGATTTACGCCAAACGTCACCCTGATCGGGTGCGCAGTCTGTTGTTAGATAGCGTGGTGCCCAATGAGCTGATTCTTGGCACCGAACACGCCATCAATCTGGAAACTACGCTGCGGGAGCAGCTGGGCCGCTGCCGCGATGATGCGCAGTGCGGCAAGCAATTTGGCGATCCGTACGCCACCTTGCGCGAACTGGCGGCCGATCTGAAGGTCAAACCACGCATGTTGCATGTGCGCGATCCGCGCACTGGCGAATGGGTAGAACAAGCGCTGACGCCGGCGTCACTGAGCGTGGTGGCACGCATGTACATGTATTCCAGCGAAACCGCTGCATTGTTGCCGGTGACGCTGGCAGAGGCCAAAGCGGGTCGCTTTGAACCGCTGCTGGCGCAAGCGGCGATGATGAACGACGATTTGGGCAGCCAGATTGCCAGTGGCATGCATTGGTCGGTGATTTGCGCTGAAGATGCCGAGTTTTTTGTCCCCCGACCGCAGGACGCCGACCTGCTGCTCGGCCAGGATTTTGAGTCGGTCGTGGTGAGTTGGTGCAAAGAGTGGCCCAAACGCGGTGTGCCAGCCGACTTCCATGCGCCGCTTAGTGGTGCCACGCCCGTCTTGGTGCTGTCCGGTCAGTATGACCCGGTCACGCCGCCGCGCTATGGCGATCAAGTCGTCAAAGGCCTGCCCAACGCACGTCATTTAGTCGTGCCGGGCAATGGCCACAACGTGTTGGCGCGCGGCTGCGCTCCCAAACTGATCACCGAGTTCATCGACACAGCGGACGCCAAGTCCCTGGAGGCCGAATGCCTCGACGAACAAACGCCAGCACCGTTTTTCCTCAATTTTTCCGGGAGTGCACCGTGAGCGTTCTCGCCTTCGCCCCACAGTTGGCAACACCCGTGCCTTGGTCAGGACTTTCCCCATGCTTGAACTAATCGATCTGCGCAAAACCTTTGGCGCGGTGAAAGCGGTCGACGGCGTTAGTTTTAGCGCTCGTGACGGCGAAATTACCGGCTTGTTGGGGCCCAACGGCGCTGGCAAAACCACCACGCTGCGCATGCTGTACACCTTGATGAAACCGGAAACCGGGCACATCCGCGTGGACGGTGTCGACATCACCGAAAATCCCGATGCCGTACGGCGCAAACTCGGTGTATTGCCGGATGCCCGCGGTTTGTACAAGCGGCTGACTGCGCGCGAAAACATCGAGTACTTCGGGCGCCTGCACGGTCTCGACGAGGCCACCTTAAAGCTGCGTACCGATGGGCTGATCAAAGCGCTGGGCATCGAAGATATCGCCAGCCGCCGCACCGAAGGATTCTCCAACGGGCAACGGGTGAAAACCGCGATTGCCCGCGCGCTGGTACACGATCCACGCAATGTTTTGCTCGACGAACCGACCAATGGTTTGGACGTCATGGCGACCCGCACCTTGCGCAAATTCATGTTGCAACTGCGCGCCGAAGGCCGCTGTGTGTTGTTCAGCAGTCACATCATGCAAGAGGTGGCCGCGTTGTGTGACCGCATTGTGGTGATCGCGCAAGGCCGGGTGGTGGCAGAAGGCACCGCGGATGAACTACGCGCACAAGCTGGCGAGGCCAATTTAGAAGACGCCTTCGTCAAGATCATTGGCACCGAAGAAGGATTGGCACTATGAGTCCGTGGCGAATCGTATTTCTGAAAGAAGTGCGCGAGAACCTGCGCGACAAGCGCGTGATGTTCAGCACCTTCGTGCTTGGCACGCTGATGGGTCCGGTGCTGTTTGCCGGTTTGATTGGTTTGATGATTTCGGTAACGCTGGAGCGCGGCGAAAAGCCGTTAGAGCTGCCCGTGGCCGGTGCGCAACACGCGCCCAATCTGATCGCGTTCTTGAAAAATCGGGGCGTCCAGATCGAAGACGCGCCAGCCGACGCGGAAGCTGCCATTCGCAAACGCGATAAAGACGTGATTCTGCGCATTCCGCCCGAATATGCGCAGCAATGGCGCGACGGCCGCGCGGCCACCTTGGAACTGGTGGTTGATCGCTCGCAACAAAAGGCTGAGCAAACGGTCAGCCGCGCCGAACGCCTGATCAACGAATACGCCGGGCAAACCGCGGCGCTGCGTTTGATCGTCCGCGGGGTCAGCCCGAGCGTAGTGCAGCCGGTATTGATCGCCGATGTCGATCAATCCACGCCACAAAGTCGCGGTGGTTTGTTGTTGGCGATGCTGCCCTATTTGCTGATCCTCACGGTGTTCTCGGGTGGCAGTTATCTGGCCACCGACGCCACCGCCGGAGAACGCGAACGCCAGTCCTTAGAGCCACTGCTGATCAATCCGGTCAGCCGTGGGCAAATCATGGGCGGCAAACTGATCGCCACCTTCACCTTTGCGGTCGCTTCGCTGGCGATTTCGCTGCTGGCGTTTTCGCTGAGCACGCCGTTTTTGCCGGTCGAAAAAATCGGCATGGTGGTCAAACTCGGGCCGCTCGAATGCGCACTGTTGTTCTTGATCGTCGCGCCGCTGGGTTTAATCGGCGCCGGCCTGTTGACCAGCGCATCGGCCTTCGCCAAGGGTTTTCGCGAAGCGCAAACCTACAACACCTTGTTGATCATCCTGCCGGCCATTCCGTCCATGCTGATGGCGCTAAACCCGGTGAAACCGGCGGATTGGATGTACACGGTGCCGCTGCTCAGCCACCAATTGCTGATCGAACAAACGGTGCGCGGTGAGTCCCTGGTGGCCTGGCAAGTGGCCGCATCGATCGGCGCCACCCTGGCGATCGGCATCGTCATTGCGATGATCGCCGCGCGCCTCTACCACCGCGAGCATCTGGCGATTTCGGCTTAAGGCAAATTCCTTCGGGAGAACGGGGCTAGGCGGCACATGCCTCGCAAAGACGAATCAATGGGTTACTGCAGATATACGGTCGACTGAGGAAAATTCCTTGCGCGGCCAATAGACAAGCGAGGGCGGGTGCAATTGATGAAACATGCGGACTAGAACCCAAAGTGCAAAAAACCGCCGTCGACGGCGATGCATTCGCCGGTGATGTAACTGGCGGCGGGCAGGCACAAAAATGCGACGGCGGCGGCAACTTCTTCGGGCTCGCCGATGCGGCCCATCGGTGTGCGCTCCAACACTTCCGTGGCGTACTGCGGGTCGGCGAGCGCCACTTCCGAACGCTGCGTACGGATATACCAAGGCGCGACGGCGTTGACGCGGATACCGTCTGCGGCCCATTCACAGGCCAGATTGCGGGTCAGTTGCGCCAGCGCTGCCTTAGTCATGCCGTACGGCGAGCCGGTGCGCACGTGAATCAATCCCGACACCGACGTGATGTTGACGATCGCCGTTGCGGCGTGGCGGGTCAGCAAGGGATGCGCTTGGCGCGCCATCGAAAATGCCGATAGCACATTGTTTTCGAACAGCCCGCGCACCTCGGCATCGGCGTACGCCAGTGTCGCTCGCCGGATATTGCCGCCGACATTGTTGATCAACAGGTGTAGATCAGCACCGATATCGGCAATCCAATCAAACACTTCCAGGCGTTGTTCGGCGTCCGCCAAATTCGCCGCGAAAGCCCGCACGGCGCGCGTGGGGAACTGTTCTTCCAGCTCTAAACGAGCCATTTCCAAATGATCAGGATCACGCGCCACCAGCAACACATCGGCGCCTAAGCCCAGGAGCTCACGGGCGCAGGCCAGACCAATACCGCGGCTGGCACCGGTGATCAGGGCCGTCGCACCTTCTAAACGCCAGCGTTGTGTAGACATCCACTGCTTCCGATTGATGCTCGGCGCGATCATATCGGGCTGGAAGCGAAAAGCACTGGCGATAATTCAGGCTGCGTTGCAACTCGTTGGAATGGAACAAGCATTCCCCCGGTCTGGCGGCGTAGCCGCCAGCCGCTCAAGCCGGCGCGCGGCATGCCGCGCAAGCTTGCCGGCTTTCACCCCCCATAACCGCACACTCTACCCCGTCCAACTGAGGTTTCTAGGTTGAAGGCGGCTGGGCAAACGTCCCTTTATTGCCGCGGTCGCTTAAGGCTCCCTCGCAATGACGAGTCTTGTGGGTTCATCCGCGTACATAGTCGGGCTGAAAAAGAGCGCTCGCAATGATTCGCGCATGCAAGCCATGTCCCGCCGCACGGCGGACTATGGAAGAATCCACCACCACTTAAACGATGTGAATTGATCGATGCGCGTTGTGCCGCTATTGCTGTTCGTCACCATCGTACTGGCTGGCTGTCAGGCTCCCGATCGCAGCGGCTGTCCGGCCCGAGCTTTGGCGCAAGTGGGCCGTGATGAAGCGCTTAGGGGCTTGCCCGCATCCCTTCCTAAGGCCGATTGCGCACTCGATGAGGCCGAACAGCAACGCTATCTGGCGGGTCGCACTGAGGGGCTGAAGCGCTTTTGTCGGGCCGAACGCGGCTACAAACTGGGCCTGGACGGCAAAGCCGTGGACGGCTCGCTGTGCAGCGCAGACGACGCCAAAGAGTTACAGCGTGGCTTTGAAGTTGGCGATAACTTGCGGCAATTTTTGAGTAGACACGATAGTTTGCTCGCCCAGGCGCGCGACTCCGAACGACTCGCCGCGCGTTCCCCGGAGAACTCAGCCGAGGCCCGCGCTCACCAAGACAAAGCCGCTGGCTTGCGTTTTGACGCGCGCCAGCAGGAAAACGAGGTCGAGGCGCTGCGGGCGATCGTCGCCGTCGAAAAGTGGCGCTGAATCCGGTCAGAGCGACGTAGGGCTCGTGAGGAAATAATCCTAGAAGCTGAAGTTTCTAGGTTATTGACGAGCGAGCCCTTAGCTGTCCAACGCCTGCCAGCGCGCGTACGCGCCATCCAATTCGGTTTGGCGCTGCGCCAATAGTTGTTGGTCGGCGAGCACCGCGCCACTATCGCGCTGGAAAAACTTCGGGGCGGCCATCGCCTCGGTGCGGGTGCGAATGTCAGTTTCCAGGGTTTCGATGCGCTCTGGCAGTTGTTCTAGCTCGCGCTGCTCTTTGTAGCTGAGTTTGCGGCGTGGCGCGGCGGGCATTGCGACTGGCGTGACCACGGCCACTTTTTTGGCCGCTTCGCTGCGCGCGGCGTTGTTGCGCTGCTGTTCCCAATCGCTGTAGCCGCCGACGAAATCGCCGATCTTGCCGTCGCCTTCCAACACCAGCGTGCTGGTGACCACCGCATCCAGAAACGCACGATCGTGACTGACCAGCAGCACGGTGCCGGCGTAGTTGTCGACCTGTTCTTCCAGTAGCTCCAAGGTTTCGATATCCAGATCGTTGGTCGGCTCATCGAGCACCATCAAATTGGATGGCCGAGCGAACAACCGCGCCAGCAGCAAACGATTGCGTTCGCCGCCCGACAAACGGGTGATCGGCGCGCGCGCGCGCTCCGGGCTGAACAGAAAATCCTGCAAATAACCGAGCACATGCACACGCCGACCGCCGATATCGATGAACTCCTGCCCTTCTGCAACATTGTCGAGGGCGTTCCAATCTTCACGCAGTGTCGATCGGTATTGGTCGAAATAGGCAACTTCCAATTGCGTGCCGACCAGCACTTCCCCGCTGTCGGGCTGCAATTCGCCTAGCAATAGGCGGATCAGCGTGGTTTTGCCGATGCCATTGGGCCCGACGATACCGACGCGATCGCCGCGCAAAATCGTCGTCGAAAAATCGCGCACCAGCGTGAGCCCGCCAATGCTGTAGTTGACATCGACCGCGCGCAGAACGCGTTTGCCCGATGCGCTGGCCTCGGAAACTTCCAATTTCGCCAAACCTTGTTGCTCGCGCCTCGCGGCGCGCTCACGGCGCATCGCTTTCAGCGCGGTGACCCGGCCTTCGTTGCGGGTACGCCGGGCTTTAATGCCTTGGCGAATCCACACCTCTTCTTGTGCCAGTTTTTTGTCGAATAGCGCATTTTCCATCGCTTCGGCGTGTGCGCGTTCTTCTTTGCGGCGCAGGTAATTGGCGTAGTCGCCCGGCCAACTGGTGATACGACCGCGGTCGATTTCGACAATGCGGGTCGCCAGTGCTTGCAGGAAGGCGCGATCGTGGGTGACAAACACAATCGCGCCAGCGAATTCGCGCAAAAAGGTCTCCAACCAGGAGATCGCTTCGATATCCAGATGGTTGGTGGGCTCATCCAACAACAACAGATCGGGCGCCATCAACAGCGCCTGCGCCAGTAAAACGCGGCGCTTCATACCGCCGGACAGTGCGGCAAAATCGGTGTCTTCGGGAATTCCCAAGCGTTCAACGGCCTGCGTGGCGCGCCCTTCCAGCGTCCAACCTTTGGCCGCATCGATCGCCTCGTGCAACTCCGATAGACGATCGGTATCCATGACCTCGGCATGACTGACGTGGTGATATTCGGCCAACAAACGGCCGGTATCACCGCCACCCAGCGCGATCACGTCAAACACCGTGCCGACCAAATCGCGTGGCACTTCCTGCGGCATGCGAGCAATCCGCAGGCCCTCGTTGCGCGAAATGCGGCCGTCGTCCGGCGCAATTTCGCCGGCAATCAGCTTCAATAAGGTCGACTTGCCCTCGCCATTGCGCCCGACCACGCACACGCGCTCACCTGGATCAATCGCCAGCATGGCGTCTTCGATCAGCAGCGGACCGCCGACGGAGTAGTCGATATTGTTCAGAGTCAGTAAGGGCATGGGGTCTTTGGGTACACGGAAATTGGGAAGGTACAGCGGCCTGCTGAAATCTCGGCCATTGGGCGGCTTAACGCTCCAGCAGCATCCGCGGCGCCTGATCGATATTGCTCGACAGCCCGGTCAGCGCATTCAAGTCGCGGATCGCCAGCTCTGCGTGGGTCATCGTATCGGCAACTACATCGACCTGGGTGCTGATGAAGTCTGGATTTTGGTTGTTTACGCTCATTTCGCTTAAAGCCAGGATTTTGGCTTCGATGCGTTCCAACTCCAGATCAACGAATTGATTGTTGGTTTCGGCCGACTTCAAGTTATCCAGCCGCATCGTGGTGGTGGCGATGGAATCCGTCAGCGAGCGCATCAAACGCTCATCGGCGTCCGCCTTCAATGCCGTGCGGCGCATCTCCAAGTCTTTCAGTTGCGCTTCCAGCGCGCTGCGATCGGTTTGCTCCAAAAATTTCCATAAACCTTGTTGCGCATACAGTAAGCGCAGGAAAACCCACAGTAATTTGTCCAAACCCCCGTCGCGCAACTGACCGGCTTCCGGCGCTTCCGGCGCACCGGCGGCCACTCCGCGCGCAATGCGCCGCAAGCGCAAGCAGCGATCGCGCAGGTCGCGAAAGCGCGCGCCGGGGCCCGGACCCAGTTCACTCAGCATGCGGGTTAGCAGACTTTGTGGGTCCTCCTCGCGCTGTTGCCAATCGGGAGATCGGCCCAGCATTTTGGCATCAACGGAACGACGAAACTTGGGAAACGAAATCAATCCGGTCAAATAGACCAGCTCGGTGGCCACAAGTAGCGGGAAAATCGCCTCCGGCCAGGGGCTGAGCAGCGCAAAAGCACTGCCAGCAAACAGGCCAAGCAGATTCCAGCGCCAATTGAAGGCCGCTTTCAGGTAATTGCCAAGGCCAGGGGCACGCGGCGTAGTAGGTGGTGATTGCGGTCGCATGCCTCAAGTATGCGGGCAATGCGTGGTAATGGTGAAGCGGGCTTGTTCTTAAAGGCGCAGATCGCGCTGTTCTGCGCGCGTGAATTGTCTCGTTTGCGCCCAGCTTGGCGCTTTTGTCATGCCCACTTTGCTCTGACGCAAAATGCGCGACCGGCAGCCCGTTTATCATCGCGCCCTCACTTAGGAGCACCGCATGACAGCACCGAAGCGCTTCAACAATATCGACGACGCCGTGGCTTTTGTGCGCGAACGGCTGGGCAAACACTGGATCACCGCCGCTCCGCTGGGTCTGGGTAAGCCCAATCGTTTATTGAATGCGCTGTATCGGGCTGCCAAAGCCGATTCTTCGGTGCACATGAAGTTGATGACCGCTTTGTCGCTCGCGCGGCCCAATCCGGCCGGCGATCTAGAAAAGCGCTTCCTCACGCCCTTCGCCAAACGCTGGTGGGGCGATGACTATCCGGACTTGGACTACTTGCAAGATTTGCGCGCCGGAACGGTGCCAGCAAACATCGAAATTCGCGAGTTTTATTTGCAGTCGGGTTCCATGTTGGGTAAGCCGCAGGCACAACGGAACTACATCAGCGTCAATTACACCCATGTCGCACGCGATGTTGCCGCCACCGGCGTCAATTTGGCCCTGCAAATGATTGCGCGCCGCGACACGCCTGAAGGTCCGCGCTATAGCCTGTCGTGCAATACCGACACGACTTTGGACTTGGCCGACAAGTTACGTGCTGAAGGCCGCCATTTGACGTTAATCGGCGTCGTGCATGCTGATTTGCCGTTTGTGGGCAACGATGCCGAAGTCAACGAGGACATTTTCGACGCCATTGTCGAATCGCCGGATGAAACGCATCGCTTGTTTGGCCTGCCCAGGCAGCCGGTCGAAGCCGCTGAATATGTGCTTGGCCTGCACGCCAGTGCCTTAGTGAAAGATGGTGGCACCTTGCAAATTGGCATTGGTGCGCTATCGGACGCGGTGGTTTACGGACTCAAACTGCGCTGCGCCGACAACGCCGCCTACCGGCGCGCGCTAGATCCGCTGCTGGACGCGCACGAACGGCTGCTGGTGCAGCGTGTGGGCGGGCTAGAAGCGCTGCAGATGGGACTCTACGGCGCCAGCGAAATGGTCATGGATGGTTTCATGGAGCTGCGGCAAGCCGGCATTTTGAAGCGCCGTGTGTACGATTATCTGCCCCTGCAGCTACTCCTTAATCGTAGGCAAATCAAAGAAGTACTGCGCGCTGACGACATCGACATGCTGGTCGAATCCGGCGTCTATCCGCGGCCGCTCAACGCGGATGCGGTGCAAACCCTGATCAGCTTTGCGCTGCTGCCAGCAGGCAGCCAGATGGCCGATCGGGATCATTTGCAATTGCCCGATGGCACGCTGGTCGACGCCCTGCTACCCGAAGGCGCCGCGCGCGACGCGCTTGGCAACGCGATTGACGGCGTGCCGCTGCGCAATGGCCGTTACTTGCACGGTGCTTTTTACCTCGGCTCACACGCCTTGTACGACTGGATTCGCGGCCTGAAGGGTGCGGATTTCGAAGGTTTTTCGATGACCCGGGTCTCTCACATCAACGAGTTATATGGCGGCTTGGAGGCTCTGCACCGGGCGCAACGCCACGCGGCGCGCTTTCTCAACACCTGCATGATGCAAACGCTCACCGGCGCTGCCGTGTCTGATGCGCTGGATAATGGCCAGGTGGTCAGCGGTGTCGGTGGCCAATACAATTTTGTCGCAATGGCGCATGCATTGCCCGCCGGGCGTTCGATATTAATGCTGCGTTCTACGCGCGAAAGCGCCGGTGAGGTGCGCTCGAACATCGTGTGGAATTATGGTTACACCACTATTCCACGGCACTTACGCGATATCGTCGTCACCGAATACGGGGTGGCCGATCTGCGTGGCCAAACGGATGAGGATTGCATCAAGCGTTTGATTGCTATTGCCGATGCGCGTTTTCAGGAGCAATTGGCCGCGCTCGCACGCACCGCCGGCAAGCTCGACCCGAATTGGAGCATTCCTGATCGCTACCGAAACAACACCCCACAAACCATCGACGCGATGTTGGCGCCAGCAAAAGCCCAAGGCTTGTTCCCATTGTTCCCGTTTGGGGCAGATTTTGACGCAAATGAGGTACGCATCGTCAAAGCCCTGCGTTGGTTAAAAGCCAACACGACGCGTACCGGTGACCGCATTCGCACCATGCTAGCGGCCTTGAGGGTCAGTCCGGGCAGCGCAGAAGCCACACCTTTACTGCGACTAGGCTACGATAAGCCATTGACTTTAAACGACAAGCTCTACACCCGATTGCTTACTTTAGCGCTGCGGAAAAGCGCAGGGACTTAAATGGGCCGCCGGCGTCGTGTCCTCAATGTCGGTGGCCTGCGCTGCGTGTTTGTGACAATTCCGGTCACTGCGGGTATTGATTTGTGTTCGCCATTTAGGCACCATACTCCTACGTATGGTGTTGGGGCGGAGCACTCTCCGAAGGCACCAAACGACACTTGAAGGTTCTCTGGCGGCCGCATCCGCGTTCGTCGTTCACGTATCTGGGAGGGTAATCGTGAAGCTCAATCGTCTGACTATTTCGATCGCAACTGGCCTTATTTTCGTCGCGCCGTTCGCGCACGCTAACGGCATTGTTGCCAAACAACTCGCCGGCTCGCCGTCCGAATTCGCCGCAATGCAGCCCGCCAATCCGGCCGATTTTGCCATTCATTCGAAAAGCGCACTGCTGCCAATCGAAATGATGGCAGACAAATCCGGCGGTTTGAATGCGCAGGTGGTATTGCCGGTTGAAACCGATCGCGTTCGCTTCCTGGTATTCAGCGGCGAGCAGATGGATTGGAACGTGGGCATGCGCTCACCGAGTGGACAGACAGAGAAAGCAGCGCGGGCCTTGGCGACAGACAGCCGCATGACCGAGTTTGGCCTGGAAAACGCTAAGTTCCCGGCCGACTATTACGCATTTGAAGGCATTGCCAGCGGCGATTGGACGATGAAACTGTCGTCCAACAACCCGGCATCGCGGCAGGGGTTTGTGCTGATTGAAGGCGAATCTGACACGCAATTGGTTTCCTACCAGACGCATACCAAACAACTGGTCGGTCAGCGCATGGGCTTTGTCGCCAGTTTGTACGGCGAAACCGAGCAAGGTGACGTGCTGTACGCCAAAGCAGCCGGTCACGTGGGTTCGGCCTCGTTGCGGGTGACCACACCATCGGGTGAAGTGCTGAAACTGCCGATGTTTGATGACGGGCAGCACGCTGACGGTCAGGCCAACGATGGCATTTACGGCGGCGATTTCATTGCTAAACAGGCCGGACAATATCAGGCACAAGTGACGGTGCGCGGCAGCAATCGTTTTGGCCACCCGGTCGTGCGTACCGCTGAGCATCCGCTGCCGATCGTCGAATCCTCGTTGTTATTGACCAGCGATAAAGCAGCGGCAAGCAACGCAGCCGTTGATGGTCGCTTGACCTTGAACGTGCCAGTGGCAAGTTCGAAAGCGGGTAGTCATTACCGCGGTTATGCGGAAGTTTGGGGCACCAATAACGCTGGCGTCGCAACGCCGGTGGCCTGGGTGAGCGGCATGGTCACGCCAAACAAAGGCACGGTTGGATTCGGTTTAGATACCCGTTGGATCGCGCTGGCCGGCGCGAATGCGCCGTTCGAACTGCGCAATCTGCGTTTGGAAGATCCAGATACCAGCATCACGGTTGCCGAAGCCAAGCGTTTGCCGATGAGCGTTCCGGCCCTGCGCATCAAGGCTAAGCCGAGCGAAATCGTCGTTGATGAAGCGATGACGATGGGCGTACGCCCAGTTCTGCAAGCGGCTGAAAAAGGCGTGGGTAAGCGTTTACTGTTGGTGCACGGATATTGCTCAGGCGGTGTATGGCCGGCTGCGCAGTTCACCACTTCATCAACCTTTCTGGACGCCAACCAGAATCGCTCGCACGACCAGTTTGCGCGTTTGCTCCAGACTTTCGGCGCCACCTGGAATTCCTTCGGCGTGGTCGCCCACAGTCAGGGCGGCGCAGCCTCCCTGCATTTGTACAACTACTACTGGAGTGGTTTGGACAACGCAACGGGCGCGCGTCTGATTCAGTCCGTCGGCACCCCGTATCAGGGCACCAATTTGGCCGGCATCCTGGCGGCGTTGGGTTCCTGGTTTGGCGTCGGTTGCAGCACCAACAACAATCTGTCGTACAGCGGCGCAGCAACCTGGATGGCAGGCATCCCAACCGCGTCACGCGCCAAGGTGAACTACCACACCACCTCGTTTAGCCTGACCAACTGGTACACCAACGACTTTTGCCAATTTGCCACCGACTTGGTGTTGAGCGATCCGGAAGACGGTACCACGGAGCAAGCCAAGGGCCAGTTGCCGGGCGCGATTAATCGCGGCCACGTGACCGGGCAATGCCACACCGGTGGCATGCGCGATCCGGCACAGTTTTTGAACACCAGTCGCAACGCAACGATGAATGCCAACGCCGCACGCTAAGCCGCCATTGCCAATCGGCAAGCGACTTAGTCGCGATGCAGTGTGTTAGAAGGGCGCCCATTGGGCGCCCTTCTTTTTTGTGCCCGTACGCGCACTGTGTCGCGCAGTCTTAGCCAGAGTCATAGCCGTTTCTTTGAGGTTGATCGCATGCAACTAGTGGATATTGGATCCAATCTTGGCCATGAGTCATTCGCGCACGATCTGCACAGCGTGCTTGATCACGCGCGCGCTGCGGGTGTGGCGCAGATCGTAGTCACCGGCGCAAGCGAACAGGGCAGTGTGGATGCGCACGCGTTGGCGCAACGCTGGCCGAAGTTTTTGTATGCCACCGCGGGCGTGCATCCGCATCACGCGGCGGATTACACCAGTGACACGCATGAAAGGCTGCGCACTCTACATGCCCACAGCGAGGTGCTTGCGGTGGGTGAAACCGGGCTCGATTATTTTCGCGACATCGCGCCGCGCGCCACCCAACAGTTTGCCTTCGAGCAACAACTTGAATTGGCATTGGCTTGCGGCAAACCCCTGTTTTTGCATCAACGCGACGCGCATGATGATTTCATCGCGATACTTCGTCAGGTACGTGATCGGTTGTCCGCTTGCGTGGTCCATTGTTTTACCGCCGATCGGCGTGAATTATTCCAAAGCCTGGATTTAGATTGCCATATTGGCATTACGGGCTGGATTTGCGACGAGCGTCGCGGTGCGCATTTATTACCGCTCATGAAAGATATTCCGGCCAATCGATTAATGATCGAAACGGATGCGCCGTATCTATTGCCGCGCAGCATCAAGCCCAAACCAAAAACCCATCGCAATGAACCGCGTTATCTGCCGTGGGTATTGCAAGCGGTTGCTAAGGCGCGTGGCGAGTCAGAAGAAAGTGTGGCCGCCAGCACCACCAGCACCGCCCGCGCGTTTTTCCGACTGCCTGCGTAGAAGTCTGAAAAGTAGGATGTGGTGCGCGCGGCGCTTTCAAAACTACGCGCGCAAACCCACGCCTTTGTCGAGCAAGCGCAGACAAAAGCCGCCGAGTACCAGTATCGCAACAATCATGATGGCAAATGCGAGGCCAATTGGCACGTCGCTCTCGCCTAACACGCCAAAGCGAAACGCATTGACGGTATATAGGATTGGATTGGCCATCGACACATTACGCCAGAATTCGGGTAGTAGACTCACCGAATAAAAGACACCGCCTAAATAGGTCAGCGGCGTCAGGATAAAGGTTGGAATAATCGAAATATCGTCGAACTTCTTCGCATAAACGGCATTCACGAAACCCGCCAGCGCAAACAATACCGCTGCCAGAAATACGCTTGCCATCATAATCAACGGGTGAGCGATCGATAGATCAGTGAATAGCATCGAGACGATCAGCACGATGCCGCCTACTAAACAGCCGCGCAGCACGCCGCCACTGACATAGCCGGCCAAGATGACCCAATTCGGCGTTGGTGAAACGAGCAATTCTTCAACATAACGCCCGAATTTGCTGCCGAAAAATGAGCTGACGACATTGGCATAGGCGTTTTGAATGACACTCATCATGACTAGGCCAGGAACGATGAAGTCCATGTAGCGGTGGCCGCCCATTTCGCCAATGCGGCTACCCACTAATTGTCCAAAAATCAAAAAGTACAAGGTCATCGTGATCGCCGGCGGTACTAGGGTTTGCCCCCAAATACGCAGGATGCGATTAGTCTCTTTAATTAAGATGGTCTTAAACGGAACCCAGCGGACCGCGACGCTCATGCCGCCACCTTAGGTTTTTCTAGCAGTCGCATGAATAATTCCTCTAAGCGATTCGCTTTATTACGCATGGAGCGCACACCAATACCAGCCTCGCTCAATGCGCCAAACAAGCCGTTCAGCTCTGTACCGCGTGGCACTTCAACTTCGATGGTGGTGTCGTCGACTTTATGCACTACGCAATCATTAAGCGTCGGTGCCACTTGCAGTGCTTGCGATAAATCAAATACAAAGGTTTCGCGATCCAGCGTGCTGAGTAGCGCTTTCATCGTCGTATTTTCGATGATTTGCCCGCGATCAATGATGGCGATATTTCGGCACAGGCTCTCCGCCTCTTCCAGATAATGCGTGGTAAGAATAACCGTGGTACCGGCCTGATTAATGTCGCGCAGGTATAGCCACATGGATCGACGAATTTCGATATCGACGCCAGCGGTCGGCTCGTCCAGAATTAATAACTTGGGCACATGCATCATCGCGCGCGCGATCATCAAACGCCGTTTCATGCCGCCGGATAGCGTACGTGAAGCCACATCGCGCTTGTCCCACAATGACAATTGTTTTAGGTACTGCTCGGCGCGGGTTTTGGCCAATTCGCGCGGCACGCCGTAATAACCAGCTTGATTCACCAAGATTTCGAAAGGCTTTTCGAACTGGTTGAAATTAAATTCCTGCGGTACTAAACCAATGTTGGCGACCGCGGCACTACGCTCACGCACCACGCTTTTACCGAAAATGTGCACATCGCCAGCGCTGGGACGCACCAATGAGGCGGCAACTCCGATCAGCGTCGATTTTCCTGCGCCATTAGGACCAAGTAAGGCAAAAAAATCGCCCTCTTCGACGCTCAGGTTGATTCCCTTCAATGCTTCGACCTGGGTGCCATAGGTCTTCTTCAAATCTAGTGCAGCCAGCGCAGTCACTAAGCGTCTCGCGTTCAACTCCGGAACAACCAGTATAGGGCCGCGCAGCGCTTTGCCTCGTTAACTCAACGCCCGTGCATAGTGCTGGTGCAAGGTCTCGTCCAGCGTCAGCAACGGCGCCTTCAGCAAAGCTGCATGGGCTACGATCAAGCGATCGAAAGGGTCGCGCGTGTAGGCCAATGACAAGGCCTGGGCGATCACCTCGGCGTAACGCTCGGTGGCGACCGAAACCTCCAATTCCCTTGCCAGATAGTCTGCAATCGGATTGGCGCCCAGGCGCAAGCGGCCGATCTC
>Ga0105048_10006742_pt1 | contig 18514 bp, 10 predicted proteins | sample MAT05_FD_78382 | JGI IMG/M metagenome (GOLD analysis project Ga0105048, IMG submission 78382) | Freshwater microbial communities from Lake Fryxell liftoff mats and glacier meltwater in Antarctica - MAT-05 | ecosystem: Environmental > Aquatic > Freshwater > Ice > Liftoff microbial mat | place... | reverse complement strand
GGCGGGGATTAAAGCCGGTGCACGCCAGATTGAAGTGACAGTCAACGGCATTGGCGAGCGTGCAGGCAACACCAGCTTGGAAGAGACTGTCATGGCGCTGCAAACCCGCAAGCCCGTTTTTGGGTTGGAGACCAATATTGTCACCACCGAAATTCACCGGACCAGCGATATGGTCAGTCGTTATACAGGCATTGTGATCCAGCCCAACAAAGCGATTGTGGGGGCCAATGCCTTTGCCCATGAAGCCGGCATTCACCAAGATGGCATGTTGAAGAACAAGCGCACCTATGAAATTATGGATGCGGCAGCGATTGGGCTCAACCAGAGTACGCTGGTGCTGGGCAAGCACAGTGGCCGCAATGCCCTGCGGGCCAAGCTTGAAGGCATGGGCTATCACATCAATGCCGAAGAGTTGAAGGAAATTTTTAAGCGCTTTAAGGATTTGGCCGACAAAAAGAAGACGGTCACCGATGCCGACATTGAAGCCCTGGTAGGCGATGAGATTTATCAGCCGAGCGAAACCTGGGAATTGGTAACGCTGCAAGTGCAATGTGGCAATCATCTGATTCCGACCGCTGTGGTGACCTTGCACAATAACAAGACCGGCGAAGAAATTACCGAGGCGGGCTTTGGCACTGGGCCAGTCGATGCCGTCTACAAAGGCATTAACCGGATTGTGCAGGTGGAAAACAATTTGGTTGAATTTTTGGTACAGGCGATTACCGAAGGCATTGACGCCAATGGCGATGTTACCATTCGGTTAGAATTACCCGAAAGTCGCGGATACAGCCAGACGGCCCAAGGCCGCCAGCGCCGTCGCTTGTTTAGCGGGCGCGGGGTCGATACAGATATTATTGTTGCCAGCGCCAAGGCCTATATGCAGGCGCTGAACAAAGTGCTCAGTACACAGGACAATCAGAGTTCCAGTGTGAATATTGCCGCCGATGAAGCGGTGCCAGCGAGTGCGTAACTGTGCTCGTGTTTTGCGACGATGCAACTGGGGAGTGAGTGCGATTTTGTTTGACTCCAAAAGCTTGATCCTTGGCGGCCAAGGAACGAGGTTGGAGACAAGCCATAGCGTACTCAATCCCCAGTTTTTGCGAGAAAACGAGTAACCATGAACCAATTTCGACAGGGTAATCGGCCGTATACGCTCGGCGTGTGGCCACAGATAGTCTTACTGTCGGTGGTCTTCACAATGCTACTACAGCCACTGACTGTTTGGGCTGCGCCGTTGCCGCAAACCGGCGACACCCTGCAGAACTGTGATAGTGTCAGTGAAGATTCGCTACAACAAGAGCTAAACTCGATCACCCAGGAAGTGGTGTCTGCCGCAGCGGCGCAGATCGATATTGGGCACATTGTGGAATCCGAATGGCGCGAATTGCGGATGGATACGATCATCGACGCCCAAGTGGATCGTGCGGTTGAGAAGGTCAAAGGCGAATCGGATTTTTGGAACAAGCTCCTCTCTGGGTGGTCGGGCGATAAAGCCGAAGAATTGACGCGTGCGGTCGCCAACTACACCTTCGAATCGGATACTTTCCAAGACAAAATTGATGAATTGTCGCACGGCGTGGCCGAAGGCATCTCGTCTGAAATTGCGATTCTCTCGGCGCAATCGGTCTCGGCAGCGTTTTTCTGCCTGCAAACCTTTATCAGTGGCAACTATTCGGGGGCAATGGTCAGCGCCTTCGAGGAACAAGTACAGCTCGCCGCCGAAAGTGTCAATTTTAGCGAAGCCAACGAATTAGATGCCGGCCTGCTTGACATCATTGGCCAACACAAAACGGCCTTGGGTGGCGTGGGTGTGATCATTGTGGCCCAGGTGAGCAAGCGCATTATGGTGGAGATCGGCGAGACGATCGCACAACGTGTGGCCGGACGGGTTGTCGGGCGCGTATTGGGACGGGCTGGCTCGACGATTATTCCGATTGCCGGTTGGCTGGTTGGCGCAGGCATGATCGCGTATGATGTCTATACGAGCCGCGATGGCGCTTTGCCACAGATCCAAGAGACACTCAAATCCGAAGAAGTAAAGACGGGCATTCGTGGCGAGATTACGGCATCGATTGAACCAGAGCTACGGCGCGAGTTGCCCCAGATCGCGCGCGATATTTCCAATCAGCTCTTTACCCAATGGCGTGATGTCAAACGCAATATTCGCCAGGTATTGGAACTATCGGAGACCAATACTAATTTTCAAGCGCTGTTGAACACGCAGGATACGCCAGAAGGATTGGCCAAGCTAGTAAATTTGGTCGGCGCGACCCTGCCGGTGTTGGGCCATGATGGCTTGTTGCAAGCGGTGGATAGCGGTCTCTTTGCCCAGGTTTTTGCCCAGCCCGAAGCCGCATTTCAGATCGTCACCGATAGCGGCTCGTTGCAAGATGCCATCGATTGGTCCGCAGATGCCGGTCCACTGCTGGATCAAGTGGTCGCTTATGAAATTTATAAACATCAACCGGCGGGCGCACTGGACAAACCCCTGCTGGAAAAGCTGATCGCGGTGGATGATAAGGCGGCGATTCAAAAATTGTCCTTAATCAACCCCGAAGCGTTGCAGGCGTTGCTCACAGTATCGACCAGCAATCTGGCCACGCTGGCCACGCAACTCGAAGCAGCCGATCTGGAATTATTAGCGAGCTATTTGCCAACCCTCAATCAAAACCAAGTCAATCAACTGGTGGTGCGCATCATTAGTGAACCGAGCACCATCAATCATCTCCAGGATCAAGCGCTGCGCGATTATCTGGCGGCCAATGGGGATAATATTGAGCAGGCATTGCCTTTCTTGTTATCCTCCAAGGGGGGCACGGCGGCCTTCACAGACGCCAGCCAGGTGCTTTTGGGCCAAGTCCCATGGCGACTTTTCCTCTTTAAATACGGTGCAGGGCAGAGTGTCTTGGTGACCATCGCCGCGATTGTGCTCGGCTTGATTGTGTTGCGGCTGCTCTTTAGCATGGCCGCTTGGCTGTTCAGTCCGATTACCCGCGTATTCGGCAGATAAAATGCAGAAGGTGAACTTGTGTTAATTAGCTTGGATCAGTATCCTTCCTCGGATGAAGTGGAAATTGGCGAATTGTTGTTTACGGTTTCCGTGGTGGCTGCCAATTTGGTCAACGATATTCGCGAAAACATCCGCAATTTGGTGGGTGGGCGTATGCACCACTATGAAAGATTGATCGAGAAATCGATTGCGCAAGCCCTAGAAGATCTAGATACCAAGGCCAAAGCTAAGGGCTATGATGGGGTAATCGGGGTCAAGATTGCCAACCCAACCGTTGTCGAAGGCGGGGTTGAGGTGGTGGTCTACGGCAACGGTTTTCGGCGGCGTGTGAAGGGCAGAGAGTAGTCCTTTGGCATTGGAATTGGTCATTAATCAGTAGTCAGTAGTCAGTGGTTAATGCCAAGTCGCCGGGAGACGCGGCAAAGGACTAGGTTTGAAGGCAAAGTTTTCTCATGCGGTATAACAAATTTCTTTCTATCCTATTGGTCGTTACCCTGCTTTGGTTACAGCTACCCGTGCAGGTGTATGCCCAGACGCCCACCTCCGACTATACCTTTGGCGACTGTAGCACAATGGACCAAGAGCGATTGCGCACCGAGATTGAACAGGTGGCGCATAGTGTGCTGACCGACGAAAGCGCCGGGATCAACATTGACGAGATTGTCATGCGCCAATGGATCAACCTGCATGTCGATGAGGCAATCGATCGCGAAGTGCAACTGGCCATCGACAACATCTATGCCAGCGAAGGGTACTGGAGCCGGTTGTGGTCTGGCTGGTCGGCAGAGAAAGCAGAAGAGTTTGCGACGCGTGTTGCCAATGAGGCCTTTAATGCCGAAGGCTTTCATGCCACCATTAACGAGCTCTCCGTGGCGATTGCACAGGAGATCTCACGCGAGATCGAAGCAGATTTTGCGCGCGCCGCCTCGGCTGCTTTTTTGTGCATGAAAGCCTATGTGGGCGACAAATACTCTGGTACCCTCTTTAACGCCTTTGAAGGCAAGGTTAGCACCGAGGTAGACGGTATCGATCTGCAAACCGAAGCGGCCAATGTCGATGTCTCGGCCCTGGATGTCCACCAAAAGGCCATTGGCGGTGTGGGCTTGATCATTGTGACCGAGCTTTCGCGACGCATTGCGATCAAATTGAGTGAAAAGATCGCCGAGCGCATTGCTGGCAAAATTGTCGGGCGGATCATTGGCAAGGCGGGCTCGTCGTTGATTCCAGTGGCAGGATGGGTGATCGGGCTGGGGCTAATTGCGTGGGATCTGTGGGAAGGCGGCAACGGGGCATTGCCCCAGATTCAGGAAGCGCTGGAAAGCGAAGAGGTCAAAGCCAAGATTCGCCAGGAAGTAGCAGACGCCATCAAGGATGGATTGCCTGAGGAAGTATCGATTGTTTCGCTAGAAATCGCGGTCAGCTTGGTGGAGGATTGGAACAGCTTTTGTGATACCAACCGTGCCGTCTGTACGCTGGCCGAAGACAATACCACCTTCCGCGATATCCTGGAGTACACGCCACTCGATCAGGTGAGCAAAGTGGTCAGCTTGGTCAATGTTTTTATTGAAAATTTGGGACGCGCCGAATTGGAACGGGCCATTGATGCCGGTCAATTTGAAAATCTGCTCCTCCTCCCAGAAGCAGCCTTTACACTTTTGGTCAGAACCAAATCTGTAGCAACAACCCTGGCCTGGGCGAACCTGGCTGAGGAACGGCTTGACAAATTAGTCACACTAGAGATTGATACCCAAAAAACCCCAGAAGATTTTGATGCCGCGCTGTTACGCAGTGTGCTCAACTTGGATGAGGTCGCGGCCGTCAACAAACTGTTGCCCCTCTCGCGCGCCCAACTGACGCAGATGGTCACCTTTGGCGATAGCAATTTTGTGCGCTTGGTCAATCGCCTGTCGGCAGATGAGATCGCACAACTGGCCAACTATTTGGCAACGACCACGCCCCCTGCCCACCTGGCCGATGAATTGGCCAGTGGCAAACAAACAGTCGCCGGTCTGCTGACGGTGGCCGTAGCCAACACGGCCACGCCGCCGCCGGTGAGTACGCCACCCGCAGAAGTGGTGCCACTGCTTACGGTGATCTGGCAATACATTTACGGCAATAGCATTGTCGTGGCGGCTGGTGTGATTTTAGTAGCAGCGTTGTTATTTGGCGCAATTAGTGTGCTTGGCCGTAGCCGTGCCGAACAATTACCCGTTGCAGAAAAACCCAAGGCCCCCAAGCGCCGCGCCAAGAAGCGCGGGGTATATGATATTTTTGATGAATAATTCATCGTGAAGACATCGTGAAGACGTAACGCTTGCGCGACATGGTAGCAAGACCAAGTAGCAAGACCAACGTCCTCACAACATAACACAATTTACGCTTCGCTGGCGAAACGTACTCACTGTCGACAACTCCTACGCAATGATGCGCCCAAATTTGATTGTCTTGCTTGTGGTTATGCGTTGGTATCAGGCGCGCTTCTCAACAGAAACGCCTGCTGCTCAACTATTGATCACAGCATTTTCTGACTTCCTTGACCGGTGGCCCATACACTTGAGTGCCACACAAGGAAACGGTGCTTCTAACGCAGAACGGAGAGTATGATGTTGCAGAGTAAAGACTTGAACCCCAACATGCAAGAATTAGAAGGCCTTCCCGCCAAGCAGGGACTCTACGATCCACGTTTTGAACACGATGCCTGTGGAATCGGCTTTGTCGCCCATATTGAAGGACGGCGCAGCTATCGTGTTCTCCAAATGGCCCTCGAAGCGTTGGGCAACCACGCCCATCGTGGGGCGGTGGCCGATGATCGCAAGAGTGGTGATGGCGCAGGAATTTTAACGCAGTTACCCTATGATTTTTTTAATCGGGAGTTACGGCGGATGGGCATTGAACCGCCGCACGCGGGTGATTTGGCCGTGGGGCAGCTCTATTTATTTCGCCAAGACGAGACAGATCGCGCGCAAGCAAAACAGATTATCCGCGATGTTTGCACAGAATTCAAGCTAGAAGTGCTCACGTTCCGCTCTGTGCCCGTGATCGATACGGCGCTGGGCCGCCGCGCGGCCAGCACCCGCCCGTGGATGGAGCAGGTCTTTATTCGCCGTACGCCCGAAGCCTGTGCCGCCGGCGATGAATTTGAGCGCTTGCTCTATCTTGTGCGCAAGATCATCGTGAACCGCAGTCGCGATGAAGGCGTGCAACGGCTCTATATTGCCAGCCTGAGCAACCGCACGATTGTCTACAAAGGGCTGGTCTTGGCGCAAGAGTTGGCCCATTTTTACCCCGATCTGAGCGACGAAGATTTCCAGACGGCCATTGCGGTCTTTCATCAGCGCTATAGCACCAATACATTTCCCACGTGGGAACGCGCGCAACCGTTTCGGCTGCTCTGTCACAATGGCGAGATCAATACGTTACAAGGCAACGAAAACTGGATGCGCGCGCGCGAAAGTGACTTAGCCCATCCCGTTTGGGAAGGCAATGAGGATCTGCTGCGCCCCGTGCTTTGGCATTCGGCTAGCGACAGTGGCAAGCTCGATAATGGGCTGGAACTGCTAGTGCGCAGCGGGCGCGACATCCGCCATGGCCTGATGATGATGATGCCCGAAGCCTGGGAACGCGCCCAGGGGGCTCCCGCCGAAAACGAAATCAGCCCGGAACGCCGTGCCTTTTATCAATATCACAGTGCGCTTATGGAGCCATGGGACGGGCCCGCAGCAGTCACCTTTACCGATGGCCGGATCGTCGGCACGATCCTGGATCGCAATGGCCTACGCCCAGCGCGCTATGTGGTGCTGGACAATAAATATGTGATCAGCTCAAGCGAAGTTGGGTGTGTGAGTTACGATGAAGGCCGCGTGACAGAAAAGGGCCGGTTGGGGCCGGGCCAAATTTTCTGTGTGGATACAGCGCGCGGTGTTATCCTCAAGGATACCGAGATCACTAATCACTTTGCCGCTCGCCGCCCCTATGATCGCTGGGTCAAAGAAAATCTTGTTAACCTGACCGACCGGCTGACAAGCAGCAAATGGCAAGTAGCCGGCAATGCCGACAATGGTGCCAACACAGCGAACATGGGCACGCCCAATGGCACAACCAATGGACATAGCCCAGCAGCAGACCAACAGGCGTTGACAGAGCGTCAAATCGCCTTTGGGTTTACCAGCGAAGAATTGGTGGTGATCCTGCGCCCCATGATCGTCGATGCCAAAGAGGCCGTCGGCTCCATGGGCGATGATACGCCACCACCCGGCATGAGCCACCTGCCACGCCCGCTCTTTCACTATTTTAAGCAGCGCTTTGCCGAAGTCACCAACCCACCAATTGACCCGTTGCGCGAAGAAACGGTTATGAGTTTGCGGATGTTGCTGGGCCAGCGCGCCAATTTATTGACCGAACTACCCGAAGCGACGCGTCTGATCGAATTGAAATCGCCCATACTCAAGCCAGATGAGATCGCGCTGTTGCGCACAATGCCCGAGCCCGAATTCCGCGCCGCAACTCTACAAGCGGTATGGCAACGACCAACCGATACTAGCGCACAAAATGGCGAACAGCCCACGACAGAAGGAAATGCAGTAGCAGGAGCAGCCTTGCGCGCCGCAGTGGAAGGACTTTGCTTGGCCGCCGAAGAAGCGGTGCGTGCGGGGGTTCGCCTGTTGATCATCAGCGACCAAGCGGCGGATGCGCAGGCATTGCCCATTCCCGCGCTGTTGGCCATCGGTGCGGTCCATCATCATTTGATTCGCCAAGGCATGCGCATGAACGTGAGCTTGATCGCCGAAAGTGGCGAGCCACGCGATGTACACCACTTTGCCGCGCTGATCGGCTATGGGGCCAATGCAATCCACCCCTATTTGATCTACGCAACCATTGACGAGATGGCGGTCGAAGGTCGCCACTTGGGCAGCATGACTGTGGCCCAGGCGTACAATAGCTTTGTCAAAGCTGCGGACAAAGGCTTGCTCAAGATCATGAGCAAAATGGGGATCAGCACGCTGGACAGTTATTGCGGTGCACAGATCTTCGAGGCGATTGGCATTGGCGAGGAGTTGCTCGAAGTCGCCTTTCTTGATACGCCAAGCATTGTCGGCGGCGTCGGCTTTGCCAGTGTCGCCGAAGATGTATTGGCCTGGCACAGCAAAGCGTATCCCGCCAAAGCCGTCAAAACCCTGAAACTGGAAAGCTGGGGTCTCTTCAAATCGCGGCGCGGGGGCGAAATCCACGAGTGGAGTCCCCAGGTGGTCCACGCCCTGCAAGCGGTTTCGCAAGCAGCCACGCGCGACGAAAGTTTAGAAAAATATGCGGTCTATCGCGACCTCATGCGCGGCATGAAGTTAGCACCCCGCCATCTGCTGGATTTTCAGAAGGAACGCCCGTCGATTCCTGTGGAGCAAGTGGAGGCCGTCGATCTGATTTTGCGCCGCTTTAGCACCGCGGCCATGAGTCATGGGTCGCTCGGTTCCGAAGCCCATGAGACGCTGGCGATTGCCATGAATCGCTTGGGCGGCATGAGCAACAGCGGCGAAGGCGGCGAGGCCAAGGAACGCTATTTCACCGAGCGCGCTAGCAAGATCAAACAGGTGGCATCGGGACGCTTTGGCGTCACACCCGAATATCTGATGAGCGCTGAGGAACTTCAGATCAAGATCGCGCAAGGCTCAAAGCCTGGCGAAGGCGGTCAGTTGCCCGGCCACAAAGTCACGGCAGAGATCGCGGTGCTGCGCCATAGCACACCCGGCGTCGCGCTGATTAGCCCGCCGCCCCACCACGATATCTATAGCATTGAAGATCTAGCGCAACTGATCTATGATCTCAAAACGATCAACCCAACGGCCAAGATTAGCGTCAAGTTGGTATCGCAGATGGGCGTGGGGACAATTGCCGCCGGTGTTGTCAAAGGCTATGCCGATGTGATCCACATCAGCGGGCACAATGGCGGCACCGGCGCCAGCCCACTGAGCAGCATTAAGTATGTGGGGTTGCCCTGGGAAATTGGTCTGGCCGAGACACACCAGACCTTGCTCGCCAATGGCCTGCGCACGCGCGTCCGCATTCGCACGGACGGGGGTCTGGCGACCGGGCGCGATGTGGTAATGGCCGCCATGTTGGGGGCCGACGAATACAGCTTCGGCACAAGCGCCATGATCGCCGAGGGTTGTATTATGGCGCGGGTTTGCCACAAAAATACGTGCCCCGTCGGCGTTGCCACCCAAGATCCCGAATTGCGCAAAAAGTTTGATGGCACGCCCGAAATGGTGATCAACTTTATGACCTGTATTGCCGAAGATGTGCGCCAAATCCTGGCTGATCTGGGCTATCGCCGGCTGGACGAGCTGATCGGGCATCCCGAGATGCTCAAACAGACGATTGTGGGACGCGAAGCTGGTTTTATGGATCTAGCGCCCTTGCTTTATGTACCCGACACCGGCAGCGCGCGGCGCAATGTCTTGCCCAGCAATGAACTGCCTGCCAATCCCACGATTGGCGACTACATTGTGGAACAGGTGCTGGCCAGTTTGCGCGTCAACCCCGATGCATCGGTTCGGTTGGCGCATAAGATCAGCAATCCCCAACGGTCGGTGGGGGCCAAATTGGCCGGTCAATTGGCACTGCGCTATGGCGACAAAGGCTTGCCCGACGGCCAGATCCAGATTACCTTTACCGGCTCTGCGGGCCAGAGTTTTGGAGCATTTGGACTTACGGGCTTGAATCTGCGCCTGTATGGCGAGGCCCAGGACTATGTTGGCAAGAGCATGAGCGGCGGTGAAATCGTTGTGCGCCCTCATGAAGATACACGCTTTTTGCCCCACCGCAATGTGATCATTGGCAACACCATTCTCTACGGCGCAATGGGTGGGCGACTCTTTGCCGCAGGTCTGGCGGGTGAACGCTTCGCGGTGCGCAATAGTGGCGCAACTGCCGTGGTCGAAGGTGTTGGCGATCATGGCTGTGAATATATGACCGGTGGTACAGTGGTCGTGTTGGGTGAAACGGGACGCAACTTTGGTGCCGGTATGACGGGTGGACAAGCATACATCTATGATATTGGCGACAACTTTGAACGGCGGTATAATCCTGAGTTAATCGACGTACGCCGGTTACAACCCAGCGATGATCAAGCGATCAAAGGATTGATCACCACCCACTTGGAGAAAACCGGCTCGCAACGGGCGCGCACAATTCTGGAAGATTGGGAGACACAACGCCAATTCTTCTGGTTTGTGGCTCCGCGCGCCAATGTTGTGGCGATCGAAGGGGCCACTGAAGGCTCAGTGGGCATTGAAGCCGAAGAAGAAACAGTAAACGCTTAACTAGAGTAGGCAGTACGATTGCTTTACCGAGCACCGCCACTATCTGCTCTGTAACAGTAACGCTCGTCAAGCGCTGCGCATCTGCTTGAGCAGGTGTGCAGCACAGTCTACCGTGTGCGGAAGCAATTTGTTTCCTATACACCCTTTACAGACGAGCCAAGATTACATAGACGAGAGACCGAGGAGAAAAGCAGTACATGAGCGGAAAAACACTTTTCGAAAAAGTCTGGGATGCCCACGTTGTCTCCCAAGACGAAGGCGCGCCGGCGGTGCTATACGTTGACGCCCACTTGATCCATGAAGTTACCTCCCCCCAAGCGTTTGGTATGTTGCGCGAACGGGGCTTGTCCGTGCGTCGCCCCGACAAAACCTTTGCGACCATGGATCATGCCATCCCTACGCGTATCGATGTAGGCATTGAGTTATGGCCGCTCGACGCCGCCACCCAAGTGCGCACGCTGCGCCAGAATTGCGCAGATTTTGGCATCACGCTCTGGGATATTGAAGGGGCAGTACAGGGCATTGTCCATGTCGTCGGGCCAGAGATGGGCGTGACCCAGCCCGGCATGGTAATCGTTTGCGGCGATAGCCACACCAGTACCCATGGCGCGTTTGGCGCGTTGGCCTTTGGCATCGGGACCAGCGAAGTGGGTCATGTTTTGGCCACCCAATGTTTGCTGCAACAAAAGCCCCAAACCTTTGCGATCAACGTAGACGGCGAGATTGGCTTCGGCGTGACGGCCAAGGACATTATTCTGGCGATTATTGCCAAGAATGGGGCCGGTGGTGGCGCAGGCTACGTCTTTGAATATCGCGGCAGTGCGATTCGCAAACTGAGCATGGCCCAACGCATGACGATCTGTAATATGAGCATCGAAGGCGGTGCACGCGCCGGCATGATTGCGCCCGACGAAACCACCTTTGCCTATGTCAAGGATCGCCCCTATGCACCCCAGGGTGCCGAGTGGGACAAAGCCCTGGCGCGCTGGCAAAGTCTTGTCACCGATGCCGATGCGAAATTTGATCGCGAGCTGCATCTGGATGCGAACAAGCTCGAACCGATGGTCACCTATGGCACCAATCCCGGCCAAGGGGTAGGTGTTACGGGTCACATCCCCCTGCCCGGCGAACTGGATGATCCAGCAGAACGGCGCAGCTTGCTCAGCGCCATGGAATACATGGGCTTGCAACCCGGCCAATCCATGCAGGGACAACCCGTGGACATTGTCTTTATTGGTTCTTGTACCAACGGGCGCATTGAGGATCTGCGCGAAGCCGCGCAGATCGCCAAGGGCCGCCATGTTGCGCATAATGTGCAAGCCTTAGTCGTGCCTGGCTCCAAAGCAGTCAAGGCACAGGCCGAGGCCGAAGGATTGGATCGCATCTTTAGCGAGGCGGGCTTTGAATGGCGTGGGGCAGGTTGCAGCATGTGCTTGGCCATGAACGACGACAAGGCTGGTGCCGGCAAATATGTCGCCAGCACCAGCAACCGTAACTTCCAAGGTCGGCAGGGGCCTGGCTCGCGCAGCTTGCTCATGAGCCCAATCATGGCCGCGGCCGCGGCGGTCAATGGCAAAGTGATCGATGTGCGCGAAATTCTATAGCAGTGTGGATTGCGAATTTTGGCTGGCAGATTGTCGCATCAGCGCCTAGCGCGCGGCCACAGTCTGCCAGCGATCAGGAGTAAGCAATGACCATTGTACTTGAAAATCTGGTCATTCCAGAACGCGGTATCGTAGAGCTCGATCTCAAACAATCGATTGAAATCAAAATCACAGCCGAAGAAGCGCGGCGCAAAGTGAATCGCTGGCTGCTGGAATATGTCAGCTATATGATGCACGCCGCCGCACCAACATTGGTGGTAGATGGGCAACAGGCCATGTGGCGAGTGCCAGCAATCTTGACAAACTCGCGTGTAGGCGATGTTGGCGTTGCTGGCACAGTCGATGTTGATGTTCATACCGGCCAAATGGATAACACAGAGACGCTTCAAGCGCAGATTACGAAACATGCAGTAGAAATGACAAAAAAGCTGCCACCGTATCAGCCGCGACAAAGCGTGTCTGAAGTGTTTATTCCTGCTCATTTGCCATCTGCGAAACTGGCATCACTACCCGAAGAGCAATAAGGGATAGCTATGCCTTCTGTTTTCCTGAAGCTCGATCATGTCCAGCAGGATAACGATGGGGAATGCTTGGCAGCTTGTGCGGCGATGGGATTACACTTCCTTGGCGCACCGATTGCCTACAAACGATTGGTAAAGTTGCTCGAGATTAAAACTAATTTTGGCACGCCAGCTTCTAAAATTCGCAATTTGGACCGGCTGGGTATTCACGTCACCTATCAACAAGGCAATCTCGAAGCTTTGCGCAGTCATTTACATGCTGGGCACCCTTGTATCGTATTTGTAAAAACAGGCGAATTGCCGTATTGGAAACAAAATATTGATCACGCCATTGCTGTGGTTGGCATCGATGACGAGCAGATCTATCTCCATGATCCCGAGCTGCCAATCGCGCCGATTAGCGTTGCACTTGGCGATTTTGATCTGGCCTGGCTTGAGCACGATGAAATGTATGTAGTCTTAACTGTTTGAAACTTACCCAATCTAGAGGATCTACCAAATGCAACCATTCAAAACGCTACAGTCCACAGCTGCTCCCATGCGCGTAGAAAATGTGGACACCGATCAGATCATACCGGCCCGCTTTCTGACAGCGGTGACAAAGGACGGTATGGGGGATGGTCTCTTTTCCAGTTGGCGCTATAATCCAGATGGTACGCCCAAGCCCGATTTTGTACTCAACCAGCCCGAATACAAAGCGGCCAAAGTTCTGATCGCGGGCCGCAACTTTGGTAGCGGTTCCAGCCGTGAGCACGCGGTCTGGGCATTGACTGGCTATGGCTTTCACTGTGTGATTGCCCCCAACTTTGCTGATATCTTTTACAATAATAGTTTAAAAAATGGTCTACTGCCCGTACCACTGCCCGAAGAGACCGTCAACATGTTACTGGATCTGGCCGAAGAAGATCCGGAGACCCAGATCGTCGTCGATCTGAAGAGCCAGACGGTTACGCTGCCCGACGGCCAACAACATCGCTTCGAGATCGACGCATTCCGCAAAATCTGCCTGCTCGATGGCCTGGATGATCTGGGGTATCTCCAGTCCAAGGAAGCTGCGATTGCCGCACATGAAGCGCGCCTGGCGGCCTGATCTAGGCGCAGAGTGTGGTGGCTGATTCGTTGGCGGTATGCCCAGAAATCGGCCACCAGTTATGCTATAATATTTGTTTGAACCCCTATAAAATGGCTCCTCTGCTAGACGAGCCTATACCAGAGAAAGCATTGCTATGAAAGCCACGATCGTTGTACTAGCCGGTGACGGCATCGGCCCCGAGGTAACCGACGAGGCGCGCAAGATCTTACGCGCGGTTGCCGATAAATTCAACCATCAATTCGATTTTTCCGACCAGCTCATGGGTGGACGCGCCATCGATGAATTGGGGACGAGTTTGCCCGATGCAACCGTGGAGGCCTGTAAAAAAGCCGATGCTGTTTTGCTGGGTGCAGTGGGTGGCCCCAAGTGGGATGATCCCAAAGCCCAGGATCGCCCAGAACGCGGCTTGTTGGCGATCCGCAAAGCGCTCAATCTGTTTGCCAATCTGCGCCCCGTCAAGCTGCACCCCCAGTTGCTCAGCGCCAGCACCCTAAAGGAAGAAGTATTGCAGGGCGTCGATATGCTGGTGATCCGTGAATTGACCGGCGGTCTCTACTTTGGCCCCAAGAAGGAAGCCGGCGAAGAAGGCTACGAAGCTTTCGATACAGAAATCTATACGCGCCCCGAGATTGATCGTGTGGTGCGTTTGGCCGCCGATGCCGCCATGGGCCGCCGCAAGAAGTTGGTCAGTGTAGACAAGGCAAACGTCATGGCCTCTAGCCGCCTATGGCGACGCGTTGCGACGGAAGTGCTGGTCGATTATCCAGAATTAGAAGTCGAACATGTGTTAGTTGATGCCATGGCCATGCACCTGATCCGCCGCCCCGCCAGCTTTGATGTGATCGTGGCGGGCAATATCTTTGGCGACATTCTCACCGATGAAGCGGCCATGCTGGCCGGTTCCATGGGTATGCTGCCTTCGGCCAGTTTGGGCGATCTGTATAATAGCCACAAGCTGCCATTGGGTCTCTACGAACCCATTCATGGCAGTGCGCCGGACATTGCTGGCAAGGGTGTGTCCAATCCGTTGGCCACCATCATGAGCAGTGCAATGTTGCTGCGCCATAGTCTCGGTCTGGAGCAAGAAGCCGACGCGATTGAAGCCGCGGTCGACGCCGTGCTGAACGAAGGCGTTCGCACGCCCGATATTGCGCACACCGGCAGTGAAGTCGTGGGTACGCAGGTCATGGGCGATCTGGTTCTAGAAAAGCTCTTAAATCCTTGATAAAATGACAAGCAGGCTGGCTGCTCGGGTGAATGGCCAGCGGATCAGCCAGCCCACTTGTTACCTTGTCACCTTGTCGTCTGGGTACAACCGATGATCATCGATCCACAAGACCGACTACGTTCTACGATTCGTTTTCTAGGCAACCTGCTTGGCGAGACCATTATCGAACAGGAAGGTCAAGATATTTTTGACCTGGAAGAGAAGATTCGCGATCTGACAAAACGCTGGCGCAATGGTGAAACGGCAGTATTACAGCAAGCCGAGCATCAGTTTGTGCCGGCGTTGATTGATGATTTGCCCAAAGCCAATGCCGTGCTGAAAGCCTTTACCACCTACTTTCAGCTGATCAACCTGGCCGAAGAACAACAGCGTGTGCATATTCTGCGTGAGCGCGCAGCACGCGCCCACCAACAAAACGAGCCAATGGCAGAGACGATTGCTAGTGGCATTCGACAGTTGCGCGAAGCAGGCCTGCAGGCAAGTGACGTGCGTGCGATCTTGAACGAGCTCTCGATTATGCCGGTCTTCACCGCACATCCAACCGAGTCGAAACGCCGAACAATTCTGTTGAAGCTCAAAGCCATTGCCAGCGCCCTCTATGAGTTGCATTACCGGCTATTGCTACCCGCAGAAGAGGATGTGCTTGTCCAGCAAATTCGCGAAAATATTGTCTTGTTGTGGCAAAGCGATGAAGGCCGCGACCGCCGGCCTACCGTTATGGACGAGGTGCGCGAGGCATTATACTATTACGAAACTACGCTCTTTCAATTGGTGCCGCAAATCTATGAAGAGCTCGAAAATGCGTTGGCTGAATATTACCCTGGCGAAACATTTGAACTGCCAATTTTCCTGCGCTATGGATCGTGGATCGGCGGTGATCGCGATGGCAATCCCTTTGTCACGGTAGATGTTACCGAGGAAGCTCTGCGCGAGCAGAAAGAGACGATCCTCAAGTTATACAACATTGAAATCGATGCGCTTTATCATCAACTCAGTTCGTCGCTGTCGCGCGCCGGATTTACTCCTGCCCTGTTGGAGAGCATTCAGCACGACTTTACCTTGGTGGCGCCCGCAGAACATGAGGTGTTGGATCGGTTTCGGTCGGAGCCCTATCGCCAAAAATTAATTATGATGTTTCGCCGGTTGCGGGCCACCCGCGCCGAGAATGAAATTCCCTGGCGCAATCGCGCGCCAACTGCGCCGGTCAATCCACGGGCCTATCAAACTGTTCAGGAATTTTTAGAAGATCTCTATCTAATCCGCGACAGTCTCCGTGCAAACAAAGGAAATCGGCTGGTGCAGGGCCGGTTGGAACGGTTGATTCGTGCCGCCCAGGTTTTTGGGTTTCATCTGGCGAGCCTGGATATCCGCCACCACGCCGAACGCCATCGCAGTGCCATGGCCGAAGTTTTAGAGCGCTATCAACTTTGTGAGAGCTATACAACATTGGCCGAAGAGCAGCGCGTGACCCTCCTAGAACAAGAGATCCTCAGTGACCGCCCTTTGACGGCACGCTTGGACTTTACCGAAGAGACCAATAGCATCATTGAGCTATTCCGCTTACTGCGCCGGGCACGCCAGGAAGTAGGCGAAGAGTCGATCAAAACCTACATCATCAGCATGACAACCCAAGTCAGCAATGTGTTGGAAGTGCTGCTCTTTGGACGCGACGCCGGCATCTTTGGCGAGATCGATATTGCGCCGCTGTTTGAAACGATTGAAGATTTACTTGCCGCGCCCCGCATTATGGCAGCGCTGTTTCAAAACAAGGCCTATCAACAACATCTTGCCCAGCGTGGCAATCGCCAACAGATTATGATCGGCTATAGCGATTCGAACAAAGATGGCGGTTACCTGCGCGCCAACTGGATGCTCTTTCAAGCCCAGCGCCAGTTGGCCCAAGTCTGCGATCAGTTCAATATCCAGTTAACCCTTTTCCATGGCCGCGGGGGCACGTTGGGACGCGGCGGCGGCCCCACCAATCGCGCAATCCTGGCCCAACCGCAAGAATCGGTGCGCGGGCGCATCAAGATTACCGAGCAAGGGGAAGTCCTGAGCAGCCGCTACGATGATGAAAACATTGCCCATCGCCACCTGGGACAACTAGTCAACGCCATGTTGTTGACCAGCGGCCCACGCCCCTACTATGCCAAAGAAGAGGCCTGGGCAGAGATCATGGAAGCGTTGAGCCAGACGGCCTTTCAGAAATATCGAAGTTTGATCGATAATCCAGATTTTCTGAAATACTTCCAGCAGACAACGCCGATCAATCATGTGGATCTCCTCAATATTGGGTCACGGCCAGCGCGGCGCAAATCGACACTGGCCATCGGCGATCTGCGCGCGATTCCCTGGGTCTTTTCCTGGACACAGCCGCGCGTGAATCTCACCAGTTGGTATGGGGTAGGCAGCGCGTTGACCCAGTGGTTGATGAAGGATAACGATCAAAATCCAGCCACGGCGATCAATGAGGCGCGGCTAGCCACGCTGCGTGATATCTACAAAACTTGGCCCTTCTTTAGCAATGTGCTGAATAATGTACAACTAGGGCTAGGCAAAGCCGATATGGATATTGCCCAACTCTACGCCGGTCTAGCCGAACCAGGATTGGAGGAGACAATTTTCGCTGATCTGCAAGCGGAATTTGAGCGCACCAAAGAGGCCATTCTCCAGATCACCGGGCAGCACAATCTGATGGATAATGAAACGTGGCTCCAACGCAGTATTCGTCTGCGCAACCCCTATGTGGACCCGTTGAATTATCTGCAAGTAGAGTTGTTGCGTCGGCTGCGAGCCGACATTTCGGAAGAAGAGCGCACACAGCTGCAAGCGGCGGTTTCGCTTTCGGTCAACGGCATTGCTGCGGGCCTACAAAATGTCGGCTAAACACAAGTAATTATCAATGGACAACGGTTATGGATTTATGCGTAACCGCAATGTCTGGTATCCTATTGATGCAACTTATATAGGAGTTAAGCAGTTGGAAGCGTTGCCATCTCTGGTGGCAGGCTGGCAGGATGCCGGCGTTCCCAGGCAACTGCGTAACTCCTATTATAGATAAAACCCTTAAAAGTCATACCTAGTTTCTGGTGTAGTAACGGGCTTATTCATATGACTTTTAAATAGTTTGTCTATTAGCCTTTGTCCATTCATGATTAGCAAGGTTTCTTATTGTGACAAATCATCTAGCATCCATCGACGGCCTGCTGATTGACATAGAAGGTGTCGTGATGCGCGGAAACGAGGTAATTCCGGGCGCGCAAGAAGCGTTACAAACGCTGCGCGCCCGGGGGATTCCCTACCGTTTTATCACGAATACCACCATCTATTGTCGCCATACGCTTCTCGAACGGCTACAAGCGATGGGATTTTCGATCCAGGTAGAGGATCTCTTCACCGCCACCTATGCGGCAGCGCGCTACCTCCAAGAGCAAAATGCCAAGAGTTACTATCCCTTACTCTTGCCCGATGCACAACAGGAATTTGCCGGGTTGGATGTAGATGAAGAGCAGCCCGATTTTGTGGTGATGGGCGATATGGGCGCGAGCTTCACCTTCGCACGCCTCAACCGTGCGTTGCAAGCCATTCTCAATGGCGCGCGCTTTGTTGCTCTCCACAAAAAACGCACGTGGCGCACCGAACAGGGCCTCTATATGGATGCTGGACCATTTGTCGTGGCGCTGGAATATGCGGCAGAACTCAAAGCGGAAGTCGTGGGCAAGCCCAGTCGCGCCTATTTCCG
>Ga0105048_10006741_pt1 | contig 18515 bp, 11 predicted proteins | sample MAT05_FD_78382 | JGI IMG/M metagenome (GOLD analysis project Ga0105048, IMG submission 78382) | Freshwater microbial communities from Lake Fryxell liftoff mats and glacier meltwater in Antarctica - MAT-05 | ecosystem: Environmental > Aquatic > Freshwater > Ice > Liftoff microbial mat | place... | reverse complement strand
TCAATTCTAGCACGCGTTTGCCGTCATGAAATTGCTCAAAATCACCCTGCCACAATCTCACGACGCCCAGTCGATCGCCCAGATCATCACGCTGGGCGATTTCTGCAAGCTCCGACCCCGCCTGCGTCCGATCGCCCCGCGCGTTCAATGCGCGAATGCGTAAAAGTCGCAGGGCGATGGGGTCGGGATGTCCTTCGCGCAACGCTTCGTCACAGCGCTGAATCACCTCACTCCAAAGTCCGCGCTGGAAGGCGAGTTGGGCCGCGCTGGCGATCGATTCGGTCAACCGCCGTCGACCTTCTTTTTCCGCGACGAGTGATTGCTCGGCCGCCCGGCGGGATTCGCTCTCGGCGCGGCGAGATTCCGCCAGCCCCGCCAGCAGTGCGATGAAGGCGATCACGATCGACGTCGCGATAGCCAAGAGGGTAGCAACCAGGGCCCGATTTCTTCGCGTGAACTTCGACAGGCGATACGTCAGACTGAGCCGTCGGGCCACGATCGGCATGTTGTTCAGGAAACGGTGCAGATCCTCCGCCAACTCTTGGGCCGAGTCGTAGCGATCTTTGGGCTGCTTACGCAGGCACTTCAGGCAGATCGTCTCCAGGTCGAGCGGCACGTTCAGGCGCTCGGACGGCAACGCCGGCTCGTCATTTTCCACTTTCGACAACACGGCCGGGATCGTCGCACCGACGAACGGCAGCGATCCGGTGAGGATTTCGTAAAGCATCACGCCGATCGACCAGACATCAGATGGCTTGCCGATTTCGTTGGTGCGCCCGGTCGCCTGCTCCGGTGACATGTAGCTCGGCGTGCCCATGACCGCACCCGACTTGGTCGTGGCGTCGTGGACGGCATCCAGTTGCTTGGCGAGTCCGAAGTCCGTGACTTTGAGCAAGGCCGCGGGCGACGTGTGGGAAGACGCCGGAAACTCAAGGTGAGCTTTCGTCTCATTGACCAAAGGCGCCGCGGATGAACTTGCTTTCGAATCGGCGACACGGAAGCCGACTTCGGAAAAGATCAGGACGTTGCCGGGCTTCAAGTCCCGATGGATGATGTTCGTGCGATGAGCGGCCGCCATTCCCTCGGCAATGGCGTGGGCGATGTGAGCGGCCTGCTGGGGCGTTTGCGGCTGTCGATTCAGATACGACTCCAGATCGCCGCCCGCACAATATTCCATCACGAAATAGGGTTGATCGCCCTGCGTGCCGATCTGATAAATGCGAACGACGTTGGGATGTTCGATCCCCGCGATGGCGCGTGCTTCGGTCTGGAAGCGGTGCAATTTCTCTTCCGTGAAATTCTCGTCGCGAAACATCTTGACCGCGACGAGCCGATCCATCCCCTCCTGCTCCGCGAGATAGACGACCCCCATGCCGCCCGCGCCCAGCTTTTTGATGAACTTGAAGCCGGGGATTTCCGGCAGCGACGAGCGAGTCTTCACGGGCGGTTGATCGACAACCAGATCAAGCGTGGGCGGCAGCGGCTGTTGATGGGGACCAGTAGGCGGCGTCGGGTCGGGCAACGTCTGCTGCGGAGGGGTGGCCGCGACGGGGGCATCCACGAGCGTTTGGGGTGCGACTTTGACATCGCTCGGCGGCGGATTCATGGATGACACTCACGACGAAAGACGACCTGACGTTGGGGTGAGGTTATGCGTTCCGAGGGAGAAAGGAAGAAGGAAGCGTATGTATTTGGCCAAGTCGACAAACCCGGCAGCGATCGTCATCGGAATTCGATGGACGCGATCAAGCTCGATTGCGGCGGTTGCTGACGGTGGTATAATCCAATGGACCAAGTCAAAATCATCGAAGCTCAGCATCTCTCCGAGTTTCAGGAGTTGTCTGCCGTGAAACGAAAGTCGAGGGCTTTCCCATGTGGCTCTTTAGTGACAGCGCCGTTCCCGACATTCGCACCACCCTGCCCGGCCCCAAGGCCGCGATTCAGCTTCAACGCGATTCCCGTTATATCTCGCAATCGTATACGCGGAGTTATCCGCTCGTCGTCGCGCGCGGCAGCGGGGCCGTCATCGAAGATGTCGACGGCAACCTCTTCCTCGACTTCACCGCCGGCATCGCGGTCAATTCCACCGGGCACTGCCATCCGGAAGTGGTCGCGGCCATTCACGATCAGTCGAGCAAACTGATCCACATGTCCGGGACCGATTTCTATTACCAACCCGAGATCGACCTCGCGGAGAAGCTCGCTCAACTCGCGCCGGGGCCGACGCCTAAGAAAGTCTTCTTCACGAACAGCGGCGCGGAATCGATCGAGGCCGCGTTGAAGCTGGCCCGTTGGCATACCGGTCGAGGCCGGGTCATCGCCTTTTTCGGGGCTTTCCACGGCCGAACCTACGGAGCGATGTCGCTCTCCGGGTCGAAGCTGCCGCATCGCCGGGGGTTCTCGCCGCTGGTGCCGGACATTCATCATGTGGATTTCCCACGTGATTGTGCCGGCTGCGTCCCCACGGAACTGGAGGGGTGCGCCTGCGTGAAGAAGATCGAGGATACGGTTTTCCATCGCGTGGCCCCGCCCGATGAAGTGGCCGCCATTTTCGTGGAAGCGATTCAGGGCGAGGGCGGTTACCGTATTTCGCCGCCGGGATTCCTGGCCGCCCTGCGCGAACTGTGTGATCGGCACGGCATCATGATGGTGGTCGATGAAGTGCAATCGGGCATGGGCCGCACGGGCAAGATGTTCGCCATCGAACACTGGGGCATCGAGCCGGACATGATCTGCCTGGCGAAAGGGATCGCCAGCGGCCTGCCGCTGGGAGCGATGATCGCCAAAGCGAACGTGATGGACTGGCCGAGCGGCAGCCACGCCAGCACGTTCGGCGGCAACCCGGTCTCCTGCCGGGCCGCCCTGGCGACGATCGCCTTGCTCGAACGGGAATACATGGCCAACGCCGATCAACGCGGCCGGCAACTCCGCGACGGTCTGAACCGCCTGGCCAAGAAACATCTCTGCCTCGGCAACGTCCGGGGTCTGGGTCTGATGACCGCCGTCGACCTGCTGCACGAGAACCGCGCACCGTTCCCGTCCCAGCGTGAACTAGTGGTGCAGGCAGCTTTTCAAAGCGGCTTGTTGTTGCTCGGCTGCGGCGAAGCCGGCCTCCGTTTCTGCCCGCCGCTCTGCATCACCGCCGCGGAAGTGGAAACGTGCCTGACGATCCTGGATGCCGCCATCACGGAGGTCAGCGCTCCGATGCCTCACGAGATGAATGGGGTGTCGGGGAGTCGGGAGACGACGTTGGATGTGTTGAATCAGATACAAGCCCATGGGTGAGGCTTTCGACTCGTTCCCACGGTCCTCCGTGGGAACGCACGTCTTCGACGCTCCGCGTCGCGAACCCGCTATGCCCACTCGGTGACGACTGGAATCAATCCCGGCAATCCCAGGTAGTTTCGAGCACTTGAATAGGGCCAATGTTCCGGCTGATCGACGTAACCCCGCTTCACGGGATTCCATAACGACATGCTGCTTCACCCTCCGCGCGCCCATCTACCTTCACTTCTTCCCAATGCAATAGAGATGCGTCTCGGTCCGCAAGTACAGCCTTCCGCCGATGGCGACGAGGCTGGCGTTGATGCCGGCATCCAACTTGTTGCGGGCGATCTCAGTCGCTCCTTCGGGTGAGACTTCGTAGACGGTCGTCAAGCCCTCGCGGTTGCAGATGTAGAGGTTTTTGCCAACGATGATGGGCGACGAGTAATAGCTCCCCGTCACCCGTTCTTTCCACTTCTGTTTACCGGTCTCGGCCTCGTAACAGGTTAATAGGCCTTGATCGCTGAGAACGTAGAGATGGCCTTCATGCCAGAGCATGGATGGGGGATAAGGGAACTCGTTGCTGTTCTCCTTCTTCCAGGCAATCGTGCCGTCGCCTTTGAGGGCCAAGAAGTTTCGCTTCGGGTAGCCGCTTGACGCGAAGATCATCTTGGGACTCACGGCCACGGTGTTGCCGCTGACTTCCGCCAGGCCAATTTGAACCCAGGCGATGCCGCCATCGTGCGGGTTGTAAGAAATCACGCGCCCGGTCCCCACTACGATGAGTTGCGTCTTGCCGTCGAGTTCGGTGATGAGCGGACTGCCATAACTGCCCGTCCCTGAGCTCCGGGGCTCGCGCCAGATGGTGTCGCCCGTCTCGCGATTCAAGGCCGCGATCCAGCCTTGGCCGGGAGAGTCGTCGAGTACATAGACGCACGGCCCCCAGATGGCCAGCGATGAGCCATAGCCATGAGAACCGCCGCCGCCGTGTGGGCCGATTTCCTTGAGCCATTGAAGGTCACCCGTCAGATCAAACGCGGCCACGTGGATGGCTTTATTGTTGGCGAAAGCGACGAAGACGCGTTGGCCGTCTGACGCGGGTGTGCTCGACGCTTGCGAGTTGTCGGGGTGTTTCGTGGGGAAGTTCTTCTCGAGAACCCGGGCCTCCCACAATTTTTCACCGGTGGTTCGGTTGAAACAGAACAACATCTGCCGCTCCAGTTTCTCGTCGGCCGTGGTGACAAAGACTTTGTCGCCAACGAGAATGGGCGTCGAGTGCCCCCGGCCGGGAATGGCCGTCTTCCAGATGACATTTTCGGACTCGCTCCACTTGGTCGGCGCCTCGGCGTCGGGGCTATGGTTGTCGCGTGTCGGGCCGCGCCACCAGGGCCAATCGCCCGGGGCGATCTTGATCTCAGCGATCAGCGGCAGCGGTTTAGCGGGGATGCGGAGTGCGTCGGGATTCGAGCGCAGGACGAACCACGTCACCACCGCAATGAGGGTTCCCGCGATCAAGACAAGAAAGATGGCCGACAGTCTCGACATGAAACACTCCAACGGAGAACCAACATGGATGTTGAGATTATACACCAGGATCGCCTACAATTTCCCCTCATGTGGAATCTGCCATCGCGGAGCCTGCATGAATCGTCTTAGAGGTAGGAAATCGTCACTACGAGATTGCTCATGAAACTTCTGTTGCCTGGTTTGTTCATGGTCGTCGCCTCGTCGGCCTTCGCGGACGAACCGCAAGCGAAAGGCCTGACGGTTCACGAATGGGGCGTCTTCCGGGTGAATAGCGACTCCGCCTTCGCGAACGCCGACCTGCGGGCGGAATGGGACGACCTCCCCGAATTCATCTACGGTTATGTGAAAGGCCGCCTGGTGCCGCAACACTGGGGGGCGTTCGAGATTCGCCGCAAGCCGATCATTTTCTTCCACGCCATCGAGCCGACCAAGGTCCACGTGAAGGTCGAGTTCCCGGGCGGGCAGGCAGGCGTCTGGTTCCCCGCCACGATGAACCCGGCCGTCCACGGCCAGCAGAAGCAGCCGGCCGTCGGCAACACACTCGAGTGGGATCTCGGCATCAAGGAACGGCCGATCGACTGGCAGATCAAGAATCCGAAACTGCATGAAGTCCCGGAGAAGCACTGGATCAGCCGTCTGCGCCAGGTGAAGTCGGACACGCTCTTTTCGAAATACAGCCCGAACAACCTCGATGTCGAACAAGAGAAATTCATTTACTACGACGGCATCTTCCCCCAGGGCAAGTGGCTGTCGACTCGTGTCGAGAAAGAAAATGTCGAACTCGTTAGCCAAGTGAAGCATCCGCTCTTCGACGTGACGGTGGTGGATCGCCGAGGCGAAAAAGTCCGAGTGGGCCGCATCGCGAAACTTGATTCTGGCGAGCGCATCAAAGCGGTCGAATTCGTCGAATTCGATTCGTCGAAGTTCAACTCGGAAGCAAGCCGGACTCTGTTGAATCAATTAACGCTGGCCGGGTTGAATCCTGATGAAGCCGGATCGCTGGTCGAACTTTGGCAGAAGGAGTTCTTCGAAACGCCCGGCCTGAACCTCTTTTACCGCCTGCCGCAAGAAGAGTACGACGCGCGGCTGCCGTTGACGATCACCCCGAAACCGTCGTCGCAGGTCCGCGTCGGCTTGGTGTATCACGCGCACCTGGAGACGGATTTTGCTGAGACGGTGTTGGACCTCGTTCGCCAACTCGACTCCGCCCGTTTTGCCGTGCGCGATGCCGCCATGAAAAAACTCGTCAACATCGGCCCGGCGGCCCTAGTGCAACTTCTTCGACTTCGCGATCGCAAGGATCTCTCGATCGAAGTTCGCGAACGCATCGACATTCTCGTCCGCAAGTGGAACGCCAAGGACGCGTTCGAAGAGCCGGATATCAAGAAGTGATGTCGACCCGGCCGCTCATCTTTTTCAACGCGTCCGCTGCGCGCGACTTCAAGGGGCTAGTCCCCGGCAATTCGCCCTCCCAGGCGGCGAGGGCTTCCAAGAAAGTGACGGCGGCTTCGAGGATGTCCGGTTTCGTTGCCTGCGTCTCCGGTTTCGGCAACGCGCCTCGCTCCTCCCCGACCAGTTCTCGAACGCCGTGAAGAAACGACGGCTGGCCCACCGCGGCGAAGTCGATCCGGTCGCCGTCGCCTTCGAAAAGTCCGACAAAGAGCGACATCTTCGCTTCAAGCACTTTCTGAACCCGTTCTTCGATGCTGCCGCGTGTGATGAAGTTCACGACGCGCACCGGGCGTTCCTGACCCATGCGATGCACACGGGCGATCCGCTGTTCCAGCACGGCCGGGTTCCAGGGTAGTTCCAAGTTCACGACGGTGTCGGCCGACTGCAAGTTGAGCCCGACGCCGCCGGCATCGGTGCTCAGGAATACGCGACAGGTCGGGTCGCCGCGGAATCGGTCCAGCACCGCCTTGCGATCTTTGCCGGCCATGCCGCCATGCAGCAGGGCGAAGCCGACACCCAGCTTCGTCAACACGTTGCCCGCCTGGTGTAACATCGTTTCCCACTGGCTGAAGACGACAGCTTTGTGCTCGTCGCCCGATGCGGCCAGTTCCTCGATGATATGCGTGAATTCATCGAGTTTCGGCGAGACGGTCGTCTCCTTGTCGAACAGGAAGGTGCTGTCGCACAACATCCGCATGTTCACCAAGCACGCGAGGATGCGCCGGCGATCCAGTTCACTCAGGGCCTTCTTCTGCAAGAGTTGCGCAAGCCGGCTCCGCTGCGCCTCGTAGGGCACGCGTTGTTCGTCGCGCATCTCGACGATGATTGTGTTATCGGTGCGGGCGGGAAGTTGGCTGAGCACCTCGCCCCGCGTTCGCCGCAACAGGATCGGGGCGAGCTTCTCGCGGATCGAATCGAGGTTGCGGTAGCCCGTCAAATTACCTTTGGCGTCGAGCACGCGGTGTTCGTGCAGGAACGCGAAGGCGGGACCAAGCCGGCGGTCGTCGACAAACTGCACGATGCTGTACAGTTCTTCGAGCTTGTTCTCCAGCGGCGTACCCGTGAGAACAAGCGCATACCGGCTGCGGAGTTTCTTGACCGCTTTCGACGTCTTCGACTCCCAGTTCTTGATCCGCTGGGCCTCATCCAGAATGACGGCATCGGCTCCCCAAGCGTTCAAGGCGTCCAGGTCGCGAACGACCTGTTCGTAGTTGACGAGCCGATAAAACGTGGGAAGTTGATACGCTTCGAGCCTTACCGGTTGCAGGCCTTCGATGATCTGAGCCGAACGCGAGGTGAACTTGCGAATCTCATCAGCCCACTGATACTTCACCGAGGCCGGGGCGATGATGAGCACCTTGGTGAGCCCGCGCTCGTTCGCCAGCAGTTCGATGGCGGCCAGCGCCTGGATGGTCTTGCCCAGGCCCATGTCGTCGCCCAGGATGCCCCGTCCCCGGCAGGCGATCCAGATGGCCCCGCGTAATTGGTAGTCGTAAAGGGGTACGTTCAACAAGGTTGGAAATGACGAGCCGTTATCGACTTCCGCCAGCCATTCCTTTTCGCGCTCGGCCATCGTCCGTTGTTCGAGTTCGCGATCGATGAAGTCGAGCGCGTCGGTCGTTACCGTCACTTTTTCGGGAACCACATCAATCGCTGCCAACAAGTCGCTGAATGACCGTTCGGGCAGCCAAAGGCCGTGGGAATCGAAGTAAGTCGTACCCAGCGAGGTGAGTGCGTCCGAACATCGCGGCGGCAGGTGCAACCGCAAACGCGGCTGGTCGCGATAGTGAAGCGTGATCTCCGGCCGGGTGATGATCGCCTTGCGCTGGCGAATCGTTGATGTGTCGTCTTTCAACGATTCCAGGACCGCTTCGATGTGCTTGCAAGTTCCAAGCGTGTTGGCTTTGAAGTCAGGGCAGGTGCAGAAGTTCTCGCCGACGTCGAACCCGCGGATGGTAACGGTGTACTGTCCGCGGGTCTTGGGGTTCCGCACGCGAAAGTCGGAGAAGACCCGCTTCTTGCCGACATTTTCGATCTGAAAAGCTTCCGCTCGGGCGCGTTGCCGGCGAAGGTCGATCTGTTCCTCATGCAACATAAGGGGACTTCACCATCCGTGGAAGGCGATTCAGGCAACACCCGACAGTTCAGCGCTGGGTCGATCGGCACGCGGTTGACCTTTCGGTAGTTTCACCACGAGCACGGAGCAAGGCGCTTCGCGCATCACTTGTTCGGCCACGCTACCCATGAGCTGGCGTTCGAGACCCGTCCGCCCATGGGTGCCCATGACGACCAGATCGATGTTGGCATCGTAGGTGTAGCGCACCAGTTCATCCGCCGGATCGCCGCGAAGAAAGACATGGTGCACGGGAATGCCGAGGTTCTCCGGCCGGATCGTCTCAAGCTGGACGCGACAGGAATGCGATTCTCCGCATTCAGAATCGGCCGTCCATACATGAATGATCGTCAGGCTCGCTTCGTATCGCTCAGCCAGTGCGATGGCGTGGAAATACGCCTGATTGGAATACGACGAGAAATCTGTCGCGTAGAGAATTCGTTGGACGTTGAACATGTGGTATCCCCACCTTGGGCCGGCATCATCGCCTCGCCAATTCCCGGTCTCCGACACCTGACCGGCGAAGTGCTAGCACAACCTTGAAGACATGGTGACCAAGCACGCGCCCATAACTTCGATCATAGTAACAGACCGGCACGGAGGGTGCAAACATCCAGTTTGTCTTCGGGGAAAATATTTTTCAGAGAGGTGAGATGAAGCCGCGACGCGGAGCGATCCGTAATGGAATGCTCCCGATCCCTCCGCGTCGCGGCTTCACTGTCGAGATCGTTTAGTAGCGAACACCCACGGTGAACAGCGCGTTCACTTCCTGGAGGTTGGTATTGCTGCCCGGAATCAGTTCCATGACGGAGTAGGCATATTCGCCCCGCAGGCCCGTCAGAAGCGTCCAGGCTCCCATCGGGATTTCAAGGTCCACATGCAGGGCCGCGAAACCGGCGGCGTAGACGTCATGGCTGCGGATATTGAGGCCGCCCGTATCCACGTTGTTCAAATCGACGTGCGTCGTCCCCCAGCGTGCTCCCATGTCGAAACCGTAGCGAACATTCGTTCCCCAGAAACTACCGACATCCCCCGGACCACGGGCGAACCAGTCCATGCCCAAGCCGAGGCTAAACGCCGTCCGATACAGGCTCTGGATCGTTACTGGCGTCCCCTGAAAATTGAAAATGTTGTTCGACTTTCCGTCGTTGTTCGTGAAACTGACCCCGAGGTCGACGACGAACGCCCGATCGCCCGCCTGATTGAAGAAGAGCGAGCGGCCGCCGCCCATCACTTCCCAACCGGTCTTCAACGATTTGCTGAACGCGTTGTTGCCCACAACGATGCTGACGCCGCCCCGGCCATAGACTTCGGTGCCGATCGGGCCGTGCTTGCCTGCCGGCCCGCAACAGCCTTCGCCGGGCTGATAGATCCAACTTTCCGGTGCGTAGACCTGCCCCGGCGTGGTCACCGTCGTCGCCGCCGCAGGCGTTTCCGTCGCAAGCGGGATCGGTGATTCCGCACGAGCCAGGGGGCCGGCCAGACCGACCAGCATCATCATCCCTGCAATAACATGGTTCGTGCTCATGCGTTTCCTCACGGCAATGGGCCTATCCAATCGATCGCTCAACACCAGTTCGGCATTCCCTCTTCTTCATCGGCCGTCTGACTTGGTCAAATTGAACGGATTCTCCAAGTCTGCCGATTGTAGCGATGATTCTGGTGGGATGGGCGAACGAGGGAATCCAGCCTCAGCTGATCGTTGGCGGCCAAATATGTAAAATGGATAAGAGGTCGCTCGAGGCATTCATGAATCCACAAATCATTCGCGATCCGGATCAAGCCCGGCTGTTCGTCCTGCAAGGGCTATGGTTTCAGCGCACCCAGCCGCTCAAGCCGGCGATCGTGTCGAAGGTATTGCAGTGGGCCTACGTGATCCTGGATGGGGGACAGCCGTTACCCCCGCTCGGATTCCTTGCCGATCTGGGCAACGCGGCCCTGGGTCGCGATCGTTCGCGAGGCCGCCTGGATCTTCGATCGGTACCTGGTTGGGCCGCGGGCAGTGTGCGTGCTTATGAAGATCACGTCATCGGCAAGTTTGTCACCGACCTATCGTTCGAACGGGCCGGACATGCCCTCAAACGCATCGAACCGGCGAAACAGGCACTAGCGCTCTCCTATGTGATCAAGCAATTTCGCGAGCGCGGCGGGGTGGGCGGCGTCGAATTCTCGCCCGGCATCCTGCGCGGATTGATGGAACATGATCAGAAACCCGAAGGACTGCTGAATCAGGGTTGGGAATCGCTTCAGGAGGCGGGACCGCTTCCTGTCTTGCTCAGTCTCTATGACCAGATCACGACGGCCGCTCGCCGCTTGCCGGAATTATTGGCGCCGGAGGACGTGATCGCGCTCGAACAACGGACCGCGTTGCTTTCGATGGGAGAGTATGTCGCTCATCGCCAGATCGTGCAAATCGCGGCCCGATTTGCGGAGGCGTTGCCACGGCAGCACATCAGGCCGCTCGGTCGAAAGCAGGAAGTTCCGACACGCCTGCTGGACGACGACGCCTACCCCGTCGGCGGCTTTTCCTCGATCTCGACTCGCGGCGGCATCGAAAGCCTTCTGCACTCCCAACTCGCGTACATGGAGAATGACCGTTCGTTGCGCCCTGATCTGTTTGACATCAAATACCTGCGTGATGAGCTCTACTATTACTCGCGTGACGAAAATCAGTTCCTGCGCCGGCGGCGCGGGTTTCTCTTCGTCTTGATGCCAAACCTGGTGCTCGCCCGTTTCAAGGACCCGGAACTTCCCGCCCAACGGTTGGTGCTGGCGCTCGCCCTGCTTCTGGCCGGCGTCCGTAAGCTTTCCGAATGGCTCAGCACGGAATCGTTGCACTTTGAGTTTCTGCTTCCACAAGGGGAAGGCGACGCACCCCTGGCTGAAGAAGGCCGGCTCCTTCAGTTGTTGTTCCGCGAAATGATCGAGAACGGCACGGTAAAGGTGGAACATCTCTCGTTCGCAAAGCTGAATGACCGCGTTCAGGAGCAAGCGAAGCGCAGTCTCTGGCACGGCCTGGTCGTCAGCGCGGGCTCCGATCGCGGGACGTTCTCCGCGGCGAACCTGCACGAGTTGCGCCTCGACGCCGAGCGCCCACAACTGCTGCCGATCAACCGGGCCAACCGCGAACGCGACGTGGATGAGCCATTCGACGACTGGGTGGGAGCCCTGGTGAGATTACTGGGCCACTGGGGAGATTGAGAGTGACCCGGTTCGAGAAGTCGGGCAAGTGATTTCCGCGAGAATCATTGTTGCGCGGGTCGGTTTTTCGCGGGGTCGTGACAATATCGCCAGGCCGCCCCTTGCGGTCGCCCCTTCAGAGACATATCGTGTCTTTGATTCCTACCTTCCTGGTTCTTCGGGGTGGATTTATTCCATGGCAGGCGTTTCTCTACCTTTGTCCGCACCCAGATCCTTCGGGAAAACCACTCGACAAGATCGTTGGTGGCTGCAACCCGCGATCGTATTCACCGGCCTGTCGATGTTCATCATCTACTCGACCTGGGCCGCGTTCCAGAATGCGCATTACGAGTTTGGTCCGTATCTTTCACCCATGTACTCCCCCGTCCTGTGGGGCGATTCCGATCATAATTGGTTCGGTCGCGGCACCCCGTCCTGGTTTCCAAGCTGGCTGCCCTACTCTCCCGCTTTTCTGATCCTCTGGGCTCCGGCTGGTTTCCGCCTCACGTGCTACTACTACCGCGGCGCCTACTACAAGGCCTTCTGGGCCGACCCGATCAACTGCGCCGTCGGCGAACCGCGGAAGGGCTACATCGGCGAAAGCAACTGGCCGCTCAAGATCATGAATATCCATCGCTACTTCCTCTATGTCGCGATCTTGTTCATCTTCATGCTTGCCTACGACGCGATCCTAGCCTTCTGGTTCAAGAACCCCGCGACAGGCAAGGGTGAGTTCGGCATCGGCATCGGCACCCTTGTCCTCTGCACGAACGTCGTTCTGCTGAGCGGGTACACCTTCGGCTGCCATTCGCTCCGCCACCTCATCGGCGGCCGAAAGGATTGCATGTCCGAATCGCCTAGTTGCGTGAAGGCATTTAACGGCTGCACCGCCCTCAACAAACGGCACATGCTCTTCGCCTGGATGAGCCTCATCGTCGTCGGCTTCTCCGATGTCTATATCCGCATGTGCTCGATGGGTGTGTGGAAAGACTTGCGTATTATTTGAGTGTTCCTAGCCCCGACGCGAGGCTTCCGAAGCGTCGGGGATCAATACAAGTAATCCCTGACGCTCGGAAGCCTCGCGTCGGGGCGTGGTAATGCAATGGCACAGTTTGAATCTCACGTCCATGATGTGATTGTCATCGGCGCCGGCGGGGCCGGCCTACGGGCGGCTATTGAAGCCGCCGATGCCGGCGTTAAGGTCGCCCTAATCTGCAAGTCCCTTCTCGGCAAGGCGCACACGGTCATGGCCGAGGGCGGCGTCGCGGCGGCGCTCTCCAACGTCGACGATCGCGATGGCTGGAAAGTCCACTTCGCCGACACCATGCGCGGCGGGCAGTACCTCAACAACTACCGCATGGCTCAGATCCACGCCCAGCAGGCGCCAGCCCGCGTCCACGAACTCGAGTCGTGGGGTGCTCTTTTCGATCGCACCGCCGACGGCCGCATCTTGCAACGGAACTTCGGCGGCCATCGTTACCCCCGTCTCGCCCACGTTGGCGATCGCACCGGGCTTGAGATGATCCGCACCTTGCAAGACAAAGTCGTTCACATGCCGAACGTCGATGTCTTCATGGAAATCACGGTCATGGCCCTCTTGAAAGAGGGCGATCGCGTGGTCGGCGCCGTCGCTTACGAACGCGAACGCGGCCGCTTCCACTTTTTCCAGGGCAAAGCCTTCATCCTTGCCACCGGCGGCATCGGCCGGGCCTTCTCGATCACCAGCAATTCCTGGGAATACACGGCCGACGGGCACTCGCTTGCCTACCACCTCGGCGCGGACTTGATGGACATGGAGTTCGTCCAGTTCCACCCGACCGGCATGGTCTGGCCGCCCAGCGTGCGCGGCATCCTTGTCACCGAAGGCGTTCGCGGCGAGGGCGGCGTGTTGCGGAACAACCAAGGCCGTCGCTTCATGTTCGACGACATACCCGAGAATTACAAGAACCAGACGGCGGCCGACGAGGAAGAAGGCTGGCGCTACTGCACGGGCGACAAGAACGCCCGACGGCCACCTGAACTACTGACGCGTGACCACGTGGCCCGCTGCATCAATCGCGAAGTGAAAGCCGGCCGCGGTTCGCCCCATGGCGGCGTCTTCCTTGACATTGCCTGGATCAAGGAACGCGTCAAGAACGCCGAGGAGCACATCAAGAAGAAACTCCCCAGCATGTACCACCAGTTCAAGCAACTTGCGGACATCGACATCACCAAGGAAGCGATGGAGGTCGGCCCCACCACCCACTATATGATGGGCGGCGTCAAGGTTGACGGCGACACGCAGATGTCGACTGTGCCCGGCCTGTTCGCGGCCGGCGAAGTCGCCGCGGGACTGCACGGCGCCAATCGTCTCGGCGGCAACTCGCTCTCCGACCTGCTCGTCTTCGGTAAACTGGCCGGCGAGTACGCCGCCAAGTTCGCCAAGGATAAGCCGAACGTCAATGCCAACGAAGCCGCCGCCGATGAGGCGATCAAGAAAGCATTGGCCCCGCTCGAACGCGAACACAAACCGGCCGAGGGTCCATACCAGATTCAGTTCGAACTCCAACAGAAGATGCAGGCGCTCGTCGGCATCGTTCGGATGGAAAGCGAAATGAAGCAGGCACTCGACGTGATCGCGGGCCTCTGGGAAAAGACGAAAGTCGTCGGCGCTCCGGGCAATCGTGAATACAACCCTGGCTGGCACACGGCATTGGACCTGACGCACCTGCTGACGGTTGCGGAAGCCGTCACCCGCGCCGCCATCGAACGCAAGGAATCCCGCGGCGCTCAGTTCCGCGAGGACTTCCCGGATAAGAGTGCCGAGTACGGTAAGTTCAACATCGTCATCCGCAAGGCGCCTGACGGCTCGATGCAGGTGATCCGTCAACCGCTGAACCCGACCCCGGCGGATTTGCAGCAGGTCATTGATGACGAAGCCAAGGCGAAGTAGTTTTTCGTTCTTGTTCTTGTTCAAAAGAACGAGAATTGCAAAATAGAAAATGCAAAGTGAAAAATGCAAAATGCAAGAGGGGCGACGCTTCCTGTCTTCATTTTGCATTTTCTATTTTGCATTTTCTGCTAGCCAGAAATAGCGAACAAGTCGCGCACTCAGTGAGTACGAGGTGAGTTGCGTGGCAATGATTGATTGGGAGAGGGGACCTTGCTCTATACACCTTCCTTCGGCGCGTTTTCCGATCTCGCGCATGGCCACACGGTCGTTCCCGTCTTTCGCCGGCTCATCGGCGACACGCTCACGCCCGTCAGCGCCTTCTGCATGATCCAGGAAGGCGATCAAGCGTTCTTGTTCGAAAGTGTCGTCGGCGGCGAGAAACTCGGTCGTTACAGCTTTGTGGGCGCCGGTCCCTTCGCACGCTTCGAGGCCTTTGATCGCCAAGTTCGGGTTCAATTCGCTGATGGGCAAAAGCAGGAATTTACCGATTCCGATCCGTTGCGCAAGTTGGAAGAGATGCTGGCCGCCTACCGGGCGCCGCATGTTGAAGGCCTGCCACGTTTCTCGGGCGGCGCGGTCGGTTACGCCGGTTACGACACCGTCCGTTACGTCGAGAATCTGCCGAACGCGCCGGCCGATGACCGCCGGCTTCCCGATCTCTCGTTCGCGTTCTACGATCGCATGGTCATCTTCGACCATATCAACAAGAGCATTCTGGTGGTGGCCAACGCCCAAATTGATTCGAACGATGTGAAGGGCAGCTACGAAAAGGCGTGCCGTCGGATCGATCGGCTCGTCGAACGGCTGCAACAAGGCGTGGCGGACTTGCAGTTGACCGACATCGCGCCGGTGGGTGATGTCTCGTTGCCCTACACGTCGAATTTCACCAAGGCCGGCTTTGAGGATGCGGTTCGCAAGTGCCAAGAATACATCTTTGCCGGCGACATTTTCCAGGTCGTCCTCAGTCAGCGTTTGAAAGCCCAGACCCGCGCCCGGCCGTTTGACATCTACCGGGCACTGCGGGTGCTAAACCCGTCCCCGTTCATGTTCTTCATCAAGAACGGTTCCACACACTTGATCGGGGCCTCGCCGGAGATTATGACGCGGGTCGAGAACCGCCACGTCACGATCCGCCCGTTGGCCGGCACACGGCAGCGCGGGGCCACGATCGAAGAAGATCAACGCCTGGCGGCAGAGTTGCTGGCCGACCCGAAAGAGCGGGCTGAACACATCATGCTCGTTGATCTCGGCCGTAACGATGTGGGCATCGTCAGCGAGTTCGGCAGCGTTCGTCTTGGCGATCTCATGACGGTCGAGCGTTACAGTCACGTGATGCACCTGTCGAGCACGGTGACCGGCACGCTCGATCAAGGCAAAACCTGTTTCGACGCCCTACGCTCGTGTCTGCCGGCGGGGACGCTGAGCGGCGCGCCCAAGATCAGGGCGATGCAGATCATCGACGAACTGGAACCGCACCGACGCGGCCCGTATGGCGGCGCCGTCGGCTATGCCGACTTCAGCGGCAACATGGACACGTGCATCGCCCTGCGGACGATGGTGCTAATGGGTCAAACCGCGTACGTGCAGGCCGGCGCGGGAATCGTCGCCGATAGCGATCCCGAGATGGAATTCCGCGAGACGATGAGCAAGGCGATGGGCCTGCTGCGGGCGCTCGAGATGGCCGAGACGCAGTTGTGATCGTTACTCTTCCAAGAACTCCTGCGTACGCACATCAAACAATCCTTTCGGCGTGATGCGCAAATCGGGGATGACCGGCAGAGCCAGGAACGAGAGCGTTCCAAAAGGCGAAGTGAGTTGGCAGCCGAGCGAACGAGCCGCTTCATTTACCTGCTGCAATTGGCGAGCGACTTCGAGTGCCGGATCCGGGGAGAGAAGTCCCGCGATCGGCAGCGGCAGGATCGCCTTTACTTTACCCTGGTTGACCACAACAAATCCGCCGCCGACTTCTTCCAACGCCTTCACGCAAGCAAGCATGTCGACCGGGTTCGTCCCGGCGATCACGAGATTGTGGGAATCGTGCCCGACCGACGAACCGAACGCACCATGTTCGCGGAAACCGAAGCCGCCGACGAGCGCCAGGCCGCGCATGCCGGTCGCGCGATGCCGTTCAATACTCGCGATCAAGGCGACGTCATGATCCGGATGGAAGACCCAACGGCCATTCTCCAGATGATACTTCCGAGTCTCGGCCCGCGTGATGATCTGATCCGGGACGATGCCGATGACCGGGCCAGAGGCGTTTCGCGGCCGCCATTCGAAACAGGAGACGTCGAGCGAACCCGGGTGAATGGTGTTGCCCGTGACCACCGGCCGTTGCGGCAAGTCGACGACGAGCTTGCCGGATCGCGCGACTAGCGTCCCGTTCTTGAAGACCGAATTGGGTTGAAAGTGAACGAGATCATCCACCACAACCAGATCGGCTCGGAACGCGGGAGCGATGGCCCCGCGATCGATCAGGCCATAGTGCCGGGCGGGGACGAATGACGCGTGCCGCACGGCATCGGCCGGCTTGACGCCGCCGGCCACGAGGCGCTTCAACATCGTGTTGATATGCCCCTTGGCGATCAGGTCGTTGGGGAAGACATCGTCGGTAACCAGACACCAGTTGTCGCCCAGTTCGCCTCGCGCCAGGGCGGGCAAGATTGCTTCGAAATTCAGAGCACTGGACCCCTCGCGCACTTGCACCAGCATGCCGCACTTGGCCTTGGCGATCGCCTCTTCGATCGTAGACGATTCATGATCGGAACGAATCCCCGTGGCCGCGTATGCTTGCAAGTCGAGGCCGAGCATTCCCGGTGCGTGACCATCAAGCGGCCGATGAGCGTCTTCGCCCGCCTGGATTTTCTGCAGGATCGATTCTTCACCCGCCAGAACGGCGGGGACATCCATCACCTCCGCGAGCGCCAGAACACGCGAACGAGTGAGAAGCTCGCGCACCTCCGCGGGCCCGAGGGTTGCCCCCGCCGGTTCCCACGCCACTGCGGGAACACACGAAGAAGCAGTCAAGAAGAAATCGAGCGGGATGCCTTCGCTTGCCTTCAACAGCAGATCGATCCCGGCGACGCCGAGCACGTTGGCGATCTCGTGCGAATCGGAAATCATCGCAGTGGTGCCGAGCGGCACAATCAAGCGGGCGAGTTCCCCCGGCGTGAGCAACGTGCTTTCCAGATGCATATGCGCATCAATGAAACCGGGGAGCACGTATCGCCCCCCCAGGTCGATCGTCTCCCGCGCCGGCCAGGTGAACGGACCGACCGCGGCGATCCAGCCATCGACGATCGCGATCGAGACGGGCGAGATCGTCTGCGTGAAGACGTCAACCACCTGCCCGCCGGTCAGAACCAGATCAGCCGGTTCCTGCCCCAGCGCAACGCGGACCCGCAACCGGAGACGTTCCACATTCGAATTCGACATCGTTGCATCCCTCGGGAGAGGTCATGTTGTACTACTTCATCATCAACCAAACCGTCCACCCTGCCATGAAGAGTGTTGTCAACCACGCGAACAGACCGAAGAGGCTGGCCCAGAGCGGGTGATGATAGTCGCCCATGATCGAACGGCGATGAGCGGCCAGCAGGATCACGCCGAAGATCAACGGCAACAGAATCCCGTTGATGCGCCCGGCCAGGATGAGCATGGGAGTCGCCTCCCAACCCGACCAGCGTGCCGCGAGCGTGACGGCAACGCCGAGCACGGTAAACGCGATAATCGCCCAGGCCCGGCGCTTGCTGCCGGGGGTCAAGCCGAGGAACGAGATCGACGTGTACGAGCAGCCGACCACGGAGGTGATCGCCGCCGCCCAAAAGACGAGGCCCGAAAGAACGAAGCCCACCTGCCCCGCCCCGGCCTTGAAGGCGTCGAAGACGGGTCGTTCGTTACCGATGGTGGAGCCGACGGCCACGACGCCCAACACGGCCAGGAAAAGCATCATGCGCATCACCCCCGTGATGACGATGCCCTGGATCGACGCTTGCGTGATGATATGAACATGTTCCTTACCGCCGACGCCGCCGTCAAGCAGCCGAT
>Ga0105048_10006739_pt1 | contig 18518 bp, 14 predicted proteins | sample MAT05_FD_78382 | JGI IMG/M metagenome (GOLD analysis project Ga0105048, IMG submission 78382) | Freshwater microbial communities from Lake Fryxell liftoff mats and glacier meltwater in Antarctica - MAT-05 | ecosystem: Environmental > Aquatic > Freshwater > Ice > Liftoff microbial mat | place... | reverse complement strand
GGCGAAGCGAACGACGTACCCCGATGTCACCGTCATCTGCGATCAGATCGAGCGCGCGGAGAACGACCCGCACGCCGCGACCAATCCAACCGTCCTGGTCGAGGTGTTGTCGCCAAAGAGCGAGGCAGACGACCGCGGCGAGAAGTGGGCTCTCTACCAGCGCATCAGCTCCCTAAAGCACTACGTCCTCGTCGCGCAGCACCGCCCGCGAATCGAAGTCTTCAGCCGCACCGAGCTCGGCTGGCACTACGCTGAGTTTCTGGCCGGAGACTCGTTCCAGCTGTCTGCGCTCGGCGTCAGCGTCGGTGTCGACGACATCTGTGCGGGGGCGTTGGCGGGCGGGTGAGGGGAGCGAATCGCGGTCGTTATTTGCGCCGTGCAGTCGATTCTTCGCGCGGTCACCGGCGATTGCGCGGCGCCGCTCGCGGCACGACCACCGCAGCCGGCGCGAACGACCCGTACTTGTCGGGCCGCTGAATGTTCGACGAGAACACGTTGGTGATCCCCCATGCAGCCCACTCCCGCGCGCTCATCTTGCGAACGTCGGTGCGCAGCAGCGCCGCGATGGTCGCGACGCCGAGTGCCGGTTCCCACGTGGGCCACGTGAAGACAGCATCCTTCCAGCCGCCCACGACGGCGGTCGTCATGAGCCGACCCCGCTCGACGGCCACCGGGAAGAACGCCAGCGCCTGCAACCCAACCCAGTTCACGGCAGCGATGCTGCCACGCTTCTCACCCGAGGGATTTGATGCGCGGAGTGTAGACGGGCCACCCGGATCCGTAAAAAGCAGACGCGCCGCTCTCCTTCAGCGCAGGCCGAGCAAAACGACGAGCGGCTCTCTCGGTGACTCCACGAAGCCGTGCTTCAGATAGAGCGCCTTCGCGTCTTCGTCGATCGCGTGACAGAGCACCGCCCGCACGCCGATCAGATCGGCCGCCCGCATCGAGCGAACCAGCGCGTCTTTCAAGAGGCCGCTGCCGATGCCTCGCCCTTCCGAGTCCGCGTGTACGGCGAGGCGGCTGAGCACGATGACCGGAAGTCGATCCGGCGTGTTCCGTCGCACACGACTGGGCACAACCTTCACCGCGATCGATCCCGCGGCGAGCGCGTAGTAGCCGACCACGCGCTCGTCGCCGGTGCAGACCACGTACGTGCGCGACGCGCCCGACGCAGAGTTGGCGAGCGCACGCCGCTCTAGCCACGTCGCGAGCGACTCGTGGCGGCACGTGAAGCTCGCTACGTCGTGCTCGGCCGTCAGCGGCGTCGGCGGCGTGAGTGTCACTTCTCCCACGGCGCACGTCGCGCGAGCAGGCGCTTCACGCCCTCGTTCTTCGCGAGCGGTGCATCGATGAGCGCGAGGAACGCCGCATGCTGCTTTGCGGTCGCGACGAACGCGGTGCGGGACGTTCGCACTCCCAGCGAGGGAGCAAAAGCCATCGAGGTTCTGATCACGAATCGTCGCTGGTCACGAGGTCGAGCCCCGACAGCCAGGCGGTGTATGCATCCGGAGTAGCGCGGTAGGGCTGACCACCGCTCGCGAGCAGCACGGTTCGTCGCTCCTCCGCGCCGTCGAGCTCGAAACGATAGAGAAGCAGCGGTGAGATCCGATAGAGCGCGCTCTCTGGCAGGTCGCACGCATCGAGGATCATGTTCCAGTGCTCCTCAGGGAGCTCGTCGGCGTCGTGCGCGCGGATCGCCGCAGACGCCCAGAGGAGCTGCAGCACGAGCGAGCTCGGAACCGACAGCGCGAGCTCACGCGCGTGCTCGGCGGCCGACCCTGCCTGCCCCGGCACCGTGGGGATGGCCTGGTTGCGGTCGTCGGCGAGCAGACTGTCGAAGGCGAGGCTCGCGACACGCTGGTAGGCGAGCATCGAGCCCGCCGGCACGACGAACGATGCGGGAGGAGAGACGGGCGTGCACGCGCGACGAGCGTGAAGGTGATCGACGATCTTCGCCGCCACCTCATCGAGCTGCCCATCGATGATCTGCTCGGTCGTCTCGGTGGACCAACGGGCCGTCACCCGAAACCCATCCGCGAGCTTTGGCAGCGCCTCGCCCCGAATAACGACGTGGGGGCGTTCGAGTGTGCGAAGCAACGGTCCGAGCTCTTTCCAGGTCGGCTGTGCGCGCCTCATGCGAACGCGTGCTCGCGCCACCACGATCGGGAATGAAGTCGAGACCGGCGCATCGGTCGTCCGAAGCAGTACATCGCCGAGGACGAGCGCCGCGCCGTCGACGATCAGACTCCGCTCCTGATCACCGCCATACGGATCCGCGAACGACACGACGACGATCGGCGTCGAGCGCGCAGCCCGCGGAGGCAACGTCCATGATTGCGTTCCGAGGTTCGCATCCCACAACGGAGCATCCATCGTCGCCAGGATCGGATGAGCGTCGGTTTCCGGCGCCGTTGTCGTGAGGACGTAATCGCGGCGCGGCACGACGCGGGTTCCGTCCTCGTCGATGGGCGCGCAGTCAGTCCACGAGGGCGCGTCGAGGATCCAGAACGGACCGTTGGGGAGGAGCATCAGCGCAGGACTATCGGCGTCCTCGAGCCATTCACCAGCATTGAAGTCGCGGAGCATCAGCTGCAGACCGGCGGGGATCTGAATGCGATGCTCCGCGTCGTCCACGAGGGTGAGCGCAACCGACGTGATCACACGGTCGGCCTCCTTGCCGTGTCCAAACAGCACGCTCTCTTTCCCGGGATGACGAACCCGGAGGACGAAGCGATGGTGATCCGGCAAAGCGTGCTCCCTGCGCCGAAAAACAAAGCGCGTCAGCAGCCACGCTCCGCCGAGGAGCGCCACACCGATGCCGACCTCGAGGATCACGTGCTCACACGGCTGCACGCGACAAAGGCTTCGAGCCTGGTCGCCGACGCCAGCGCGTAGTGGTTCGTAGAAAGCATGGGGACGCCTCGGGATTGTACGTCGACTCGGGCTCTTCGCCGGTCAGGCCGTGATCCACGCCGACTTCGACGAACTGCCTCCTGATCTCGCTGCCGCGTTCGGCGTGCCGTGAAGCTCTCGCTGGACGCGCACGCGCTCTTCTTTTGCGCTCGCTCGCATGGCACCACAGAGACCCCTTCGATCGGCTCCTGATCGCGCACGCGCTCGACGGCGGCTACACGGTGGTCACCGGCGATGACGTGTTCGCGGCCTATGGTGTTGCGGTGCTGCGCACCTGAGCACTCGCTAGTAGACGTAGACGGCGCCGGCTTGCGTGCTGCTGTTGTCTGCGCGGTTCCCGTCGATGCCGGTCGCGCTCGAGTCTTCGCCAGATGCTCCGACCGCGAGCGAGGAGCCATCGGACGAGAGTGATAGGAAATATCCGAAGAAGTCGTTCGCCTCGGTGTTCGACGCCTTGATGTAGCTCTGCTGCGACCAGACCGTCGTTGGGCGCGTGAAGACGTAGACGGCGCCGGAGTAGCTCGCGAGGTCGTTCGACTGGTCTCCGTCGACGCCAGTCGCGTTGGAGTCCTCGCCGAGCGCCGAGGCGGCGAGCGTGCGGCCGTCGGACGACAGCGATACGGCATAGCCGAAGAAGTCGGCTGCGGCCGTGTTCGACGGCTTGATGTAGGCCTGCTGCGACCACGCGCCGGAGACGCGCGCAAAGACGTACACAGCGCCCGACGAGAGGGCGTTTACGTTCGTCTGATTCCCGCCGACGCCCGTTGCGTCCGAGTTCTCACCCTGAGCGCCGACAGCGAGCGTCGAACCGTCGGACGACAGCGCCAACGCCCCAGTGTTGCCGAAGTACGTGTAGGCCCGGGTATTCGAGGCCTTGATGTAGGCCTCCTGGGCCCAGGTCGATGCCGGGTGCGTGAAGACGTAGACGGCGCCGGCCGCCGGGGCGCCGTTGTTGGTTTGCAGCCCGTCGATGCCCGTTGCGGTCGAGGCCTCGGCGACGGCTCCGACAGCGAGCGTCGAGCCGTCGGACGACAGCGACAGACCAGCGCCACCGAAGGCGTCGGCTGGGTCGGTGTTCGAGGTCTTGACGTAGGCCTGCTGCGACCATGCGCCCGCCGCGCGCGTGAAGACGTAGACGGCGCCGGAGTCCGTCGCGACGTCGTTGGTGTCGTCGCCTCCGACGCCCATCGCGTTCGAGTCTTCGCCCGGCGCCCCGACGGCGAGCATCGCGCCATCGGCCGACAGCGACACTGTCGAGCCAAAGTTGTCGTTGGCATCGGCGTTCGACGCCTTCACGTACGCCTGCTGCGACCAAGCGCCCGCGGTGCGCGTGAAGACGTAGACGGCTCCGGAATTCGACGCGCTGTTGTCCCCCTGGGCGCCGCCGACGGTCCTCGCGTTCGAGTCCTCGAATATCGCCCCGACCGCGAGCGTCGAGCCGTCCGCCGACAGCGCGATCGCGCGGCCGAATCGGTCGTCTGGGTCGGTGTTCGACGCCTTGATGTACGCCTGCTGCGCCCAGGTCGTTCCGACGCGCGAGTAGACATAGACGGAGCCGGCGTCCCACCAGTTGAGCGAGGTCACGCCGTCGATTCCGGTCGCGTTCGAGTCCTCGAATATCGCCCCGACCGCGAGCGTCGAGCCGTCCGCCGAGAGCGCGATCGCGCGGCCGAACTCGTCGCCGCCGTCCGCGTTCGACGCCTTGACGTACGTGGCAGTGCGGGCGACGAGGACGGTGTACGAGCGCATCGCGCCGCTCTCGGTCGTCACCACGACGGTCACGGGCGACGGCGCAAATCCGACGCGCACGACGACCGACGCCGCGCCCGACGTGACGGTCACGCCGTTGACGGTGATCGCGGCGCGTGCGGGAAGTGTCACCGAGGGCGTGAACGTCAGGCTCGTCGCGCCGGAGGGGAGGGCGAGCTGGTACGCCGTCGTCGCGCCCGCGAACGCCGGGCTCAGCGAGCCAGCGGACGGGCTCAGCGACGTCAGCGAAGGGTCGTTCCAGCGGCAGCCGGCAACGCCGACACCGTCGCCGACGAAGCCCGTCGTGCAGCCGCAGACGAAGCCGCCAACCGTGTTCGAGCAGGTGGCGCCAGGTCGCGCGTCGCAGCCCGAGGTGCCCGCCACACATTCGTCCACGTCTGCGCACGCCCCGCCGGTCGCGGGGGCGGCGTAGCCCGCGTTGCACGAACACCGATAGCTGCCGGCGGTGTTCGTGCAGCCGAGTCGCGCGCTGCCGCAGGTTGCGAGCGTCGCGCACTCGTTGACGTCCACGCAGCTGCCCTCGGCCGCGGGCGCCGTGTAGCCGGCCGCGCACGAGCATGCGTATGTGCCCGGCGAGTTCACGCAGCTCGTCGCGTTCGCTCCGCAGACGTCGAACGCGCACTCGTCGATGTCTGCGCAGGGACCGCCGCCTCCCGGCGGTGCGGCGTAGCCGATGTTGCAGGTGCACGCGTAGCTGCCGACCGTATTCGTGCAGGCGGTCGCCCGCAGGCCGCAGGGCGTGCCAAAGACGCACTCGTTGACGTCCTCGCAGGTGCCGCCGCTCGCGGGCGCCGTGTATCCGGCGTTGCACGAGCACGCATAGCTGCTCGCGGTGTCGACGCAGGTGCCGAGCCCCGCGCCGCACGGCGTGGTTTCGCAGAGGCTGGGAGGTCCGAGATCGATTGTGCCGAGATCGGTCACGCCGAGATCGATTGTGCCGAGATCAGTCACGCCGAGATCGATTGCACCGAGATCGGCCATGCCGAGATCGATTGTGCCGAGATCGGTCATGCCGAGATCGATTGTGCCGAGATCGGTCATGCCGAGATCAGTCACGCCGAGATCGCCTCCTGCATCGGCGGTCGAGGCATCGAGGTCCGCGGTGCGGTAGCAGCGATTGTTGGCGCGGCAGGCCCATTCGGCGGGGCACTCCGCGCTCGACGCACACTCGAGCCGACCCTCCGGCGGCTCGAGGCCGAGGCAGCCGCTCAGCAGCGTGCTCGCGAGGACCGCGAAGGGCAGGGCGGTGTGTAGAGCGTAAGTCACGGAGCGGCGCATCAGAACTCTCCTTCGACTGCGACAGCTGTTGGACCAAGGCGGATCCGTGCGCTCACCTCGCCGCTCTCGCTCGGGCCACCGGTCAGCGCCCAGACGAGGCCGACGCCAGCCGCCGCGAGCCCGACTCCGGTGAGCGCGATGCCAACGCCCCACATCGTGTTCGCCTTATCGATGTCGGACTGCAGGTCAGCCCAGCGCGTGCCATCGGTCGCGCTCGTGACGCGGCCCGCGGCCGAGACGGACACGAGCATCAGCACCGCGCCCGTGATGAGCGCGGCTGCGCCTCCGCCGACGAGGATCCACGGCGCCGGGCCAGGCCCATCGTCGGTGGGCCGCGGCGCAGCGTCGGTGGCGGTCGATGCGCGATCGGCCGTAGGCCCATGGGTCGCGTCGCCTGGCGGTGGCCTGACCACGGCCGGCTCCCGGGTCGTCGCGGTCAGCGCGAGTGAGCGCAGCATGCGCGCTCGCTCATCGACCTCGGAGCGGTGCGGGGTGTCGGCGGGCGCCTGCCGGAGGAACGCCTCGAACGCCTCGAGCGCGCGCGCCTCGTGCCCGGCGCGCAGCTCGGATTGCCCGATGTTGTAGAGCAACTCGAAGCGCGGCGAGAGCAGATAGGCGCGTCGAAACGACGCCGTCGCCTCCTCGAAGCGCCCCCCGTCGTACGCTGCGCGCGCCTGCGTGAACAGCGCGCGCGCCTCGGCGTCGGACGCGGTGTCGGCGGGTGCCTGAGCGGCGCTCATCGAGACCAGCGCTGGGATGAGCAGCATCAGTAGGGAAGCGGTCAGCAAGCCGACGACGCGCAGCATCGGAGCATCGTACAGCACAGGTCCGCGCTTTTGTTAGCCCGGCCCCGGCCTCTTCCCCTTGCCCCCTCGCTCTCGGCCCTTTACCCCGCCCCCGCCCACACGTACTCTCTCCCGGTGCCAACGACCGCCGCGCACGGCATCCGTCTCCGCCTCGGCGCTGGTCTCCCGGTGATCTTCGACGGCGGGCTCACCAGCGAGCTGCAGAAGCTCGGCTTCGTGCCGCCGCTTCCGCTCGGCTCCGGTGCGGCGCTGCGCGAGATGCCGGAGCACATCTCTGCGATTCACCGGCGCTACGTCGCCGTCGGGGTGCACATCATCCGCGCCAACACTGCGCGCACGACGCCGCGCGTACTGCGCAAGGTCGGCTACGAATATCGCGCCGCGGCGCTCACCAACCGCGCCGTCGATCTCGCGCTCGAGGCCGTGCAAGAAGTGCATGGCGCGGTCGCCGTCGCTGGCGTGATGTTCCCGCTCGAGGGACGCGAAGATTCGGATCTCACGCCGGCCGACAGCGTGCTGCACGAAGAGCACGGCGATCAGGCGCAGCGGCTCCGCGCGGCGGGCTGTGATGCCCTCTATCTCGAGTCGATGCCGACCATGCGTGAGGCCGTCGCAGCGACTGCAGCCGCGGTGCGCGTGGGGCTGCCGACGTTCACGTCCTTCGCCGTGAGCCCTGATCAGCGGCTCATCTCGGGCGATGATCTCGCGCTCGCCGCGCGCGCCGTCCGCGCCGCCGGTGCCGACGTCGTCTGCGTCAACGGTGGCGTCTCGCTCGGCGATACGGAGCGCGCGGTCGCGGTCGTCGCGCAATCCGGTGTGCCGTGGGGCTGTCTGCCGGATCTGCCCGCGCGGGTGAGCGCCGACAAGCTGGTCGCGCTCGCACAGAAGCTCGCCGGCCGCGGCGCGTCGGTGTTCGGCGGCTGCTGCGGCGTGTCCCCCGAAGACCTCGCCGCCGTCGTCGAGGCGCTCGTGCCGCGACTCGAAGGCCGCGAAAGCGTGATTTGAGCCCCCCGGCGTCGAGATTTTTGGACGCCGCCGACAGACGTCGGGGTCGGAAGGTCCCCCTCGAACGAGGGCGGGAAGCTTCTGCGCACAGAAGCGAACCGGCATCCGTTGACCGTGGAACGGCGCCTTGCTATATCGTGCGTCGATCTTCGTCGGACTCGGGGTGGGCCAGCCGTTAGGACCCATCTGCAGCAGACCTCTCTGCTGCTGCTCGAGCCGACCACGTGAGCGATTTCACGTGGGCCGGTTTAACCGGAACGGTTCATTCGGACGGCTTTTCAATAGTTCGGAAGGGGAGACTCCATGCGCAGGGTGATGGCGCTGTCGTTGACGGTCGCGCTCGTGACGTTCGCTGCGGGAAACGCTGCAGCGCAGGATGCGGGAACCGGAACGACGGCGGTGACGGCTGGGGGCACGGGAGTCGGAGCCACTGCGGCGACACCACCTATGGGTGGTGCGACGGCGACGGGCATGCCCGCGGAAGGCGCAGGCGCCGCGCCCGCGGGGCCGATCGACGCGGGCACCTACGCCGTGCGTCTGCGCGACCTCGAGCAGCGCATCAACGAGCTCAAGGAGCAGATCTTCCGCTCGAAGGCGCGCTTGTCGCTTCTCGCGGAGACCGTCCTGAGCGGTACGATCGCGGGCGCGCAGGCGACTCTCGTCCACGAGAACCGCATGTCCTCTTCCTACAAGCTGGTGAAGGCCGTGTACGCGCTCGACGGCGCGCCGATCTTCAACAAGGCCGACGAGAACGGCGAGCTCGGCGACCGTGAGACGTTCGACATCTACAACGGCGCGATCGTCCCCGGCGAGCACACGCTCACCGTCAACCTCGAGTACCGCGGCCATGGCTACGGGATCTTCTCGTACCTTCAGGGCTACCGCTTCAAGGTGCGCTCGAACTACAACTTCACCGCGCCCGAGGGGCGTGGCGTCACGATCCGCGTGGTCGGCTACGAGAAGGGCGGCCCGACGGCGCCTCTCGAAGAGCGCCCCGCGATCCGCTACATCGAGCGCGTCGCCAATCGAGGCGAAGCCACGGCAGCAGACGCGGCCGGCGGTGGTGCGGCAGAAGCTCCAGCACCGGCGGCAGGCGGGGGAAGCCCGTGATGTCGCCGCAGCAGCCCCATCGGTGGCTGCTTTCGGCTGGGCTCGCCACGCTCATCGCGACGAGCGGCGCCACCTTCGGCACCGCTCTCCCCGTGAGCCAAGCGCGAGCGCAGGATCTGCCGTCCATCGGGCGGCAGGTCACCCAGCTCGAAGCAGACGCTCGCAACCTGTCGAAGCTCCCAGTGCGCCGCACCAGCCTGCGGAGCCCGACGTACGTCGAGGAGCGCCTCACCGACGGTGAGCTCTTCTATCGGCTGCACGACTACACCCGCTCGTCGATCATCTTCACGGATATCGTCGACAGCCACCCGCAGCATCGCGCGTTCCCGGACGCGCTGTTTCTGCTTGCGGATTCGCTCTTTCGCGCTGGCGATGTGCTCGGCGCGCGCACCCGTTTTCGGCAAATCATCGATCGCGCCGACGAGCGCGCGTTCCGTCCCTACGTGCAGCGCGCGCTCGGCCGGCTGATCGAGATCTCGATTCGCACCCGCGATTTCGACGGTGTCGAGGAGCTGTTCCAGCGCCTTAGCCGCCTGCCGCCATCGGAGATCGAGGCCGCGACGCAGTACTTCCGCGCGAAGTACCTCTATAACCGCGCCGTCCCAACGGACGAAGTCATGCGCGACTCCGCAGGCTCGACCACCGTCCCGCAGGTCGATCAGGCAGCTCTCGACGAGTCGCGCCAGGCGTTCGAGGCCGTGCAAGAGCGCAGCCCGTATTACCTCCAAGCGCGCTATTTCGTCGGCGTCATCTTCACGCTGAAGGGCCAATATCCCCAGGCGATCGACGCGTTTCGTCGCGTCCTGCGCGGCGCCGCCACGACGCCCGAGCACGAAGAGATCATCGTCCTCACCCAGATCGCGCTCGGCCGGCTCTACTACGAGACCGACCGTCTCGACCAAGCGGTCGAGGCCTATCAGCGCGTGCCGCGCACCTCGACGCAGTTCGACGTCGCGCTCTACGAGATCGCTTGGGTACACATCCGCCAGGGCGATTCCACGCAGGCCGAGCGCGCGCTCGAGGTTCTGTCCGTCGCCGCGCCGGAGAGTCGCTTCATCCCGGATGGCAAGATCCTCCGCGGCAACCTGCTGCTCCGCAACGGCCGCTTCGCGGATGCGAACACGGTCTTCCGCGAGGTCTCACAGCAGTTCGGCCCGGTGCGCCGTGAGCTCGACGCGATGATCGCCTCACACGACGATCCGCGCGCGTATTTCCGCGATCTCGTGCGCAACAACATGGAGAACTTCGACGCGAACGCGTTCCTGCCGCCGCTCGCGACGCGCTGGGCGCGCACCGAAGGCGACATGGGTCGTGCGCTCGCGGTCCTCTCCGATCTCGGCGAGTGCCGCAGCCTCGTGCGGGACACGACCGAGCTCATCGATCGTCTGAACGCCGTGCTCGGCTCGCCCAACCGCATCAACGCCTTCGCCGATCTGCGCGAGCAGCGTCAGATGAGCATCTCGGCGCGCAACCGCCTCGCGCGCGCCCGCCGGCAGCTCATCGCCATCGAGGGCAGCGGCGCCGCCAGCGGTGAGCTCGAGCAGGTGCGCTCGGAGCGCCGTCGCGTCGAAGAGCTGCTCGGCAACCTGCCGACGTCGGACGAAGACTTCGCCGCGCGCAGCGACCGTCTTCTCAATCGCTACCGCTCGCTCGATCGCGACGCGCGCAACCTCGAGGTCGAGCTGATGGGCATGGAAGCGCGCATCACCGCGACTACGCGCTTCATGGCGGACACCGCCTCGGCGCGCACGGACGCGGCGGGCGCAGAGGCGCTGGCCAGCGAGCTGCGCATCCAGCAGCAGGCCATCGTCGCGTATCGCGAGCAGATCGATCAGATCCACCTGATGGTCGAGCGCGCCCGCCTGCAGGTCGGCGTCGGTGACGAGCGCTACATGCGTGACGATCGCACGCGCCAAGAGTACAGCCGCCTCGTCGAGCGTGAGCGCGAGCTGATCCGCCAGTCTGGCGGCGGCGCGGGCCTCGCGGAGTCGGACGCGATCTTCGCGAAGATCGCGCGCATCGAGCAGACGCTCGACCAGAAGGACCGCGTCATCGACGAGGTCGTCGCGGAGCGCACCGCCGAGATCCAGCGCGTCATCGACGAAGAGACGTTGAAGGTCTCTGGCTACCGCACGCAGCTCGCGGCGCTCGAGGGCGAGACCGTCGAGGTCGTCGGCGAGATCACCTACGCGAACTTCAGCCAAGTGCGGCAGCGCTTCTACGACCTCGTGCTGCGCGCGGATGTCGGTCGAATCGACGTCTCTTGGGCACAGCGTGAAGAGCATCGCATGCGCGTCGAGATGCTGACGCGCGAGCGCACGCGCGACATGCAGGCGCTCGACGACGAGTTCCGGGAGATCATGGACGAAGGCGCTACCTCGGAAGAGCCCGATGATGCGCAGGGAGGCGGCCAGTGACTGGCTCCATGATTCGGCGGCCGGTGACTGGCTCCATGATTCGGCGGCCAGTGACTGGCTCCATGATTCGGCGGAGCCGCACTCTGGGCGGCAGTCTCTGTCGTCTCGCGTCGCTCGTCGCGCTCACCGCGCCGTTCGTCGCTGCGCCGTTTCTCGCCGGGTCGACCGCGTCCGCACAGGACGGCGGCGCCACGACCTCCACCGCGACCGATGGCGCAGCGGCGAGCGATGCCTCCACCAGTCCGTCGGCAACGCCCGACACTGGCGCCGCCCCGTGGGCTGGCGCGACGGACGTCTCGGCCAACGGCGCTGCCCCGCTGCCTGACTTCCTGAACACGACCGATCGACGCATTCAGGACGACCGTCCGCCGCCGACGGAAGCGCAGGTCGTCGCGCTCCGCGAGATGGAGGCCGAGGTCGGCCGTTTCGACACCGCCGGCACCGCGTATCGCGACGCCGTCGTCTCGATCGTGCGGCGCGAATATCTACGTCAGCGCCGCGCGCGCGACGAAGGTTATGCGCGTCAGATTCGTGAAGAAGAACGCCTCCAGAACGAGGCGCGTGATCGCGCGATTCGTCTGTTCGAGCGCTTCATCGCGAGCTACCCGAACGACCCGACGTACACGCCGGACGCGATGTTCCGCCTCGGCGAGCTCTACTACGAGCGCAGCGCCATCCAGTTTCAGGAGGCCGTCGAGGCCGCGAACCTGCAGCGCGATGCCGCGCAGGCCGCGGGCGGAACGGGCGACGATGTCCCCGATCCGCAGAAGGACTTCAACCCGACGCTCGACCTCTACCGTCGGCTCGCGTCGGCCTTCCCGAACTACCGCCGCATCGACGGCGTCTATTACCTGATCGGCTACTGCCTCAACGAGATGAACCAGATCGAGGAGTCGCGCCGGGCGTTCCTCGCGCTCGCCTGCTCGAACCACTTCACTTATGACCCGAGCCCACCGGTCGCGGTCATCCCCGAGGTCGACGCTGGCGTCGACGGCATGCGTCCGTCGCAGACGATGGACCAGGTCGCCGCGGCTCCTGCGGACGAGGGTCCGTTCGTCGATCCGTACGCGGGCTGCACGCCGATCTCGCCACAGACTGACTTCCTCGGCGAGGTCTGGCTGCGTGTCGGCGAGTACCACTTCGACAACGACTTCGGGCAGCACGGCCTCGATCGCGCGATCAGCGCGTATTCGTACGTCCTGCGCCTGCCGGAGGACCGCAACTACAACCTCGCCCTCTACAAGATGGCCTGGTCGTATTACCGCGCGAGCCGCTACCCCGAGGCGCTCAAGCACTTCGCCGATCTCGTCCAGTGGTCGGACGACGAAGAGGCCCGCACCGGCCGCGCCGGCACGGAGCTTCGCGCCGAGGCCATCCAGTACATCGCGATCACCTTCGCGTACGACGACTGGAACGAGAACCAGACGCCGGACCCGACCGAAGGCCAGCCGACGGGCTTCTTGCGCGTGCAGGACCCGCAGCTGCTCCCGCAGGACCGTGCGTGGACTGAAGAGATCTACTTCCAGTTGGGTCAGGCTTACTTCGACGAGGCCAAGTATCTGCAGGCCATCGAGGTCTGGAAATTCATTCTCGGCAAGTGGCCGCGTAGCGCTCGCGCTCCCGAGGTGACGAACCTCATCGCGCGCGCGTACGCCCGCAATAACGACCAAGAGCACGAGCGCGACATGCTGCGCCAGCTCGTGAACTACGGCGTCGGCAGCGACTGGTACAACGCGAACACTGGCAACCCGACCGAGCAGCGCCAGGCAGAGCAACTCGCCGAGTTCGCCGTCATCCGCGCCGCACTGCAGGACCACGCGGAAGCGCAACAACTGCGCTCGCGTTGCGTCGCGGACCGCAATCTCGAGCTGTGCGCGCAGGCGAAAGAAAAGTACCGCCTCGCGGCGACCGGCTACCGCGCGTACATCCAGCGCTACCCGAACAACCCGCAGGCGTACGAGCTCAACTACAACCTCGCCGACACGCTCTACTGGTCGGAAGACTACGAGGGCGCGGCGCGCGAGTATGCGGCGGTGCGTGACTCGAACCTCGACGACACGCATCTCTCGGAGTCGGCGCGTCGCGTGGTCGAGTCGCTCAAGCGGCTGCTCGATGCGGCGGAAGCGAACCGCCAAGTCGAGCTGCGCACGACGCCGCCGGAGCCTTCGGGAACGCCACCGTCGGTCACTCCGACCGCGATGCCTGAGCTCGTCCAGCGCCTCGCGCAGGCTCGCGAGATCTACCTGGCGCGCGTCCCCGTCGCGGCGGACCGCGAGCAGGTGCGCGAGTCGTACGACTACAACAACACGCTGCTCCTCTATGCGTACGGCTACTGGCCGCAGGCGAAGGAGCGCTTCACGCGCATCTTCAACGAGCGCTGCTCGGGCCCGAACGCGAACGAGAGCGGTCGCGTCGCCTGGATCAACTTGCGCAACATCGCGGTCGCGCTGCAGCAGCCGGAAGAGGCCGAGCGGCTCTCCCAGCAGCTCCTCGAGCGGCGCTGCACGTTTGCGTCCGACGGCACCGCGCCGGCGGCCAACCCGAACATGGACTGTAGCCGCGCGGAGAACCGCGACGACCCGGTCTGTATCGCGCAGTCCACGCTGCAGGCGGGCCAATATCGCGTCGCCGTGGCGACCTTTGGTCGCGCGCAGACGGCCACGGGCGCGGAGCAGACGCGCCTCTACGAGCAGGCCGCCTCGCTGTTCGTTCGTGCCGTCAACAACGCGCCGAACGATCCGCAGGCGCCCGTCGCGCTCGAGCAGGCCGCCGTCGCGCTGCAGCGCACCAACCGCTTCGAGAGCGCGGGACGTCTCTACCAGCGCATCATCGACGAGGTCGCGCCGCGGCGCGGCGAGAACCCCGAGGAGCAGTCCAAGCTCGACCGCATCGTGTCGAACGCCTACTTCCAGCTCGCGTACAGCGCGAGCCACAACTTCGACTACGACCGCGCCATCACGAACTATCGCGTGCTCGCCGACTCGCCGCGCTTCGCGACGAACACGGAAGCGAGCATGGTTGATCGTCGCGAGAACGCGCTGATCAACGTCGCCAACATCCTCGAGTTCCAGCAGCAGTACACGCAGGCAGCGACGTACTGGCGCCGTGTGGCGGACACCTCGCGCGACCCGGCCACGCAGCTGAACGCAGCGTACCGCGTCGCCGAAATGAGCTTCAAGCAGCGCAACTGGACCAACACGGTGCGCGACATGAACGCGTTCATGACGCGCTACCGAACGACGGCGAACGCCGGCGAGCTCAACGTGCAAGCGTCGTGGCGCATCGTCGAGGCGCGTCGCGCGCAGAACAACGCGCGCGAAGTGCGGACGGCGCTGCAGGTCGTCGTCGACACCTTCGGCCGCTCTGGTCAGCCAGCGGGCTCGCTCGCGGCGGAGTACGCGGCCCAGGCGAAGTTCGAGCTGGTCGACGAGGGCATGGCGTCGTTCGAGAGCTTCGCCATCACGCCGGGCCAGCCGGCGACGCTCGCGGCCTACGTCACCAAGATCACCGAGCAGATCACCGCAGGCGCCACGCAGTCGAAGGCGCTCGCGGCCGGCTACGATCCGGTGCCGGCGTATCGCCGTCCGGTCTGGACCATCGCGGCCTTCGTCCGCCAGGGCCGTATCTACGAGATCCTCGCGCGCGCCGTGCTCAACACGCCGTTCATCATCCCCGCGGACATGCAGCGGCAGATGCGCAGCCTGCCGCCCGATGGCCGCGATACGGTTCGCGCCACGGTCGAGGATCGCATCCACCAGGTGCTCGACGAGAAGACGCGCCCAATCGAGTGTCTCGCGGTGCAGCGCTATGCGCTCGCAGCGCGCGCCGCCCGCGTCGGCAACATCGACAACGAATACACGCGGCTCGCTGTCGATCGCCTCAACGCCTATGGCGAAGAGCGCATCCTCGAGTGCGTGACGCAGGCGAACGCGGCGGATCCGTCGTTCTCGCCGGCGACCCCCAACGAGTTCGCCCGCGCGCCACGCGGTCAGAACCTCGATATTCGGCCCGACATCGCGCCGCCTTCGCTCGCTCCGGAGGACCAGTGAATCATCGCTCAGCGGTAACGGGCTCGGCTCGCACGCTCCGCGCGCGGCCGACGCTGCGCGTCCTTCTCACGACGCTGGTCGCGCTGCTCGCGCTGCTCGGCGCGCCGATCGCTACGGGCGCGGCGCTCGCAGGCTGCGGTGAAGACGCGGCGACGGAGGGTGACGGCACCACCGGCGCGGGCGGGGACACGACGACGGGCGGCGAGCAGAGCGGCGGCGGCTCGGGCAGCACGGGTGGCGGCGCCACCGCGGGCAATCCTGGAGGCGGCCCGCCTGTGGGCGACCTCGAGAACGGCGTTGATGCGCCGGGGGCACCACCGGGCGCTCCTCCCCAAGCGGGCGTCGATGCAGGCACGGCCGCGAACGACACCGATCCAGGCTGGGGCTCGGCCGAGACTGAGACCGGCACGCCGCTGCCGCCGCGTCGGCCGATGAACTCCTCCGCACGCAGCGCGTATCGCGACGGTCTCGCGGCCTCGCGCTCCGGCAACGACGCAGCGGCACGCCAGGCCTTCGAGGCTGCGCTCAGCGCCGATCCCACCGCGTTCAAGGCAGCTTACGGCCTCGGCGTCATCGCCGATCGCGCCGGCAACGAGAACCGCGCGCTCGAATATTACCGGCAAGCGCTGCGCCTTCAGGCGGATTACGAGCGCGCGGCCGAGGGCATCTGCACCATCCACATCCGCCGCGGCTCCGTGCCCGATGCGCTCGCGTTCATCGAGCCGCTCGCGCGCCAGTGGGTGCGCAACCTCGCGCTGCAGGCGCTCTACGCCGAGATGCTCGTCGCAGCCGATCGCTATGACGACGCCGTCACGGCTGCGCGCGCTGCGCTGCGCCGCGACGAGCGCTTCGTCCCGGCGATGATCGCGCTAGTGAAGGCGAACCTGAAGCGCCAGCCGCCGCGCACGGAGCTCGCGGAGAGCGTGCTCGATCAGGCGCTGGCGATCGACGCGAACAACGCGGAGGCGCACTTCCTCAAGGGCCGCATGCAGCAGACGGCGAACCGTCTCGGTGAGGCGCTCGCGGAGTATCGCAAGGCCGTCGACCTCCGCCCGGATTACGTCGAGGCGCGCGTCGCGCTTGGCCTGCAGTTCATCGCGTCGGGCAACTACGACGAGGCGCAGCAGTCGTTCGAGACGGCCGCGCGGCTCCTGCCGGGCAGCGTCGAGATCGCGCTCAATCTCGCCGACGCGTACCGCTCGAGCAAGCAGTGGACGAAGGCAAAGACCGCGTTCGACCGCGCGATCACCATGCGCGAGCGGCTGCCGCAGGCGCACTTCAACCTCGGCCTGATGTACATGGCTGCGGGCGATCAGTTCCCCGGCATGGACAAGATGACCTCGCTCCAGCGCGCGACGCAGGAGCTCAACATTTATCGCGATCAGATGGGTCCGTCGCTGCCGCGTACCGATAGCTCTAGCGAGGTCCTCGCGGATCTGGCGAAGCAGATTGAGCGCGAGCAGAAGCGCCTCGATCGCGAGAAGGTGAAGCTCGAGCGCGACGCTGCCAAAAAGGTCCGCGACGCCGCCCGTGCCGCACAACCCGCAGCCGCCGCAGAGCCCGCTGCCGCACCGGCGACGCCATGAGGAACCCCATGAAGAAGCTGCTCTCGACCGTCGCGCTCTTCGCCGTTCCGGCGCTCTTCGTGCTCTGTGCTGGCAGCTCGTCCGCCGAGGCGCAGACGCGGCCCGCGCGTCGTGGTCCGCGCGTGATTCAGCTCGAAGAGATCCGTATCGAGGGCCGCGTGCAGAAGCCGAACGCCTTCTACATCCTGAACCGCTCGAACCTCGGCTACGAGGTGCTCGATCTGCGGACCAGTTTCCTGCGCGAGGTCGTGCGCACCGTTCAGCGCGATCCGTTCTGAAAGCTCGGCCATCGGCTGACGTTTCCACGGGCCGTCCGACATGAGCCCGCTCAGCGCTGCGCAGGTCCTCTTCGCCGCCGTCGCCCTCTGGGTCGTCGTGCGGCGACTTCGCGTGGTGCTGTTCACGGCGCCCCTCGACGCGCGCCTGTTTGGCCGTGCGCTCGATCGCGCGCTCGACGCGAACGATCTCGATCAGGCGCGCACGCTCGCGCGAGCCGGCGGTGACGCGTGGCTCGCACGGATCGCACGTGCCGCGCTCGACGCGTGGGCCGAGCCCGCGACGGTGAGCGGCGTCCTCGACGAAACGCTCGCCGATCTGCGCGAAGACGCCGACTCCGGCCTGCGACCGCTGCGTATGATCGCCAGCCTCGCGTCGACGCTCGGCATGCTCGCGGCGATCCTCGGACTCAACGGCGTTGGCGTGCCGAGCGGCGGGCTACTCGCGCTGCAGGCGGGCCTGCAGCAGAGCCTCGCCGTCGGCCAGGCGGTCGCGTCGGTCGCCATCGGTGGAGCGACTGCGGTGATCGTGCTGATCGCGCGCGCCGTCGTTCGGCGGCACACCAAGCGCCTCTACGACGAGGCCGTGCGCCTCGCCGCAGGCCTCGTCGTGCACGCCGGCGAGACGCGTGATGATGCGGAATGAGCGCGCGCCGCGGGAACGTTTGGAACTTCCTCAGCCGCCGGGTGTCGGAGGGCGATCACGGAGTCGTAGTCAGCTCACGGAGAGAACCATGAAGACACTTCTCGCATTCGGCGCGCTCCTCATCCCCGCGGTGCTCGTGCTCGTCACGTCGTTCTCGGCAACGGCGCAGGACCGGCGAGCGCCACGGCGAACGCGCGTGACCGTCCTCGAGACGCAGGAGGTCTTCGGCAACGTGCAAAAGCCAAACGCCTTCTACGTGATTCCACGTACCCGTCCCGCCATCGAAGAGCGCGATCTGCGCACCGGTCGCCTCCGCGAGGTCGTGCGCACCGTGCAGCGCGCGCCTTTCTGATCTGCCTGCCTGCCTGCCTGCCTGCACTGAGCGATGGACCACCTCCGCGCAGCGATGCTAGTCTGGCCGCGCCGAGCCTTCGAACACACAGCATCGTTCGAGACGCTCGGAACTTTTCCGCCCAACGGGCGTCCTTCGCAGTGAGTCACTGAAGCGCAGGTTCGGCTCAGCCTCAGCGCCCCCTCAGTTCCCACCGCACGCAGCGCTCTACCGCTCACCGCACGCAGCGCTCTACCGCTCACCGCACGCAGCGCTCTACCGCTCACCGCACACAGCGCTGTACAGCTCACCCCACGCAGCGCTCTCCCGCT
>Ga0105048_10006738_pt1 | contig 18519 bp, 19 predicted proteins | sample MAT05_FD_78382 | JGI IMG/M metagenome (GOLD analysis project Ga0105048, IMG submission 78382) | Freshwater microbial communities from Lake Fryxell liftoff mats and glacier meltwater in Antarctica - MAT-05 | ecosystem: Environmental > Aquatic > Freshwater > Ice > Liftoff microbial mat | place... | reverse complement strand
GGGCCAGACCCTGCACTGTGCAGGTCCAGACCGCGCCCTGGCCGTCACTGGCGATCAGGCTGCCGAGGCCTGCCGCGAGGCCGCTGATATCGGCGCGGCGGTGGGTGGCATGGGGGGGCCCGCGGCGTCGAACAGCATGACCGCGCCGGCTTTTGCCCAAGGGATGCCGATCATGTCGCCCGCCGCCGAAACCGCGATCGAACCGGCGTAGACTTGCAGGACAAAAGCCGCGTCGTCGGTCGGCGGGCAGAGGCGGGGGGGGTGCCGGGGGTCCAGAGGCCAAGCTGCGGCAGGGGTTCGGGCGGGTCGGCTTCCCGCTACATGGCGAAGGCCACGGTGCCGTCGGGCAGCAGCGCCAGATGGCGGATCGAGTTTTGCGGCAGCGGGGGTTCGACCTGGTCCAGCAGAGCGCCGTCCGGCGACAGCCGGCTGAGGTTCGGGCGCATGCTGCCGAGGTTCAGCTTGCTGCGGTGTTGCGGGTCGGTCCGGATGCCACCGTTGGCCACCACGATCCGGCCATCGGCCATGCGATGCAGGTCATGTGGGCCAACGCCGCCGGAGGCTCAGTCGCCGATGCGGGGATAGGTGGCGGTGTCCCAGACACCGATGCGGCCATCGGAGGTGTCCGCCACGACTTTGGAGGTCAGCAGCAAGTCTGCCCCTGCGCTGAACGCCGCGTGGCCGTTGAACTGGCGGCCCTCGGGCGGGGTCAGGCGGTGCAGGATGGCGCCGATGACGCCGTCGATGACCAAGGCAAAGGTGCCCGGACGGCGCGCAAAGGCCACCGCCTCGGGTCGGCCCGGGTGGGCGGCGGCGGCATGGCCCCGGTCGGGCAAAGCGGTGTGGAACAGCGACGCTCCGGAGCGAACGCGACATAACCCGGCAGGATGTGACCGTTGACCATATCGGCCACGTTGGGCACCGCGGGCGTGACGGGGACCGGGGACACCAGCAGGGCACGCCACGTCACAAACTGTCGAGAAAGGCCAGCAGCGCCTGCCGGTCGGGTTGCGGCAGGGCGATCAGCGCGTCGCGGGCGGCTTGCGCCTCGCCGCCATGCCACAGCACCGCCTCGAGCAGGGAGCGCGCCCGGCCGTCATGCAGGAACTGGGCATGGCCGCCGACCTGTTCGGTCTGCCCGATGCCCCAAAGCGGCGGCGTCTTCCATTCGCGGCCCGTGGCGCGGCCCTCGGGGCGGTTGTCTGCCAGACCCGGCCCCATGTCGTGCAGCAGCAGGTCCGTGTAGGGCCAGATCAGCTGAAAGCTTTGCTCGGGATGATCGGTCAGGCGGTTTGTCACATGCTTCGGCGTGTGGCAGCCAGAGCAGTTCAGCTGGTGAAACATCTCTTTGCCGCGCAAAACCTGCGGGTCATCGACGTTGCGGCGTTCGGGCACACCAAGATTGCGGGCATAGTAGGTCACCAGATCAAGGCTTGCCGCGTCCACCTCCAGCCCGTCGCGCAGGCCGGGGTCCTGACCGTGTTCTGCCAGACGACAGGCGGTCTGCAGCGGCGTGCAGTCGCCCCATGGGTCGGGGTGCAGGGGGGTCGACAGGCCCATGTCGCCCGAAAAAGCCGCCGCCGACTGATCCTTGACGGTCGCAGCCCCGGCCTTGTGGCCAAAGCGGCCGAGCATCGGCACGCCGGAAAGCGTGTCCGGCACGATCGAGGCCCGGCCCGAGATGCCGTCGCCGTCACTGTCATTTTCATCGACGCGGGCCAGAAGATCTGCGGCGGGGATCGCTTCGAGCAGGCCAAGCCCGATCATCTGCGGTGCGATGCGGGGCGACAGCTGCAGGTCTGGATGCAGCGGGGCACGGGTGGCAATGCCATAGGCCGGCTGCCGCAGGGTGACGATTTCGCCATCGGCCAGCGTTACCAGAACATCGGTGTAGGTGATGGTCATCCGGCCTTCGGCGGTCTGCCCGGGTGCTGCGAAATCCTGCAGCTGGGTGCCGAGGGTGGGGTCGGGCTGGCTGGCAATCCAGCCGTCGATCTCGGCGGGCGACGTGCCGCCGGGAATCGATAGCCGCAGCAACATCGACACGGCAGAGGATTCAGGGCCGTCGGGCACATGGCCGCGTCCGTCCTTCAGGTGGCAGTCCTGGCAGGCGCGGGCGTTGTAGTAGGGGCCAAGCCCGTCGGACGCCTTGGTCGAAGCCGGAGCCGCGACCCAGCTTTTGCGAAACAGGGCGTTGCCCAGCTTGAAGGCCATTTCCGCATCGAACGGCAGATTGGCCGAGAACTGCGAAAACGCATCCGCCGTGTCCTGTCGGCGCACGGTGGCGGCGCCGGCCGATTTCGCCTCGAACGGTTCGGCCTTGCTGAAATCGGTGAGAGGGGCCAGTACGGCGGCGATGCGGGCGGTTTCGGCGGCGGTGCGCGGGACGACAGACAGATGCCGGTCCCCGAGCCCGTCGGAGTGTGCGGGAGAGGCGAGCATCAGCAGGATCAGAACGGCGCGCTGCATCGGTTTCCTTCGGTCGCCTTGGCCGGTATAGCCTGTCGCGAGGATGCTGTCAGGGTAGCGCCGCGCATCCAGCCGGCAAGGCGGCCGGACGGCGGCCGGATGCCGGCGGGGGCCCAAGGGTCGGCCTGCTGGAACACCGCGTTGGGGTTGTCAAGACTGTCAGAGCCTTCGAATGCGACCGGCCGGGCGTCCGGCACCGGAAAAGATCGGCATGACCTTTACCGACACTGTCCCTGCGTTCGAGGCGATGAAGCTTCGCATCCTGAACGGCGGACACGCGATCATCGTCTATCCGGGCGGGCTGCGCGATATCGCCCATGTCCACGAGGGTGCCGCGATTGCGCGGGACTGTCGGAAAGCGGGCAGACCATTGCCGCCAATGACCCGAACCGGGACAGGGTTCAGGCCAACGCCAGTGCCGCCAGAACCAATTCGCAGGCCTGGACCGACATGGCTGCGATTTACGGCGACCTTGGACGCGATGCGGCGTTCTTGGCCGCGTTCGGCACGGCGCTGGCCGAGGTCTGGCGCAACGGCTCGCAAGCCTGCATCGCACGTTATCTGGCGGTGTAACCTGTGGGAAACCGCATCGTCACGCACAGGCCCGCCTCCCGGCCCGCCTCCCGGCCTTCCTCTCGGTTTGTGCGGGCGATGCGGAACTCGGCTCCGAACAGCGTGGCGATTTCCTGCACGATCGACAGGCCCAGCCCATACCCACCTTGCGCGGTTTCGGTCAGGGCCGCCCCCTTGCGCCGTGCCAGCGCGGCAATCCGCGCGTCGGAAAGGCCCGGGCCGTCATCCTCGACCTGCAACTGCACCGAATTCTTGGCAACACCGACCCGCACCGTCACCGTAGCACCGCGCCCGGCATAGGTGATTGCGTTGTCCAGCAGGTTGCGCAACGCCTCGGACACCAGCACCGGCTCGGCGCGCAGCATCGCAGCACGAGGACCGTCATAGCCCAGATCAATTCCCGCCTGGGCCGCTGCGGGAACCATCTCGGCAGTCAGTGACCGGGCGAGGGCGGCGAGATCAAAGCTGCGGTCAAGCGCCAGACCCGCCGCAGCATCGACCCGGGCCAGCACCAGCAACTGCGCCAGCACCCTTTCGGCCCGTGCAAGGGCCGCATCGGCCTTGTCCGCCGCAACGCCGGCCAGCGCCGGATCGTTCGACCGCGTGGCCAGCGCCAGTTGCGTGCGCACCACCGCCAGCGGCGTGCGCAACTGGTGGCTGGCGTTGCCGGTGAAATTGCGCAGCGCCCCCAGGGCGATATCGAGCCGCCCCATGAACGAATTCACCGCCTCGACCAGCCCCTGCACCTCGTGCGGCGTCGTCTCGCGCAGGGGGCGCAGGTCATCGGGCGACCGTTGCGCAATCGCCAGACCCAGCCGGTCCAACGGCCGCAGCGCCAGGGTGAAAGACACCCAGACAATTCCCGCCGCCCCCGCGATCATCCCCGCCAGCCGCAATGCCGACCGCAGCAGGATCGACCGTGCCAATGCCTCGCGGGCCAGAGTTGATTCCGCCACGGTCACGGTGAAGGGAATCGATCCGTCGCCCGTCGAAACCGCCCGCGTCAGCGTGGCGATCCGCACCCCGGCCCCGGTAAAGCGCGCATCGGCAAAGGCGATGTCCAGCCCGGACGCCAAGGCCGGAACGACCGGTAAATCCTCGTATCCCGTCAGAAAGCCGCCCGGCCCGTCGACCCGGTAGAACACCTGGTCCTGCGCGGTCGAGGTCAGCATCTCGAGCGCCGAATAAGGAATGTCGACATCAAGCCCGCCGCCCGCATTGACAGTCACCCGCTCGGCAATCGCCATCGCCGACCCGGCCAGCACCCGGTCGGACACGCCTTGCGCCGTGCGCCGCGCCTCGGCTTGCGTGTCAAGAAGCGCCAGCACCCCCAACACCACGGTCGAGATCAGCAGCCAGCCCAGCAACCGCCTGCGCAGCGAGTAGGCCGTCATGCCGGGTCTGCCGTCTTGTCGATGTAATAGCCGATGCCCCGCGCAGTGCGCAGAGCGATGCCATGGGGCGCCAGACGGCGACGCAGGCGCGAGATATATTGCTCGATCGCGTTGTCCGACAGGATATCGTCAAGCGAGGTCAGCGACTGCACGATGGCCTCTTTCGCCACCACCTTGCCCGCGCGGGTGAACAGCAGTTCCAGCAGCGCCCGTTCGCGCGGCGGCAGGTCCAGTGTCACCCCGCCCGCGCTGAACTGGCGGCTGATCAGGTCCAGCATCACCGGTCCCACGGCGATGCTGGCCGATTTCAGCCCCGCCTGACGGCGCAGCAGCGACCTCACCCGCGCCTCGAACTCGCGGATGTCGAACGGCTTGATCATGTAGTCGTCGGCTCCCAGATCGAGCCCGCGCACCCGATCCTCGGGCGCACCCCGCGCCGTCAGGATCATGACCGCCGCCGGGTTCTGCCGCCCCCGCATCGCCCGCAGCACCGACAACCCGTCCATCTGCGGCAGGTTCAGATCAAGGATCACCAGATCAAACCGCTCTGCCGCCGCCAGTGCCTCTGCCGACGCGCCGTCATTGACGCAATCGACGGCATAGCCCGAGGCTGCCAGCAGGGCGGTCAGGGCCTCGGCCAGGGGTTGGTCATCTTCGACAAGCAGAACGCGCATGGGGCATCATGGCGCGCGGCTTGCGTTGTGAACAGGGGGCAGATCGGGCAGGATCGGCCGATGCGCGCGATGCTGGCCCTGATCCTGATGGTTTGTCCTGCCTCGGCAGAGGTCATTCTGTTCCCCGCCGGTGCAGGCGCGCCGGAACTGGTGATCTATTCGACGCTCGACGCCCCGCTTGCCGCCCCGCTGGTCACGGCGTTTCAGGCGGAGAATCCCGGCGTCGCGGTGCGCTATGAGGATCTGCTGGCAGGCGAGATCGCCGCACGGGTGGTGTCGGAAACCGATGCGGGCGAGACCACGGCGGATTTCACGTTCTCTTCGGCAATGGACCTGCAGGTCAAACTCGCCAATGACGGATATGCGCAGGCGGTTGTGGTGCCGGAAACCGCCGACTGGCCCCGATGGGCCAACTGGCGCGACACCGCCTATGCGATGACGTTCGAACCTGCCGTGCTGGTGTGGCACAAGCCCAGCTTTCCCGATGGCCCCCCGCTGACGCATCTGAAGCTGATGGATTGGCTTCGCACCGCCCCGCCGGGCCGCATCGGCACCTATGACATCGAACGCTCGGCCGTCGGCTATCTGTTTCTGGCGCGGGATCAGGAACACTTTGCCGATATCTGGTCACTGGTGCGGGCGATGGGGGCGGCGGGGGTGCAGGTGTTTCCCACCTCGAAAGACATCATCGACCGGGTGGCGAGCGGCGAGTTGTCGCTGGGCTACAACATCCTTGGGTCCTATGCCGCCGATCAGGCCCGGCGCTATCCTGACCTTGGGCTGGTGCTGCCGGGCGATTACACGGTGGTGGTGTCGCGGGTGGCGCTGGTGCCTCGCGCCGCCCGCAGCCCCGATCTGGGCGCGCGGTTTCTGGGGTTCCTGATGAGCCGCTCGGGCCAGACGTTGCTGGCCGAAAAGCTGCGGCTTCCGGCGGTCAGTCTGGAAGTGTCCGACGCAAATTCGGCCCGCGCAATGCAGGCGGCGTTGGGTGATCAGCTGCGCCCGGTCTCGGTCAGCCCCGGTCTGCTGGTCTATCTTGATCAGGCCAAGCGGCGGCGGCTGTTGCAGCGATGGGCGCAGGCGCTGTCAGGTGGATGACAGGTTGATGTGATCCTTTCAACCTGCGGGCCGGCGCGAGGAGGCGTCGCCCGCACGATTCGGCCCGGAACCGCCGGGCGCTCTGGGAGGATACCTATGAAACGCTTCATTCTTGGCGCAGCGCTGGCTGCGTTGGCGATGCCCGCCTCGGCCACCGATTACATGATCATGGCCCCCGCCGGCCCCGGCGGCGGCTGGGATCAGACCGCCCGCACCATGCAAGAGGTCATGTCGGCCGAAGGCATCGGGTCGGCGCAGGTGCAGAACGTGCCGGGCGCCGGTGGCACCGTCGGTCTGGCGCAGTTCGTGTCATCGGCTTCGGGCGATCCGACGCAGCTGATCGTCGGCGGCTATGTGATGGTCGGCGCGATTCTGACCAACGCCTCGCCGGTGACGCTGGCTGACGTGACCCCGATTGCGCGTCTGACCGGCGAGGCCGTGGCCATCGTTGTGCCGGCTGCCTCGCCGATCATGGACATCGCCGGTCTGGTCGAGGCGCTGAAGGCCGATCCGGGGGCTGTCAGCTGGGCTGGCGGTTCGGCGGGCGGCGTGGACCACATCACCGTCGGCCTGCTGGCCAAGGCGGCGGGCGTCGATCCGACCAAGATCAACTATGTCGCCTATTCGGGTGGTGGCGAGGCGACAGCGGCCATTCTGGGCAATCAGGTGACCGCTGGCATCTCGGGCCTTGGTGAATTCCTGCCGCAGGTGCAGGCGGGCACGATGCGCCTGCTGGCCGTGTCGTCGGGCGAGCGTCTGGACGGCGTCGATGCGCCGACGCTGAAGGAAGCGGGCTTTGACGTCGTGGTCCAGAACTGGCGCATGGTTGCCGCCGCGCCGGGCCTGACCGACGACCAGAAAGCCGCCGTGATGGCCGATATCGACAAGCTGGCGAATTCGGAAAGCTGGAAGGCCGCGCTGGCGACCAAGGGCTGGGCCAACACCTATCTGGCCGGCGCCGATTTCGAGGCGCAGCTGGCGGTCGAGGTGGAAGCGACCACCGCCATTCTGAAAGACATCGGCCTGGTGAAATGACCGACAAGACCAATGACAAAGGACGTCGCCCCGATGGGGCGGCGTTCGTCATTGCAGCCGTTCTGGCCGCCATTGGTGCCGTCATGCTCTGGGACGCCAGCCGTCTTCCCGCCGCGTCGGGCTATTCCGGCATTGGCGCGGGCGGCGTGCCGACTGCTGTCGGCTGGTGCCTGCTGGGGCTGGCGGTCTGGACGCTGATCACCGGCTTCCAGGGCGGGGCGACCCCGCGCCCGAAACAGGATGTCCCGGCGGTGCTGTGGATCCTGGCCGGGCTGGTGTGCCAGCTTGTGCTGCTGAAACTCGCCGGATTCGCAATTGCGACTGGGCTGCTGTTCGCCTTCACCGCTGCCGGGTTCGGCAAGCGGAACCTGCTGCTGACCATTCCGGTCGGGGTCGCGCTGGCCATGGGGATCTATGGCGTGTTCGACCAGATCCTGAAGCTGAACCTGCCTGCGGGACCGCTGGAAACCCTGCTGTTCGGGGGCTGAGATGACCACAATCGACTTTCTGCTGCAGGGACTTGCCGCCGCATCTGACCCGATGATCCTGCTGTATGCGTTCATCGGCGTGGTTCTGGGCACCGCCGTAGGCGTGCTGCCGGGCATTGGGCCTGCGCTGACCGTGGCGCTGCTGCTGCCGGTCACCTACGGGCTGGACCCGGCCGGGTCGCTGATCATGTTCGCGGGCATCTATTACGGCGGCATGTATGGCGGATCGACGACCTCGATCCTGCTCAACACGCCGGGGGAATCCGCGTCGATCGTCACAGCACTGGAAGGCAACAAGATGGCCCGTGCAGGCCGGGGCGGCCCCGCACTGGCCACGGCCGCCATCGGGTCTTTCGTGGCCGGTCTGGTTGCCACGCTGCTCTTGGCGTTCCTTGCGCCGTCGGTCGTCAAGCTGGCGCTGATTTTTGGCCCGCGCGAGTATTTCGCGCTGATGGTGCTGTCGTTTGTCACCGTCTCGTCGGCGTTCGGGGAAAGCACGCTGCGCGGGTTGACCTCGCTGTTCATCGGGCTGGCGCTGGCGTGTGTCGGCATCGACACGCTGACCGGGCAGACGCGGCTGTCGTTCGGCGTGCCGCAACTGCTCGACGGGATCGAGGTCACCACGCTGGCCGTCGCGATGTTCGCTGTGGGCGAGGCGCTGTTCATCGCGGGGCAGGGCAAATCGGTTGACAGCACCGTGACCGCCATCAAAGGGTCGATCTGGATGAGCCGGGCCGACTGGGCACGGTCGTGGAAGCCGTGGCTGCGCGGCACTGCCATTGGCTTTCCCATTGGCGCGATGCCGGCGGGCGGGGCCGAAATTGGCACCTTCCTGTCCTATGCCGCCGAAAAGCGGCTGTCCAAACATCCCGAGGAATTTGGCCATGGCGCGATCGAAGGCGTGGCAGGGCCCGAGGCCGCCAACAACGCATCGGCCGCCGGCACGCTGGTGCCGCTGCTGACGCTGGGTCTGCCGACCTCGGCCACCGCTGCCATCCTGCTGGCCGGGTTTCAGCAATTCGGCCTGCAACCGGGCCCCCTGCTGTTTGTCACCAACCCGCAACTGGTGTGGAGCCTGATTGCCAGCCTGCTGATAGCCAACGTCATGCTGGTGGTGCTTAATCTGCCGCTGATCGGGCTGTGGGTGCGGCTGCTGACCATTCCGCGCCACTGGCTTTATGCGGGCATCCTGACGTTTGCCACCCTGGGCACCATCGGCGCGAACCCGTCGCCCGTGGAATTGGGCATGCTGCTCGGCTTCGGTCTGATGGGCTATGCGATGCGGATTTTTGGCTATCCGATTGCCCCTGTGGTGGTCGGGCTGATCCTTGGCCCCTTGGCCGAGGCGCAGTTGCGCCGCGCATTGGCCATCGCGCAGGGCGATGTCACCACGCTGGTGCAAAGCCCGATTGCGGCGGTGATGCTGGTGATCGCAGCCCTTGCGCTGCTGGTGCCGATGTATTTGCGGTGGCGCGGCCGGGGCCAGGTTCTGAGCCGGTTGGGCGGCGACGAAGATTGATCCGGCCGGGCATCACCCCTGACAGGCCTTGGGTCTGCAGCAACCGCTGTCAGCCGGTGACCCCCACGCCGGCATCCCGTTCCCGCAGCACTGCCCACGGTCGCAAGATCGAAGGCCTGTGGCGGGCGTCGGGTGAAGGACAGCGATTTCGGCACGCCGATCATCGCCATCGTCAACGGCTTTGGCCAGTTCGTGCCGGGTCATGCCTTGATGCCATGCTGCAGTCGTGCCCCTCGCGCGAACTGATGTCGCCGTTTCTCAGAGATGGCGGGCTGGCGGTGCTGCAGAAAGCGAAGCGCCCGACGGTTTCGACAGCCCGACCGGAACAGCAACCAGATACCGGGTTGCCATCACGCAGTCGGCGTCGCCAACCCGGAATACCGGAGTCAGCAGCAGGCCCAATGGGAACGAGCTGGGGAAACATCGGCACCACGACGCGGGTGTTCAACCCGCCAACCAAATCCGGCTCAACGTCCAGCAGATAACCCCGGCCATTCATCGCGACACGGACATCGTGCCTTGGCATCAGCAGGGGCGAAACTGGGCCAGCGGCAAACCCGGATCTTCGACGCAGCGATTTGAACTTTCAATCGCCTCGGCGTTCTCGGCCAGCCACGCCCTGGCCTTGGCCACCGCGCGACCGAGCCCGTCTTCGGCAGACGGTGACAGGTTGCCCTTCAGCGCATTCGCGTCGTCCAGCAGGTTGGAATCGAGCGACCGGTGGTTTGATTTGCGAAGGACGGTCTTCCCGGCTCAGCTTATGGTTGGGCAAGGTTACCATGGCGAAACCTGCGCATCGGTCCTGCGCAGGTTTCAGATCGACAGCCCCCGTCGCAACTGGTCGCGCGTCAGGGTGTCTTTGCGGCCCTGCGTCGTCACCCGACCCCGCTCGAACACATAAAAACTGTCGGCAAGGTCATAGGCAAAGTCGAAATACTGCTCGACCAGAATGATGGCCATGTCGCCTTTGGACCGCAGCAACGAAATCACCCGGCCGATCTGCTGGATGATGTTGGGCTGGATGCCTTCGGTCGGCTCGTCCAGCAGCAGCACCTTCGGCTTCATGATCATCGCCCGCGCGATGGCAAGCTGCTGTTGCTGCCCGCCCGACAGGTCTCCGCCACGCCGATGGTCCATGTCCTTCAGCACCGGAAACAGATCGTAAATCTCGGCCGGAACCTTGTGATCGGATTTCGGCAGCACGGCATAGGCGGTCTGCAGGTTTTCGCCCACCGTCAGCAGGGGAAAGATCATCCGGCCCTGCGGCACATAGCCAAGCCCGCGCGCGGCCATGCCCTGCGGCGGCACGTTCGGCACCTCGGCGCCATCCAGCAGGATCGTCCCGCCCGAGCGTTGATGCGTGCCCGATACCGCCTTGAAAAAGCTGGTCTTGCCGACGCCGTTGGTGCCCATGATGCAGGTGACCTCGCCTGCCTTTGCAACCAGATCAATGCCATAAAGGATCTGGCTTGCGCCGTAGTGCAGGGTCAGGCCTTTGGTTTCCAGCATGCTATCGCCCCAGATAGACGTCGATGACGTCTTGGTTCCTGGTCACATGGTCAAGGCTGCCTTCGGCCAGAACCGCGCCTTCATGCAGCACGGTGACCTTGCAGTTCAGCCGCCGCACGAATTCCATGTCATGCTCGACCACCACCACCGCACGGGTCTTGGCCAGGTTCACCAGCAATGTCGTGGTCTGCTCGCGCTCGCCCACGGTCATGCCGGCGGCGGGTTCGTCGACCAGCAGCAGGCGCGGCTCTTGTGCCAGCAGCATGCCGATTTCCAGCCACTGCTTTTGCCCGTGGCTCAATTCGCCCGACTTGCGGGGCAGCACATCGGCAAGACCGACCTGTGCGGCCAGTTCGGCCACCCGAGCCATATGGGCGGGTTTGCGTGTGTAGACCAGCACCGACCACGGGCTGCGCGCGGCCTTCAGCGCCAACAGCAGGTTGTCTTCAACCGACTGATCCTCGAACACCGTCGGGCGCTGAAACTTGCGGCCGACGCCGATGCGGGCGATCTGGGCCTCTGACAGTTTCAGCAGCGACACCGAGCGTTCGCCAAAGGTGACGGTGCCCTTGTCGGGCCGGGTCTTGCCGGTGACAATGTCCATGAACGTGGTCTTGCCGGCACCGTTCGGGCCGATGACGGCGCGCAACTCGCCCTCGTTGATGGAAAACGACAGGTTGTTGATGGCGCGAAAGCCGTCAAAGGTGACCGAGACGCCGGATACCTCGAGCAGAGAGTTCATCTGTCGGCCTCCTGTTCCTGCAGCGATCCGTCATCAGGACCAAGCGGCGCGCCACGGCGGCGCGGCGGGATCAGGTGGGTAAATCGGTCCAGCGCCCCGGCAATGCCGCGCGGCGCGTAAAGTGTCACCAGCACAAAGGACAGGCCCAGCAGGATCAGCCACCAGTCCACCCATTTGATCGTGTAGAACCCCAGAGTGATGTCCGGCGCGCGGCCCCCGGTAAACCAGCTGGACACCAGCGACACGAACGCCGCCCCGATCACGGCGCCATACAACCGCCCGCGTCCGCCAATCGCCACCCAGACAGCAAGGTAGATCGACGCGATCGGCGCGATCTCGGCCGGGTTGATGATGCCGGCCTGCGGATAATACAGCACCCCGGCGATGGCCGCGATCATCGCGGTCATGGTGAAGATGAACAGCTTGTATCCCTCGACCGGATAGCCAAGGAACCGGACGCGCTGTTCGTCGTCGCGGATGCCCTTGATCACCGAGCCGAACTTGCCCGAGACGACATAGGCCGCAGCGGCATAGGCCAGCGCCAGGGCCAGGGCCGAGGCCCAAAGGAACCAGATCGAGACGGTGGCCTGCGGCACGGCATCAAGGCCGGGAATGTTCTGCAACCCCGACAAACCGTTGTTGCCGCGCAGGCCGCTGTCATTCTGGAACAGATGCAGCGACAGCGCCAGCGTGAAGGCCTGCGTCAGGATCGACAGGTAAACCCCCGTCACCCGGCTGCGGAACGCCAGCCAGCCAAAGATCAACGCCAGCAGGCCGGGCACCAACACGGCGAGCGCCAGCTGCATCGGCAGAGACCCGGCAAAGGCCCAGATCGCGGGCAACTCCGACCCGCCGACCACGCCGAAGATCTGCGTGGCAATGCCGTCCTGCACCTCTTGCGGGGTGGCGGGCAGTTGACCGGATGAAAGTGACGTCAGCACGATCTCTTCGGTGCGCGCATACATCAGCCACATGCCGATCATGTAGCCGCCAAGCCCGAAGAACGCGAAGTGGCCAAGCGACAGAATGCCCGCATAGCCCCAGACCAGATCCATCGCCACGGCGATCAGGCACAGGCACAGCGTCTTGCCCAGGGTCTTGACGAAGGACGTCGACAGAAACCCGATGCCGTAGGCTTCGGACAGCAGGGTGGTCGCCAACGTGAACAGCGCCAGCAGCGCCAGAAAGATCAGGACCGACGGGTTCTTGGCAAGAAAACCTTGGCGCATGGTCAATCTCCTGCCGCGCGGCCCTTGAGGGCGATGATGCCACGCGGGCGGAACTGGATGAACAGGATGATGAACAGGATCATGTAGGTCTGCGCGGCAAGGGTGTTGGAGGGGTTGAACCACTCGATCCCCTTTTGCAGGAACCCGATCAGCGCGGCCCCGGCCAGCGTGCCCCAGATGTTGCCGACGCCGCCGACCACCACGGTCATGAAGGACTGCACGATGTAGTCAGAGCCAAGCTCGGACGTCACCTTGGCGAACAGGCCGATGGCGACACCCGCGATGCCGGCGATGCCGGAGCCGAGACCGAAGGTCAGCATGTTGATGCGGTCGGGGTTGATGCCCATCGACGCCGCCATCGACGGGTTCTGCGTCACGGCGCGGACGTGCAGGCCCAGTTGCGTGCGCTTCATGATCCAGAGGAACAGGCCAAGAAACAGCAGCGCCATGACGAAAATCGCGATGCGGATATAGCTGATCGACACCACGTCGTTGAAGATCAGCGCGCCGTCCAGCCAGGCCGGCGCGGTCAGGGGGCGCGCCTGCGTGCCAAATATGTTCTTGGCAAGTTGCTGCAGGGCAATCGAAATGCCGAAGGTGGCGAGCAGGGTTTCCAGCGGGCGTTTCACCAGATGCCGGATCACCAGCCGTTCCATCGCCACCCCGGCGGCGAAGGCCACGGCAAAGGCCAGCGGCAGGGCCACGATGATCGACACGGTGTAATTCGGGATCACCAGCTGCACGACATAACCGGTGTAGGCCCCCATCATGATGAACTCGCCATGCGCCATGTTGATCACCCGCATGACGCCGAAGGTGATGGCAAGGCCGATGGCGGCAAGGAAGTAGATCGAGGCGAGCGACAGCGCGTCGAGCGTCAGGTCCACCGTCTGCATCGCGCCGAGAGTGGCGCTGATCCGGCCAAGGGCGGCGCGGGCGGCCGAGGTGACCTGTGCGTCGGGGTCCAGATAGACTTCGGCAATGGCATGCGCTTGCAGCGCGGCGGCGGCCTCGGCATCGGTGGCGGCGGGCGGCACGGTGCCGGCCGCTTCCAGCGCCTCGTAGGCGCGGTCGCGGTTGGCCTGGATGTCGAGATCGGCCACGGCGAAGCCGCCGACCATGCCGTTCATGACATTGGCCTGCAGCGCGGCGCGGGCATCGGCCACGGTCAGGCGCGCGGGGGCAAGGCCCGCGGCTACCAGAATGTCATAGGCCTCGGCGGGGGGCAGGTCGGTGCCCGGCACCAGACGTTGCGCAATGTTGGTGCCGGTTGGGAAATTTCCGGCGACGGCGCGACGCTCGGTCGCGAGGATCGGGTTGAGGGCGGCGCGAAGGTCCAGCCCCAGATCGGCGCCAAAGCTGCCGATGGCGGCGATGCGCGCGGCGGAAACGGGGTCGAATTGCATGGTCAGCAGCCGTTCCAGCCGCTGTTTCTGCGCTTTCAGCGCCGGGTCCGGCTCGGTCGCGATCGAGGCGCGCAGGGGGGTCAGTGCCTCGGCCGTCGGGTCGCGGGCGATCGAGGTCAGCGCATCCAGCCGCTTGGCGGCATCGGGGTCGGACAGGGTGAACTGCACGAGGGCGGTGGCGATCAGCCCGCGCACTCCGGCATTGGGACGCAATTCGACGATGTCGGATTTCGGCGCGCTGCCGGCAGGGCCGCCGTTCAGGTCGCGCAGGTCATAGCCATCGGCGGTGGCGGCGATCAGGTAGAACATGCCGTCGGCCTTGCGGATGCCCAACCCCTTTTCCGACCAGGCCTGCAAGATGGCCGCCGCCGCCGGATCTTTGCTCGCGGCCAGCGCGTCGATCACCGGGCCGATCGTCTGGCGCGACGGTTTCTCGATCATCGTGCGGTTGTCCGTCAGGATCTTCGCGGCCTGCTGGGCCGACACCGGCAGCGACAACGCCAGCAGTGCCGCCAGAAAGATGAGGAAATTCCGCATGGTGCCCCCGTGAAACGAAGGGGGCCGATGCGGCCCCCTTCAGCGATCAGTAGTTGGATTTGATCTGCACGCAGGTCTTGGTTTCGGTGTTGTACATGCCGCACTCCAGTGCCGGCCAGTCGCTGTCCAGCACGGCCGATTCCGGCAGGAAGTCGGTCCAGGCGTCGCCGGGGACGGGTTCGGTCTGCGAGATGATGTCAAACTGGCCATCCGCCTGAATCTCGCCGATCAGAACCGGCTTGGTCAGGTGGTGGTTCGGCAGCATCTTGGCGGTGCCGCCGGTCAGGTTCGGCACTTCAAGCCCATACATCGCGGTGCGGACGGCATCGACGTCGGTCGTGCCGGCAGCCTCGACAGCCTTGACCCACATCTGGAAGCCGATCACGGTGGCCTCCATCGGGTCGTTGGTCACGCGGTTTTCACCGGCAAAGGCTTTCCACTTGGTGATGAACTCGGCGTTCACCGGCGCATCGGCGGACTGGAAGTAATTCCAGGCGGCAAGGTGGCCGACCAGGTTCGAGGTGTCGAGGCCCGACAGCTCTTCCTCACCGACCGAAAAGGCCACAACCGGAATGTCATCAGCCGAAATGCCTGCCGCAGCCAGTTCCTTGTAGAAGCCGATGTTGGCGTCGCCGTTGATGGTCGAGATCACGCCGACCTTCTTGCCATCCGCGCCCAGGGCCACGACGTCGGCCACGATCTTGGACCAGTCCGAGTGTCCGAACGGGGTGTAGTTCACGAAGATGTCTTCCTTGGAGATGCCCTTGGAGACGAGGTAGCTTTCCAGAATGTTGTTCGTGGTGCGCGGATAGACATAATCGGTGCCGAGCAGGGCGAACTTTTCGACGCCAAGTTCGTCAAGGAAATAATCGGTCGCCGGGATCGCCTGCTGGTTCGGGGCAGCGCCGGTGTAGAACACGTTCTTGGACGATTCCTCGCCCTCATACTGCACGGGGTAGAACAGCAGGCCGTTCAGTTCCTCGATCACCGGCAGCACCGATTTGCGTGAAACAGACGTCCAGCAGCCAAACATCACATCCACATCCGACACGGTCAGCAGCTCGCGTGCCTTTTCCGCAAACAGCGGCCAATCCGAGGCCGGGTCCACAACCACGGCTTCCAGCTGCTTGCCCAGCAGACCGCCCTTGGCGTTCTGTTCGGCAATCATCATCAGCACGGTGTCTTTCAGCGTGGTTTCCGAAATCGCCATCGTGCCCGACAGCGAGTGCAGCACACCCACCTTGATCGTCTCCTGGGCGGCAGCCGCCCCTGTCAGCCCAAGGCCAAGCCCCGCAGCCAACATAACTCCGCGATAATCCATTGTTTGTCCCCTGACAAAGGCCCCCCCGGTCCCGGCTTCCCTTGGCGGAAGCATGGGTTTATCCTGAGGCGGCAACCTGTGTTGCGTCCCGTGCGGTGGTGAGCGACTTCCACATCAGATCGCCACCGCACACCTGCTCTCCGGCGGCCTTGCGACCGTCGCAGGGATTAGAAAAGAGGCAGTGCTGCGATGCGGCAACCTTGCTGGGGCGGGAACGGCCGCACGACCGAAAAACGCAAGGTTACCGCATATAATTTACGCAAAATTCACCTGTTCGCTGAGGAAGCGTGCAGATCCTGCGTCCGGGGCGACAGCGACAATCCGCCTTCCCGTTCCAGAAACGCCACAATCTCGGCCACGCCCACACCTGCGCGCAACCTGGCCATGACATAGGGGCGCGTGCCGCGGGCAGTTTGCGTATCCGATTCGAGCATTGCCAGATCGACGCCGACATAAGGGGCAAGGTCGGTCTTGTTGACGACCAGCAGGTCAGACCGCGCCAGTCCGGGGCCCTTCTTGCGCGGAATGTCCTGCCCGGCGGCGGTATCAATCACATAGATCGACAGGTCGGCGAGTTCCGGGCTGAACGTCGCCGCCAGATTGTCGCCGCCGGATTCAATCAGGATCAGGTCAAGATCGCCGAACGCCCCGCGCAGGTCGGCCACGGCGGCGAGATTGATGGAGGCATCCTCGCGGATCGCGGTATGCGGGCAGCCGCCGGTTTCGACGCCACGAATGCGGTTGGCGGGCAGCACCTGGGCGCGGGTCAGGTAATCGGCATCCTCGCGCGTGTAGATGTCGTTGGTGATGACGGCCATCGAACACCGGCTGGCCAGCGCGCGGCACAGCTGTTCGGTCAGCGTGGTCTTGCCCGCGCCCACCGGGCCGCCGATGCCGACGCGCAGGGGGCCGTTTGGATTGGTCATGACCGGAATATCCTTGTCTCAAGCGTTTCGTGCTGCATCGCCGCCAGATCGGCGCGAAGCGTGGCGGTGCCGATTTCGGACAACGGCGCTGTGGCATAAAGCTGGGCCCGGTCGGCAATCAGCGGGCCAAGCCGCGCAAGCACCGCCTGCCCCTCGGTCTGACCCAAAGGCACGAACCGCACCGCAACCGACACCAGTTGTGCCGCCAGCCCCTGCAGCCAGTGCAGCAGCACCTCGTCCGTGCCGATATCCAGATGGCGTGTCGCATGCCCCACCGCCACGGCATAGGGCAGCGGCGGCTGCGCCTGACCCGTGATCGCCGCAATCGCCTGCCCGAAGGCGCGGCCCTGTTCCATCATCTCGGTCAGACGCTCGGCGGATGTCGCAAGGGCCAGCGCATGGTCCGCCACATCCTCGCCCCGGCGGGCATGGGCCAGCAGGATGGCATCGGTCCGCCCCGACCCATGGGTGATCACATCGGCGATCCAGTCGTGCAGGCCGGCCGCATCGCGCACGTCGCCCGCCGCAATCGCCACCTCCATCCCTTGCGAATAGGCAAAAGCCCCGATGGGAAAGGCCGGTGACAGCCACTGCACCAGCCGCAGGCGGTCAATCATGCGCATGGCCCGCAAGACTGTGACCCAGCGTGCGGCCATGGCCGTAGGCCCCGCCTTCGGGCCGGAACGGGGCAATCACAAAGCTGATCTCGGCGCCCAGGCCCTTCAGCATCGCCTCGAGCACATGGTCGCGGCGGATCACCAGATGGGTCGGCGTCACCTCGCAGGGGGTGTGTCGGTTGCCGATGTGCCAGGCGAGGCGCGCAAGGTTGCCTTTCACGATCACCACCGGCTCTGCCGCCGCCACCACCGCAATCTTGCGCCCGTCATCGGTCAGCAGCGCATCGCCGTCGTTCAGGCTGACGGTTTCGGCCAGATCGACCATGACGCTCGCCCCGCTGTCGCAGATCAACCGCTTGCGGCGCAAGAACCGTTCGTCATAGGCCAGAACCACTCGGTCCACGGCGTCTTTGGTATTCTGGCGAACAATCTGGCGGGCAGGCAGCATCGGTTATCCTTTGGGCTTCGACGCGGTCAGACCAGGTTTGCGGTCATCGCCGGTCTTGTGGGTTGTCACGCTGGTTTCCAGACCGAACCCCCTTTCGGGGAAGTCATTCCAGTGTCGGGCCAGCGGCACGTTCTTTGCCAGAAACGTCGACTCGACCGGCTGAATGCGATAGCGGCAGCCCGACAGCGTGGCCTTGGAAACCGCCAGATAGCCGTAAGTTGCCCGCAGGGTGCGACGTGACACCTCGGGCCCGGTATCCAGCCCGTCGTCGGCTGCCGCTTGAAGCTGAGGCCAGAGGCCCGGTCGTCGGCGGTCGCGCAAGCGGCAAGGGCGGGATGGGGCAGGCATCGCAGCGGCAAGGCAGACAGGCGGCGGATCATCGGACACCTCTGAATGAATATCCCCATCGCGCCGCATCGAAACCGCCCATGACAAATGCCGTCAAAACAGGAAGTAGCGCTGTGCCAGCGGCAGTTCGGTTGCCGGTTCGCAGGTCAGCAGTTCGCCATCCGCCCGCACCTCGTAGGTTTCGGG
>Ga0105048_10006731_pt1 | contig 18527 bp, 14 predicted proteins | sample MAT05_FD_78382 | JGI IMG/M metagenome (GOLD analysis project Ga0105048, IMG submission 78382) | Freshwater microbial communities from Lake Fryxell liftoff mats and glacier meltwater in Antarctica - MAT-05 | ecosystem: Environmental > Aquatic > Freshwater > Ice > Liftoff microbial mat | place... | reverse complement strand
CTGCCTTCGAGCAGGGATTCGGCGGTTGCGCAACTATCTGGGTTTCGGCCAACTACCACCACGCGGGCACCTTCACGCACAAATGCCTGAGCTGCCGAAAGGCCCATGCCTGTGGTGCCACCAATCACTACAATTCGTTTGTCAGTAAGCCAATTCACGTTGGTAAATTTAAAGTCTTCGTGCCAAATAACGGAAGGATATTTAGAAAGACAGTAGAACAGCAGTAAAAATTTGGGGATGATGGTCTGCTGACCATGAGGTCGGAGTGATGCTCCGCATACTTGTCCAAAATGGCAAAAGTACTTATCGATTGAAAAAGAGCCTTTAAAAGGGCGCCTTACCATTGCCCAGGCAAGAAAATCAGCGGAAGTTTTTTTTCTTACTTTTGACAAAAGCCCCTTTCTACCGATAAAGTCTCAAAAAGGCAAACCCAGAGAAAAGGGGCAAACTCAACCCGTACGAAGCCGGTATGAAATCGTCAAAAAGAAGAAAAAACCACCTGTTTGAGACGGTGAATTACTCTTTTTCGCCAAAATTCACCTCCCCATCGTTTTTCATGAAATTGGGTAAGGGTTTTCGTGCTCTCCAAAGTCAAGTAAACAAGATGTCATCTCAATAGTATCTTGCAGCATGGAAATTTTGCTTACTGCTGCCATTATTAGCTATATCGTTTACTTGCGTTATTACGCAGACTTCAGCACAAAAGCTGATAGGGAACGAACGCAATTGCAACGCGGCATCGACTTGTACAATACCAATCAGTTGGATGCCGCCCAGCACTATTTTAGTCAGCAGATTCAGGAACACCCTAAACAGAGCATCGCTTACTTGTATCGAGCCCGCTGTCGGCGGGAGTTAGGTGATACAAGTGCCGCTCTGGCCGACCTGCGAATGGGCGAAAGCTACGACGATACTGTTGCTGATATTCACGTAGAAATTGGCCGGATTCTGTACGATCAACGCGACTATCCGGCTGCTTTCATTGCGTTTGACAAAGCTGTTTTTCACTCGCAGGGGCAGGAAGCAATGCCGTATTACTGGCGCGGCCTGACCCGGCAGAAGCTCGACCAGCCTACTGAGGCCCAAACTGATCTGGACCAGGCTACTACACTCGAATACACTCCCCACGAAACGCTCCTAGGCTCGCCCGCTCCTACCCCGTTTTTTGACCGTCGGTTATTGATAAACTCAGCCTTTGTACTGGTTCACAGTCTTATGCTGTTATACGCCATCAAGCTGTCACCGGTTATTCATGGACCCTATTTAATGGCAGCTGTTTCGGCTGCGGCTATTGGGTTTGCCGAACCGCGCAAAGGCTGGTTTCTGGCTATTTTGCAAGTTGTTTCCATTTTGGTTGGCTATTATGTGTTTACCGAAACGCCAACTAATGGGGGCAAGCGTGAGCTGGAAGCCTTTAATCTGTACGGCTCTGTTGGGCTGACCTTTGTGGGAAGTTTCATCGGAAGTATTCTAAAACGGGGCATGGGCCGTTAATTTGCTATTTTCGTGAACCTAATCGTATAATTCATGAAACAACCTGTTCTTAACACATTCCGATCTATCGGAACGCTTCTGTTTTCACTAGTTCTTGCCCCTGCCTTTTCCCAGGAAATCGTCAACCGTGATCCACAAATTGTGCAGATGATGAGCGAAATGTCCACCGATAGTCTTCGGGCGCACATCGATGGGTTAGTTCGGTTCGGTACCCGTAACACGCTGAGTTCGCAAAACAGCACTGCCACACGAGGAATTACTCCCGCCCGGCAATGGGTATTGCGCAAGTTTGAGCAATATGCCCGGCAGTCGGGTGGTCGGCTCACGGCCAAGCTCGATACCTGGACATTACCAGCCGATGGTCGGCGCGTAAACCAGCCTACCGAAATTGCTAACGTGATGGCAACGCTAAAAGGCTCCGACCCAACCGATACCCGCATTTTTATGGTTCAGGGCCACATCGACAGCCGCGCTACCAACGTGATGAGTACGTCGGTAGAGGCACCGGGTGCCAACGACGACGGATCTGGCACAGCCGCTGTGATTGAGCTGTGCCGGGTAATGAGTAAATACTCGTTTCCGGCCACAATTATGTTTGTAGTAGTCAGTGGTGAAGAACAGGGCCTTTTGGGGGCCGACCATCTGGCCGAGCGGGCGGTGCAGGAGAAATGGGACCTCGAAGCGCTGCTCAACAACGATATTATGGGCAGCAACAATAGCTCAGAAACCCGCATTATCGACAATACCCGGCTACGGGTATTCAGCGAGGGACTGCCGGCTACACTGGTAAAAGACACAACAGGAAGGGTAGCACAAATCCGCAACTTCGGCACTGAAAGCGATGGAAAAGCACGCACCCTGGCCCGGTACTTTAAAGAAGTAGGCGAGCGCTACGTCGAGAATCTGGAAGTAGTGATGATTTATCGCAATGACCGTTACCTGCGTGGGGGAGACCATACGCCTTTTGTTAATCGGGGGTTTGCGGCCGTACGGATCACCGAAATGAATGAGAATTACGAACATCAACATCAGAACGTTCGGAATGAAGCAGGCGTAGAGTATGGCGATTTAGCCAAGTTTATGGACTTCGATTATCTCCGCAAAAATACGGGTGTGAATCTCGCAACACTGGCCAATCTCGCCAAATCTCCCGCTGTTCCTCAAAATGTAACAGTCGATGTACGCAACCTAACCAACTCAACGGTGCTGTACTGGCAAGCTCCTAAGGGGGCCGGAGTTGCGTCTAACAAAGTACGTGGTTATTATGTGCTGATGCGTGAAACGCATATGCCGTTCTGGCAAAAGAAATTTTTCACGACCAAACTCGGCATGACGCTTCCCTACTCCAAAGACAACTATTACTTTGCTGTGCAGGCCGTTAGTGAAGAGGGTAATGAAAGTTTGCCCGTGTTACCCGTTCCAAATTTGAGATAATGAAATTAGGGAGGTAAGCGCAACTCATCGCGCTTACCTCTTCTATCTAATATCCGAATAGAAGCGCTTCAGACGTTCCGGCGAGACGCCGATACCCCACAAAAAGCCGATGGTTAGAAAGGTGGCATTGGCTCGCCAGAAACCCCACTTGGCTACCCGACGATCCGACGATTCGACCAACCTATTCACCTGGCGAATCCGACCAAAGCGGATTAATTTTAGCAATAAATCGGCCTCTTCCATAATGGGTAAATCATCGCGATAACCACCACAAGCCAGAAATTGCTCGCGCCGACAGAAGATAACCTGATCGCCAAAGAGTAACCTGGCTCCTTTTGCAAAGAATAAATAAGGCCGAAACAGCAAAGGCGCGTAGTAGCTTTTAATGTAGTTGTGGAACGATGTTAGCCAGCGAGTTTGTAGAGGCCCGCGCATGATAGAAATAAACCCACCGGCTGCAATCTTCTGATTCATCAGTGTTTGGGCAATTACGGCAAGGGCGTCATCGGGCAGGTTCGTATCGGCGTGCAGAAAACACAACAGTGAGCCAGTAGCCTGTTCAACAGCCCGGTTCATCTGGCAGGCTCGCCCGGTATCAGGACACTCGATCAGGTGCAGATTAGGAATTATTGGCTGCCACTCTTTTACTATGGTTCGGGTCTTATCAGTGCTGCCACCATCGGCCACAAGTATCTCAACAGGCGCGGGGTACAAGCCATGAAGCATCCGCAAGGTGCGGGGTAGGGCATATTCCTCGTTGAGCGTGGGTATGATAATAGTTACGGGCATACACAGAGATCGGATAATAGTAATCAGCCAACGCCTGCCTACCCAACGGGAATGCCTTGAACTGATGGGCTGCCACAATGCAGGACGAGTAAACAAGCCAACCGAAATTGCCGCCGGGGTAGTGGCTGCTGGTAAATAGTCTTTAGCTGTAGCTATCTCCTCGCTCGACTGGGTGTTGAGTCATGAAAAAATGGGCAGGGAGTAACGTACGACGCAGTAAGCGGTCTGCTCACTACGTCGTACATTACTCCCTAAAACCACCCTGCGCCAAGCCCTCTGAACGGCCAGGGAATCATCACCAGAATAAGCAACAAACCCAATCCCATAAAGATAGCCACTGTTTTGTGCTTGTTCATGGCTCCGCTCATGCGCTTGGAACGTGAGTAGCCTATCGTTACCAGAACAATGGCAATGAGCATTCCAACAAGGTGTTCGACGGTGTAAAATCGGTAAAGCTTATTGCTCATCAGATCGAAGTTGACTTTGGGACTTAGAAAGTACAGAACCAGACCTAGTACCAATTGCGTGTGTACCGAAATGAGTGTGAACAGGTATAGTTTACGATTCGATTCGGTGAAACTGGCGCGGCTCTGCCAGCGGCTAAACGCGGTGCCAACGGCAGCTACCAGCAATAAGAGGGCAATCCAGCGTAGGCCTGAGTGGGCATGAACTAATCCGGAATACATACGTTTTGGGGCTAATGATTTATGTTTTCGACTGAGTGCCAAATGTACAGCATCTGCCATGATTCTTTTTAATATTACTTATAGCATTGACCCAAAAATTGAGCGTGACTGGCTCCGGTGGATGAAAGCCGAATACCTGCCGATGGTTGAAGCGACCATGCTCACCACCGATGTTAAAATTCTAAAGCTACTCACCGAGTTAGACAATGGAGCAGTAACATACTCACTTCAGGTTTTCTTTATGGCGATGGAGAATTTTCTGACCTACCATCATACCTTCGCCGATGACCATCAGCTAAAAGTGGATGAGTTATTTGCCAATAAATACGCTACCTTCCGAACACTACTGGAAGAAGTATGAAAATTTGATCGTCAACCTATTAACTTTTGGTCTGCTGAAATGACATATTTGATACCACTTGATGGTTTTGTGGGAAACTTGGTACGTATGACTCATCTATTACAACTCTTTATTTGTTAATTAGTGCCGCTTTAGTACCTACTATAAATTCACGTTATGGGCAGTTGTCGTCTCCTCCCTGCTTGGGCAAGACGGGGCTTAGTGGCAGCAGTATGTAGCGGATTGATTGCCTCGTTTTCCACACCAGCAGTAGCACAAATTTCAGTAACCTTCCCCCTTCCGCGGACGGTTATTCAGCGCAATAACGCCAACCAGGCCCAAGTGTGGGTAGTTGGCCAATGTCCCCCAAACACAACCCGGATAGAAGTTGCGCTGTCGGCAATTGCGCCAGGCGGAGGTAATTCTGTGGGTTATTTAGTGTTGGATGGCAACCCAAGCAATGGTCGATTTCGGGGACAAGTTCAGGTACAAGGAGGTTGGTATCACCTCGATGTTCGGGCTATGCAGAGTAATACAGTTCTGGAAACTAAACGAATAACTCCCGTTGGAGTAGGGGAGGTGTTTGCTGTTGCGGGTCAGTCGAACGGACAGGGAGTGCTGCCTAACCGAAATACCGTTCCGGCCACCGACGAGCGGGTGGTGGGTGTACCACACTATAATGCTACCGACACAATCCGACTTCCACTTCCCCCTGTTTTTGAAAGTATATCGACCGAGGGTGTCATTGGCCCCCGTGGACTCACTAGCTGGTGTTGGGGCGTTTTGGGTGATTCGTTGGCCAAACGCCTGAATGTGCCAATAGCTTTTTACAATACCGCCTGGTCGGGAACAGCCATTCGCAACTGGCGCGAAAGTATAACACAAGATAGCACAGCTACGTCGTGGGGCGAGTTTTTCCGGCCTAAAATGCCGTATGGTAATCTCAAGCGGGTTTTGCAGGATTATGTAGCCCTGACAGGTCTGAGGGCGGTACTGTGGCATCAGGGTGAAGCCGAATATTACGACACAAACCCACTAGCTCCCAATTATTACAACGATCTGCGGTTTATAATTGCTAAAAGTCGAACCGACGCCGGATATGCCGACCTGCCCTGGATGGTTGCTCGGGCCTCTATCGACATGTTCACACGTACTCTGTATCCCTCCATGCGGTACGAACCAGTCTGGAACCAGCAAACGCAGGTGATTCAGACAACCAACCGGGTTTTCTATGGTCCTGATACTGACCCCCTCGGCATTCCCCGGACCGATGGAGTACACCTCAGTGGAAACGGACTAATTGAGGTAGCGAATGCGTGGAGTGCAGCCATGACTAACGATTTTTTCAACGCGGCCGTATCGCTTCTTCCGCAGCCTGCGCCATTACCCATTGACTTAAATTTGTCGGCGTCGATCACTCAACGAATAGTATCCGTAGGGCAAGACGTTACTGTAACACTAGTTCTAACCAACACGGGAAATAATGCCGCCACGGGCGTTCAAATCCGATGCCAATTTCCCAATAATCTAAGTTGCATTAACGCGGGGCCATTGGTTTTCCGCAATGGTGTCTTGTTGGGCACTTTACCTGCTCCTTTAGCCGCTGGTGCCAGTACTGCCTTAACGTTTGTGGTGAGGCCTCGCACCAGCGGGACTTATCGTTTGGCAGCAGAAGTAATTCGCAGCGATCAGTTAGATGAAGATTCGAGACCCAATACCAGCTTTGCCGACGGTCAGGATGATACAGCCTGGGTTGATTTTCGAACAACCGAATCGAGCGGAGTGGTATTTGAGGCCCCTATTTCTGTAAATGCCGTTGTACTGCCTTCTGTGGCCAGCAATCAGCCGGTTCCTGATCCGAACGGAGCCGACCTGAGTTTAAGGATCGTAAGCGATCGCCTGGTAGCCACAGTTGGGCAACCCATCCGGGTTTCATTAGTGATAACGAATCGGGGAGGCTCAGCTGCACCCAACGTGCTGGTAAACTGCGCGATACCTACCAACGTTAATGCTTTTACGAGTTCAAACATGGCCCTAAATGGGCAAATGGCCAGCGGAACAGTTACCAGTATTCCTGCCGGAGAATCGGCCGTACTTTGGTTTCAGGTAAGTGGAAGTGGAGCTGGAAGCCTCTTATTTTGGGCCCAGATTAGCGGGTCATCAACTCCTGATTCAGATTCTGTACCCAATAACGGTTATACGAATGGCGAAGACGATACCGCTCAGCTTAGCGTCCGGGTTCGGTAGCAACGATTTATAGGTAACAAAAAAAGTCCAGCAAGATGATTGCTGGACTTTTTACTAAGAGCATCCTGATCTTAATTCTTCTTTGGAGCCGCTGTTGGGGCAGTAGTACCAGGGGCTGTTTTCGGAGCCGGGGTAATGCCCATTTTTTTCAGTATCAGGTCTGTGATGTTGTTGTCTTCAGGTGCGTAAAGCAGAATTACGGCCGTACCCGCTCCTGCGTCGAGATTGAATACATAGTTATAGCCGTTTTCTTTGGCCGTTGCATCTATGTTCTTCTGAATCTTCTGGATAACTGGATTCACCAACTGCTGATACTTGTTCTGCAACTGGGTATCGGCATTGCGCTGAAAATCCTGAAAACGAGTTTGCAGACTCTGCAATTCTTTCTCACGGTCGGCCTTGATTACCTCAGACATTTGAGCACCCCCTTTCTCGTAGGCAGCCAGTTTGTCCTGAAACTCTTTCTCCAAACGCTTGGCTTCGTTCTCTAACTGCGTTTTCTGAATCGTCAACTGGTTCTGAATTTCTTTCGCTTCAGGAACCTGCGACAATAAATAATCCATGCTTGTATAACCCAGCTTCAGTGGGCCGGGTGCGGGAGCCACTGCTCCGACTGCGGCAGGGGCCGCTGCGACCGGGGCTGAAGCTTGGGCTTGTGCCTGAGCGTTGATACCACCTAACAACAGAGCGGCTACGAACGCCATGACAATGTTTTTCTTCATTTGATTAGTTGTTTGTAATTTATTTAGGTTTTGCGGTTGATTGCGTTGCTGGTGCAGCCTGTCCGGCCACTGGAGTTACGCTCTTCTGCTTGGCTTCTGTATCTAAACCCATCTCTTCCATCACGTAGTCTGTGTAGTCGTGTTTGGGGTTTGTGTAGAGCATTACAAAATCGCTGGCTTTATCAAAAATGAAGTCAAGTTTTTTCTGCGCAATGACCTTTTCCAATGCCCGATTTATCCGCTCCATCGGAATCTTGATGAGTTCTTTCTTCTTCAGAAACAATTGCCCCTCGTATCCAAAAATCTTATTGTTGTACTCGCGAGCTTCGCGCTCTTTGTCGCTAATGACACGCTGACGTTCCCGCTTCATGTCGTCAGTGAGCAAAATCTCCTCGGCCTGATAAGCCCGCTGAAGCTTTTCAATTTCGGCGTTTTTATCTAAAATCTCTTTTGACCACTTATCGGCAAATTTATCAATTTCGCTTAGCGACTTCTGGTACTCAGGCGTTTTGCTAAGAATAAACTCAGTGTCAACGTAGCCAAACTTTTGTGCTGATGCCGTCGATGCGCCAAAAAGAGAACACAAAAGTAACAAAAAGAGTCCTTTTTTCATGCGCATTTCATGGAGGTTTAACGGTCTATCCATTTATATCAGTTGGATAATCGAGCAACTGGATGGTTTAATTTCAACCACAAAACCTGTCTCACCCAGCCGCTGATTATTTTCTTTAAAACGTTGTTCGTTCAATGAATCGTACAAGGTACCGGGCTGGTGTACCAGCGGTGCTGCGTTGTACGGTTACCGAATCTGCTGACCAATGGTGAAGTGGAACTGACCCGTATTCGCTTTCTGTACACCCGGAACGGCGTCGAAACCCCAACCGTAATCGATGCCGATCAGCCCAAAGGCGGGCATGAAAATACGCGCTCCAACACCTGCCGACCGCTTAATGTCGAACGGGTTAAACTGTTTGTAGCTGCCCCAGTTGTTGCCACCTTCCACAAAACCCAGTACAAATATTGTTGCCGATGGGTTTAGAGAAATGGGGTAACGAAGCTCACTAACAAACTTGTTATAAACCACCCCTCCCTGACCTGTTACGCCGGAAGCAACGGCCCGATTGTTGTCGGCGGTATACACCTGCCGGTCAGGGTAGCCCCGTAGACCAACAATATCTTGTGCCAGCGCAAAGACACCCTGTCCGGCCAAACCTGAACCGCCTAATACAAATCGCTCGAATGGGCCAATCTCGGTCCGTTTAGTGTAGTTGCCCAGAAAGCCCATGTGAGCGCGGGCACTCAACACCAATTTACCAACCACGGTTTGATACCAAGTGGCATCGAACATCCATTTGTGGTACTCAACAAATTTGTACCGATCTACGGCGTCAGGCTTGAAATCTTTCGGACGGAAGATAGAATAAGGAGGTGTAAACGAACCGCTTATCGTGAAAGCCGATCCCGAACGGGGGAACTGCGGATTGTCGATGCTATTACGAGAAAGCGTGGTATTGAACGTGAAGTTATTCGAAATACCGTTGTCATAGCCGTTACCGAACAGGGGAATGTTGTTCAGATTGTATCGCTGGTAAGTAAGCGAGTGGCTAAGTGAGAAAAAGTCATCGGGCCGCTTCAACTGCCGCCCCAAGCCTACCGTCACAGCAAGGTTCTTATAGTCGCCTGTTGCTACGGCGTCCCGCGATCCACTTCTAAAAAAATCGGGACCGTATTGGCGAAAAATAGTACTACTGATGCTCACGGAAAGGGCGTTGGGTTTGCGCCCGCCCAGCCAGGGCTCAACAAAGGAGAGCGAATAGGTCTGGAACTGCTTTCCGTTGGCCTGGAATCGGATGGACACCCGCTGACCATCGCCCGCTGGTAGAGGTCGCCAGGAATTCCAGTTGGTAATGCTACGGGCCGAGAAGTTATTGAACGTTAGGCCCAACGTACCAACAAAGCCGATAAAGCCACCCCAACCACCCGATAGTTCGATCTGATCAGACGGTTTTTCCTCAACAGTATATTCAATATCCACCGTACCATCGCCCTGCGGTTGGGGATTGATGCCTATTTTCTCCGGATCGAAATAGCCAAGGGTGGCTAATTCGCGCTGCGTACGAATCAGGTTTGTTTTCGAGAATTTTTGACCCGGCAACGTTCTGATCTGACGCATCACAACGTGATCGCTGGTTTTGGTATTTCCGTTCAGAATCACGCGGTTAATAGTGGCCTGCTTCCCCTCGAAAATTCGAATTTCCAGATCGAGCGAGTCACCATCAATGGTTTTCTCAACCGGTGTTGCACTAAAATACAGGTAACCATCGTCCATGTAGAGCGAACTCAAATCCTGGCCAGGGTCACCGTTCAGTCGTTTGTCTAGGTCTTCTGTATTGTAGATGTCGCCTTTTTTGATGCCTAACACTTCACGAAGCCGCTCGGAAGCATACAGATAGTTACCCTCAAAGTCGATATTACGAATGTAGTACCGGGAGCCTTCGTTCAGGTTCATCACCAGGTCGATGGTCTTGCCGCCATTGTTGATAATCGAATCCGATTCGATGGTTGCGTCGCGATAGCCAAGCTTGTTATAGTAAACAATAAGCTTTTGCTTGTCTTCCTCGTACTTTTTGGGAACGAACTTTGAGGGCGTAAATACCCGGCCAAAGCGCATTGCTTTGGTCCCCTTCATTTTGATTAGCACCTTGCTTTCGTCTACTTCTGTGCGTCCGTTCAGGGCAATTTGGCGAATTTTTACCTTCTGCCCTTTGTCGACCAGCACACGCATGGTAGCGTTATTGCGAGCACTGTCGGGAATGACCGTCGTTTTGACTTTGGTATTCAGGTATCCCTTATCCATGAAGAACCTCCGCACGGCTAATTGGGTATTTTTAGATACCGTTGGGGTAATAACGCGGCCTAAGTTCAGTTTGATTTTATCCTTCAGGGATTCCTGTTCCCCTTTTTTGATACCCGTGAAGTTCACCTTCATCAGCCGGGGCCGGTCTTTCACCTGAAACGACAGGAAGACTTTGTTTTCAGTGACGTTAGTGGCAAACAATTCAACGTCGTCCAGCAAACCCGATTCCATCAATTTTCGAATCGACGAGCCAACGGCATCGCCTGGAATGCGCACTTTGTCGCCTACTTTAAGTCCCGTCAATGAAACCAGCGAGTTTGGATCAAGGTATCGGGTGCCTGTTACGGTGAGTCCGCCGATTTCGTACTCTTTTGGATCGGCGTAGTTAGTTAAATCAACGGTAGAAGCAGGTGCCGGGGCTGTGGGAATTCCCGCGCCAATACGCACCTGAGCCGACACGGAAGTGGGCAGCACAACAGCCATACACACAATGGCTCCCAAGACGACGGTTAAACGGTGTTTCAATGTATTTGTAGTTAGAGGCTATTCGCCTATTTTACAAGTTGTTCACTGGTTTTGCCAAACCGGCGTTCGCGGTTCTGGTAACTCAAAATAGCTTCGTACAAATGCGGTTTCCGGAAATCAGGCCATAGTACGTCAGGCATATATAGTTCAGAATAAGCTAGTTGCCACAGTAAAAAGTTGCTAATACGCATCTCGCCACTCGTTCTGATTATCAACTCCGGGTCAGGCATGTTGCGGGTAGTCAGGTATTGACCAAACAGCTGATCATTGATGGCGTCGGCCGGTAGCGTACCTGCTTTCACTTCCTCCGCAATTTGCCGGACAGCCTCGATAATTTCCCACCGACCGCTATAACTCAAGGCCAACACTAGAGTCAGTCCCGTATTTTGTTTGGTGGCGTCCATAGCCTCCTGCAATTCACGTTGACAGTCTTTGGGTAAACTTTCGGTATGGCCAATTGTCGTCAGCCGTACGTTATTGTCCATGAGCGTTTTCATTTCGCCCCGAATCGTGTGAACCAGCAACTGCATGAGTGCATCGACTTCAAATTTTGGTCGATTCCAGTTCTCGGTCGAGAAGGCATACAGCGTTAGGTATTTAACACCCAACTCGGCACATCCTTCTGTCGCTTCCCGCACGGCCTTTATAGCGTTGCGGTGTCCAAACACCCTGGCTGCTCCCTGCTGCTTTGCCCAGCGTCCGTTTCCGTCCATGATAACGGCTATGTGCTGAGGCAGATTGCCTGGGTCAATGTCCTCCTTCATGCAGAAACCCTACTTTTAAGATTAATTAACAAGCAATTGCGTCATTCGCTTCGGCCTGAAATGAAAAGACAAAAGTACGTAAAATATACGGCCAATTGAAACATTCAGTTTCACTACCAGTTAAATAGAGTTTTGCTGTGGGTGTGATTTGCAAACAGTTCGGCTGATAAGCCAGTTTCACATATTGAAATCGTGTTTCGCTTGACTAATTTGGACTATTTATGAGATCACTGTCAAGATGTTGTATGAGCAGTAGCTTTTACTGATACAAGCAGGTTTCGGCCAACCGACGCTTCCATTCGTCCAAATCGTTGTGATTCAGCGAATGGGAATACTCAGCTACTGCATTCTTAAAATAGCCTACCTCACCTTGGCGAAGCCGGTCACGCTTGTTTGTAACTGCATCTGCAGATACATAGTCGAACACTTTTTGTAGTTCTGGTGCGTAGGCACGAATTATACGGTCGTTGCTCCAGTGTCCCAAAAGTATTTTGGGGAAATAGCCTGGATTGTTAATATCTGCATTTGTTGAAATTTCTCAATTTTGAGTTGCTCAAAAATGCGGTTTAAGAAATCTTTATTTCTGATTTGTAAAACTTTAGAGTTTTTAAGTTTATTTCTACCTATATAAAATACACAAAAAAATGCCTTATACAATACTTCATGGTGTTATAAAATAGGCGAGACCGTTTATCTTCAATCCGACATTTGACTTGGACACCCTCAATGGCAAATAGTATACACCCGTCGTAATCACCCAAACAATTCCTCGACCACAAACGTAAATCCTTCAATCACTGGTGAGGCTGAGATCACGTCTGTGCCTTTAAATGCTTTCGACTCGTCGGGTGAGGCATACACGTAAATTCGTTTTTTGCGAGGGACGATATACCAAACTAACTGAACGCCTGCATCGAAATAATCCTGGATCTTTTCCAGGACGTCTTCGTACGATTCAGAATCAGACAGAATCTCAATAGCGAAGCGGGTTTTCTGGCGAATTCCTAAACCTGTTTCATTGATCTGCTCCAAGGTAAAATAGGCCAGATCAGGTCTGCGTTTGCGTACATTATCCACATAGGAATCCATTTCAGGAGTTAGTTCGTCACCATGTTGATAGGCGGACGTTTTCGCAAAAAGGCGAGTTAGAAACTTGATTAAGAGGTATTCGTCCTGTTTCATCTCTTTCTTTTCGATAATACGACCCCTCACAAACTCATAGCTGCCCTCATGGACGTTCTGCCGCTCCCATTGTTCGAACTCGTCAACGGTTTGCAGGTGAGTGGGCAGTTGCTTAATTGGTCTTTCTGTCGTCATCATCGCGTTGTGTCGTTAGCTGGTACATCAAAGATAGTCTTTTTCAGGTTCTTGCTGTAAAAACGGCCATTTGAGAAGATGCGCCAACTACCTCGTCGGCCTCGCCAATGCCGCTGAATGCGAGCGTGTAACCGTGAGTTTCGGCCACACGGTTTGCCCATGCCTGAAACTCAGCCCGTGTCCACTCGAACCGGTGGTCAGTGTGGCGCATCTGGTCTTCTGGCATTCCGTACTGCCGGTTGTACTCAGCGTTAGGGGTGGTAACAACCACAAACCGGGGTGCGGCAAACGCAAAAACCGCCCGTTCCAGAGCGGGTATTCGGTCAGGGTCAACGTGTTCGATTACCTCGACCAGCGCAGCGGCATCGAACCCATTCAGGCGGGCATCGCGATAAATTAGCGACCCCTGAATCAGCGAAAGCCGTTCCTGCTGCTTTGGGGGCATTCGGTCAACATGAAGCCGGTCTTTAGCCCGGACCAGTTCGCGGTAGGCCACGTCCATGCCGACAATCTGCTCAAACTGGGGCTGCTGAAGCAGAAGTTTGATCAACTTGCCTTCTCCGCAACCTAAGTCCAACACCGTTTTTGCCCGCGATGCCACCAACTGCTCCGTTACAGCCATGAGTCGCTGGTCGTGGAGGGTGGTTCGTTTGACTCGCTCCGTAACAACCGGCCCGGACGATGGCTCGTCGGAACCGTCGAGGGCTTCTTCTTCGACCACCAAATGATTGAAGGCAATTTTGGTTAAGCCCCCAATCCGCTTCAGATACCGTCGGACAATCCAGTCTTTTTCAGGATGGGTTGCCAGCCAGCCTTCGCCTTTTTTGAGCAAAATCTCCACATCCGAGTCCGACACGTAAAAGTGCCGTTCATTATCGAAAACAGGCAACAAAACGTACAAGTGCGATAACAACGTCTGAATCGTGATGGCCGGATGGGTTAGCTGAAGATCGTGGTAGGGGCTGTCTCCCCAAGCCGAAAACTGCTCATCTAACACAAATCGAGTGGCCTCAACGGTGTAGCCAAGCGGCCCAAAAACCCGTTGCAAGCCCTCCTGCCCCGCCGTTGCCCGAATCACCGACAAGCGTACCTCCACCGGCATCGCCACCTCGACCAACTCCTGCCGACCCGTGCAACGCCCGTTCAGGGCCGACGAGAAGACATTGGAAATAGCCGAACTGGTGAACGAAGAAACCACATAAGGCCGGTCGTTCACATAATGCCGGAGCATCATACTACTGCCTGGCACCTTCATTGTCCGCACGAGGTCGATGGTGTCGATGTCGAGCACCATAGCCGCCGTACAGCGTTCGGGAGTGGCTTCGGGGTAAAAGACGTTGGCCTGCCCGCCCGTAATCGAAAATGTTTGCACCCGGTCTGGGTGTTTCCCCAACAGATAGCCGAGGTCCGTGGCGGGCTGATGTGTGGTAGAAATGGTGAGTAACACGATTGGGTCGTTTATTTCGCTAATTTACCTCAAAATTTCATCGCTATGGCTTCACGCACTACCCGCCTACTACTTCTTCTGCTTCTCTTCACGTTCCTTTCCCCTGCCCTTTTTGCCCAAACCATTGCCACATTCACCAACGGCATGGAAAAACGAGCTGGTTTCATGCCGTTTTACTGGGATGCCAAAAAGGGCAAAATCTGGCTCGAAGTGAGCCGGTTCAACACCGAATTTTTGTATTACCCAACACTAGCACAAGGCGTTGGCTCCAACGACATTGGTCTCGATCGGGGCCGCTTGGGGCAGGAACACGTGGTGCAGTTTCAGCGCAGTGGCAACCGGGTGTTGCTGATCGAGAGCAATTATGGGTATCGTGCCCTTAGTCGCGACTCGCTCGAACGCCGGGCAGTTACCGAGTCGTTTGCCCAATCGGTGCATGGTGGCTTCGAGGTGGCCGCCGAAGAAAATGGAGCCGTTTTGGTGGATATTACCCCGTTTCTGCTTCAGGATGCCGTGGGAGCCATTCAGGCCATTACCCAAACCCGGCAAGGCACATTCAAACTCGAACCACTGCGCTGCGCCTTGTATATGCCCCATACCAAGGCGTTTCCGCAAAACACCGAGTTCGAGGCAACCATTACGCTAATGGGCGACCAACCTGGCCCGTATCTCCGTCAGGTGGTACCAACGCCCACAATCGTGACCATGCGCCAGCATCATTCGTTTGTGCAGCTCCCCGACCTAACGGTTGCCGATGCCTATCAGCCGCGTTTGCTCGACCCCCGTTCGGGCTTTTTCGGAATCGACTTTTTCGATTATGCCTCGCCTTTTAGTCAACCTATCACCAAACGGTATATTGCCCGCCACAAACTCCGCAAAAAAGACCCGTCGGCCGCTATCAGCGAGGCTGTTGAACCCATTGTGTATTATCTGGACCCCGGCGCGCCCGAACCAATTCGGTCGGCGCTGATGGACGGAGCCAAATGGTGGAATCAGGCTTTCGAGGCTGCCGGTTACCGCGATGCCTTCCAGGTGAAATTGCTGCCGGCCGATGCCGATCCAATGGATATTCGGTACAACCTGGTGCAGTGGGTACACCGGAGCACGCGGGGATGGTCGTACGGAGCTAGCATAACGGACCCGCGCACGGGGCAAATTCTGAAAGGCAAAGTTACGCTGGGTTCGTTGCGGGTGCGGCAGGATTATTTAATTGCACAGGGTTTGGTAGGCAGTTTTGAGGGTAACGGGGCCGATACAACCGAGGCTGTGCAAATGGCTTTGTCGCGACTCCGGCAATTGGCGGCTCACGAAATTGGTCACACGCTTGGCCTTCCACATAATTATGCAGCGAGTGTGAATAACCGGGCTTCGGTCATGGATTATCCACATCCTCAGGTGGATATTGTGGAAAACTCTGCTCCCAACAAGTCAAAACTGAGCCTGGCCAATGCGTATGCCGTTGGCATTGGCGATTGGGACAAAGTGGCCGTTACATATGGTTATGCGGACTTCCCGAAAGGTGCCAACGAAAAGGCGGAATTGAATAAAATTATCACGGGCTATCTTGGACGAGGGCTCAAATTCCTGAGCGATCAGGATGCCCGGCCCGAAGGCAGCGCTCATCCGCAAACTCACCTATGGGACGGTGGTACTGATGCCGTAGCGGAGCTTTCGCGGGTAATGATCGTTAGGCGAATTGCTCTTGAGCAGTTTAGTGAGAAGAAAATCCCGGCAGGAACGCCAATGGCCAATCTGGAAGAGGTTTTGGTACCGCTCTACATGTTCCACCGCTACCAGACCGAAGCCGCCGTAAAAGTTTTGGGCGGAGTAGATTATAGCTATGCCTTGCGGGGCGACGGACAGGTGGTGACCCAAACCGTTTCGGGCGAGGTACAGCGTAAAGCGTTATCGGTGTTGGCAAGTACCTTATCGCCAGCCACTTTGACCGTTCCTGAAAACATACTTAAACTGATTCCTCCCCGCGCTTTTGCGGTAGATGCCAACCCACGCGAGGTGTTCAAGCGCCACACCGGCATCACCTTCGATCCGCTCGGCCCACCCGAAGCAGCCGCCAACTTAACAATGAGGCTCATGTTAAATCCAGAACGCTGTGCCCGGCTTATCAACCAACAGGCAATGGACCCCAGCTTACCGGGCATGGGCGATCTGGTTGAAACATTGATCAACCAGACTTTCCGGGCAGACAGGGAGGTTTCGGTAGCTGACCGGCAAGGGTATAGGGGTCAAATCAGGCGAATGCTGATGTACAAAACTGTTGAAGGATTGATTAGCCTTGCCACCAACAAAGAGGCCGACGGACGGGTACGCGAAGTGGCTCACAATGGCCTGATGATGATAAAGGCAACTTTCCTGCCTGGAATTAACCGGAGTTTTGAGAAAAATAATAAACTAACCTACCTGAGTGGTCCACAGTCTCCAAATTACCTCAGTTGGCTGATTGGGCAGTACGAAACAAACCCTCAAACATCCATGCTCACCACCTCACTCGTTGCTCCCGATGGTGCACCGATTGACCCCGGACAAGAGTGGCTGGAGGGATGCGAGTGGGATCGGTAATTTGGGTAACTTTGTTGATCAGGGCTTTCTTATAAAACCAGTTCTTGACTCATGAACTCAATTAGGGTGTGGAATTTATCGGCAAACCCTTCAATCTGTGCTGCCATATTCTTGGGCTTGGCCCACCGTAACAAGTTGAGGGTCAGACTCCGCAAGCTACTCATTAACCGACTAATGGCTTGACTACGGGTCCGTAAGGAATCTTCCCCTAAAGTCACGTCCCGAACATGATGCATAACCGCTCCGGCAGCCCGGTTCTACCCGCCAGCGCCGGCGAATCGCATCAAACAAGTCATCCGCTTCGGGCGAGCTAGTGGGTTGGGTGTTGCTCAAAAAATAACTTACCGCTTCAGTTCGCTCACTCCCGTCTAAGCCTTGGCGATTTCGCGTCACCTGAATCAACGTCCTGATCCCGGCGTCTTTCCATCGCACGGCTAAGGCAGATGGACTAACCCCAAAACAACTGTACTGACGTTGGTTTATTCGACCGCACGGGCGGCCCCGCATGCCCACGCTGGGCTTCATCGGTTCGTTCCTAGTCGGCTTTATCAACCAGGCTACTACACACACCGTAGCGGTAAAGATGACGGGGCCGCCCGTGCGGCCTGATTGGTTTTCAGACCAATAACATACACCCCCTTGGCTGCATGAATAGCATTGACAGTCAGTGGGATAGGCGGGGTCGCCCGTGCGGAGAAGAGCGTCCAAGGTTAGTTTCTGACTCTCTAGCCCCGTATCCGCCAGAAGTTGCCGCACCGTTGGCCGTTCGCTGCGACGGCAACCCGGTCTCTTTGGTACCATTATAAAAAGCCTGATTGACAATCTCTTCAGAGTCATGAGCCAGGGCCGATACACAAGCTTCTCCGGCAGCGGCCGACCGTCCGGGTATGATCACTGTATGCTACCCCGTAACTCTTTGCCGTCCAAAGCAAACCACCGTTTTAGCTCCTCATCAAGTGATAGGTCAAACCAATCAAAGAGCAGTTTGGCGAAGAGCACTCCATTTACTTTGGCTAACAAGAGAGGAAGCTGGGCGCGAGAAATAGGTTTGCCCGACGTTTGCCGGGTCGCCTGACAAAGGGTGTCAAACTTGCTGACGATGTGGCGATGCAGACTGGATAAACTGCCATCGCGTCCACAGCACAGAGCTAGTACTACTCCGTTGATAACCAAGGTAATAGAATGTTTTTTACCTCGATTGTCGCGGTTATCTAGGCCGGGTGTTTGTTGGAGCGTTTGAAAAAAAGTGGTAGTTTTAATCGGGCAAGGAATCTGAGTCATGATTTTGTGATGTAAGCAACCACAAAGGTAGGGCTAAAGGCTCCTTG
>Ga0105048_10006730_pt1 | contig 18527 bp, 16 predicted proteins | sample MAT05_FD_78382 | JGI IMG/M metagenome (GOLD analysis project Ga0105048, IMG submission 78382) | Freshwater microbial communities from Lake Fryxell liftoff mats and glacier meltwater in Antarctica - MAT-05 | ecosystem: Environmental > Aquatic > Freshwater > Ice > Liftoff microbial mat | place... | reverse complement strand
TTGCCTCCAATTTACGGAAGTTGCTCCAGAACTGGATGGCGATTCTCCACCCGCGGGCCCACGGGTGACCCGGATTCTCTTGGGCCACCCTCTTTAACCCCGGGCGTTGTGCGGGCTCTCGGGCTCGGCTGGCGGCCTACCGAATCCCTCGACAAATCGCCGTTAAACACGCTCTAAAGGATCCTGAGCGCACTGTCGAGACCTGCCGGTCTTCGCCCGGAGCTTGACCAGGCTCGCCAGCCGTGTTGACGCTGCCCTCGGTGCGGCACAACGTGCCTCGGTATGAGTCCATGAGCAAGCAGCCAGACCACCGCGGGAAGCCCGGCTATGCCGCGCTCGGCGCCCTCCTCGTCGCGCTCGCCGCGCTCGTCTTGCTGCAACGCCCCGAAGAGATGGAAGAGAGTATCCCCCTCAGGCCTTACCTGCTCTTCCTCCCGCTCCTCTGGTCCGCGCTCCGCTTCGGGGTCCGTGGGGCGGCGACAGCCATGCTCCTCCTGGCCGTCGCCGCGGTCTATTCCACCTCCACGGAGCGCGGCCCCTTCGCGCGGCCGGACCGGACAGCGGACCTGGTGGAGATGTCCCTCTTCCTCGCCGCCGCGGCGCTGGCTTCGCTCGCCGTGGGCGCCGTGGTGTCCGAGCGCGAGCGGATCGAGGCCGAGCTGCGGGAGAGCGAAGAGCGGCAGCGGCTCGCGATCGAGGTGGCCCGCCTGGGCGGCTGGTTCTGGAAGCCGAAGACTGACAAGCTCGTCTGGACGGCAGAGTGCAAGCGAATGCACGGGATCGGCCCGGAAGAAGAGGTGAGCTACGGGCGAATGATGAGCATGCTGCACCCTGATGACCGCGAGAGGATCACTCACGAGGTACAACGCTCGATCGTGGAGCACAGCGACTACCGGATCGAGCACCGGGTGGTGTGGCCCGACGGCAGCGTTCACTGGCTCTCCGCGCTCGGAAAGCCCTTCTACGATGAGGCCGGAGCCCTCGAGAGGATGCTGGGCGTGGTCGCCGACGTCACCGAGCAGAAGCGGACGGAGGAAGAGTGCGCCGAGAGGCTGTTGCGCGAGCAGGCGGCGTGCGCCGAGGCGCAGGCGGCGACGCGCGCGAAGGACGATTTCCTCGCCGTGCTGTCGCACGAGCTGAGGTCGCCGCTCCAGGCGATGCTCGGCTGGACTCAGATGCTGAAAGAGCAGGCCTATGACGAGCAGCGGATGCAAAAGGGGCTGGAGACGATCGATCGCAACGTCAAGACGCAGGCCCGGCTGATCGAGGATCTGCTCGATATCTCCCGGATCGTGGCGGGCAAGCTGCACCTGGAGGTGCGGCGGGTCGACCTCACGAGCATCATCGCGTCGGCGATCGAGTCGGCCAAGGTGGCGGCCGAGGCGAAGTCGGTTCACCTCGAGGCGACGACCGAGAGCGCGCAGGGCGAGGTGCTCGGCGATCCTGATCGGCTCTTGCAGGTCGTCTCCAACCTGCTCTCGAACGCGATGAAATTCACCCCGAGCGGCGGGCGCGTCGCCGTGCGGCTCGAGCCCGAAGGCCCGATGGTCAGGATCGTGGTCGAGGACAGCGGGCGCGGGATATCTCCGGAGCTCCTCCCTTATGTGTTCGATCGGTTCCGTCAGGCAGAGAACGTGACGAAGCGAGCGCAAGGCGGGCTCGGGCTCGGGCTCGCTATCGTGCAACACCTCGTGCGGCAGCATGGAGGGACGGTGAAGGCCGAGAGCCCCGGAGAAGGGCGAGGCTCCACCTTCACGGTGACGTTACCCGTCGTCCGAGCCGAGCTCCGCACGGTCAGGGCCGAGCCCCGGAAGGCCGAGAGTCCACCGTCGAGAGACGCGGTATCGCTCGAGGGCGTGCGCGTGCTGGTGGTCGACGACGATCCCGACGCCGGTGAGCTGCTCGAGACGGCGCTGCGCGAGTCGGGCGCGGACGTGCGCGCGGCCCGGTCGGCGAGCGACGCCCTCGAGGAGCTCTCGTCGTTTCATCCACACCTCCTGTTGAGCGATATTGGCATGCCCGGGGAGGATGGTTATGCGCTCATCCAGCAGGTGCGCGCGCGGGAAGCTGTGGAGGGCGGCCACCTGCTCGCCATCGCCTGGACCGCCTTCGCGAGCCAGGCAGAGCGCGAGCAGGCGCTCGCCCTGGGCTTCGAGGAGCACGTCGCGAGGCCGGCGAGCCCCCGAGAGCTGGTGAAGACCGTGGCCAGGCTCGTCGGTCGGGCGCCGGGCTGATCCCTTTGCCCCCTTCTCGCGGACGAGAATCCGCTTATCACTCCAAGATGGGTAGCGATAGCGATCGTCCTATTTCAGCCGGCGCGCCCGAGCCAGAGTCGACGCCCCGAGAGCATCTGGCGAGCTGGCTCTCCGCGAACCAGCGGCGGCTCGCCTCGCAAATCATGAGCGACCATTTCGACCGCGCGCCGGAGTTCGTCGCCCGCTACGGGGAGCGCGGACGGGCGAAGTGTACAGAGGATGTGGGGTACCATCTCGAGTACTTGCGGGCCGCCGTGGCGACCAGCTCCCCCACCCTGTTCCTCAACTATGTCGCCTGGATCAAGGTGTTGCTGGCGGGCTTCGGGATCCCGGAGAGTCACCTCGCGCAGAGCCTCGACCTCACGCGAGCAGCCCTGGAGGCCGAGCTCGACCCGTCGTGGCGGGATCTCGCCATTCCCTTGCTCGACGAGGCGGCGCTCGCCCTCCCCTCCTTCCCGTGCGAGCCGTCAAGCCCGCTCTGCGACGCGAACCCGCACGCTGAGCTGGCCTCTCGCTACCTCGAAGCGCTGCTGGCGGGCGACCGGAACACCGCAGGTCAGATGATCCTCGACGCGGCCGAGCGTGGCCTCCCGGTCGCCGATATCTACCTTTACGTGGTGAACCCAACCCAGCGCGAGATCGGCCGGCTCTGGCAGACGAACCGGATCTCCGTGGCCAAGGAGCACTATTGTACGGCCGCGACGCAGCAGATCATCGCGCGACTCCACCCCTGGATCTCCGCGTCCGAGCGCGTCGGTCTGCGCGTCATCGCCTCCTCCGTCGGGAGCGAGCTTCATGAGCTCGGCGCGCGCATGGTGGCCGACTTCTTCGAGATGGCGGGCTGGGATGTGTATTACCTCGGCGCGAGCACGCCGCTGCCGGGCTTGATCTCGGCGATGATCGAGCGGCGCGCCGATCTTGTCGCCCTCTCGGCGACGATGACGCGCAACGTGCCCATCGTGGCCGACTTCGTGCGCGAGATCCGCGCCTGCCCGGAGACCGCGGCGATACTGATCCTGGTGGGTGGCTATCCCTTCAACGTCGCGCCGGACCTCTGGAGGTACGTGGGCGCCGACGGCACGACGAGCTCGCCCGACGCGGCGGTTCACCTGGCGCGGCTGCTCGTCGAGGAGCGGAAAGCCGCCGGCTCGGCGCCTACGCGCCGTGCTTGAGGAGGACGCGGTTTCGGCCGGTGCGCTTCGCTTGGTAGAGCGCCTCGTCGGCCCCGGCGATCAACTGCGACGCGTTCTCCACCGGGATGTCGGGGTGCGCCGCGACGCCGACGCTGATCGTCACCGGCATGCGGTGCTCCTCGTACTCGAACACCGTCGTCTCGACCACGACGCGGAGGCGCTCGCCGAGGATGCCGGCCTGGGCGAGCGAGACGCCGCGGCAGATCACGCAGAACTCTTCGCCGCCGTAGCGCGCGAAGACGTCCTCGACGCGGACCGTGGCGCTGGAGATCTTCGAGAGCTTCACCAGCACCGCGTCGCCCGCGAGGTGGCCCCACGTGTCGTTGATCCGCTTGAAGTGATCGACGTCGAACATCACCAGCGAGAGGCTGGCGCGGTGCCTTCGGGCGTAGGCGATCTCGGACTCGATCTGGTCGAGGAAGTACTTGCGGTTGAACGCCTTGGTCAGCGGGTCGCGCAGCGCCGCGTCGTACATCTGCTGCTGGAAGCTCTCGTCCAGCTGGTCGTTGTAGGTGAACTTGAGGATGGTCGTCGACCCGAGGCGGATCTTGTCGCCATCCGCGAGCGGCAGCTGCGTCACCGCCGCGCCATTCACCAGCGTGCCGTTGGCGCTCTGCAGATCCTCGATCCGCACCTGCCCGCCGACCTGGATCAGGCGAGCGTGTTTGCGGGAGATGCCGTCATCGTTGAGGCGGATCGTCGCGTTCTGGCCGCGGCCGACGAAGGTCTCGCCCTCTTCGAGCTTGTACATTTCGCCGACGTTCGACCCCGCGAGCACGATCAGAAACGCGCGGTTGCGCAGGGTCCGACTCGCCAGCTCTTGCTGAAGCTCGGCGAGGCTGGAGACCTTGGTGGACTCCATATCGTCGTCGGGCAGGATGGATGTCATGGCGCTCAATCTCCATCCTACCGTACGCGAAGGAGCAGGGTCGCGTCAAAAACGCGCCGCGCGAAGAGAAGGCCCGCGCCGTGGCAAAACCGCGAGTCCATGTCAGGCGGCCTTGCCCAGCGTGACGACGAGCTGCTCCACCACGATCGCGAAGCCTTCTTTTTCCTTGCGGACTTCGATCAGGGTGGCGTCGGCGTGCGCGTCGCTGCGGCCGGCGGTCGGGGCCTCCCCGACCGAGCCGACGTTGATGATCCGCACGCCGGAGACGGTGCGGTCGAAGGGGACGTGCGAGCCCCCGCAGATCACCAGATCGGCGGGGTCGTCGCCGATCAGCGCGGAGAGCTCGTCGTCGCTCATGTCGTGAGAGAGGGGCTCGAGCGGATCGGCCGGTGATCCGTGGACGAGGACGAGCTCGCCCCCGTCGTCGAGCGGGAGGCGGTAGGTCGCGGGCAGGCGAGCGAGGCGGGCGAGGATGAGCTCGCCCAGCTCGGTTCGAACCGCGGCGAAGCGGTCGAGCCGGGACTTCTCGTGATCGCTGCGGGCGTGGACCTTGTCGAGATCGAGCGTCGAGAGGGCGCGGTCGCCGACCCCTTGCACGCAGACGGCGCCGGCCTGGGTGAGGCGCCGCCAGGTCTCCAGGGGCTTGGGGCCGGGGAAGCAGAGGTCGCCCGCGACGAGGAGGTGGGTGTAGCCACGTCGCTCCGCGGTGGCCAGGACAGCCGCGAGGGCGTCGGCGTTGCCGTGGATATCCGAGATACAGAGGATCCGCACCGGCGCAGCATATTCGGGCGCGCGGCGTCGTGCCAAGGTTACCCGCCCGAGTTCCGCTCGCCAAAGTCTTGTTAGACTTTTGGGCCGCTGCGCGGCCGCTACGCGCGCGCGAAACTAGCCTTGTCTCGATGGGGCTTCGCCCCAAACCCCGCGCCCGCTTCGCGGTCGCCCTTGTACTGACCGAACTTCGTCCGGCCAGTACAAGGCGTGGGGCCCGACGCCGATCCCCGGAACCCGCTGGATTAGGAAGCTCGTCATCGCGGCTTTTCGAGCGCTGCCCCTGAGACAAAAGACGACCTTCGCTGCTAGCGTCCCGCGTCGTCCCCATGCAGCGACGAACCCGCATCTCGGCCCTCGCTCAGTCGATCGATCCCGAGCGGGCGACCACAGCCTCCGCGCGGCTCGCCCCCGCGCTCCCGCGCGGCTCGACGGCGCACGCTGTCGCGGTGCTCCTCTCCGCGGCCTACCCCGCGCTCGCCCCGGTGCTCGAGGCCTCGCCCGAAATCGCCCGCGCGCTGGTCGACGATGGCACCCTCGCCGCGCGCGACCGGGGCGGCCTCGCCGCGCGCATCGGCGCGCGCGTCGGCGATCTCGACGATCCCGAGCGGGTGCGAGCCGAGCTGCGGCGCGCGGCCCGCGACGAGCGGATCCGCATCGCGCTGCGCGAGCTCTTGCCGCCCGCGCTCGGCGGGGCCGATGTCGACGTCACCGCGCGCGAGCTCTCCGCCCTCGCCGACGTGACGATGGAAATCGCGCTCGCCGAGGCGGTCCACGCGACGACCGCGCGCTTCGGCCCGCCGCTGACGTCGAGCGGCGCAAAGGGGCGCTTCGTGATCCTCGGCATGGGCAAGCTCGGGGGCGAAGAGCTCAACGCCGGGTCCGACATCGACCTCATCTATTTTTACGACACCGACGACGGCGAGGCGAGCGGAGGCCCGAGCGGGCCGATCACGCTCCACGACTACTGGAGCCGCGTCGCGCGCCGCCTCACCGCGACGCTCGAAGAGGTGACCGCGGACGGCTTCGTGTGGCGGGTGGATCTCCGCCTGCGGCCCGAGGGCCGGAGCGGGCCGCTCGTGAACTCGCTCGCCGCCGCCGAGCGCTACTACGAGGCCTTCGGTCGCCTCTGGGAGCGCGCCGCGCTGCTGCGCGCGCGCCCCTCCGCGGGCGATCTCGCCTTCGGCGACGAGCTCCTCGCCATGCTCTCGCCCTTCATCTGGCGCCGCCGCGTCGATCCGCGCGTCGCCGGTGAGATGATCCAGCTCGCGCAGCGCTCACGCGCCGAGCTCTCGACCCACGCGGATCGCGATCTCAAGCTCGGCCCCGGCGGCATCCGCGAGGCCGAGTTCTTCGTCCAGGCGCTCCAGCTCGTCTGGGGCGGCAAGGAGCCGCGCGTGCGCGCGCGCAACACGCTCGACGGCCTCCGCCGCCTCCGCGCCCAGGGCTTCGTCACCGATCGCGAGGCCCAGGAGATCGCGCTCGGGTACATCGCGCTGCGCCGCGCCGAGCACGCCGTGCAGGTGGCGAGCGGGATCCAGACCCACGTTCGCCCCGACGAGCTGGCGGCCCGCACGAGGCTCGCCCGCGCGCTCGGCTTCGCCACACCGGAGGCCTTCGAAGCGGACATCGCCGGCCACATGGCCCTCGTCTCCGCCCGCTTCCTCTCGCTCCTGCCCGAGGGCGCGGCGAGCTCGTCGCGCTTCCCCGCGGTGCTCGCGGCGCTGGAGCGGAGCAACGTCGATGTCTTCATCGAGACCGTCGCCCGCGCCGCCGGGGCGATCGCCGAGGGCGCGCCGGTGCCCGATCGCTGGGCCGACGTCGCGCGCGATCTCCTCGAGCTCGCGCGCCACCCCGATGCGCTCCTCGGCGCGCGCAGCCGCGAGTCGTTCCCCAGCCTCGGCGAGACGGTGATCGGGGCGGTGCTCGACGCCGCCGATCCCGAGCAGGCCGCGCGCTACCTCCGCGTGTTCTTCGCGCGCGTCCGCCACCTCGGCGTCTACACCAAGCTCCTCGGCAAGGATCCGCAGGCGGTGCGCCGCCTGGTCGAGGCCTTCGGCGCCAGCGCCTTCATCGGCGACGCGCTCGCCAACAACCCCGAGCTCGGCGACGCGCTCCTCTTTGCTCAGCGCGCGCCGACGCCGTCGGAGGCCCGCACCGAGGTCTCGGAGTCGATCAAGACGGAGGCCGCGCTCGTAGAGGGCACCGACGAGGACGATCCCGAAGAGGCGCTCGTCACCGCCCTGCGCCGCGCCAAAGCGCGCGTGACGATCGAGGTCGGCCTCGCCGATCTCGCCAGCGAGATCGAGACGCGCGAGGCGACCGCGACGCTCTCGGCGCTCGCCGACGCCTCGCTCGACGCCGCGGTGCGCTTCGCCCTCGAAACACCGGAGAACGAAGCCCCGCGCGGCCTCGCCGTGCTGGCGATGGGCAAGCTCGGCGGCCGCGAGATCGGCTATGGATCGGACCTCGACGTCTTCTTCCTCTTCGATCCTGCCGCGGCGCCGCCGGGGAAAGATCCTGACGTCTACTTCGCCCGCGCCGCCCGCCGGATCATCCGCCTGATCAGCGCCTCGCACGCCGCCGGCCCGGGCTACGAGCTCGACACGCGCCTCCGCCCCTCGGGGAGCCAGGGCCTCCTCGTCACGTCGCTCGAGGCCTTCGCCCGCTACCACGGCTGCAGCGTCGACGCGGCGTCGGGGGAGCAGGGCGAGGAGCCGGTCACACCCCACGTGCGCGCCGCCTCCTGGGAGCGCCTCGCGCTCCTCCGCGCCCGCGCCGCCGCCGGCGACGCGGCGCTCGGCGCCGAGGCGATCCGCATCGCCGAGATCGCCGCCTACGAGAGCCCGACCGATCCGCGCACCGTGGCCGAAGAGATCCACCGCCTCCGCGGGCGAATGGAGCGAGAGAACTCGCAGGAGCGGCGCGGTCGCTACGACCTCAAGCTCGGCCGCGGCGGGCTCGTCGACGTCGAGTTCGCGGTGCAGATCCTCCAGCTCAAGCACGGCCGCGATCCCCGCGTGCGCACCCCCGAGACCGGGGTCGCGATCCGCGCGCTCGAGTCCACAGGCCACCTCGCCCCGGAGCACGCCGAGGCCCTGCGCGACGGCTACGCGTTCCTCCGCAAGCTCGAGCAGCGCATACGCATCCTCCACGGCGCCGCGGCGCACTTGCTCGAGGAGAACGCCCCGGGCCTCTATCCCCTCGCCCGCCGCATGGGCCTCCGCGATCGCCGCGGGAGCGAGGCCGCCGCCGAGCTCGTGGCCCGCTATCTCGCGGTGACTGACCGGGTCCGCGCCACCTACGAAGCCATCCTCAGCGCCGAGATGAGCGGCTCCCCTGTCGGCCGCCCGACACCGCTTCGTGAAGAATCGTGAGGGCAGTTCCCCCGCGCCGCGATCCGGCCTATTGAGGCGCTCGAATCCGGGGGGCCGTGCTTCGCGGCTCCCCTCCAGCGATCCCCCAGAGGAGGCCGACGTGAAAGTTTACGGACATCCCATGAGCACCTGCACCCGCAAGGTGCTGACGACCCTCGCCGAGAAGGGCCATGAAGCCGAGTTCGTGCTCGTCGACATCATGAAGGGCGACCAGAAGCTCCCCGACGCCATCGCGCGCCAGCCCTTCGGTGTCATCCCGGTGATCGAGGACGACGAGTTCGTTCTCTACGAGTCACGCGCCATCATTCGTTACCTCGACGAGAAGCTCGACGGCCCCAAGCTCGTCCCGACCGATATCCGCGAACGCGCCCGCATGGAGCAGTGGCTCAGCGTCGAGCAGTCGTACATGTCCCCCAAGGCCATGACCATCATCATGAACAACCTGTTCGGACCGATGATGGGCAAGACCCCCGACGTCGACGCGGTCAACAAGGCCAAGGAGAGCCTCGGCCACACGCTCGACATCACCGACAAGGCCCTCGCCCGCCAGGACTTCCTCGGCGGCAAGACCTTCTCCCTCGCCGACATCAGCTGGATGCCGTACGTCCAGTACCTGTTCGGCGCCAAGGAGGGCGAGATGATCACCGGCCGCGCCAACGTCGGCGCCTGGTGGCAGCGCGTCAGCACGCGCCCCTCGTGGGTCAAGGTCACCGCCTGATTGCCAGTCTCGATCGAGGCCTCGTCGCCCCCTCCAGCTCAAGGCACGGAGGCGACGGGCTCGATCGAAATCCTCGATTTACATCCAATCACTCCACCTCGACCGCGCCGGCCGTACACCCGTGGGGGCTCTTGCGCGGCTTACCGCGCTGATCGGTCGCCGGGCACCCCTTCCCGATCCCCACCGCCGGGCCGTCCTTCGCGGGGAGGATGGTCTTCGTCGGCCCGCCGTTGTCGGCGAGCGCCGCGAGCTTGGGGTCCGCGAACGTGGTCCCCGCCGCGCCGGCGCAGGGCGTGTCGTCCTTGGTGCATACCAGATGCATCTTTGGCCATTGCACCACGCTCTTGCCGGTGTCGGCCCCGACCTGGCACTGCATCGGAGCGCCGCAGTCCTGCGAGGTGTTGTCGGTGAAGATCGAGTTGTCGATCGTGAACGTCGATCCGCCCGCGAGCGCCGCCGCAGTCGAAGGTGATCACGCCGCCCTTCTTCACCGCGTCGGAGAACGCCTGCTCGGTGCACGTCCCCTTCCCGCTGCCGACCTTGGTGGTCGGGCTGCTCGTATCCGCCGCTTGAATCGGTGACGCGCAGACCGCGACCGGGCTCGATCCGCCGGTGCCGGTCGCGCCGGTGCTGGTGCCGGCCGCGGTGGTCGTCGTCGCGCCCGAGCCGCCTGCGCCGCCTCCAGCGCCGACGTCACCGCCGCTGCCGGTCGCGCCCGTCGCGCCTTGGGGTGTCGATCCGGATCCGCACGCCGCGAGCGTGAGGCCGAGCGTCGAAACGAGCAGTGAGGTCACACAGCGGAACGTCATCATCGCGATCTCCCGGCGCGATTGTGCGCCCCCGCGCCGACCTTCAACAACAAGAGCCGCGCAAATTCTCGCCGTCCCTGCGTTTGACGCCCCTTCACGTCCTGTACTACGGTCCGCGCGTGAACCTCGCGCGCGCCTCCGCGGCTCTGCTCCTCGCGTCGGCGCTGATCACGCCGAGGGCCGCGTCGGCGGACGAGAGCGCGACGACAGCGCGCGACGACGACGACACCGGGCTGATCGCCTTCCTCACCGGCGCGGTGACCGCGCTCGTCCCCGTCGCCGTCGGCGCGACGATCGCCGATCGCGGCAAGGACGACGGCGCGAAGAACGTGGGCCTCGTCGTCGCGGGCGCGGGGCTCGCGCTCTCGCCGTTCACCGCGCACGCCGCCGCCGGCGAGTGGAAGCGCGCGGTCGCCTTCAGCGCCGTCCCCGTGGCCAGCGAGATCGCGATCTCCGTCCTCCTCGCGGCCCGGCCCGACGCCGTCTATCACGGCGACAAATTCACGCGATCCACCTTCGCGATCCTCTTCAGCGTCGACGTCTTCATCGCCGCCCTCGGCGTCGTTGACGCTTCGCTGGCCGGCGATCGCGCCAAGGATCGCGCCGCTGCGCGCCCGGCGAAGAGCGCCGCCCCCGCGCTCCGTTACCTCGCGCCGACCGTCGCCGGCGGCGGCTTCGGGCTCACGCTCGGAGGCACGCTGTGAAGAGGCTCGTCGTCGCCTCGCTCGCGCTCGCCCTCGGCGGCTGCGCGATCGTCCCGCAGAACCGCCGCGCCCGCCTCGCCGATCCGATGATGTCCCTCGCGCAGGATCCGCTCGAGGCCCACCGCAAGCAGAAGCTCTACAGCACCCGCGAAGGCGCGGCCGGCGGCGACGGGCTCGCGGCCGGCGGAGGCTGCGGTTGCCAGTGAGGAAGCGCGCCGCGCGCTCGGCGCTCCTCGCGCTCTCCCTCGCGATCGTCGCGCGCCCCGCGGCCGCGGAGGACGCGAGGCCGAGCGCGCCGCTGTTCAACGACGCGGACATCCTCGAAAAGCCGCGGCCTTACTTCCAGATCGAGTCGATCGCGCTGCGCTACAGCCGCTTCGATCAGAGCGGCACGGGCTACCAGTCGCGCGCTGGAAAGCCGGGCCAGCCGGGCTCCGAAGAGATGCGCGTCGAGCAGCCGCAGCTCGAGGTCACCGCGCGACAAGGCACGCACCTCACCCACCGGATCTGGGTCCCCGTCGACATCGTCACGGCCGCCTCGCCCGACGCGATCGACGTCGTCAGCGGCTCCTCCCGCCGCAACGAGGCCGCGTCGTTCGACTGGACCGCGACCTACGCCAGGGACCGGACCACCGCGTCGATCCGCAACGGCCTCCACAACGAGGAGAACTACCGCTCGTGGAACACCGGGCTCGCCGGGAGCCGCTCCTTCGCCGAGGACAACACGGTGCTCTCCGCCGGCGTCAACGTCGTCGTCGACTGGTTCGACCGCTACCTGATCGACGGCACGAACGCCGGCCACAACGCGCGGAGCTCTCTCAACTTCAACGCAGGGTTGACCCAGCTCCTCTCGCCGACCACCGTCGCTCACGTCGACTATGGATTCACGCTGCAAGAGGGCCAGCTCAGCAACGGGTGGAACATCGTCCCCACGCCGCAAGGCGCCTTTCAGCTCGAGAATCTCCCCCCGCTGAGGCGCCGCCACGCCTTCGTGGCCAGGATCGCGCAGCACCTGCCCTGGAGCGGCGCTCTCCACGGCTCCTATCGCTTCTACGTGGATGATTGGGGGATCGTGGCCCATTCGCTCGAGGCCGAGCTCCACCAGCGCCTCGCCTCATTCGCGCGCCTCCGCTTCAACTACCGCTACCACACGCAGGCCGGGGCCGACTTCTTCCGCACCAGCGTCCCGCTGGGGGCGCCGATCTTCGCCACCGCCGACAGCGATCTCGCCCCGCTCCACGCCCACACCGTGGGCGTCAAAGGCACCTTCGATTTTGCGGTGCCGTTCGCGCGCACGCTCCACGCCGACGTCGCCGTGGAGCGCTACTTCCGGTCGAACGACCTGCGTGTTAGCGTCTACTCGTGCGGACTTGGCCTTCTCTTCTAGTCGTCTTTGCTTCAATCCTCGGGTGCGCGCCCACGCCCGCGCCCACGCTCCCCCGCCCTGCGGTCCCCGCGGCGGAGACGGCGCCGACCGCGTCGACGGCGCTGCCCGCGGTCGAGCTGGTGAACGTCGAAAACCACGCGGCGGGGGTCGACTCGATGCGCGCCGGCAAGGTCGCGCTGGTGAGCTTCTGGGCCCCATGGTGTGACTCCTGCGTGGCCGAGATCGAGGCGCTCAACCGCCTCGACGACCGCGCCCGGCAGAGCGGCGGTCTGGTGATCGGCGTCGCCGTGGGCGAGACCCCGAAGAGCGCCGCGGCGTTCGCCCAGAGCCACAAGCTCCGTTACTCGCAGCTCGTCGACGAGGAGTACAAGCTGACGGACGCCCTCGGCCAGCGCCGCATACCGACGATAGTGGTGGTCGATCGCACTGGCCATGTCGTTTATTCCGGCGGCGCGCTGGACGAGCGGGCGCTCGCGGCCTTCCGAGCTGCGCTGGGCGGTTAGCCAAGGCACTATCGCCGCTCACCTGATCGCGATTTGCCACTTCAAATTTCTTGTGGATCAGGAAAACATAGTTTGTTCGATAGCCGGGCTCGGGGGGCGCGACCCCGGCGGTGCCGTGGCGGGCCCGCGAGCTGGAGCGCTTGACGCAGCCTGGATCGAACCTTGCCAAAGAGGAGCCCATGCCCACGTCGATATCCCAAGCTCTGACCTCTCCGCGGAGCCACTCCGCGCGCCCTCTGCTCGTCGCGGCCAAGATCTTCCTCGACGCCACGCACGTCGGCGACTGGACGAACCGAGGCTTGCACGAGTGGTTCGACCAGCACCTCGTCTCGGCGGGCTGGATGCCTCTGCCCATCGCCGTCAACGAGCCGGGAGCGGGCATGATCCCGCTCCACGGCGCGGGCGCCGAGGCGCCGAACCCTCACCTTCTCGAGCTGCTCGCCGCCGCGCGCGCGGTGGTCGTCACCAATCTGCGCGGCCTCCTCGCCTCCCCGGTGGACGATCGCTTCCTCGCCGGGGTGATCTACGCAGGCCGCGTGCGGAGGCGGCGCCTCCCCGGAGGGACGGAGTGGACGCCGAACCCCGAGCCCTCCGCGCCGCTCAGCGCGGTGGTGCTGAGCGTCCTCGTCGCTGACATCCTCGCGCATCGGGAGTTCTACGAGGAGCAACTCACGATCTGCGATCTCTGCGCTCGGGTGGATTTCGAGCAGGGCGCCGCCGGGCGGAGGCGGCGCTGCTCGGATCACGCTCAACCGAAGAGCGGCATCTTCCCTGCCCAGGCCCGCGTGGACGACGAGGACAACCGGGACTACACCGCCGACGAGCTGCTCTTCAGACCGGAATGATGCCTCGCCGCTTCGCCGGCCGCTCCAGGTGCTTGTGCTCCGAGAGCTCGAGGCCAAAGGCGATCGATCGGCGCGTGTCCCGGGGATCGATCACGTCGTCGATGAGGCCCCATCCGGCGACCTTTATCACGTCGATGTTCTTCTGGATCTGATCGATGATCCCCTGCTTTACCTCGGGAGGAGGCACCGTATCGCCAAAGAACTTCTTGGCGGCGATCCCCAGCATCCCCTCGGGGCCCATCACGCTGATCTCGGCCGTCGGCCAGCCGACGATCAGATCCGGCTCGTAGGCGCGCCCGCACATGACGTAGTAGCCGGCGCCGTACCCTTTGCGGACGACGACGGTGATCTTCGGCACTGTGGCAGCCGCCATCACATGGAGCATCTTCGCCCCGTGGCGGATTATCCCTTCGTGCTCGACCTTGGAGCCGATCATGAACCCCGGGACGTCCTGGAGGAAGACCAACGGAAGGTTGAAGGCGTCACAGATCTGCATGAACCGAGCGGCTTTGTCCGCCGAGTCCACGTCGAGGATCCCGCCCAGGTGGCTGGGCTGATTGGCGACGATGCCCACCGGCCGCCCCCCGATCCGGGCCAGGCAGGTGATGACCGAGCGGGCCCACCGCGGCTTCATGTCGAGCCATTTGCCGTGATCGACGACGGCGGCGATGAGCTTGTACATGTCGTACGCTCGCCGCGGGTTCTCCGGCAAGAGGTCCAGGAGCGACTCTTCCCGTCGGTCGATGGGATCCGTCACCGGGAGGCGCGGCGGCTCGGACTCGCAGCTCGAAGGGAAGTACGAGAGGTAGTCCTTCACGAGCTGGATACAGGCCGCGTCGCTCTCGACCTCCACGTCGCCGACACCGCTCTTCGTGGTGTGCACCTTCGAGCCGCCGAGGTCCTGCTCGGAGATGTCCTCTCCGGTCATGGCCTTGACCAGCGCCGGGCCGCCGAGCGCGAGCGAGCCCACGCCCTTCACCATCGGCACGAAGTCGGCGAGCCCGGGGATGTACGCTGTCCCGGCCGCGCCCGGCCCCACCATCGCCGCGACCTGGGGCACGACGCCGCTCATGTGCACTTGCTCGCGGAACAGGTGCCCTGAGCCGGCGAAGAGCGAGAGCGTGTCCGGGTGGTTGGCGCTCGGATCGATGCGCGCGCCGCCCGAGTCGATGAACCACACAATCGGGATCCGCCCGCGGAGCGCCATCTGCCGCAGGCGAGTGACCTTCTCCTCGCCCGTCTGACCGATGCTACCGCCCTTGACCGTGAAGTCGTAGGACGCCGCGCAGACCATGCGACCATCGACCTTGCCAAAGGCGCAGACGACGGCGTCCGAGGGCGGCCGGTCTTTACCGTCGCTCCCGGCGGCGCTCCCCATCTGCGTCCCGTGCATCCCCACCTCGAAGAAGACCCCGTCGTCGAAGAACGCGGCGAGCCGCTCGCGCGCTGTCAGCTTGCCGCGGGCGTGCTGCTTCGCGACGCGCTCTTCACCGCCCATCCGTCGCACCTCGGCGCGGCGGGCCTCGAGATCCTTCACCAGCTCTCGCATGTTCACGGGTTCACCTCTACTTGCCGACCCAGACGGGCGTGCGCTTCTCGAGAAAGGCCGTCAATCCTTCGCGGGCGTCGTCGGTCGCGAGGACGCCTGCGAGCCGCTCGCGCAAGAGCGGGAGCGCCGTCTCCAGATCGAGATCAGCCTGCGCGGCGAACGCCTCGAGCCCGAGGCGCATGATCAGCGGGCTCTTCGCCGAGAGAGCGTCGGTTATCTGCTTCACCGCCGCGTCGAGATCCCTCGCGTCGACGGCCTTGTTGATGAGGCCAATCGTCACGGCGTGATCTGCGTCCATGCGCTCGCCGAGGAGCATTATCTCCAGCAGGTGACGCTTCGAGAGCAAGCGCTGCAAGACAGCCATGATCATCATCGGAAACAACCCCACGTTGATCTCCGGCGTGCCGAGCCTGGCGGTGCGCGCCGCCACCGCGAAATGCGACGCGGCGACGAGCCCGAGCCCGCCCCCCATCGCAGGACCGTTGACGCGGGCGACGATGGGCTTCGGCGAACGCGTCATCGCCAGGAGCAGATCCGCGTAGTCTCCCTTGTGCGGCAGCGCGTCGGACTCGGCGCCGCCGGGGTTTGGGGCAGAGCTCGGCTCCGCCGAGCGGAGCCCCATCGTCTGATCAGGCATCTGCGAAAAATCCCCACCGGCACAGAACGCGTCCCCCGCGCCGGTGATCACGATCACCCGCACCGCAGGATCAGCCGCCGCGATCTCGAGCACATGGAGCAGCTCGTTGACCATGACCGGCCCGATCGCGTTCTTGCGAGTAGGGTTGTGGAGGGTGACAGTCGCCACGCTGTCGGCGACCGCCGTGAGGATCGCCGTGAAGGCGCGCGTGCTCACGACGCCGCCCCCAGGCTGAGGATCGTCCTGGCCTCGTCCACCGTCGCCGGCCGGCGCCCCACGTCGCGCGTCATCCGCGCGGCCACCTCGACGAGATCACCGTTGCTCTTCGCCATCTCCCCGCTGGGCAGGTAAAGGTGGTCCTCCAGCCCGCAGCGGATGTTGCCGCCGAGGACGAGCGCCGCGGCCAGCAGGCGCCACTGGCCATGGCTTATCCCGATCACCTCCCACTCCGACCCAGGAGGCATGATCCTGGTCTGGAGCTGGAGCGACTCGACATGTCCGGGGATGCCCCCGAGCACGTTGAGGATGAACGAGAACTGGAGCGGCTGCTCGAGCAAGCCCATGTCGATCAGCGGCCAGATACCCTGGGTGTGCCCGGAGTCGAAGCACTCGAGCTCGGGCTTTACCCCCGACTCCTTCATCGCCGTGAGGAGCTTGATGATCTTCCCGTAGGTGTTCGGAAAGACCATGTCGAAGTCGAACTCCTTCCGGGCGCGCGAGTACTTCGAGTAGTTCATCGTCCCCATGTTGAGCGCGGCGATCTCCGGTCGGCTCTCCCGGATGTAGGCGCACTGCTCCGAGACGTCTTCCAGGATGGTGCCTGTCGAGAAGTTCAGGAGCACGGGGCAGCGCTTGCGGACCTCTTCCTTGATCTGGGCAAACTTGGCCGGGGAGAACGTGGGCGAGCCGTCGTCGTTGCGAGCGTGGATGTGCACGGCGGCCGCGCCGGCCTCGTAGGCCCGCCTGGCCTCCTCCGCGATCTCCACCGGGGTATAGGGGATACCGGGGCACTGCTTGCGGTTGGCGAGCACGCCGTCCAGAGCGCAGGTGATCACGCAGAGGTCCGGATCGCGCGAGGTGGAACGGCGCGGCTCACCCGTGAACGTAGTCTTCTCTTTCATGTTTCCTCCGAGGGCGCCGCATCCATCGCCCCGTCGGCGACGTGGGTGCGGACATACCGTTGCAGCTTGTTCATGATACGGAGTAGATCCCGCAATTCGGCGTGGCTGAGGCTCTGGAGCGCGCCGCGAAATATCTCCATCGGCTCGACCTGGATCTGCTTGGCCAGCTTCTGGCCCTTCTCGCTCAGGCTGATGTGGACGACGCGCCGGTCTGCGGTGGATCGCTCCCGCCGGACCAGGCTCTCTCGTTCCATCCTGTCGATGATACCGGTCACGGTGCTGTTCTGGGCGCGGATCCGCTCCGAGAGCGAAGAGAGAGAGAGGTTCTCGAACGTCTCGAGCAGCTTTATCACCGTGAGCTGCGGCCCGGTGAGGCCGAACTGGCTGGCGAGACCCTTCGTGATCCGGCGCGACTCGGTATAGAGATAGATCATCGTCTCGACGATCGCGTCGATTTCGGGCCTGGACTCGGTATCCGGGGTGGGGGCGGCAGGGGGCACGATACTTCGTACACGAAGTATTCTCATTCCGAGCGTCTGTCAATGCTTCCAGTCGGAATGCGGCCGAGCGCGCGAGCGTACACAGCCCCATTGCGCGAGGACCTGAGCATGCGACGACGACTTCTACTTCTTCTGAGCGCGCTCGCGACCACCGCAGCGTGCAGCAGCGCGCCGCCGGCGGTGAACCACGCCGCGACGACAGAGACCCGTATCCCCGCAGAGCGCGTGGCGACAGCGGCGATAGAGGCCGGCGCGATCGAGGCGACGTCGCCGCCTGGCCGCTGCGCGCGGCAGCGTCCGGGCAGCGGCGCGGCGCGCGTCGGCGCGATCCGACAGGGCAGCGCGGTCGCGCTCGCGCAACAGGACGGCGTCACGCTGGCCTACGTGGCGGACGAGGACAACGCCGCGATTCACACCTTCGACGTCGACCACGGCGTCGAGCTCGCGGTGACGCCGCTCGAAGGTTCGCCCGCGCAGCTCCTCGTGCTCGAGGATGGGCGCGTCGCCGTCGCGCTCCGCGATCGCAACCGTGTTGCGATCCTGGAGCCGAGCGCGCGCCGACGCGCCGCTCGAGCTGCTCTGCGCGACCGCGGTGGCCATCGAGCCCGTCGCGCTCGCGACCTCGCCCGAGGGGGCGCGCTTGTTCGTGACCAGCGGCTGGGGCCACACGCTCACCGCGCTCGACACGAGCAGCCTCGCCGCGACGTTCACCGTCGATCTTCCGCGTGAGCCCCGCGCGGTGCTCGTGGACGACGACGGCCGCCGCGCCTTCGTGGCTCACGTCGTCGGCGCGCGCATGTCGGCCATCGATCTCGAAGAGGGCGCGCACCCCGTCCACACCATCGATCTCCGCGTCGGCGCGATGTCCGGCTGCCCGGGCTACGCGCTGACGAAGACCAGCGTCGCCGCGATGGATCCCGACGCCGCGAGCGCGGGCCCGGGGCGCATCTTTACGCCGATGGTCCAGGTGGATCCGGGCGATCCCCGGCCGTCGTTCGGGTACGGCGGATCGCTCGAGAGCCCGTCGGAGGCGGCGCTCGTCAGCGTCATCGATACCACCGCGGAGCGCACGCTCACCCGCACGCGCGGCGGAGACAGCGCGAGTCGACGGCGCGAGTGCCTCCTCCCGCGATCATCCCCGCGGCGTCGTTGCCGGAGGCGCGCTCGATCGTTGCTGCAGCAACGATCGCCGCGACGCCGCGCGAGCCCGCGCCGCTCGATCGCGTCGCCTTCCCCATCGGCTGGGTGCGCGGCGAGCCCGCGCCGCTCGAC
>Ga0105048_10006729_pt1 | contig 18529 bp, 18 predicted proteins | sample MAT05_FD_78382 | JGI IMG/M metagenome (GOLD analysis project Ga0105048, IMG submission 78382) | Freshwater microbial communities from Lake Fryxell liftoff mats and glacier meltwater in Antarctica - MAT-05 | ecosystem: Environmental > Aquatic > Freshwater > Ice > Liftoff microbial mat | place... | reverse complement strand
GGACGGGTGAGGCGACTGTCGGCAGAAATCCCGCGCGCGGCGTTGCGGATCAGCAGGCTTCCCATCACCACAAAGGTCACCGCAGCCACCCAATGCATCATCACCATGAAGTGTGAAAATTGCTGCGTGATCCATGTCAGGCCAAAAATCGCGAGCAAGGGCCAGAGTGCATCCCCCAGGGTGACCCCTACCGCGAGCGGCCAGGCCGCCTGAAACCCGCCTGACATGGCGCGCGCCAGCAACGCGACCCAAACCGGGCCGGGCGTCGCAAACAGTACCAGCAACGCGCCCGCATAGAAGGCAAGGTCGAGGAATGAAACTGTCACGCCCTTACCTGCGAGACGCCGCCCGCCTCAACCACCTCAAAGCGTTGCGCCCTGTCACCAAGACAATCGAACATCGCACTTTCCGTCCCTGTCATAATGGCCTGCAGGCAAAGCGCGCAGATTTCATCATAAAGTGCTGCCCGCCGGGCGGGGTCAAGGTGCGCCGCCACCTCATCCAGCAGCACGACGGGCGGGTGGCCGGTATCCTCTGCCAGAGCGCGGGCATTGGCGAGGATCAGGCTGACCAGCAGGGCCTTCTGCTCTCCGGTCGAGCATTGATCGGCGGGCACGCCTTTCGGCGCATAGACCGCCGTCAGGTTGCTGCGGTGCGGGCCTGCAAGCGTGCGTCCGGCTGCCATGTCGCGGCGGCGCCCTTCTGCCAGCGCCTCGGCAAGGTCTTCCGGCTCGGCGGCGCCCTCCGGCCCGGTCAATGTCAGGTCGGCCTGCGGAAAGGCGGTGGCAGCGCCCGCCTGCGCCGCCTGCAGGCGGGTGAGCGTATGGCGGCGGCTGGCCGTGATCAGCGCGCCGGTCTCTGCCATCTGGGCTTCGAGCGCGGTATACCAATGCGGGTCGCGCACCTCCTCCTTCAGCAGGCGGTTGCGCTCGCGCATCGCCTTTTCATAGGCAAGACTGCGGTCGGCATGCCGGGGCTCGAATGACAGGGTCATGCGGTCCAGAAACCGGCGCCTCCCCTCGGCTGCCTCGATCCACAGCCGGTCCATCGGCGGCACCAGCCACACCACCCGCAGGATGCGCGCAAGGTCGGTCTGCGTGGCGGCCTTGCCGTCGATGCGTACGCTTCGCAGGGCGTCAGGGTCGGCCCAGGTCTCGATGTCATGGTTTGCGCCCTCACCTGTGGCGCCTGCCGCAATCTTCCAGCCACCGGGACCTGCGGTCATTGCAAGCTCGGCGGGCCCCGCCCGGCGCATTCCCCGTCCGGGCGAGAGGAGCGAGACCGCCTCAAGAATATTTGTCTTGCCCGCGCCATTTGCGCCGGTAAAGGCCACCGGCCGCCCGTCCAGAACCAGCCGCGTTGCAGGATGGTTGCGGAAGGCCTGCAGGCTGAGCCGTGTGATCATCGGCGTGGTGCGGGTGTCACACTCGCATCGGCATCACGACATAGACTGCGCTCAGGTCATTGCCTTCGCGCATCAGCGTCGGATCGCCTGAGGAGTTGAACAGGAAAACCGCATTTTCGCGGTCCACCTGGCTTGCAATTTCCAGCAGGTATTTTGCGTTGAAGCCGATATCCAGCCGCTCATCGCTGTAAGCCACGGCCAGCTCTTCCTCGGCCGCGCCCGAATCCGGTGCGTTGACCGACAGGATCAGCCGGTCGTCCTCGAGGCTTAGCTTTACGGCGCGTGACCGTTCGGAGGACACTGTCGCCACCCGGTCCACCGCGCGGGCGAATTCAGCGGCATCCACTTCCAGCCGCCGGGTGTTGCCGGTGGGGATGACGCGTGTGTAGTCGGGGAAGGTTCCGTCGATCACCTTCGATGTCAGCGTAATTGCCGGGGTCGCAAAGCGCACCTTGGTTTCCGACACCGATACCGCAATCGTCGCCTCGTCATCGTCCAAAAGCTTGCGCAGTTCGTTCACCGTCTTGCGCGGCACGATCACGCCCGGCATCGCGCCGGCATTCTCCGGCAAGGGCGCGTCGATCCGCGCCAGCCGGTGCCCGTCGGTTGCAACGCAGCGCAGGACCGGCCCAGCCTCCCCGGTCGCCACATGCATGTAGACGCCGTTCAGGTAATAGCGCGTCTCCTCGGTCGAGATCGCGAATTTTGCCTTGTCGAACAGCCGCCGCAGAACCGTCGCAGGGGCGGAAAAGTTGCACGAATATTCCGAACTTGCCATCACCGGGAAATCTTCACGCGGCAAGGTAGCGAGACTGAAGGTTGAGCGACCGGCGGTGATGGTCAGGCGCCCCGAGGCTGCATCCTCCACCAGGCTCACCAGCGCGCCGTCAGGCAACTTGCGCACGATTTCATGCAGCATTACGGCGGAAACCGTGGTCGCCCCCGGGCGTTCCACCAGGGCGGGCGCGCGGTCCAACACCTCGATATCCAAATCGGTCGCGCGGAAGCTCACTTGCGCGCCCTCAGCTTCGATCAGGACGTTGGCAAGGATCGGGATGGTATTGCGACGTTCCACCACCGACTGCGCCTGCCCGAGCGCTTTCAGAAGCGTTGCCCGTTCGATGCTGAGTTTCATGGCGCAATCCTCTTGATCTGGCCCCAAGCGGGGACCGTGAACCTAGCGGATTTACGCCACACCGCAAGGCCCGCGTGCTGCTAAACGGGCGCAAAATCAGCGCAGCGCCGCATCAGTTCTGCAGCGAACGGCGAAGCAATTGCAGGTCGTCGGCCAGTTGGGCGTCCGTGGCTGACAGCTCTTCGATCCGCTTTACGCCATGCATGATCGTGGTGTGATCGCGCCCGCCGAAGCGGCGCCCGATCTCGGGCAGGCTGCGCGAGGTGAGTGTTTTCGACAGATACATCGCGACCTGCCTCGGTCGCGCAATGTTGCGCTGCCGCCGCGGGCCGACGAGGTCGGACAGCCGCACCGAGTAATGTTCGGCCACCTTGCGCTGGATCTCCTCGATCGTCAACTTGCGGTCCAGCGTGCGCAGCACATCGGCCAGACAGTCCTGCACCAGATCGAGCGTGATTTCGCGCCCCACGAGGCTGGCGAAGGCAAAAAGCCGGGTCAGCGCGCCTTCCAGCACCCGCACGTTCGTAGTGATCCGGTGCGCGAGAAATTCGAGAATCCCGTCGCCCATCTTGAGCCCGCGATACTGCTGGCGGTAATACTCGACCTTCTGCTGCAGGATACCCAGACGCAGCTCGTAATCCGTCGGGTGCAGATCAACCACCAGCCCGCACTGCATGCGCGACTTGATGCGGTCCTCCAGATCCTTGATCTCCCCAGGCGCGCGGTCGGCGGAAATCACGATCTGCTTGTTTTGATCCACCAGCGCATTGAAGGTGTGGAAGAATTCTTCCTGGGTGGAATCCTTGCCGGCAATGAACTGCACGTCATCGACCATCAGCACGTCGACCGACCGGAACAGCTCCTTGAAATCCATGATCTGCTTGTCGCGAAGCGCTTGCACAAACCGGTACATGAATTGTTCGGCCGACAGGTACAGCACCCGCAGGTCCGGCGAGGCGGTCTGCAATTCATGCGCGATGGCGTGCATCAGGTGGGTCTTGCCAAGACCGACCCCGCCATAAAGGAACAGCGGGTTGAAGGTGGCAACCCCCCCCTCCGCCACGCGTCGCGCGGCGGCATGGGCCAGTTCGTTCGGCTTGCCCACAACAAAGCTGTCGAAGGTGAACCGCGCATCCAGCGGCGCGCCGGGCAGATCGTCGTCGTTCCGCGACCGCGCGGGTTTGGCTGCGGGCGAGGTCGGCCGGACATGTCGTTCCATCGTGGACGACGCGACCGCGAATTCCAGACGGTCGACGTCCTCGCCTGCGTTCACCAGATGCGTACGGATCTGATCGGAGTAATTTCGCTGGACCCAGTCACCGAAAAAGCTGGTGGGCACCTCGAACCGGGCCACCCCATCTTTCAGGGTGGTAAAACGCAAAGGCTCGATCCACGTCGCGTAGTTGTTCTTGCCAACCCGCTTGATCAGTTCTTCGCGGACCTGTCCCCATGCACCGTTTTTCATTCGTCCCCAACCTGCCGTCCGCTTGCGCCGCCAACCCGAACATGGGCCGAGCGGCATCTTGTTGTACTCAAACACTAACCGACCGGATGGCGGCCGCATCGATGCGCCGCCATGCCTGATCAGCATCGCATTCGGGGAGTTCAACGCGTATACAAGCCGCTCGTCCGGGAAACCACCCGGATAAGCCTTTTGTTGCCCTACAGGCAGGGATAGCAGCTAACCCCTTTTTCACAAACCACAATTCGAACCGGACAAAATGTATGGCAGCCCCTGTTCGGTGCGAATGCAGTCGCGATCACGTCAACTCCCCCAAGGCGATGTGAATCACCGGGTGACGTTAGCAAGCGTTCTCATCCCGGCGCAACCTAACAACGTGCTTGACACTGCATCCCCAAAACCGAATCTCTGACCCTGTGCAAGTCAGCAACGCCTGCCTTCTTCGCGTGCGGGGATGCCTTGACGGGCGGATAAAAGAAAAGCCTTGCCGAGCCGGGTCTTGGTCGGCCATTGCCCGATTTTCCCGGGTCGGCGGTGCTTGTCAGGGACGCCCGCCCGCGCCATCAGATATTTCTTTCAAGAATGCCCGCAACAGCGGCACCCGGCGCGGACGAAAGCTTTCGTCGGTCGAATCCACCGCCTCCATGCCGTCCAGAAGGAATCGGCGGAACCCTTCGCGCAGAGTGCACCAGGCCAAGCACATCATCTGCCGGTCAAGAAAGACCACCGAAAGGGGCAAGATACGGCGTTTTGTGACGGCCCCGGCGACATCGCGGTAGCGAAAGTCGAGCGCGCATTCATCCCAAGCTGCTTCGCGGATCAGGGCGAGGTGCGCGGGCGCGGGCGGACGGCGGTCAAAGCGGTAGGTCTGCAGCACCGAATGAGCAACTTGCGTCTGCACCCGCTCGGGCAGGGTCGCGATGATCTTGGCCTGCGCCGTCTCGGCCGCGCGGGCGAGGGCCGCATCCCCCGTCTGTCGCACTTCGGCAAGGCCAAGGACCAGCGCCTCCACCTCCAGCCGGGTAAACATCTGCGGTGGCAGGGCCGGATCTTCGGTCAGGGTGTAGCCCACCCCCGCCGCCCCGTCGATCAGCGCGCCTGCCGCGCGCAGCGGGCTGCGCAAGACGGCGGATCGTGTCGATCAGGCGCAGAAGGCGGTCGGCACGGGCCATCGGGTTCCTGCCAGAAACTGTCAGCAGTAAAGGAGCATGAGGCTAGCATGACCCAACACCAGGAGATTGTCATGCTGACCCTGTTTCATGCCCGGAACTCCCGCTCATCTCGCATTATCACCCTGATCGAAGAAATGGGGATTACAGAAAAGGTCGACCTGCATCTGGTCGACATCTTCCGCTTCGACGGGTCGGGTCGGCGCGATCCAGCCAACCCGCACCCCGAGGACAAGGTGCCCGCGCTTTTGCATAATGAAACCCTGATCACCGAAAGCGCTGCAATCATCCTTTATCTGACGGACCTGTTTTCGGACACCGGTATGGCGCCCTTGCCCGGATCGCCCACGCGGGGCGCCTATCTGACCTGGCTTTTTTGGTATCGCGGCGTGATGGAGCCGGTGCTGATATGCGAGAGAATGGATGTCACACACCCCGCGCTTAACGCCACCTTCCGCGGTCACGCCGAGGTTATTGCCCGATTGAATGCGGCGCTGCAAAAGGGGCCGTGGCTTCTGGGTGATCACTACAGTGCTGCTGATCTTTTGTGTCGCTCGCCCTATGCCTGGTTTAGCGATGCAATCCCAGACGATCCGCTGATCCGGGATTGGGTGGCGCGGTGTGAGGCGCGGCCTGCGCAATCCCGCAGCCGCGCCATCGACGCCCGGCCTCAGGCCGAAGCTGCGGCCTGATCCAGCAGGGTCTTCAGGTCTTCCTTGGTCGAATGGGAATAAGTCTGCGCGAGGACCTTGTCGCCCCGCAGAATCACCAGCGCACCACGGCTGCGCACACCATAAAGCTTGGCGATGTCGCTGCCCTTGTAGGTATCCCAATCAAGGTCGAAGAAGGCGATGGCCTCGGAGTAGGCGGGGTTCTCGGCCCGCAGAGCCTCGATGTTGCGGCCCTGAAGCTGACAGCTCGGGCACCAGCTTGCGGTGAAATCAAGGACCACGGCTTTGCCCGCTGCAAGCGCTGCCTGAACCTGGTCGGGCGCATAGGGCGTGCCGGCCGAAGCGTTCAGGGCGATGCCGGCAAAAGGGGCTGCAAGGCTGATGATGGCAGAAAAGCGGAGGAAGTGACGACGGTTCATTTGACCATTCCTTAGAGTGAAATTGAAAGTTCTTGCAGCCAGTAGGGCATTACGCTGAGGGCGAACGCCTCCAGCACGTGGTGAAAGCCGGTGAGGATCATCGCGCCCACCAATAAAAGCGTGAAGCCCATCAAAGGTTTCGCCCGTTGGGCCAGCGCTTGCATCGTTGCCCTGCGCCGCATCAGCGCCGCCCGCGCGCCGTAAGCCAGCACAAGCATGACCGTGCTGACCCCGGCTGCGAACGCGAGCATGACGGTGCCCGACCAGATCAGGCTTTTTCCCTGCGAGGCGAGGCTGATGGCACCACCGAGCGTTGGGCCGACGCAAGGGCTCCACACCGCGCCCAAAAGCACGCCGGTTGCGGCCTGCCCGCCAAGGCCGGAACGGTCCACCTGATCAATCGTCTGATCTGCCCGCATCGAAAGCCCGGCGGTGGCCGTCGCAAAGCCCGCGTTCAGACGCGGCACCAGCAGCACCAGCCCAAAGCCTACCATCATCACAGCGCCCGCATTCACAAGCGTGGTGTCCGACAGGCCAAGGGCTTGCCCCGCTGCAGCGACGATCAGGCCAAGTACGACGAAACTGGCCGACATGCCCGCCGTCAGCGCGACCGGACCAAGCCTGTGAGCCTGCAGCGCCGAGGCCAGCACAATGGGCAGCACCGGCAGTACGCAGGGGTTGATCAGGGTCAGCAGTCCCGCGATATAGCCAAACACCAGTTCCATCGGCATCTCCTTCAGGCGGAAACATGCCTCTTGGGAAATGCATTGTCACATGAAGCCTGCGTGATCGCGTGCTACACACGTGGTTGCGTGCGCGTCCGGCTGAGCTGCACGGCCAGAATCCCCAAAGCCGCGATGGCCACACCGATCATGTCGAGCATGCTGACGCTTTCCCCCAGCATCAAAGCGGCAATTGCCACGCCAAAAAACGGGTTCAGAAAATGGTAGGTCGAGGCGCGCACCGCCCCGATCCGCCCGACCAGCCAGAACCACATCAATGTGGCGGCAAGACCGGGAAAAAAGATCTGATAGGCAAAGGACAGGATCAGCGCGGGCACGATGTCTACCCGCGGCGTCTCGGTCAGCGCGCCTGCGACGGCGAGCGCCGCGGAGCCCACCAGCATTTGCAGCCCCACGATCATCAAAAGGTTCTTCCCCGCGGTCGCCTCGCGCACCGTCATCGTGGCTACCGCCAGCGCCGTGGCCCCGATCACGCACAACAAGATGCCCAGCGGATCCGTGCCGCCTGTCAGGCGGGTGCCCATGATGAGCGCGACGCCCGCAAAACCCGCGATCAGCCCGGCAAGTCCAAGCCGCGTTACCCCCTCGCCACGGAACAGCCAGCCCAGAAGCGCCACAATCAACGGCATCGCCGCCGCAATGATCACCGCAACCGACGCCTCCACCCATTGCAGCGCGATGAAGTTGAGCCCCAGGTAAAGCCCGTTCTGGCATAGCCCGAAGATCACGACCGCGCGCCACTGCCCCGGCACCAGCCGCCAGCTTTGCCCAAGCGCCCGGGCGAGGGCGACGGCGATCACTCCCGAAATCAGGAACCGTGCCGACAGCGCCATCAAGGGCGGCGCATGGGCAACGATGATCCGCGCGGTCACAAAGGCCGAGGACCAAAGCACAACAAAAGCAATCGCCACGCACATGGCCAGCGCATCAAACCGGATCAACCGGCCACTGTCGTCAGGCATTCGGGCGGCTCCAAGAAAAAAGGCCACCCTGGGGTGACCCTTTTAAGCATGACCGCAAGGCCCGGAGGGATCAAGCGTTGGCGATGTCTTTCAACGACCTGGCGATGGCGAATTTCACCTGCTTGTCGGCGGCCTTCGTCACGGCTTCACCGGTGGCGGGGTTGCGCACCGTCCGCTCGGGGCGGGCCTTGCAGGCGACCTTGCCGAGGCCGGGCACAGTGACGGTGCCGCCCGCGGCCACTTCGCGTGCAACAACCGCGGCGATCGCGTCCAGAGCCGCTGCTGCGGTCTTTTTGTCCCCGCCCATGGCATCGGCGACGGCGGCCACCAACTGGGTCTTGGTCATCGGTTTGTTCATCTGACAGTCCTTTTGTGTCCCGCGCGTGGCAGGTTCGTCTGCGCCCTTGGCGAACCGTGCCGTCACACAGGTTTTTCGAGAAAGATTCAAGCCCTTTCCATCCAGCCACGCAGCAATTCGCGCGGTCGAGGGACATGTCCAAGGCCTGATCAGAGGAAAGCGGTTTCCTCAAAGCTGCGCAGCTTGCGGCTGTGGATGCGCTCGATCGGGGCATGGCTCAGGCGTTCCATCGCGCGGATGCCGATCTGCAGATGGCGGCTGACCTGGGTCTTGTAGAACTCGGATGCCATGCCGGGCAGCTTCAGCTCGCCATGCAGCGGCTTGTCGGAGACACAGAGCAGCGTGCCATAGGGCACCCGGAACCGAAAGCCATTCGCGGCGATTGTGGCGCTTTCCATGTCCAGCGCCACCGCGCGTGACTGCGACAGCCGACGCACCGGGCCGGATTTGTCCCGCAGTTCCCAGTTTCGGTTGTCGATGGTAGCAACGGTCCCGGTGCGCATGATCCGCTTCAGCTCATACCCGTCAAGCTGCGTGACCTCCGCCACCGCCTCTTGCAATGCGATCTGGATCTCGGCCAGAGCGGGGATCGGCACCCAGATCGGCAGATCGTCGTCCAGCACGTGATCCTCGCGCAGGTAGGCATGCGCCAGCACGAAATCCCCGAGCGACTGGCTGTTCCTGAGGCCCGCGCAGTGGCCCACCATCAGCCAGGCATGCGGTCGCAAGACGGCGATATGGTCGGTTGCGGTTTTGGCGTTCGACGGCCCGACCCCGATGTTCACCAGCGTGATGCCCTGCCCGTCCTCGCGCTTCAGATGGTAGGTCGGCATCTGCGGCAGTTTAGAGACCGGCGTGAGCATTCCGTCAGGACGCGTTAGGATCTGGTTTCCCGTGGCCACAAAGGCGATATATCCGCTGTCCGGGTCCGCCAGCGCCTGGCGGGCATAGGCCTCGAACTCCTCCACATAGAACTGATAGTTGGTGAAGAGCACGTGGTTCTGGAAATGCTTGGGGTCAGTCGCAGTGTAATGGGCCAGCCGCGCCAGACTGTAGTCCACCCGCTGCGCGCTGAACGGAGCCAGAGGTTGCGAGCCGTCCGGGTAATGGGTCAGCGTGCCGTTGACGATGTCGTCATTGGTGGTGGCCAGGTCCGGCACGTCAAAGACGTCGCGGAGCGAGAAATTCAGCACCCCTTCCTGCGGCACCGACACGTCCGGGTTGCCCGCCACCGCGAAATGCACCGGGATTGGGGTGGTCGACGGCCCGATGATCACAGGCTGGCCGTGGTTCTGCACCAGAAGTCCGATCTGCTGGATCAGGTACTGTCGGAAGAGGTCGGGCCGGGTGATGGTCGTAGCAAAGATGCCGGGACCCGCCACATGGCCAAAGGACAGGCGGCTGTCGACCTTGTCGAAGCTTTGTACCGTCAGGCGAATTTCCGGGTAATGGGCGCGGACCCGGCCCGAGGGGCGGCCGTGGCGCACCGTGTGGCTGAAGTGATAGGCAAGAAAGGCCGTCGCCTCGGCATAGATTTGCTCAAGCCGGTCAACGGCGGCGGTCGCGTCCATAAATGCCTCGGGCGCGTGCTCTGCCGGGCAGAGATAGGTTTCATCAAGCATCTGTTCGGTCTTTCGGGTTGATTGGGCATATAACCCGAAACCCGGGGGGGGCCGCAAGTGAAGCCTTGGCGACAGGGTTCGCGGAACGGCCCTTGTCTCCCTCCCCCTCATGCGCAGGGAAGGGGACAAAGCAACCCCGGGTGCATCACGCGGAGGTCGGCTCAGCCGCCGCGTCCGGCCCAGATTTGGGTGGGCGGCAGCGCGGCAAGGGCGCGTTCGTCGGGGCCAAGCTCATACGGGGCGATGATATCGGCAATGTGGCGGGCGGCGAAGGGAACTTCGGAACCTGCGGAAAGATAGGACGCTTCACTCGCTGCCGGGGAAGAAGCGTCTTGCAGAAGGACGCCAAAGTATTTTGCCCCTTCGCGACGCTGAACCGACACCCACAAAGGCTCTGGCCTGGAAGACGTGCCCATCGTCCCGAAGAACAGCTTGCACAGGCTGCCTGTCACCACCGCCTCACGCAGTGTGCGCACGGGAATCATATCCCCGCGCCCGGAGGCGGCAATCACCTCGTCCGCGTCTTCTATCTGCCATCCATCTAACGCAAGACACGGCAACCGCATGGAATTCCCTCGTACAAGGCTGTCAAGCCGGAGATGGACACAAGCGTTCAGGAAACATGGCAAGCATGGCCGATTTGTGGCTAAGGAATGGTTATTGCGTGTGCCCGGGCAGGCCGTGATAATCGGCGCCATGACAACAATGCTTTCTCTGGGGCACGGCTACTCCGCAGCCACCCTCGCGCGCCGCCTTGTTCCGCAAGGCTGGCACATCATTGGCACCACCCGATCCGCCACGCGGGCGCACGCGATGGCGACTGCCGGGGTGGAGCCTTTGCTCTGGCCTGCCGATCTGCGTCCGGCGCTGGCGCGTGCTAGCCATATCCTGATCTCTGCAGCGCCTGATGCTGCCGGGGATCCGTTTCTTGCAACGGCAGGGGATCTGATCCGTGCGGCGCGACCGGGTTGGGTCGGCTATCTGTCCACCACCGGGGTTTACGGCGACCATCAGGGCGGTTGGGTGGATGAAAACACTCTTCTTGCCCCCGGCACCGAGCGGGGCCGTCAGCGTGTACTGGCCGAGGCGCTGTGGCAGGCGACGGGCCTTCCCGTCCATATCTTCCGCCTCGCGGGCATCTATGGCCCCGGTCGCGGCCCGTTCGAGAAGGTGCGCGACGGCACGGCGCGTCGGGTGATCAAGCCGGGGCAGGTCTTCAGCCGCATCCATGTCGAGGATATCGCCGGGGTGCTGGAGACGTCGATCCATGCGCCGGTGCCGGGGGGGCGGATCTACAACGTCTGCGATGACGACCCCTCACCTCCCGAGGATGTGCTGGGCCACGCGGCGGCGCTTCTGGGCCTGCCGCCCCCGCCAGAAGTGCCCTATGCCGACGCCGAGATGACACCGATGGCCCGCAGCTTTTATGCCGAGTCAAAACGCGTTCGGAATAACAGGATCAAGGGTGAGCTTGGCTACCGCCTGCGGTTCCCGACTTACCGTGAGGGCCTGGCGGCGCTGCTGAACAATCCAGGCGGCGCATAAGAAAGCCCCGCCGGGTTTCCCGGGCGGGGCTGTTCGATTTCAGTGCCGGATCACGTCAGGCCGACTTGCGACCTTTGGCCGTCGCCCACAACCGCTTGTTCGTCAGGTACAAAAGTGCCGCAAAGATCGTCAGAAAGATCACCGCCGTAAAGCCTGCCTGCTTGCGGTCGTTCAGCTTTGGCTCTGCCGTCCACATCAGGAAGGCCGAGGCGTCGAGCGACATCTGGTCCATAGTAGCAGCCGTGCCGTCGGCATAGGTCACCTGATCGTCCGACAGAGGCGGAGGCATGGCGATCCAGCTTCCCGGAATGGTGGAATGGCCATGCTCGTCCTTGCAGCTGTCCGGAATCGCGCCCTTGGCAAACACGGTGTTGTAATAGCCGTCAGATTCGAAATCGGCCGCACATTCCGGCACGTCTGCATACCCCTCCAGCAGCGCATGGATATACTCCGGCCCGCCCATTCCGCGGAACAACTGGTTTACACCCAACCCGTAAGGCCCGCTGAACCCCGCCCGCGCCTTTGCCATCAGGCTGAGGTCGGGAGCGTTCTCCAGTCCCGACATCGGGAAATGGTCGGTGGGCACGCCGGGGCGATCCTCGCCGGTTTCCTTGTCGGTGATGGTGAATTGGGCCGCATAAGCGCGGACCTGATCCTCCGGCAAGGCCGGGCCGCCTTCATCTGCAAGCGTGCGAATGGGCACGAACTTCAGGCCGTGGCAGGCCGCGCAGACCTCGGTATAGACCTGCAGCCCACGCTGCAGTTGCATCTGGTCAAAACTGCCAAAAGGGCCTTCATGGGCAAAGTCCACATCGTGGACATTCTCGCCACCCGCGCCAAGGGCCGTCCCCGCCCCAAGCACCAGGGCCGACGCGGCCGAGAGAGCGATGTTCCTGAGCATCTTCGTCAGTTCCTTTCTCACTCAGCCGGAAGGGCTTTGGAGCCGTAATGGGCGTTGAAGTCTTCCTCGATCGTTGCCGGTTGCGGCAGCGGCTTTTCGATCACTCCCAACAGCGGCAGGATTACAAGGAAGTAGGCGAACCAGTAGGCCGAGGCGATCAAGGAAATCGTGGCATAAGGTTCCTCGGCAGGCATGGCGCCGCACCACATCAGCACGACAAAGTCGATTGCGAGCAGGGCAAACCACCACTTGAACATCGGGCGATAACGGCCCGAGCGTACCGAAGAGGTGTCAAGCCATGGTGCCAGTGCCATCACGGCGATAGCCCCGAACATCGCCAGCACGCCAAAGAACTTTGCGTCAATGATCCCAAACGACAGCCACTGCACTGCCATCACGACCCAGACATCGGCCGTAAACGCGCGCAAAACAGCGTAGAATGGCAAGAAATACCATTCAGGCACGATGTGCGCGGGCGTCGAGAGCGGATTCGCCTCGATGTAGTTGTCCGGGTGGCCAAGGAAGTTTGGCATGAATGCCACCACAGCAAAGAACACAGCAAGGATCACGGCCAGAGCGAACAGGTCCTTGATCACGAAGTACGGCCAGAAGGGAAGCGTGTCACTCTCCGCCTCGACCTTGGAACCGCGGCGGACCTCAACCCCGGTGGGATTGTTGTTGCCGGTGGTGTGGAACGCCCAGATGTGCACCGCCACCAGCGCCGAAATGACAAAGGGCAGTAGGTAATGGAGGCTGAAGAAGCGGTTCAGCGTGGCATTGTCCACCGCAGGCCCGCCCAACAGCCATTCCTGGATCATCGGCCCGATGCCGGGGATCGCGCCGAAGAGACCGGTGATCACCGTGGCGCCCCAGAAAGACATCTGGCCCCAGGGCAGCACATAACCCATGAAAGCCGTGGCAATCATCGCAATATAGATCAACATGCCGATGATCCAGGTGACCTCACGCGGGGCCTTGTAGGAACCGTAGTAGAGGCTGCGAAAGATATGCAGATAAACGGCAAAGAAGAACAGCGACGCGCCGTTCGCGTGCAGGTACCGCAACATGTAGCCGCCATTAACATTGCGCGTGATGTGTTCGACACTGGCGAAAGCACTGTCGACATGCGGGGTGTAGTGCATGGCAAGCACGACGCCTGTGATGATCTGCAGCGCAAGACAGAACGTCAGCACGATGCCCCAGATCCACATCCAGTTCAGATTCTTTGGCGTCGGAAGCATCAGGGTGTCATAAAGCAGCCCTGCGATGGGAAGACGCTTGTAAAGCCACTTCTCCCCGCCCGTTTTGGGCTCGTAATGGTCATGCGGAATACCGGCCATGATTTTTCCTTACCCGAGCTTGATGGTGGAGTCGTCTTGGAATGCGGCAACCGGCACAGGCAGGTTGCGCGGGGCCGGGCCTTTGCGGATGCGTCCGGCGCCGTCGTAGTGCGAGCCGTGGCATGGGCAGAACCAGCCCCCGAAATCCCCCGCGCCATCGCCAAGCGGCACGCAGCCAAGGTGGGTGCAGACCCCCATCATCACCAGCCATTCGCCCGCCTCGTCCAGCGTGCGGTTGACATCAGATGCATCGGCGCCCGGTTTGTTGGCATTCTCGGCAAGCGGGTCGGCCAGATCGGCTAGCGCGACGGCACGCGCCTTTTCGATCTCTTCGGTCGAGCGGCGGCGGATGAAGACGGGTTTGCCCAGCCATTTCACCGTCAACTGGGTGCCCACCTCGACCGCAGAGATATCGACGAAGATCGAAGACAGCGCTTGTACGTCGGCCGACGGGTTCATCTGGTTGATCAGCGGCCAAACTGCTGCACCCGTGACGACAACACCGGCACCGGCGGTCGCGTAATACAGAAAATCCCGACGGGTGCCTTCTGCGTCGCCTGAATGATGGTCAGATTGGGACACGAAGTCCTCTCCCATGGTAAGGACGCCGAAGTCGGCGGCCCGTGAACTGTCGCGCCCGTGAAAATCCCAGATGGAAGTCCACAGGCTGTAATTGGCATGTAGCCTTGCCTCACAGGATCGTCCAGCGGACAAAGGAGCGCAGGCCCCTGCCACCCTCGGATTGTCGAAGCGTTGCAGTCCTGTCACGCCTTTCCGGCAGAGCGCGTTGCAACCGTTCTGACATGCAAAGATAACCGAACCCTTGCGATTCGGCGTAAAATCGCTCTACAACCCGGCAATCTTGACAGGCTTCCGGATGCTCAGCATTGCACTTAGAACTTTCGGCAGGGTCCATCTTGTTCTTGCGGCGCTGGCTCTTGCGGTGCTAACCTCTACTCCAGTTGCCCGATCCTACGGCGACCGGCTGCAGATCGCGCTTCCGCTGATCGCCTGGGCCTGTGCTGCGAAAAATCGGGCTGGAACGGAATTTGCGATACGTTTCATGGGAATGATGGTTCTGGCCCATGGCACCAAGGCGGCATTTGGCGAAGCCCGGATCAACCAGCGGCCCGGTGGCGGCGACAAGGGCTTCCCTTCCGCCCACACTTCTGCCGCGACGATCGGAGCAAGTTCGCTGGTGCATGATTGCATCGCGAGCCATCCGGTCGGCAAGGCGCTCGTTGTCCTCGCCGCGGCCTTCGTCGGGGGAACACGGATCGACGCGGGCAAGCACGACGTCTGGCAAGTGCTCGCGGGGGGATTGCTTGGGTGGGGGAGTGACAGAGTATTGAGAAGGAAATCAAGAATGCGGGAGCGCCTTGTGACTGGGATTTCAATCATATTCCGGGCCATCCGTGCCCGACTCGCCTCGGCACGACGTGCGATTTTCCAGATCGGCCTCGTTGCGGTTCTGGCGACAAGTGCCGCTATGTGGGCTCCTTCCGCACGGGCCGAGGTGGAGATTTCGCTTTACGGTGGCGTGCAATCCGCGCCGCACAGCACAATCAGGGATTCGGTCCTCGGCTCTGCGCAAGTGAAGTGGCTGGGCAAATCGTTCGACCCGCCGCCCTACTATGGTGCGAGGGTCACCTGGTGGCGGAACGACCGTTTCGGCTTCGGGTTTGAGTTCAACCATACCAAGATCTACGCCGACAACCCCGCCAAATACGGGTACGATGTGCTGGAATTCACTGACGGGCTCAACATTCTGACCGCGAACATCTGGCGGCGTTGGCAGTTGGGCGGGCGGATCACGCCCTATGTCGGCGCGGGCATCGGCCTTGCCGTTCCACATGTCGAAGTTCAGCCGACAGGCCAGGTTAAGACCTTCGGCTATCAGGTGACCGGTCCGGCGGTACAGGTCGTTGCAGGTGCCGCGTGGGAGCTGAACGACCGCTGGTCGGTGTTTGGCGAGTACAAGGGAACCTATTCCTGGAATCGTGCAACCCTCGACTCGGGTGGCTCGTTCGAGACTGATATCATCACCAATGCCCTGAACATCGGCGTCAGCCTTCGGTTCTGAGCCTGCGTCCCACTCACGCCTCCGGCGTGGTCGCAACCATCGCAGGCCGTGCCGCAAACCGGGCCATCCAGGCTGCAAGCCCGGGACGCGTCGCGCGCCATGCACGCGCCGAATGGCGCAAATCCAGATAACCCAAGGCACAGCCGAGGGCGATGTGCCCAATGTCCACCGGCCCGTTCAGGTGATCCATCCAGCCCGTCGTTACCGCGTCGAGCGTTCGGTCGATCTTGGCCCATTGCCCTGCTACCCATGGCTGGTAGCGCAGCTCTTCCGGGCGAATCCGGTTTTCGTAGGCCATCAGGACCGCGGCATCGAGGATTCCGTCTGCGGTCGCTTCCAGCGTCAGGGTATCCCACAGACGCGGCGGCGCGGAATAGAATCCCGAGCCCGCAAGATTGTCCAGATAGCGGCAAATCACCCTGCTGTCATATAGCGCAGGGCCGTCCGGGCGGGCCAGAGCCGGGATCTTGCCCAACGGATTCTGCTCCAGCGGCATCGCCCCCGGATCGACCGGCGAGCCGGAGGCCGCCACCTGCGCAACCCCGGTAATCCCCGCCTCGGCAATCAACACCGCCACCTTGCGCACATAGGGCGATGTCGGCGAATGATAGAGCACGTGGCCTGCCAGGTTCATCTTATCCTCCGCATTGCTCTGAAAGCACAAGCCCCGGTCCCGCAAGGTCAGGCTAGGTTGGCGTCCTTGCGATGTCTACACCTCTCGGGGTCAACCCGGTCTGGCCCACGTTCAGCTTTGCCAAAATATCCTGGGAAAATCCTTGCCTTGGAGGCAAGGACGGATGGCCGCGCCCGCCAAACTCGCCGCTGGCCACTTACACCGCTTCGCCCGCATCCAGCCGTGTAAGAAATTCTTCAGCCTCGGCGCGCACTTGCGTCCGGTGCCCTTCCGACATCCTGTCCCAGGTTCGGTACATCGGCCCCATCCGCGGGTTCCGGGCAAAGCGGTCGCGGTGGCGGACCAGGAAATCCCAGTAAAGCAGATTGAACGGGCAGGCCCGGGCTCCGGTCTTGTCGGCCACCCGGTAATGACAACCGCCGCAGTAATCCGACATCCGGTCGATATAGGCGCCCGAAGAGACATAGGGCTTCGACCCCACCAGCCCGCCATCGGCAAACTGGCTCATCCCGAGGGTATTCGGTGCCTCGACCCATTCGAAGGCGTCGATGTAGACCGAAAGATACCATTCATGCACAAATCCCGGGTCCACCCCCGCCAACAGGGCAAAGTTGCCCGTCACCATCAGCCGCTGAATGTGATGCGCATAAGCCATGTCGCGGGTCTGCGCCACGGCGTGGCCCATACAGGCCATCTTTGTGGCAGCGCCCCAATAAAGCGGCGGCAACGCCCGGCTGTGACCGAGCGCGTTCTGCGCCATATACTCTGGTCCCTGAAGGAAATAGATGCCGCGCACGAATTCGCGCCAACCGATGATCTGGCGGATGAACCCCTCCGCTGCCGCAATCGGCGCGCGACCTGCAACGTAGGCTGCCTCCGCCGCCCGCGCCACCTCCATCGGCCCCAGCAACCCGATGTTGAGATAAGGCGAGATCAGCGCATGGCTCAGCGTCGGATCCCCTGCCAGCATTGCGTCCTGCTCCTCGCCAAAACGCGGAAGCGCGTGGGTGATAAAATGCTCGAGCGCCTGCAGAGCACCAGCCCGGTCGGTCGCCCAGCCAAAAGGCGTGGCGGCGCCAAAATGCGAGAACCGGTCGGCCACCATCGCCAGCACCCCCTCCGTCACGCTATCGGGGGCAAAGCGCAGCGGGCGCGGGCGCAACAAGTCGGGTTTCGCAGGCTTTCGGTTGTCGTGGTCAAAGTTCCACTGGCCGCCTGCGGGCTTGTCCCCCTCCATCAACAATCCGGTCTTGCGGCGCATCTTGCGGTAGAAATACTCCATCCTCAACGTCTTGCGCCCCTCGGCCCAGACGGCGAAGTCAGGCTCCGTACACAGGAAGCGATCGTCAGGCAGCATGGTCATCTGTAGTGGCACGGCCTCCAGCGCTGCGATCAGCCGCCATTCGCCTGGGCGCGTCACCAGCACTTCGGCTGTCCCGAGGTCAGAGGCGCGTCGCAAAATCTCGCCGGGGATGGACTGGCTGTTGTCGGGATCGTCGAGCCGGCTGTAGGCCACGCGCCATCCCGCTTCGCGCAATGCCATCGCGAACTTGCGCATCGCAGAAAGGATCAGCACGATCTTCTGCGGATGGTGCGGAACGTAGACGCCCTCGGCCATCACTTCGGCCATGACGACGATGTCCGTTCGCGGATCGCCTGCACGAAGGCAGGCGAGGCCCGCCGACAGTTGATCGCCGAGCACGAGGATCAGACGCGGTCTCACCACGGCACCTCGGTACCTTGCCAGTCGTGAAAGCTGCCCGTCTGGCCAGCGGTCAGCCCCTCCAGAACCCGGATCAGATTTGCCGCTGCCACCTCGGGCGCCACGGTCGGGTGGCTTGCGGCATAGGCGGCGGTGAAGGGGGTGGCGACCGTGCCCGGATGCAGGCAGGCGATCACGGCCTGCGGATGGCTGCGTGCGATCTCGATCGCCGCTGTGTGCACCAGCTGGTTCAGCGCCGCCTTGGCCGCGCGGTAGCTGTACCACCCCCCCAGACGATTGTCGCCGATGGACCCGACGCGCGCCGACAGGATCCCCACCCGTGCCACCCTGTTGCGCGGCAAGAGCCGGACCAGATGT
>Ga0105048_10006728_pt1 | contig 18530 bp, 18 predicted proteins | sample MAT05_FD_78382 | JGI IMG/M metagenome (GOLD analysis project Ga0105048, IMG submission 78382) | Freshwater microbial communities from Lake Fryxell liftoff mats and glacier meltwater in Antarctica - MAT-05 | ecosystem: Environmental > Aquatic > Freshwater > Ice > Liftoff microbial mat | place... | reverse complement strand
CTCGATCTGCAGCGGGTCGCCCACGAGGCGCTGTCCGAACGACTCGCCGGGGCCGTGGTCGCGATCGAGGCCGACACCGGTCGGGTGTTGGCGATGGTGTCGGTGCCGGGTGTGGATCCCAACCGCTACGAGCAGCCGATCCCGTCGGAGCTGTGGCGTGAGTGGTCGGACAGCCCGCTCAAGCCCTTCATCGACAAGACCGTGCAGGAGCACTTCTTCCCCGGCTCGACGTACAAGGTCGTCTCGGCCCTCGTCGCGCTGTCGGATCCCGAGTTCGATCCGGACGCCACGATCGAGTGCGAGGGGTCGCTGTTGTTCGGTGGCCGCCGCTTCAAGGACACCCACGTCCACGGCCGCGTCGATCTCGAGCGCGCGATCATCGAGTCGTGCAACACGTACTTCTACGATCTCGCGGTGAAGAGCACGCTGAGCCTCGAGCGCGTCGCACCGATCGCGCGCGCGCTGGGCCTCGGCGAGCGCTCGGGCCTCGGCATCAACGGCGAGGTGAAGGGCACGATCCCGACCGAAGAGTTCGAGGCCCGCGAAGGCACGTACCAGGGCGGTGTACGCCTCAACAGCGCGATCGGCCAGGGCAACGTGAAGGTCACCGTCATGCAGCTCGCGGTGGTGTATGCCGCGATCGCGAACGGTGGCTTCGTGCTCACGCCGTACCTCGTCGATCGCATCGAGACCAACGAGGGCAAGCTCGTGCTGTCGACGCAGCCGCAGCCGCGCAACGACAAGCCGGTGATCGACGCAGTCGATCGCGCGCGCATCCACGCGGGGCTCGTCGGTGTCGTCAACGACGAAGCCGGCACCGCGTACAGCGAGCGGCTGCCGACCGTCGTGATCGCTGGCAAGACCGGCACCGCGCAGGTCGGTCGCGACACCAGCGCGGGCGGCATCGAGATCGAGGGCTGGGACACGACGCAGGACCACGCGTGGTTCGCCGGCTATGCGCCTGCCGAGGCGCCGAAGATCGTCGTCGTCGCGGTGGTCGAGCACGGCGGCACCGGTGCCGACGCCGCGGCGCCGATCGTGATGAAGGTGATCGATCACTATCTCGGAAGCACGACGTCGGCGTCGGGTGTCGCTCCGCGTGCGCCCGGCGTGCCGCCGCCGCTGCCGGGCCGCGAGGAGCCGAAGGCGCCGCCGGTCGCCGACGGCAAGGCCACGACGAGCCCACCCTCCCTCCCGGGCGCGCGCACAAAGCCCGCAAAGAAGGGCGCAGGGCACTGATGCGCGCCACGCTCGACCGTCCCCAGGATCTGTTCAGCCGACTGCGGCGCTCGGTCGACTGGGTCGTCGTCGTGGTGACGTTCTCGATCATCGCGCTCGCGGTGTTCAACCTCAACAGCGCGGGCAAGGGCGACTGGAGCGGCCGCGTCGCGACGCAGCTGCGCTGGGTCGGCCTCGGTACGATCGCGATGTTCGTCGTCACCGCGATCGACTACCGCGTGATCTATCGTGGCGCGTACGCGGCCTACGCCATGGGCGTGTGCCTGCTCGCGCTCGTCCCGTTTTTCGGCATCAAGGTGAACAACGCACGGCGCTGGCTCGGCACCGACGACTGGCGGCTGCAGCCGTCCGAGCTGATGAAGATCCTCATCGTGGTCGCGCTCGCGAGATACCTGCACGACAGCTCCGCGAAACGTGTGGTCCGTGATCTCCGCGAGCTCGGCACACCGGCGATCATGGTGCTGATCCCCATGGCGCTCGTCGTGTACCAGCCGGATCTGTCGACGAGCCTGATGATCGGCATCATCGCGGTGGCGCTGCTCGCGATCACCGGCGTGACGCTGCGCAGCTTCCTCGTGCTGATGTCGGTCGCGGTGATCGCGTTCGCGCTCGGCTGGAGCTACATGCTCAATTACCAGCGCAAGCGCATCGACGTGTGGCTCGACCCCGAGCTGTACGCCGACGACGAGGGCTACCAGACGATCCAGGCGATGATCGCGGTCGGCGACGGCGGCTTCTTCGGCCGCGGTATCGACAAGGGCACCCAGAACGCGCTCGGCTTTTTGCCCGAGTCGTTCACCGACTTCCCGTTCGCCGTCTACGCCGAGGAGTGGGGCTTCGTCGGCGGCGCGATGCTCATCACGCTCTACGCGAGCCTCGTGCTGTGGGCGATCAACATCGCGTCGCAGGCCCGGGATCGCTTCGGGGCCCTGCTGTGCGTCGGTGTCGCGGCGCTGTTCTTCTTGCAGGTCGCCATCAACATCGGGATGGTGCTCCAGCTCTTGCCGGTGTCCGGCATCACGCTTCCGTTCATCAGCGCTGGCGGCAGCAACGTGCTGACGATGATGATCGCGCTCGGCGTGCTCATGAGCGTGTCGCGCTCGCGCCACGTCCGCTGACCTGCATCGGTCCGATCCACGCGGTTGCGGTGCGCAGGCCGCTTCGCGGGGGCCTGTGCATCGGGTTGCGCACGATGACGACCCCCGAGGTTGTGGTCATACTCTGCCGCCGTGGTCGCTGTTGGCGTGCTGACGAATCCCCACTCGGGGAAAAACCGCAACAACCCCGAGCGCCGGACGGTGCTCGAGCGTGCAGTCGGTCGCCACGGCATCGTTCGCGAGACCCGCGACCTCGATCAGCTGGGCGACGTCATGGACGAGCTCATCGACGCCGGCTGCCGCTACTGGGTCTGCGACGGTGGCGACGGCACGCTGCACTGGATGATCTCGGTCGCCGACGAACGCCTGCGTGCCCGCCGAGCCCGCGGCGAGGACGTCGTGTGGCCGAGCATCATCCCCGGCAACGGCGGGAGCATCGATTTCGTGGCGCACAAGGCCGGCATCCGCGGCGATGCATCGGTGCTCGCACGCATGCTCGTCCAGGGTGTGATCAGCGGCGACCGCATGCCCAGCGTGCCGCTCGACACGATGCGGATGAGCGCGACCCATCGCGATGGCAGTACGTTCGAGCACCTCGGCTTCGCGTCCGCGATCGGCGGCATCGCGCAGCGCGTGTTCGGCAAGCTCTACGAGCGCAAGCCGGTCGACGGGTGGACGATTGCACGCATGCTCGGCAAGTCGGCCGCGAGCGCGGTGGTCGGTCACACGCCGGGACTATCGCAGCTCGTCTCCGAGGATCTGCGCGGCTTCACCGACTCGCTGTTCTCACCGACGCGCGCACGTGTCGCGATCGACGGTCGCACGCTCGCGTTCGACAGCTTCATGTCGCTGCAGGTCGGGTCGATCGACATCAACCTCGGTGGGGTCGTGCGCACGTTCCGGCTCGCGCAGGCGCCCGGCGTGATCCACTGCCAGGCACTGTGCGCGACGGCGCTCGGCGTCGTCGCGAACCTGCCCAACATCGTGCTGGGCACGCCGATCTGGGGTCGCAACGTTTTCGACGGCCCGACGCGATCGATGAGCGTCACCGCATTCGACGGCGAGTCCATCGATCCGGTCATCGACGGCGAGATGTTCCACGGGTTCGCGGAGCTACGCATCGAGCGGGGCCCGACCCTCGACGTGCCGCGGCTGCGCGCCGCTTGACGCGTCGAGAGCGAACGCACGATGCATCGCGCCGGGCTGGCCCCATGCGACCCACCGCCCGGATGCCCGCGCATGTTGCCGACCCGCGGCGGTTGACAGCACGCGGGCGTTCGCAACAGCATCGCGCATTCCCGAGGAGTTGCCATGAAGCGTTCCATCGCCTTTCTTTTCGCGTGTTCCATCATTTCCGCTGCCAGCGTCGCGCAGGCCGCCGACATTTCCGGCGTGGTGCATCCGCAGCACGCTGCCGAGTACGAAGCCGCTCCGGCGACGCTCTACATCCCCACCGAGGCGATTCCGCTGACGCCGTCGGACATGTGCTCGTTCCCGCAGGGCGGTGCCGACAACTCGGGGCTCGGCTGCCTGGGCGGCCTCGCCGAGGCCGGCGACTATGTCGTCCCGTCCACGTCCGAGATGGTGCTCGAGGGTCTTCGTACCGCGCTCGCGCCGTACAACGTGCTCGTCACGACGACGCGCCCGCCCGAGTACGTCCCGTACGTCATGCTGCTGCCCGGCGAAGACGAGAGCGCCGAAGGCACCTCGCGCACGTGTGTCGGCGCGGGTATCGACTGCGACGGTCCCCGTCGCAACGACATCGGCCTCACCAACGGCGGCACGATGAACTGCTCGATGCCCGATCCGGTCCAGACCGCGCTCATGGCGTTCGGTTACATGTCCGGGCTCGAGAACAACGACAACCCCGACGATCCGATGTTCTACCCGCCGGATTTCGCGGCGCCGGCCGTCGAGTTCCAGGACATGTGCGCGACGCTCGTGCCGACGCTCGACGACAAGGGCGTGGCCAACCTCCCCGTTTGTGTGAGCGCGTATCACGAGACGCACTGCGACGACATGGAAGGTCAGATCAACAGTCACCTCGAGCTGCTCGGTGTGTACGGCCCGGGCCCGTCGGTGGAGGACGTGACCCCGCCGACCATCGACGCGATCGGCATCGCGGACATGGTGCTGCCTGCCGGCTCCGAGCTTCCGCTCACCGCGACAGTCACGGACGACAGCGGCCTCGTGTTCGTGCGCTGGACGATCACCAACGACGGTGAGACGTTCCTGCAGAACGACACGAACGACGATGGCGTCGTGTGCAAGTCGCACAACGGCGTATGCGAGGTGGATTTCATGGGTAGCGGTGTCCCGTACTTCCAGTCGGACGACGGTGACTACGGTGCACCGGAGCTCGCGCCGGCCGGCGCGCTCGGTGGCGAGTTCACGATCACGTTCGAGGCGTCCGACCTCGCCGGCAACACCGCCGAGATGGTGACCGCGGTGATCATGGTCGAGGGCGGCTCGGCCGACACCACCGGTGGCCCGTCCGACACCAGCGGCAACGACGACAACGACGACAACGACGACAACGACGACAACGGCGACGAGTCGAGCACGGGCGACGACTCGGGTGGTGACGACACCACGCCGGCCGACGACGAGACCAGCGGCTGCTCGTGCAACACCAACGATGCGAAGGGTGGCGCGGCGTTCATGCTGCTCGGCCTCGTCGGCTTCGGTCTGTCGCGACGCCGTCGCAGCTGATCGCGACGCGTGACGATCACTCGGAGGCGTCGGTCCGCGTAGGCGGGTCGGCGCCTTCGGCTTTGGTTCGCCGGAGATTTCGCCAGCGCGACACCAGGAGATGGATCGCCGGATACGCGGTCATCGTCGCGGCCGCTGCGAGCGCAGCGGCACCGAGCGCGAACGGGCCAACGAGATCGCCGAGCCGCGCGAACCACCCCGATGCATCGAGCGCGCGCAGCTCTGCCCACGGCGGCAGCGGACGAGCGAGGATCCACATGCCGATCCACAGCTCGGCGGTGTAGATGAACGCGCCGGACAGCGGGTTCACGATCGCGGTTCCGACGTAGGTCGCGGGCAGGTTGAGTCGCAACACCGGCGCGAGCGCGAGCGCGACGAACATCCCGAGGAACGGGATCGGCACGAGCGATAGCACGAGTCCCAGCGTGAAGCCGCCCGCGATCCCGTGCGGCGAGCCGCCGAGCGTGAGCAGCGAGCGCAGCGTTTGGCGTGGGCTGGACACCGAATGCCCAGTCTAGCGGTGCTTGCAAATCTACCCATGGGTCGATTACGCTGCAGAGCGTGGGAAGACCCGTCGCCACCGCGCACGCGACCGCGACACCGGAGCGGATCCTCGACGCCGCGCGATCCGAGTTCGCGGCAGCAGGGTTCGCACAGGCGAAGCTCGCCGACATCGCAGCGCGCGCGAGTATCACGCGACCGTCGCTGCTCTACCACTTCGAGACGAAGGAAGAGCTGTACCGCGCTGCGGTGCAGCGGTGCTTCGGTAACCTCGCACAGGCGTTGATGCACACGATCTCGCAGCCGGCGCCGTTCGCCGATCGGCTGCGCGCGACGATGGATCGCTACCTCGAGTTCATCGAGGGCGAGCCCGACGTCGCTCGCATCGTGCTCCGCGAGATGCTCGACGGCGTCGGACCCGGCGCCGAGATCCTACTCAATCAGGTCGCGCCGCTCGTCGATCTCGTCGAGCGGTTCGTTCGCATGCAAGGCAATGGGATCGTGCGCGCGGGTATCCCGGTGCGTGCGGCGATCCTGCAGATCGCGACCGACGCATTGGTGCGTGCGGCCGCAGGCGAGCTCCGGGTGCCACTGTGGGGACCAGGCGATCACTCGCGCGAGCTCGCCGAACGACTGCTCTTGGAGGACGCAACATGAACGCTCACGACGACGAATCGGCGATGTCGGCGCTCGGCCGCTCGCGCAACCCGAAGGTATTCCTCGATCTCGTCGGACCCGCGGTGCGCGGCCTCTTGCTGTCGCGCGGTCGGCAAGGACCGACGACGACGATCCCGACGCGCAACGACGCGCAGTACGTCTGGAAGTACGAGCGCAATCGAGCCGACCTCGCGAAGCTGTACGAGGCCGCGAAGCGCTCGCAGTGGAACGCGACGACCGACCTCGACTGGAGCATCGACGTCGACCCGCATCGACCCGATCGCGAGCTCGTGCCCGACTCGTGGTTGCCGCTCGCCGAGGTGCCGCAGTACCGCAACCTGCCGCGCCACGAGCAGGAGATCCATCGCTGGGCGCTGGTGTCGTGGATCCTGTCGCAGTTCCTGCACGGCGAGCAGGGGGCGCTCTACGCCGCGTGCCAGGTCACCGAGGCGATCGGGCTGATGGACGGCAAGCTCTACGGATCGACGCAGGTCGTCGACGAAGGCCGGCACATCGAGGTGTTCCATCGCTACCTCGATGAGAAGCTCGGCAAGCTCTACCGCATCGACGACAACCTCTACACCATCCTCGATGCGCTGATGACCGACGGGCGCTGGGATCTGAAGTTCCTCGGCATGCAGATCATGGTCGAGGGGCTCGCGCTCGGTGCGTTCGGCACGCTGCGACAGGCGACGCGCGAGCCGCTGCTTCGCGAGCTGCTGAAGTTGGTGATCACCGACGAGGCGCGGCACGTGACGTTCGGCGTGGTCGCGCTGCGCGACCACTACGCGCAGCTGCCCGAGTCAGAGCGTCGCGAGCGCGAGGATTGGGCGTACGAGATCACGGTGCTCATGCGCAACCGCTTCCTCGGCCACGAGTTCTACGACGAGTACTACGGCCACGTGATGACGAAGCGACGGTGGGACGAGATCGTGCTCCGCTCCGGGTTCATGCGGCGCTTCCGGGACACGATGTTCCGGCGGCTGATCCCGAACCTGCGCAAGATCCATCTGCTGACCGATCGCGTCCGCAAGCACTACGATCGGCTCGGGCTGCTGGTGTTCGAGAACGGCGCCGCGGCGCCGGACATGACTGCGCAACAGCTGCTCGACGAGGATCTGCCGGTCGAGCTGAAGGTCCCGGCGTGACGAAGACCGTGCTGTTCGACGTGATGGGCACGCTGGTCCACGATCCGTTCTTCGTCGAGGTGCCGCGTTTTTTCGGCACCGATCTGCGCACGCTCGTCGCGCGCAAGCATCCGACGGCGTGGGAGTCGTTCGAGCTCGGGCACATCGACGAGGAGGGCCTCGCGCAGCAGTTCTTCGCGGACGGGCGGCGACTCGACGTCGAGGGACTCAAGCGCGCGATGGTCGACGCGTACCAGTTCCTCCCGGGGATCGAAGCGCTGCTCGGCGATCTGCAGGCGCGCGGCATCGCGATGCACACGCTGTCGAACTATCCCCGCTGGTACCAGCTCATCGAGGCGAAGCTCGGCGTCGCGCGATACGTGCCCTGGACGTTCGTGTCGTGTGAGATAGGGGCGCGAAAGCCGGATCGCGCGGCCTACGACCACGCGACGGCACGACTCGGCGTAACACCCGACCAGTGTGTGTTCGTCGACGATCGGCGGATCAACTGCGACGCGGCCCACGAAGCCGGCATGGATGCGGTGCATTTCACCGACGCGGCCGCGCTGCGCGAGGCGCTCGCGGCTCGTGGCCTCGTCGGAGCCGGTCTGGCCGCCCGCGCAAAAACGCCGGTTTAGCCCCCGCCACGGGCCCAAAGCGCCGTGAAGACGTTTCTGCGCGCCCGGCACCCGATTTCGAGGTGGCAGACCGGCAACGAATCCGGTCATGATGAACCTTGGTTGCCCGTGCCGTGCAATCGAACCGAGGCTCGACGCGCATCGCGATGCATGACGCATCGTGGCGTGGGGGAGCACTCGAACGTGGAAAAGGAGCGCCTGTGAAGCTGCCACTCGAGATCACGTTTCGCAATGTCACTCGTACCGACGAGGTCGAAGAACGCATTCGCGCCAAGGCGGCGAAGCTCGACAAGTTCTTCGACAAGATCACCGGATGTCGCATCGTCGTAGAGGCTCCCCACAAGCACCACAACAAAGGCAACACGTATCACGTGCTGATCGAGCTCTCGGTCCCCGGTGACGAGATCGTCGTGACCCGCGATCCGCAGACCGAGGAGCACACCGACCTGGGCATCGCCCTGCGCGACGCATTCGCAGCGGCGCAGCGGCAGCTGCAGGCCTACGTCGAGCGACACACGCCGAGCAGGTCGGGCTCGAACATGCGGATCAGCGAAGTCCTGCCGAGCTAAGCGCCCCGGTCGCGATGCCGGAAGCGGCGCTTGCCGGGGCCGTAGTCGGCTGCGACTTGGCCGCTTCCGCGTAGCAGCCACCGATACGTCACCAAGCCCTCGGCGCCCACCGGGCCGCGGGCGTGGAGCTTGCTCGTGCTGATGCCGACCTCTGCGCCGAGGCCGAAGCGGTAGCCGTCGGCGAAACGCGTGCTCGCGTTGTGGAAGACGCACGCTGCGTCGACCCGCGCGAGGAATTCCGCGGCCGCTGCCTCGTCGTCGGCGACGATCGATTCGGTGTGGCCCGAGCCGTGGCGCTCGATGTGGGCGAGTGCGGCGGCGAGATCGTCGACCTTCGCGATGGCGAGCACGAGCGCGCCGAACTCGTGGCCGAAGTCCGCGTCGGTCGCGGGCAGGAGCGACGGATGACGGGCTCGCGTCGCCGCGTCCGCACGTAGCTCGACGCCGCGCTCGGTCAGCGCCTCGACCGCACGATCGAGCGCCGCTTCGGCGCCGGGCATCCACAGCATCGTCTCGATCGCGTTGCACGCCGCCGGATAGCCGCACTTCGCATCGACCGCGATGCTCGCAGCCATCTCGGGCTGCGCGCTGCCGTGCAGCACGAGGTGACAGATGCCCTCCGCGTGCGCGAGCACGGGGATCCGACTCGCCGACTGCACGTGGCGCACGAAGCTCGACGAGCCGCGTGCCACGACGAGATCGATGTCGCCCTCGAGCGTGAGCACCATGTCGACGTCGGCGCGATCCTCGAGCAGCACGAGCGCACCGGGATCGAAGCCCTGGTCCGCCAGTGCGCGGCGCAGCACCTCGACGAGTGCGGCGTTCGTCTTCGCCGCCTCGCGCCCGCCCTTGAGCACCACCGCGTTGCCGCTGCGAACCGCGAGGCCCGCGATCTGCGGCACCGCGTCGGGACGCGCCTCGAACACCACGGCGACGACGCCGAGCGGACACGCGACGCGGCGCAGATGCAGCCCCTCGTCGAGGTCGCGATCGACCGACACGCGACCGAGTGGATCGGGCTGCGCCGCGAGCTGGCGCAGACCATCGACGACACCGATCAGCTTGCGCTCGTCGAGCACGAGCCGGTCGACGAGCGCCTGCGCGAGCTCGCCCTTGCTCTTCGCCTCCTCGGCGAGCGCGACGTCGATCGCGTTCGCGCGCAGCACCGTCGCGCGCAGATCCGGCCGCTCGAGCGCGTCGGCCATGGCGAGCAGGATCTGTCGCCGCTCGGGTCCGCTGATCTGTCCGAGCACCCAGCCCGCACGGCGCGCGGCTCGGGCAGCCTCCACGATCTCCTGCCGTCGCTCCTTCGTCACTGGGCTCCCGCCTTTGCGTCGCCCGCGATGAGGACGAGGTTGTCGCGCGTGACGATCGCGTCGTAGCCGCGGTAGCCGAGGATCGCGTCGATCTCGGTGCTGCGATGACCGGCGAGCGCGGTCGCAGCATCCGCGTCGTAGTTGACCAGGCCCCGACCGAACACGCGGCCGGATCGATCGCGGATCTCGACGACGTCGCCGCGCTCGAACCGACCTTCGACCGAGATGACGCCGATCGGCAACAGTGATGCCTTGCGCTCGACCAGCGCTGCGATCGCACCGTCGTTCACGACCAGCGCGCCCGAGCGGGGCGCCTGCGCGATCGTGCGCCGCCGCGCCGGCCGCGGCACCGCGGGCCAGATCACCGTGCCGATATCGTCGCCGGCGAGCACGCGCGCGAGCACGCCATGGTTGTCGCCGCCGCAGATCACCGCGGGTACGCCAGCATCGGTCACGAGCCGCGCGGCCTCGAGCTTGCTCGTCATGCCGCCGGTGCCGCCCGTGCTCGTGCCGCCGGCGCGGGCGATGTCGTCGCCGTCGACACCGACGCGCGAGCGGATGCGCGTCGCGTCGGGGAACGTGCTCGGGTTCGCCGTGTACATGCCGTCGACGTCGGTGAGCAACACGAGCAGATCGGCATCGAGCGCACGGGTGACGAGCGCGGACAGCCCGTCGTTGTCGCCGAACGCGACCTCGGGCGCCTGACCGCCGTCGGCGATGCGGAGGTTGACGAGCTCGCGCACGCTGACGCTGTCGTTCTCGTTGAGGATCGGGACCACGCCGAGCTCGAGCAGCCGCATCAGCGTCGTGCGTACGCACAGCGCCCGATCGCGATCGGCGAGGTCTTCCTGCGTGAGCAGCACCTGCGCCGCAGTGACGCCGAGTTGGGCGAAGGCCTGCATGTACAGGCCCATGAGGTGGCCTTGACCGACGGCCGCGCACGCCTGCCGCAGGCCGAGCGACCGCGGGCGATCGACGAGTCCGAGCGCACGCATGCCCATGCCGACCGCGCCACTCGACACCAGCACGACCTCGAGCCCGCGTCGTCGCAGCCGCGCGAGCTCCTCGACGAGTCCATGCACGCGACCTGCGGCGAGCTCGACACCGTCGTGGGTCACGACGCGCGTACCGAACTTCACGACGATGCGGCGCGCATCGGCGAGCGCGGCTCGATCATTCGCCGTCATGGCAACCACCGCATCGGATCGTCGAGGCCCTCGCGGGTCTGCACGCGGCCGCGACGCTGGCTCTCGATCGCCTGCCTCGCGTCGGTCGCGAGCATCGCCGGAATCCGCACCGTCGCCTTCGCGCCCTCGAGTCGCAGGCCACCGCGCAACAGATCGCGACGCACCGCGCGGACGTTGTCGAAAGCGAGACGCGCGCTCTTGCCGTCCATGTCGACCTCGATGATCGACGTGTCGGTCACGAGGACGGCGCGACGACTGAGGTGCTCACGCAGGATTGCGAACACGAGCGGCAGGCTCACGGCCACCAGAGGTTGCCACAGTTGGTCGAACGGTTGCAGCCAGAGCTCCGGCACCGCGAGCGTGACGAGCAGCAGCGCGGCACCGACCAGTGTCGCGGCGACGATGATCGGCGCGCGTTCCATGTGCGACTTGTCGCCCCACCACGCGAGCGCCTCGCCGAACGCGAGATGTCGCGCGAGGTCGAGCGGCACCACGCTCGGCGATGGCGGTGCACCGGCCGCGAGGATCCGCCGGTCGGGCTCGTGACCACGCCCTCGGTTGGGCTTGCCGCCGGGCAGGACCTCGAGGCTCACGGATCGAGATCCTCGGCGCGTGCACCCGCGCGCCGCAGCACGTGATCGGCGACCACGAGCGCGGCCATCGACTCGACCATCGGCACCGCGCGCGGCAACACGCATGCGTCGTGACGGCCGCGCGCCTTCAGCACCGTCGGACGACCGTCGCGCGTCACGGTGTCCTGCGGCACGAACACGGTTGCCACTGGCTTGAACGCCACCGCGAAGCGAATGGTTTCGCCGTTGCTGATGCCACCCTGGATGCCGCCGCTGCGATTGGTCCGCGTGCCGACCGGCGGGGTGCGTTCTGGTGCGGGCACGAACGCGTCGTTGTGGGCAGTGCCGCGCATGCGCGTCGCGGCGAAGCCTTCGCCGATCTCGAAGCCGCGCGAGGCCGGCAGGCTCATCATCGCGTGGGCGAGATCCGCGGTCAGCTTGTCGAACACCGGCTCGCCGAGGCCGGCCGGCACGCCGCGGATCACGGCGCGCACGATGCCGCCGACGGTGTCGCCGTGCTTGCGCGCAGCCTCGATCGCCGCCGTCATCGCCGCAGCCGCCGTATCGTCGGGACAACGCACCGCATGCGCGTCGACCTGAGCGCGCGTGATCGTCTCACCGTCGATCGCCGGTGCTTCGATGTCGTGCACGGTGTCGACCCACGCGACGATCGCGATTTGGTGCCACCGCTCGAGCAGATCCTCCGCGAGCGTGCCCGCGGCGACGCGCGCGACCGTCTCGCGCGCGGACGCCCGGCCACCGCCGGCGACATAGCGCAGGCCGTAGCGCGCGTCGTAGGTGAAGTCGGCGTGCGACGGGCGGTAGGCGTCGCGCAGATCGTCGTAGTCGCGGCTCTTCGCGTCGGTGTTGCGGACCATCATCGCGATCGGCGTGCCGAGTGTGTGGCCGGTCTCGGGATCGATGCCCGACAGCACTTCGATCTCGTCCGACTCGCGCCGCTGCGAGCCGAGCGGCTGACCCGGACGACGCCGCGCGAGCTGGGCCGCGATGCGCTGATGGGGAAACCGATGGCCGGCGGGACAGCCGTCGACCACCACGCCGACCGCACCACCGTGCGACTCGCCGAAGCTCGTCACGACAAACCGCAGGCCGAACGAATTGCCCGCCATGGACGGCGAGTGTATCAGGCGCTGCCGTCGAGGAACCGGGTCACCGTCTCGCGCCATTCGTGCGGCGACTCGATCGCGACGGTGTGCCCGACGCCGTCGATCGTGTGGCTGCGCGCGCCGAGGAGGATCGCGAGGGCGGCGACCTCGTCGGGCGGTGCGACGCGATCCAGCGCCCCACCGATGCACAGCGCATCGACACCCGACGATCGCGCGACGGCAGCGAGCGCCGCCGTCGTCCACGGCGAGTCTGGCGGGAGATCCAACGTCGCACGCATCAGCGCGAGGATCCCGGCGGGACGATTGCGGTCGATCGTTGCACGGACCATCGGCTCGATCATCGCCTCGTGCTCTGCGAGGTATCTCGGGCCGAGGATGTCGGCCAACGTGACGCGGGCCAGGACCTCGAGCCCGCCGGCGGCGAGCGCTGCGATCCAGGCCTGCGTGATGAGGCGGCCGACGACGCCGCGATCGAGCGCGACACCGCTCAGCACGAGACGACGGACGAGGTCCGGCCGCGTCGCGGCGACGGCGAGCGCGAGCCGGCCGCCGAACGAGAAGCCGCAGAGATCGATCGGACCGGCGAAGCCGAGCGCGCCGTGCAGTGCCGCGAAGTCGTCGACCTGCCGCGCGAGCGAGCAGTCATCGAGCGACAGCTCGGTCGTGCCCTGGCCACGCGCCTCGTAGGCGACGACGGTGCCGCGCTCGGACAGCGGCCGCAGCTGCGCGCCCCAGCTCGCGAGCGTCTGCGTCATGCCGCCGACCAGCACGATCGGTGTCGTCGAGGCGTTGGACGCTCGTCGGTCGATCCGCATGCGCCCCGTGGTACCGGGCAGCGCCGCGTCGGGAATCTCGATCCACTCCGGCATGCGCGCTCAGTCCGGCCACCACGGATCGCCGGAGGCATCGGCGTCGCACACCGATCGCTCGAGCGTGCAGTCACCGGTGCCGGCCGCGATCGCGGACGAGATGCAGCCTGCGCATGACTCGGGCTCGTCGCGGCAGGTGTCGCCGCAGCCCGCGTGCGCGCACGAGACCAGTGCACCGAAGGTGCGAATCGTCCCGGCGTTGGTCTTGCCGAAGCACACGTCCGCGCACTGCGACGTGCTCGCGTCGGTGCAGTCGAGCAGACAGCCCTCGAGCTCGCTGCAGGTGAGCAGCTTGTTGTCGCCCGGCACCACGCACCAGCAGCCGTGACGAGTGTCGGCGGTTGCGATGACGCAGCTGAAGTTCATCGTGCCGCTGCAGAGATCCGCGCACGCGAGCTCCATCAGCTCGCCGGTCACCGGGTCGCAGCTGCGCAGCGTGTCCTGGTCGTCGCACCGATCGTCGTCCGCGACCTCGCAGATCCCGTCGCCCGTCGAGGCCGTGGTGTCGTCGTCGTCGTCGTCGTCGCCGGTGCCGGAGCTCGTGCCTGTCCCTTCGGCGGACTCGGCCGACTGCAGCTCCTTGAACCACGCGCACCCGGCCACGAGCGCGACGATCACGACGAGGCCGGCGGAACGGTGCATGGCGGCAGTAGAGCCGCCGGCCGGCGCTTTGGCCAGAAACCGGCGCGGGCGGCCCTTGCGGATCGGCAAGCCGCGACCCTAGCAGCCCGTGGTGGAAATGGACGACGCCGGAACAACGCCCTCGGCCCCCATGGCCGCGTTGCTCGGAGCTCGGAATACGCCCGGTATTCCTTCGTCCTCGCGTCTTGCCCTGGGGGCCGATGCCGCCGTTCCGACGCCGCCCATTTTCACCACGGGCTGCTAGCATCGGCCCTGCGCCGTCTGGGCGCGCGAGGCGATTGATCCGTGGGGCAGGGCGAGCTGTCGTTTCGACCGGGGGCGCCGGCGCGCAATGGTCCGACCGTGCTCAGCGTCGGCCAGCTCGTCCGACTCGCGCACCAGACGCTCGACGCGCGGCTCGGTGTCGTCTGGGTCGAGGGTGAGGTCTCGAACTTTCGCACTGGTGCGGCGGGCCACGCGTTCTTCACACTCAAGGACGACGAGGCGATGCTGCCGGTCGCGATGTGGCGCTCGACGATCGAGCGCCTGCACTTTCGCGTGCAGGACGGTCAGACGCTGCGGGTCGCCGGACGCGTCGGCATCTTCGCGAAGCAGGGTCGATTCCAGCTCTACGCGGATCGGGCCGAGCCCGCCGGTCTCGGTGCGCGCGCGCTCGAGCTCGAGCAGCGCAAGGCCAGGCTCGCCGAGCTGGGGCTGTTCGCAGCGGAGCGCAAGCGCAAGCTGCCGAGCTGGCCGCGCATCGTCGGCCTCGTGACGTCGCCGCACGGGGCTGCGCTGCACGACATCTTGCAGGTCGCGCAGCGCCGGTGTCCGACGCACTTCGTGCTCGCGCCCGCGGTCGTGCAGGGCGAGGAGGCGCCGCGATCGCTGCTGCGCGCGCTCTTGCGATTGCAGGCGTGGCCGGACATCGACGTGATCATCCTCGGACGCGGCGGCGGGTCCACCGAGGATCTGTGGGCGTTCAACGACGAGCGCCTCGCGCATGCGATCGCCGCGTGCCCGGTCCCGGTCGTCAGTGCTGTCGGTCACGAGGTCGACGTCACGATCTGCGATCTCGTCGCCGATGTCCGGGCTGCGACACCGTCGCAGGCGGCCGAGCTCGTCGTGCCGGACTGTGCCGCCGCGACGGCGCGTCTGCGCGGGCTCGCGCTGCGGCTGCGGCCGGCGATGCTGCGCCATGTGCTCGACCAACGCAGTCGCCTCGAGCACGCGACGTTCCGTCTCGGCGCCGTCACCAAGGCTCGCGCGACGGTGGCGCGTCGGGCCCTCGCGCAGGCCGAGCGCGCGCTCGGGCTACAGCATCCGCGCGTGCGAATCACGCGAGATCGGCGACGCCTCGCCGTTGCCCACGCGAAGCTGTTCGCGAGCGGCCGCACGCTCGCACGCGACGACCGCGCGCGGCTCCTCGAGATGACGGAGCGTCTGCGCAGCGCCGTCGCCGACCTGGTGCCCGACCGCCGCGATCGCCTGCGTGCCCTGACCGAGCGACTGCTTGCACGCGGGCACCGGCTCGCCGAGCACCCACGCCTGCGGCTCGCCCGCGCGGCCGCGGCACTGCACGCAATGTCACCGCTCGCGGTGCTCGAGCGCGGCTATGCGGTGGTCACGACCGGCGAAGGGCGAGTCGTCACCGATACCCGCGAGATCGAGGACAACGCGACGATCCGCATCCGGCTGCGACGCGGTAACCTCGCCGCCGTCGTCGTCGCTCGCGAGCCCGACGCCGAGGATCCTACCGCGCCATGATCGAGCTGCTCTCCGATCCCGAGACATGGATCTCGTTGCTCGTGCTCTCCGTGATGGAGATCGTGCTCGGCATCGACAACATCGTCTTCATCACGATCCTGTGTGGCCGGCTGCCGAAAGAAAAGCAGCTCGGCGCGCGTCGGCTCGGCCTGTTCGTCGCGCTGTTCGCCCGCCTCGCATTGCTCTCGGTGATCAGCTGGATCATGCGTCTACAAGAGCCGCTGTTCACGCTCGTGCGCCCGTTCTCCGGCAAGGACTTGATCCTCGCCGGCGGCGGCCTGTTCCTGCTCTACAAGGCGACGCACGAGATCTTCGTGAACGTCGAGCACCCGGGTCAGAACAAGGACGAAGTCGAGCACGAGGCCGATGAAGCGAAGGCGAAGGCGGCTGGCCGCGCGGTGTACATCGGCATCATCGCGCAGGTGATGGTGCTCGACATCGTGTTCTCGCTCGACTCGGTGATCACGGCGGTCGGCATGGCCAAGCACATCCCGGTGATGATCGCGGCGATGATCATCGCCGTCATCGTGATGATCATCTTCGCCGGGCCCATCGGTGACTTCATCGAAAGACACCCGTCGGTGCGCGTGCTCGCGCTCGCGTTCCTCGTGCTCATCGGGGTGATGCTGATCGCCGAGGGCACCGGCGCGCACGTGTCGAAGGGTTACGTCTACTCGGCGATGGGCTTCTCGCTGTTCGTGCAGATCCTCAACCTCCGGCTGGATGCGAAGCGCAAGGCGGTGGCGTGAACGACAACGGCAACGACCCGGGGCGCTGCTTCGGTGTGTTCGGTGATCCGGTCGCCCAGTCGCGATCGCCGGACATGCACAACGCTGCGTTCGCGGCGCTCGGCGTGCCGCATCGCTACTTCGCGTTCCACGTGCGGCCGCATGCGCTCGCCAACGCGCTGACCGGCGCGCGCGGCATGGGCCTCGGCGGGCTCAACCTCACCACGCCGCACAAACGCGCCGCGGTCGCGCACATGGATCGCCTGTCCCCCGAGGCGGCGCGCACGGGTGCGGTCAACACGGTCCTCATCCGTCGCGGCGAGCTGGTCGGGCACAACACCGACGGCGCGGGATTCCTCGACGCGCTCGCCGAGCTCGGTGGTCCGCCGCCACGTCGCGCGGTCGTGCTCGGCGGGGGAGGAGCGGCACGCTCGGTGATCGATGCACTGCGCCACGGCGATGTCGCCTGCGATGTGGTGTGGGTGAGTCGCGAGCCGAACCGTCTGCCGGCGCTCGATGGCGTCGCGCGGTGCGGCTACGTCGATCTCGCCGAGGGCGTCGCGGCGTGCGAGCTGCTCGTCAATGCGACGACCGTCGGGATGAAGGGTGGGCCCGAGCAGTTCGTGCAGCCACTGCCGCTCGAGCGGCTCGGCGCGACCGCACGTGTGATCGACATGGTGTACCCGCGCGTGCCCGGCGGCTGGCTCGACGAAGTGGGCCGCCGTGGCGCCCGCACGCAAGACGGTCTCAGCACGCTGTTGTGGCAGGGCGTCCGTGCGCTCGAGCTGTGGCTGGGTATCGCGTTGCCTGCCTCGGTGGTCGCGACGATGCGTCGCGCGCTGTACCGTTGAGTCGATGTCGCGGCAGCGGCTGCGAGCCGTGAACGCTCAGCGCAGCCGATTGCGGAGCAGGTGCTCGCGCATCGCGTCGACGACGTAGTCGGCATACGCGATGACGTCCGGCCCGAGCGGGCGCTCGTCGAACAGGACCTTTTCCTCCATCAGCTTGAAGCCGATCGCGTTGATCGTCATGCGTGCGCTGAACACGGCGACGTGCTCCTCGATCTCGCCGCGCTCGACGAACGGTCGCGCGAACAGCCGCATCGCGAGCTCGACCCTGTCGACGAAGATGTCGCGCAGCAGCTTGCCGTAGCGCGGCTCGATGCGTGAGATCGAGAACACGACGCGAACGAACAGCGGATGCGTCGGTCGTTGGTACAGCGCGATCACCGTGTCGCGGATCCACGCCGGCACGTCCTCGATGCGCTGGGGCATCGTGCCGGGATCCGCCGTGAGCATGTCGCCCGCGAACGTCGCGATGATCTGCTCGACGAGATCCTGCTTGCTGGTGAAATAGTGATAGAGGCTCGGCTGCTGCATGCCGAGCTTCAGCGCGAGCTTGCGCAACGACGCGCCGGCGTAGCCCTGCTCGGCCATCAGCTCGAGCGCCGCCTCGAGCACCTCGCGACGACGCAGCGCGGGGTCGGCGCGTCGGACGGGAGCAGGGCGTCGACGGCCGGCCACGGGCTTGTAACCTATCGGAATTTCACGGGAGATGGGCATGGTGCTGGACGACTATCGATCGATAGTTCACTAGCCTATCAAGCGATAGGAGAAACCAAGATGTCCCGCTGTCCTCACTGCCGTGCCCTCGCTGTCCGCCACCCCAGCCGCGCGTGGCGACTCGCCCACCTCGCCGCGTGGGCCTACGCCGCGGGCTCGGTCCTCGGTGCCTCGTTGGTCGGTCCGTTCATCCTCGGGCTCGCGATCCCGCTGCTCTTCGGCGGCGCGTGTCTCATCGCCG
>Ga0105048_10006720_pt1 | contig 18543 bp, 8 predicted proteins | sample MAT05_FD_78382 | JGI IMG/M metagenome (GOLD analysis project Ga0105048, IMG submission 78382) | Freshwater microbial communities from Lake Fryxell liftoff mats and glacier meltwater in Antarctica - MAT-05 | ecosystem: Environmental > Aquatic > Freshwater > Ice > Liftoff microbial mat | place... | reverse complement strand
CGCGACAGGTTCGCTCGTCATCGCGCCAGCTCCATGGGCATTGTGGAAAAATACCTACTTCAACCAAGCCGAGCGCACGGCAGGGCTGGCGGATGATCCGATGGACCCGGATGATGACGGTTTCACCAATCTCGCCGAATATGCACTCGGTGCGAACCCACGGACTTTCACTGCTCCATTGGAATTCATGTTGGATGCCCAAGGGCTGTCGATCACCTTCACCCGTCCGCAGGGTTTGCCCGGGATAATCTACGCCGCGCAGGCATCGGGTGATCTTTTGGATTGGTCGTCCGTGCCTTTGATCGTCACCATTCCGGGCCTGATTGAAACCGTGAATTGCACGGACCCACCGCCGCGTGATCCGGCGCTTCCGCGTTTCTTGAGACTGAGTTTCGAGCGACAATGATCTCCTTGGTAAGGCGGCGCAGGCGCTCTTGTGGTCTGGTGAAAGGGAGGAGCATGAAACCGTGCATTCCGCATTGCTACGAAGCCTTCAGTTTCGCTTGGTCGCGAGTGGGTCCGGTGAATCTCCGCCGAGTATAGGAGATTTTCGAAACCGAGCAGATTGGCTCGACGGATAACTTTTGAAGTGGAACATTCCCACCTCAATCAATTCCATATCTCCTGGAATCCAGGTGTCTCCTCGAGCCGCTATTTTGACCGCCATTTTGTGACGGACATCGCATTTACTGCCTTTTCTCCTGGAACCCACACCCTCGAAGATCTCATGCTTGGAACCATCACCGTGACCGTCGCCAACGTAGGACTGCATACATCCGCCATTCCTGAGGCTTCGGCAAGCGGGCTTCTGGGCGCGACACTTTTGCCGCTTATCTTTCGCAGAGATAGGACCGTGGGTTTGAAATCATTTATAGGATAACGACCCTCACTCATTCGGATGCAGACCACGCACGCAGCGGAAGCCGATCATGCCATAATCGTCGCTGCCGTTGGGGGGGAAGGGCAGGCGCTGGAAGTTGGTGGCCTGGTCCACATAGTTCCACCATGAGCCGCCGCGCTGGATGCGTTGGACGGTGCCGCTGTCCGGGCCTTTGGGGTCATATTGTTTGTCCGCCGTGTAGTTGCTGCTGCGGTCCCATACCCATTCCCAGGCGTTGCCAGCCATATCGTAGAGGCCGTAGCCGTTTGCCATGTCCGGCATGCCGCCGGGCTGGGTGCCATCGAAGTAGCCGCTCCACTGGGTGTAGGGAAATGCCTCCTCAGGTGCCCGTCCGGTGAAGAGTTGATAGTTCCAGGTATTACAACGAAGTTCCGCAGGTTCGTCACCCCATGGGAATGTCTTACCTTCCAAACCGCCTCTGGAGCCGCGTTCCCACTCGGATTCCGTTGGAAGGCGGTAACCGTCGCCTGCCCAGTTGACGTGGGCCGAGATCAAATCGATCTCGCCGGTGCGATAGACGATGGCGGCGGCCGTATCGGTAAAATAAACCGGGCGGCGGCCTTCCATTTCGGAACGGGCATTGCACCATTTCACCGAGTCATACCATGAGACGGCGACGGCTGGGTGATCAAGCGGGACATTATAAGGAGGCTTGTTGTAACGAAGGGTGACGGGGAGATCGTAGCCATTGGCAAGAGCCCAGGTGGCGACTTTTTCCCAATCCGCCCGAGTGACTTCGAGCTGATCCATCATGAAGGCGGCGACCTGCACGGGGTGTGCCGGGCGGCCCGGGGTGGGGCCTGTATTGTCGCCCTGAGTGAAGGTGCCAGCCGGGATGAGCTTCATGGTTCGATGGAGGCTGCCAGGTAGGGGTGCGGTGCTGGCGGCGGAAGGGTCCGCATCACGGGTGCTGGAATTGCCCAGCGTGACTTTCACTGAGTGGAAATTTTTAGCAACTCCAGGAACTTTTACTTGAGTGAAATTCACCCGCGGTGGATGGCCCTTCAGTGGAATACCGAGAGCGGTGAAGGGTGAGGCGAGATCATTGCTTTCAGTAAGTTGATAGAGCCTGCCTTCGCGTGTGGGTGCGGTGATTTGCAGGGAGCTGCCATCACCACTTGGAAGGATGCTTTCCACGTCAAAGCGCTGGAGTGGATCGAGATCGCTCATTCCGGCGACGAATTCCTTCTCGGCGGTCTTTCCATCACCATCGCTATCGTTGAGCCGGGCGGCTTCGAAGTCACCGGCCGTGACTCGGGTGAATGCCTTCAACCACCACTGCGGTGTGGCACCTGTGACGGTGAGCGGCATGATATCGGCGGTGACCGAACGTGGCTGGCTCATCGTGAGAGTGAGGGAAGGATTGATCGAATTCTCAGGCACGTCCCCAGTCCACTGGCGGAAGGCGAACAAAGATGCGGGTGTGGCTGTTAGGTTGACTGTTTCACCCAGCGGGTGCCAGCCGGATGAATCCATCGGCAGGATGGCTCCCTCGGTCCCACTGGTGATGGCGAGCAGGACTTCAGGAGCAAAACTCCACGTAAGCGTGGTATCGCCAGCGAAGGTGAATGAGCCGCTTGGAACAGCACCGCTGAGGGTCGTGGCACCCGTTAGCTCCCAGCTGATGGGCCTTTCGCGGGAGCCGGCGCTTTCCATGGAAACCGCGGAGAAATCCACCGTCATGCCAAATGCATAAGTGTAGCTTCCCGGTGCCGGGGTGGTGGTTCCTTGGGGTGAAACCACGGTGAGCGTGTGAATCCCCGCGGTGAATGCGGCGGTGAGAGGGGCCACTGGGCGCGTCAGCGAGGCGATGTTAAAGTCATTTCCTGACGGGCTTCCGAGTCCTGTGTCACCCGTCCAGCCCGCAAGAGCGAAGCCGGGTTGCGCGGTGGCGGTGAGCGTGAGGGCGGAGTTTTCATCATACCATCCGGCACCGCTGACGGTTCCACTGCCAGTGGTGGCGGTGGTCACGAGGTATTGGGTTTTCCAATTCCATGCGATCACGATGTTTGCGTTGATCGTTAGAGTGACCGATCTCCCAGGGCCGGATTGGTTGATGGCTCCCGTGGCCGTATAGCCGGTGCAGACGCGGCGGGTATCGTCCCCGGCAATGTCAGCGGCGGTGAACGTTACGGTGGAGCCTTGGTCATAGGTATAGGTGGCAGCAGCGGGTATCGCACCGGGGAAGGTAGATACAATTTCCACAGTATAACTCGGAACTGGCGAGCTGAACTCCGCAGTGATCGGGCCACGGGGGCGATTCATCGGCACCGAGATGGTGGCTCCGGTGATCGTGCAGCCGGAAATGTCACCACTCCACTGAAGGAAACTTTGCCCGGCATCTGGCTGGGCTTGGATGCTCACGGCGGCACCTGCTTCATACCAACCACCGTTGGTGCTGACGATACCCGAGCCGACGGTGGATGTGACTAACTGATGTTCCGTGGCGTAATTCCAAGTGAGAGTGGCATCACCGTTCTGGGTGAGGACGGCAGTGGAGCCGCTGCCGCTCGCAGTCTGGCCACCTGTGAGATTCCATCCGGTGGGGCGGTAGCGGGTTTGGCCCACCACTTGGAGCGCTGCGCTGATCGCCACGGGTGTGCCGTCCTCGATTTCATGATTCCCGGCTGCGGGGGTCACTCCGCCGCGTGAGGAAACGACGGTGAGGGTGTTGTTGAAGCGGGTGTCGAAATCCGTGTTGAGAATGAACTCGCTGCCAGCGCGGTCATGCAGGTCAAGCATGCCCTGATGGTCCGCGTTGACGTTGGGATCGATATACCGGCCAAGATAGGGCGAGTAGCTGGTGTTGTAGATTTTGTTTTCCGATGGCCGGAAATCCATGATGCGCAAGAAGGCATTTCCACCATTAGGAAGGGACTGATAGTCCACCACCACTTCATGCACGATGTTACCGGCGTTGTTGATTTTCTGGAGATTGTAAGTGGCGAACATGTGGCCACAGATGACCATGTAAACCTGGTTGAAGGGCTTGACGATGGCATCAAAGACTTCCTGCGGACGGTTGGTATCCGGGCGGTCTCCCCAGGTGCCGATGTTCGCTTGGGCGGTATATCCGCGCTGGCCTGTGCCGCTGCCGTAGATACCGGAGCCGCCGGTTTCCGCGAGATAGTTGTGGGTGCTAACCATGGTGAGCACTTTCGGATTGGCAGCGAGAACGCTCGCCGCCCATGCGAGATCCTGATCCGGCGCATCGTGATCCATGTGGAGGAACATATAGTCGCGACCGTTGATTCCAACAATCTGATAGGAGCTGTAGCCACGGGGCGACGCGCCGCCATACCAGCTATAGTTCTGGTTGTTCGCCGGATTGATCCAGCGTCCGACGGACGAGGCGTGGGTTGGATTGGGCCCGAAGCGGCGGAGGTAGTCCGTGTTTCCAGAACCCAGATCATGATTGCCGGGGGCGGTTCCATAGGCGAGTTGATTGTTCATCAGATTCATCGCAGCCGTGGCGCGCAGCCATTGGGACTGGCTGCCGGGAGAATTGACGATGTCACCGAGGTGGGTGACGAACTTGATGTTCATCGTTTCCTCGTTGTCGAGAATCCACTGCGTTTGGCGGGTGTAAAGATCTGTAGGTGCGGAGATGCTTGTATAGTTCTGGGTATCCGGCAGGGCGATGATGGAGAAATTCTGGTTTGAGGTGAAATTCGCCGTGATGGTGGAGCGCGAGCGGTCCAGCGGCACTACGAGGGTCCTCCCGCCGATCTGGCAACCTGCGGTGTCACCCGTCCAACCAGAGAAATGGTGTCCCGCTGCGGGCGTGGCAGTGATTTGAAGGGGTTTCCCGGCTTCAAACCATCCGCTTGAAACGTTGATGGTGCCACTTCCACCTACCGTTGTCTCCACGCGATGCTCGGTGCGGAAAAGCCAGGTGAGGACGGAATCCCGGGTAAGGATCATGTTCATGGTAGAGGCCGTGCCGGTGGCTGGACCATCGCCCGTCATGGTCCAGCCGCTGACGAGATGGCGGGTGGTGGCACCGATCGCGCTGTTTACACTATTGGTAAGAGTGGTGCCGCGCGGATGAGAATAAACTCCGGCGGGTGGAGTGGCAGTACTCTGGGCCGAGATGACGGTAAGCTTGGGATTCGAAGCGGGGTCGGCGACCAACACATTGACGATGATCGTATCCGCTAAAACACCGTCGCTCACCCTAACGGAAAAGGTGTCAACTCCCGAGTATCCGGCATCGGGAGTATAACTGGTCACACCTTCGGTATTATTGTTTCCGGTGATTTGGGCTGCTCCATTTATGGCGGGGGTCGAGACGCTCCATGTAAGGGCGTTTCCATTTGGATCGGTGGCTCCAAAGCTGACAGTGCGGGGTCCTCCATCGCGGAGTGCGCTAAGATTGTAGGTATCTCCCTCGGCGATGACAGGCGCTCCGTTCAGGACGATTACGTTGACCACGATGGTGTCGTTCGCGCGGCTATCGGCCGCCCGAATTGTAAATGTATCTGCTCCGGTATAGTTGAGTGTGGGAGTGTAGGTGATTGTTGCCTGGGTGCTGCTGCTGGAGGTGACCAGAGCGATGCCGCTCGCCGCGGGGGTGCTCACTGTCCAATTGATCGGATCGCCATCGGCATCGGTGACGTTTAAGACGACCTGCGCATTTCGGTTCATTTCCGCCGGGAGTGCTACGGAGGCACCTTCCGTGATGACAGGTGGAGTGTTAGGAGAAGGCTGGGGAAGACTGGTGAGGCGGCCCGTTGCGCCTGCGAGGGAAGTGATCTCTCCATCGCTGATGGCGCTGTTCCAGATTGCAAAATTGGAAACATTGAGGATGCCGTCCTCTCCATCCTCGTCTGCAAAGATCAGAAACTGGCTTCCCAATCCGTAGCGTCCGTCCACGCCACCCGTAGTGGTTGTGGTGAGCCATTTGCTGCCGTTCACCCAGAGACTTGTGCCGTTGGTCTGGCCGTTCACTACTTTGAGGACCACGCGATTCCAAGTTCCGGCGCTCACCGAGTTTGTTGTATAGCCCCCGAGGCCGCCGACGGTTCCAAGGGTTCCGTTGGTATTGATAAACAAGTCACCATCGTCGTTGTTCGCGAGGGTGCTCTGGAGCAAGGTCTTCCACTGGCCGGCGGCATTGGTGGGGATGAAAACATCCCACAGAAGTGTGTAGCGATTCGAAAGCGCTCCGCCGCCATTCGCGCCTACCGGATTGGTTACCCGATAGAAACTACCGATACCCACCTGCTGCGCTCCATCGTTAGTGAAGGCTCCGGTAGCGGCGGAGAAACCTGAGCCTTGAGTGATCAGGTTGGTGCCGATGGTCGCCACCGTGGGTTCCACTGGGAAATCAAACTCCCACAAGCCGACGGGGGCTGGCCAGAGCGGAGCGTTCGGATCGCGCACGAGGACGCTGACTTGAATGGTGTCCGCCGCTCCTGCATCCGCAGCGCGAATTTGAAAGGTATCAAGGCCGGAGAATCCCGGTGCGGGCGTGTAACCGATCGTGCATTGTGTGTCGCTGCCGGAGATGATCGAAGCACTGCCGTTCGCAGCGGGGGTGCTGACCGTCCAAGTGATTGGATTGTTATCCTCATCCGTGACATTGAGCGTGGCCGTGACTGCGGCACCGTTGAGGGTGGCGTGCGGCATCGAAAATGTTTCACCTTGGGAGATGACAGGTGGGGAATTCGGGAGGGTGGCACCCACGATCGGGTCTCCGGCAGATCCGAGAGCGGTGACTTCCAAAGCGGAAAGTGTTCTACCCCAGAAGCCGACTGCGCCAATGTTGAGGGCGGCGTTTTCGGCGTTGTTATCTGCAAACAACAGAAGAGTTGTATCAAGGCCATAAGTTCCATCCCGTCCACCGCTGAAGTTATGCGTATGGAAGAGTGTTCCATTGATGTAAGCCCGTGCGGTGGAGGCGATGCCGGTGGCATTCACATCGAACACAAGCACCAGGCGGGTCCAAACCGTCTCGGGAATCGGATTGGTGGAGTAGCCTAATGGACTAGTGATTCCCAGCGTGTCGTTGTTGTTCCGGATAAAGTAGTCTGCATCATTTGCGTTGCTGGTGTTTGTCTGGAAAAGGGAACGCCATGAACCGCGGGCTGCCGTGGGGGTGAAAACATCAAACAGAAGCGTGTATTCATTGGTAAAGCTTCCGCCACCGTTGGCTCCTGCTGAATTTTGCATGATCAGCCGATTCGCAGTACCACCCACCGTCGTGATCGCGCCGTTGAGCGTTTTGGTCCCGTCGCCGAGGGTTGCGGAGTGGGCGGGTGCGGCCCCGACTATTGTTAGATTGCTGCCTAACGTAGCTTGCCCGATGCTGGCGCTGCTCGAGAATTCCCAGAGCCCGTTGGGATTGGGAACGGTCTGGGCGACGGCCGCAGGAACCAGTAACGAAAGAAGGGCGGTGAAGATTGCTGATAGTTTCATCTGAAAGTTGAATATGCCTCGCTGTCTGTGGCAAGACTCGTGGTGTGGGAGAAAAACGGCGCAGAAGTCTCCACGGCACGAACAGGAAAAAAGTGCAAAATCCACTCCTCCGCGAGGACTCTTCAGTGACATTATTGTGACGACTTTGGTTCATCATTTCCTGGTGGCTTGACATAACACCTTCGTCTGATCCTTTCACCACCCATGCACCGCATTTTCCGAGAACCGTTGTTTCATTTCATGGCCGTTGCCGTTCTATTGTTGCTTTTGGATACAGGTTGGCGCCACTTTCGGAAGCCGGTGGTGGAAATCAGCGCCGCCGCAGTGGATGCACGGAGCCGCACTTGGCAGGAAACCGCCGGCGAGCCACCGAGCACGGAGCAGCGCATGCAGATCGCCAAGGAGCTTGCGATCGAAGAGGTGTTTTTCCGTGAAGCATTGAAGCGGGACATGGCGGCGGATAACCGGGTGCGCACCTCGCTCATTCAAATGATGCGCACTTCGCTGAAACCTCCCGTCACTCCACCGAGCGATGATCAATTGAAGGAAATCCGTGCTGAATCGCCGAGGGAGAACATCATGCTGCCTGCCAAGGTAAGTTTTGAGCATGTTTCATTTTCAAACTCCAGTGAGGTTCCCAATGATCTGCCCAGCCGCTTGCGGGGTGGCGAGAAACCGCCTGAGTCCACTCTCTCGGTCAGAATGGCCAATCCACTGCCGCCCACTTTCCAACCTCAGTTGGAGCGTTTGCTTGGTAAAGAATTCACCACTGCGGTTTTCGCTCTGCCCCTCGAAGAATGGCACGGACCCATGACCTCCAGCCGGGGCGTGCATTTCCTGCGCATCCACTCGCGCGAGCCGGAGCAACCGATTCCTTTCGAACAAATCCGGGGGATGCTGGAGGCCAAATGGATCCAACTGCGTGAAAATGAAGTGATCGCCGTGGAAGGGCAGAAACTGGAGAAACAATACCGCATCGTGCTGCCAAGCTCCACAACTCCAACCCCCGCGAAACCATGAGAGCAATGATGATTTTGAAATGCATGATTCTTTTTCTTTTAGGTGCCGCCACCGCGCAGGCACATAGGAACCGGATCGAGAGCATGACCATCACCGAGCTGACGGACCTGCGATATGAAATCCGCTATGACGCGCCGCCACCGGGATTATCGGAATTTGCTGCTCCGATCCTGCCTGACGATTGCCGCTGGTTGCCGCTGGACACCATTCCCCAGAGCGAGGTTTCCACCAGTCTGGTGTTTGAGGCAAATGATCGTGCGATCCAGCCGGAGGACCGCATCATCCTGCCGTGGCAAAGCAATGGCGTGCTCGTCACCATGCGTTGGCGCAATGGGATCGTGGCGCGCGAATATTTCCGCAGCGAGGCGGAGGGCATCATCGTGCGGATGGACCGGCTTCAGGCTTACAGTGGCTCGTCATGGGGCGTCGCCCGGCGCTTCACGCGAATCGGCTTCGAGCATATCATGGGTGGTATCGATCACCTGTTGTTCGTCGTCGGGCTTTTGCTCATTGTGAAGGATCGGAAGAAACTCGTTCTAACAATCACGGCTTTTACCCTTGCGCACAGCCTCACGCTGGGGCTTGCGGTGCTGGGGTACATTCAGGCGCCCAGGGAAGCGGTGGAGGCGATCATCGCCCTGAGCATTCTTCTGCTGGCCGTGGAGGGCATCGCGATGAGGAAGGGCCACCCCGGGCCGACCTCGCGATTTCCATGGCTTGTATCAGGAGGTTTTGGCCTGATCCATGGTCTTGGTTTTGCCGGTGCCTTGGGCGAACTCGGTTTACCGCATGAGGAAATCGCGCCGGCCTTGTTGTTCTTCAACCTCGGGGTGGAGGCGGGGCAATTGTTGTTTGTGTTCGCTTGGTTCGCAATCGCCTGGCTGATCCAGGCGCTGCGGGTGAAACCATCGGAACGGCTTCTATGGGTAGGGCAATATGCACTCGGCATCGTTGCCGCTTATTGGTTCATGGAGCGCACGCTTGCGATCTTCGCCTGAACGGCGATCAGGCACGGCGGCGGCGAAAGAGCAATGCCGAGCCGATCACGAGCAGCGCCGGAACGGTGGGTTCCGGGATGGCCGTCATGTTGACAAAATTGCTGCTGGTGAGAAACTCGCCGGCGAAATTCGAGCCGCCGCTTGTCGCATTGTAATCGAGAATCCAATCAGTGTTGAACGCGCTGAAGGTTCCGCCATCAGCGATGGTGTTGCCGTTCACGCGGAAGAGTCCATTGTTCCAAGCGCCGCTGTAGTTGATCAGCGAGAAGGTGGTATTGTCCGCAAACGTCTGGGGGGTGATGGCGAGATCGATGAGTGTGAGATCGACTGTTCCTGTGAGGCCTAAGGTTCCGGCGACGACCTGGAGATCCGCTGCGGTGGCGAGTGCCACGCTGGAATTTACTTCATAGGCATAAGTCGAACCTGATAGAAAAGACAACGCACCGGATGAAAGTGTCTGGATCGAGGTTCCAGGGGAAAGCACTCCTGAAACATTGATGGCTCCTGCGATGTTCCCTGTGCCGCCAAGGGTGGCTCCAGCATCCACGTTGAAGGCTCCCGTGCCGGTGTGGGAACCATTGATGAGGAGGGTTCCCGTATCCACTTCCGTCGCGCCGGAATAACTGTTTGTCCCCGTGAGAGTCGTGGTTCCGGCACCAGCCTTCACGACGCTGCCTGTTCCAGAGATGCCTTGGGAAACACTTAGGGCATCGTTGCGGTTGAAGGCGAGCGTTGCATTGTTGGTCACACCGCTCGTATTTCCAAGAGTTCCAGTGGTGCCTCCATTGCCCACCTGGAGGGTGCCGCCGCTGATGGTGGTGGCGACGTTGTAGGTGTTTGGGCCTGACAAAGCGAGAGTACCGGTGCCGATTTTTACCAACGCCTGATTGCCTGTGCTGCTGATGATGCCGGAGAGGTTGACAGTGTTACCCTGAGTGTGGATCGGGTCCGGATTAGAGGTGTTGACGAGATCGATGTCGTTGGCAAATGTCATGCTTGTAGCGAAACGAAGGTCGCCAAGCGTGGTGTTGTTGTTTCCGTTCAGCAAAAGCTTCGCGCTGCCAAGCGCATTGGCGTTCGCGATCACGAAGGCACCCCGAAACAATTCGACAGCACCCTGCAGGGTACCGTTTCCAGCAAAACGGTAAGTCGTGGTGGTGTCGCCACCGGTATTGCTGTTCAGACGCAGAGTGGAGTTTGCGTTACCGCCACTCAGGTTCCCGGTCAGATTGAGTTCGGTGCCGGTTGATGCAGTGGCAGCGGCCTTCATGATCGTATAAGTCGTCGCAGAGGCAGGTGTGGGCAAAGCGATGTCATTGGAAAGAGTTGTCGCAGCGGTGCTGCTTACGAAGAGGGTGGAAACGCTTCCACCGGTGCCACTTGTTGCTGCACTGCCAATCCTGATCGCGCCCGTGCCAAGAGCATTTCCATTATTGATGCTCAGCGAGCCGGCGTTGAGATTGGTTCCGCCATTGTAGCTGCTGGCGCCGGTGAGGGTGAAAACGGAATTTCCTGTTTTCGTCAGGACCCCGCCAGTGCCGCTGATGGCACCCGCATAGCTGGTGGCCGTGGCAGCGGAAACGGTAAGAGTCTTGTCATTCAAATTGACGTTCCCGCCCGTGGTGCCGCCGCCTGCGAGGGTGCCGATGGTTTCACTGGCGAGAAGCTCGAGACCTGCACCGGCAGTGTTGTCCAGCGAAACGGCGGTGGCGTCCGGCAGAGCAGCGCCGCCGCTGACGCGGAGATTTCCACCAGCGACGTTGGTAGTGCCGATGAAGGTGTTTGTTCCACCAAGAGTGAGCGATCCACTGCCAATTTTGCGAAAGGTGCCGCCTGTGATGCTGCCGCTGATGGTTGAGGTGAAGGCTTGGGTATCGATCTTCTCACTGCCTGCCAATTCAAACGTGCGAGTGGAGCCAGTGTTGATGTTGTCGGCATCGAAGCGAAGCCCCCCGTTGAAGCTCCCGGCATTGACTCGGATGGTGTTGTTCGCGTTACCGAGAGCGCCGTCGCTGGTGAAGCCAAGAGTACCGCGCCAAATTTCGATCGTGCCTGTGAATGTGTTCGACGCATTATCAAGGATGAGGGAGGCGGTGTGATTGCCGCCCGCGTCCGAGTCCACCAAGGTGTAGGTTTGTCCAGTGGCTCCTCCACTCAAGATCCCGGAAAGGCGCAGCGTTGTTCCTGCGGTGGGAGTGGCATCGCCGACGCGGATGAGCTCCGCTTCCCCACCCGTTCCGGTGGAGGGGAGGACCATGTTGTTGGCAAGGTTCATGCTTGCTCCGTCTGCGACGTTTGCAATGAGCTTGTTATAGCCGCCGAAGGTGAAGGTGCCGGAGCCGAGAGAGGTCGGGTTTGAGACACTGATGATACCGCCGTTGTGATTCACCGCACCGGTAAAAGTGTTGGCCCTTGTCAGATCGAGGGTTCCCGCGCCGGTCTTGGTGAAGCCGTAGCCTGTGGCAGACTGGCTGATGATGCTGGAAACCGTCAGGGTGCGGCTGGTTCCGACTTCGAAGATGCCAGTGGTCGTTCCAAGCCGTAGCCCCATCGTTTGAGTCCCGGAACCCGCATTCACATCAGCAATAGTTAAGTTGGAAGAACCTGCCACGCGAATCAATGTATTTGCAGTAGAGTTGATCGTGGCACCATTTAGCTGAAGGATGCCGTTGGCGGTAGTAGAACTATTCCCGATTTGCAGCGTGGCAGTGTTGGTTTTATTGAAATCTATTCCGCCAAGAATCAAACCCACACCGCCAGCCGCAGCGAGTGTGTTCATATTGATTCCGATGTTGGTGGCTGCATTCGTAGCGGCCACGGACATGATATCTGTATTCGCCCCCTCGCCTGTTGGGTTTGCGAGAGGTGCGCCGCCCGCGAACGTGCTTGAAGGAGACCAGTTGGATCCTGTCAACCAAGCACCACTACTATCACCCGTCCACGCACGCGTGGTCTGCGCAAAGCCGGAGCTGGGTGTGAGGAAAATGACGAGGGGTAAGAGACAGGATGTGGCGCTTGAGAATCTGTTTTTCATAGGAAGAGGGGAACTGGATTGCGTTTGGAGTATTGCCGGAGACTGATTTCGGGCAACAACGGCTGTGTAACTATTTCGACACATGACCTCCTAACAAATGTGTCACTCATGACACAGAAAAAGTCAGGTTGAGATCGATTGATAAATGGAAGACCCAAGCAACTCAAGCGTGCATCATTTTTCCCGCAAGCGGTAGAACTCGCCAGGGGTGCCGGGCGTGGGTGAGGCATACAGGGTGGAACTCGTTGATACCGCTTTCCAATCGCGTTTGAGGGCCGTCCAGGTGATCATGTCCGTGGAGACCTCGAGGTCATACTTTTTGGTCGGCTTGGAATCCCAATCGATACGGAAATCTCCCGCATCCATCTCGGAGCGTGTGACCGCGAGAGGTTTGAATGGACCATTGGCGACGGAAAATTTCAGTGGACCCTGACGCACAAGATCGAAGCCCGAGTTTCCGAACAGCATCGCAAAATATTCTCCCGCAGGAAGTGAGCCGAATGAGAGCGAGCCCGTGGGAAAGGCACCGAGTGCCACTTTGGTGCCGTTCACATAGTTCCATTGGGTGGATTCCACAGGGCCGGGGGTGTCGCCCATTTTGTAGATGCCCACCCATGTGTCCGAAGTCACCGTGGAATCATCCCAAGAAACGGTAATGCCGTTCGCGGTTTCCGTGACATCCGAGTTGAGGGCGAAGGCAGCGCTTTGGCTGGCGTTTTTAAACACCTGCGCGGTGGCTGTGGTGGTGCCATTGAGGGCGAGGGTATAGGTCGTGTTGCTGCTGGGTGTGACATCCAGTGTATCCTGGCCCAGCACGCTCGTGGTCGCCGCGCCATCGTTGATCGTCAGACTTTGCACGGTAGCGCTGGGATTCAAGGCCCAGGAAAGCGTGATCACCGGGCTATCATCAATGAACTGGTGATCAGCCCCGAAGGCGAGGATGGATGGAATGAAAACGGTGAAGTCCACCGTTCCCAGAGAAAGATAACCATCGTTCAAAAGGAAGTAAGCACGCCACTCGCCGGCGGGCAGGCCGGGATTGGTGAAATTCACCGTGCCGGATGCCGCGCCCGTGGTGGCGGTGCGGGTGTTGTTCAAGTAATACCAGATTGTCGATATGGGGCTGCCATCAGGCACGCCGGACATGTTGCGCGGGTAGATCCCAATCCAATCGGAGCCTGCCGGAGAGCTGAGTCCCGTCCAGCTTGCGGATAGGGTTTCTCCGACGCGGTAGTCGGTCTTGTTGAGAGTGAACGACGTGAGTGTGCGGCTGCTGCCGCTGGCTGTGACGCTGAAATCCATCCTGCCAAGAATCGAGTAACCATCATTTGCGAGGAAAAAGGCGGTCCAATTTCCGTTGGCCAAGTTGGGGTTGGTGAAATTGATCGATCCTGCGGCGATCGCTGATGCGGGCCTCGTCTTGGTTCCGCTGAGGTAATTCCAAATCGTAGAGCCGGGAGAGCCGCTGGGAGTGATGCCCCTCGGATAGACTGCAATCCAGTCGCGAGTGAAGCCACCCGTGCGACCGGCCCACGTGGCGGTAATGGTTTCCCCGGTTTGGTAAGCGGGCTTGTTGACGGAGAAAGTCACCTGGGCATGGGCCGCGCTGATGAGAAACAGACTGATGAATGAGGCGATAAGTTTGTTCATGATGCTGAAGGGAAAAAAAGTGCAGGCGTTACGGCGCGACGATGTTGAATGGGAAACGGTTGGAAACCTCGGTGTAGGAATCGTTTGTAAACATGGCCACGAAGTATGCTCCGACATCCAAGCTTGGAGGATCGAAGGTGACCGAACCCGCAGTGGCACCCGCGAAGTACTTGTATTGGATGAGTAGATCGATGCCCGGTACGCTGCCTGCGGCGAACAAGCCGATCCAGTCCTTTGGAATGCCCGGCCCACCGGAGAAGTCCACGATGAAATTCTGGCCTTGTGCTACGGAGTTGACCGCCATCGAAACCTGGGAAATCACGCTTCCCACCGAGAAGGGCATGCGGTTGCTGAGTTCGAAAGTCCCGCCATTTATGAGTAATACCGCGTAGTAGTATCCGTTTGGAAGGCTGATCATGCGGCTGCCTTTCACAGTGCGGGCAGTGATCGCAGCCGCAGGGGGCGTGCTGCCACCTGGACTTTCTCCCACCCGATAAATGGAGATCTGGTCTGGTAGATTTCCCGGTGCGCCGGACCAGGTCACCTGCGCGGCCGCGCCCTCCGAGTAGGCATCCTCAGAGAGAGTCAGGGTGGCAAGCGCACCGACATAGAAGCGCACCCGGGGGGCGAGTTCAGTGGTGGTGTTGTCGGAGAAAAGGCCGGCAAAATACTCACCTTCAGGGAAATCATAGGCAAATTTCCGTGTGCCAGCCGCATTCATCACATACTGGCGGGAGATCGGCAGTGCGGATGTGGGCGAGGTGCCTGCGGCATAGATCCCGATCCAATCGGCCTTGGCTGCTGCCACACGCTCGTAGCCGATGATGATGTCTTCGCCTAATGGGAAAACCCGCTTTTGCAAGGTGAGCGCAGGCTGGGCGGTGGCGCTGTTCGTCACGGTGAACTGATAGGGCGCTGACCATGCGGACCACATCGCGTTGGTATCCCGGTGGCGCACGCGCGAGAAAAAGGTGGTGCTGGGAAGGGCGTTTGCAGCGATGATATAGTTCAGGATGTTGACGCTGGCGTTCACGTTCACCGGTTCATAGAGCGGAGCACCCGAGTCGCCGTAGAGATTCACCCCATCGCGGATGCGGTCCACCCGGAGGTTGGTGAATCCGGCATCGAGTGCGATTTGAAATTGAGTGCTGTTGAGTGTCTCTGCCGTGGTGGTCGAGAAGGCGGAACTTGTCAGAGTATAGGGAAGTCCCAAATTGTTAGGCTGTCCGGGACCACCACCCGTGCCATTGGTGATTTGCGGCAGGCTGGGCGCTGCGAGGCCGAGTTTACGACTGAATGTATCTACCAAGCGGCTGTTGTACGCCTTCGTCGTCCAACGCTCGGCCTCGGAGAAACGCACGTTCGCTTCCGCATAGCAATCCACCTTCATTTCGCGGCTCGCCAGATCAAAGTCAATGACTTGCCAGGCCCAGTGGGCGATGGTCTTCTGCACGTCGTCGAAATCGACCTCGGTGGATTGGCCCCAGAACTGGTCCCATGCCGTTGCGCCGTTGATGATATGATAGATCGGCCATTCCCGGGTTTGGCCACGCGAATAAAGATGGTGGTGGGCACCGATGTTGAGCACATGTTTCTCCGTCTGGGCGAGGATGGGCATGATCTGATCGCGAAACCATTGGGAGATGTCACCCACGTATTGTTCCGCTTGATAGGGGCGATGCACGAGGCTGACGATGAAGTCCACCGAGTTGTCCACTTTCGCGGCGTTGACGATGTTTTGCACCCATTGTTTCTGCACGTCACCAGCACCTTCGCTGGCGGTGGGCATCACCTCGCTGTTGGTGTGGATGAAGAGGATGTTTGCCACCTGATTGGCGTAATAGGTATCGCCACCCGGGCTGACGATTCCTTGATAAGTGAGCTGCTCATACCGGAAGAGGCTCTTGTAAAGTGTGAGGTTGCTCTCTCCAGAGTAGGTCTCGTGGTTGCCCACCGTCGTCATGCTCGGGATGTTCGGAGTGATGAGCTTACCGTATTCGAAGTGCAAGTTACGCCAATGATTGAGCGTTCCCACGTCCACCTGGTCGCCAATGTTCAGGATCAGATCCACACATTCTTCAATCGGAGCGCCATAAAGCTCCTCAAGCTTGATTCTTGCGCGTGCCACCAGCTTTTCCCAGCGTCTTTCGCCTGAGATGATCTGGTTGTCTCCTAACACCAGCACGCGGATACGGCCGGTCTTCGCGCCCTTCGCGGGTGCGGTTTTAAACCGATAGATCGGGGAATTTTGCGACTCGGTCCGAACGCGGTAGTAATACAAGGTGGAGGCTTGCAGACCGGTGATTTGCCCCGAGTGATAGCGGTAGCCCGTGCCAAGATTCTGCACCGCGCCCGTCATGGTATTTGCCAAATCATTCGAGTCCGTGCCCCAATCGAGGAAGGATTGCGTATTGGAATTTGTCCACCAGCTCACCCACATGGAATCCGGCTGGGGATTGGAAAGATAAGGGCTGAGGGTGCCAGTGCCGATTCCGGCGGCATACACATTGCGGGGCAGTAAAACCGCACCCGCACCCAAAGTTGACATACGAAGGAAATCTGAACGTTTCATGGACGGAGGGATGAATAACCTGCCGGCCAATTTCGGGAATTTAATTTTTGTTACAAATGTGTAACATAAATTTTTTCCCTTGGAGCGCCCGCCTTGGGCACCGCGCAGGAGTGCTATTCTTCCGGTTTCGCCCCTTGATCTCCACCCGCCTCTTGCATGGCTTCCAGTTGGATTTGTTGGACTTCCATCAGGCGGGTGGCTTGTTGATGGAGAAGGTAATCGATTTTTTCATGCAAGTGGCGGATTTCGAGTTCGGCCTTGAGGTTCACCTTGTAGTCGCTTTCGGCCCGGCGGCGGTCGCGGATTTCCTGGCGGTTCTGGCTCATCATGATGATGGGGGCCTGCATGGCTGCAAGGCAGGAAAGAATCAGATTGAGCAGGATAAAGGGATAAGGATCGAAGCTCTTGTTTGCGAGAAACAGCACATTAAGGGTGATCCATGCTGCCATGAATGCGGCAAATGAGAGGATAAAGGTCCAACTTCCGCCGAATGCGGCAATTTTATCGGACAGGCGTTCCGCGAAGGTGGCGTTCTTGTCCTCCTCTTCCTCATCGGGCGCTTCGCTGACGATTTCGTAATCGTGGAGGCTTTTGATCACATCTTCATCGAGTGTGGTGAGTTCTCCGAGCTGGCCTGTAAGAAGCGTTCTCACGTACTCCAACCTCGCCGAATTGACGATTTCCCTGCTAATCAACGCGGAATCTGATAGCTCAGGATGTTGTTGGCGGATGATGTCCGCGATGTTCGGACGGATGGATTGTAAATGTACGGGATTGCCCGAGGGTTGGCGCTTGCTGCTGGCAGCAACGGGGGTAGGGGTTGGTTTCACTTTGGATCAGGGGATTGTTCGATGTTCTAGAGCCACTTCATGCGGCGGAAGATATACAATTGAACTATTGCGATCAACGCCATCACGGCCATCAGAATGATATAGCCGTTGGGATGATAGAGTTCCGGCATATTGAGCGGCAGGGGCTTGCCCTCCTCGGTGTGTGGGGCGAAGTTCATGCCATAAATGCCGACGATGAAGGTGAGGGGAATGAAAACGGAAGTGATGACGGTGAGAACCCTCATCACTTCATTGGTCCGCAGCCCGACACTGGAGTGGTAGAGTTCCATCAGCCCGGATGAAACTTCGCGGTAACTTTCCACCAGGTCCATCAGTTGGACGACGTGATCGTAGCAATCCCGAAGATAGATTTTTGTGGTTTTGGCCACGAATACCGAGTTATCATGCAGCATGGAGTTGACCACATCCCGCATGGGCCAGACGAAGCGGCGGACCTGGGTGAGTCCGCGCTTTTGCTCGTGGAGTTTTTGCACCATGTCCCGGGTGGGCCGTTGAAGGAGGAGGTCTTCAAGCTCGTCTATATCAGCACCAATCTTTTCAAGGACAGGATAGTAGTTATCGATGATTGAATCTAACAATGCATAGGTGAGATAGTCTGCTTTGGATTTCCGAATCAGCCCACGACCGGAGCGGAGCCGTTCTCTCACGTTTCGAAAAACATCATAATCGGGTTCCTCTTGAATGGTGATGAGTATGTTTCTACCGAGAAACATACTGACCTGCTCATTGCAAAGTTCGTCTTTTTCATCGTGATAAACCATCTGCGCGACGATGAACAGGTAATCATCGGTGGCTTCGGTTTTCGGGCGTTGGCCGATGTTGAGGACATCTTCGAGCGTGAGTGGGTGAAGATTGAAATGGGTTCCCAGGGCCTCCAGCACCGGCACATCGCCGAGGCCGTCCACATTGATCCAGGTGACTTTACCGGGATCGATCCGGGCGATCACTTCATCGATCTGAGTGAACTCCTGTTCTTGAAAGTGATTGAAATCATACTCGATCACTTGGATTTTAGCCTTTTGGGCCACCCCATTGACCGTGTGGGGGACGAGGGTGGCGGGCGAGGAGCCGGGCGCAGATCGACGCTTTTTAAACAT
>Ga0105048_10006718_pt1 | contig 18547 bp, 15 predicted proteins | sample MAT05_FD_78382 | JGI IMG/M metagenome (GOLD analysis project Ga0105048, IMG submission 78382) | Freshwater microbial communities from Lake Fryxell liftoff mats and glacier meltwater in Antarctica - MAT-05 | ecosystem: Environmental > Aquatic > Freshwater > Ice > Liftoff microbial mat | place... | reverse complement strand
CAATCACACCTGCCAATATAAGGCCAATAATACCTGGAATCCTGAATCGTTTAAATAAGAGCGGAGAGAAGAGAATGATAAGTAAAGTAAGCGCAAGGATGAGTACCGGATTTTTTAACGGAAGATACTGATTAAAGAATTGAACAAGGCTAAAAAGATAATTTTGAACTGTATTCATAAAGATTACACCTTTTTGCGCAAATCTAAGTTGTAACGGCTGCCTCCCCTAAACAACTTGTATAAAGTGGGAACGATAAGATTATATCGTATCCCGAATGTGTAACAAACATCCATAATATTCAAACCACTGTCTCCTTCTGAAACACCCACACGCATTTTAGCGCCACCAAAAATTATTACGGGTTTAAAATTATATTCAAGTCCCACACCTGAATTAAAACCAAGCCATCTCGAGGTTACATTAGCGTTTGCGGGATAAATTGAATTGAGATTCAAATAATCATTTTTGCCTGTAAAGTAACCTTTAAATTCGTTATAACTCAGGCCAAACATCGGATAAAAGTAAAAATCACTTTTTGATTTAAACATAATTTGTAAGTTGGCTTCAAATGTATTTGCCTTAATATCGTACCATGTAGGTGAAATATCGATCCTGCCGTAACGGGTGTAATCAAAACTCAACCTGAATGATTTAGAAAGACCGTAAACTACCGATGCAGTAATGCCAAGCGCCGCATTTTTTTCGTTGGTATTCCTCGCTAAAAATACCACGCTATTGGTAATGCCTACACCAATGCCGAGATTTGTATAAGTAGGACGAGGTTTCACGGGCTTGACGCTCCTTATTTGCGAAAATGAAATAGTTGAAATTAAAACAAGAAAAACTAGGTATGTACAGGAACGGAACATCTATTGACAAAGATAAAATAAATTCGGTACAATGCCCGTGGGCCTGTAAAATATGTTAACACAGGTGTTAAATCAAAAAACAAATGTTTATTTTTATCGAAGTGAAAAAATTAATAAAAATAACGATCGCGCTTTTTTTTTTAAGTGCCACGATCCATTCGCAGACCGATGTATCCAAGTCAAACAGCCCTTTAATTCAATTTTCGGGTGTGGTTCTCGATCAAGATAGTTTAACTCCCATTCCATTTGTCTCTATTATCATCAAAGGAACTAACCGTGGCTCCCTAACCAACTTTAATGGTTTTTTCAGCCTTATTTTGAGTCCCGGTGATGAACTAGAGTTTTACTCGGTGTCGCACAAAGACAGAACCTACAAAATTTCTGATACACTCAGACAAAAATATTATTATGCCATACAAGTGTTAACAAAAGATACTATTCAGCTCGAAGCGATCAATATTTATCCCTGGCCAAGCAAAGAAGATTTTAAAAGAGCCTTTTTAGCACTTGATTTGAACGAAACCGACGCCGACCGCGCCGCGCGAAATATCGAAAGCGAAGCAACAACTTATCTTGAAAGAAATCAAACAGCTAGCGCTTCTGAAAATTACAAATATGTGATGCAAGCTTATTACACCAAGGTATACACCATGGGTCAGCAACCCAGTATCAGCCTTTTAAATCCGGTGGCCTGGGCTTCTTTTATAGATGCATGGCGTAAGGGTAAATTTAGTGATAAAAACAAAAAAAAGAAAAATTGAGACATAAAAAAACACTGTCTCAATAGAATTAATCGCTATTTGCTTCGTTTTATCTGCTTTTTGTATGCCCTTCGTTGCCTTTTGAGATCACGCTTTTCGCTTCTCGCCATTTGAGCACTTGGCTTATTCTTAGCCCTCTTTTTTAAATATGGATTGTACGCGTCTTTTTTTCGATTCCAACCGCGCCAAACTTTCTTTCGTTCTTTCTTTTGTTTGAACATACTCTTGTCCTGAGAAAATACAGGTGTTGAAAAAACGAATAAGAATAAAAGTATGGTAGTAATAATTTTCATGACGCTACAAATAACGCTGATAATTTAAATAGTTACCTATAAAGGGAAAAATGTTTTGAACCGTGTTATTAAATGACTTCATTTATTCAATCGAACTTTGAATTAACACTTCCCGGTATTTTTCAAGAATGGTTGATTTGGAAATAAAGCCCTTGTATTTTCCGTTAAAAACCACCGGAATATTCCATAAATGTGATTCATCAAACAATTTCATTGCCGAACTGATATCATCTTTTTCTGTGATGAGGTATGCTGGTCTGTGCATGAGTTCTTTTACCGTTGTTTTATCATATAGCTCCTGCTTAAACATCATGTCTCGAATATCATCAATCGTAACCAAGCCTTTTAAACGTGCCTCACTGTCGGTTACCGGGAAAATGTTGCGTTTCGACAAGGCCACAAACTCTACCAGGCCTCTTAAAGTTGCCTCATGCGGCACTTCCGAAAAGTCGCTTTCAACAAATTCAGCGAGATTGATGCTGCTCAATAAATAAGAGTCGGTATTAGTTGTAACAATTTTTTCTTTATCCGATAATTTGAGCATGTCGATACTTAAAGGCATAAAATACTTCGACACTGCGTAACTCAATGCCGAAACGATCATCAGTGGGATAATAAGTTCATATCCACCTGTAATCTCAGCAATTAAAAATATGCCAGTTAAAGGCGCATGAAAAATGCCGCTTAAAATCCCCGCCATAGCAACCAACGTAAAATTGCTTACAGGGAGCTTAATACCCAAGTCGCTTATGACCGAAGAAAATAAAAAACCAAGAAAAGCGCCGACAAAAAGTGAAGGAGCAAAATTACCACCGTTTCCGCCACTGCCTAGCGTAAGGCCAGTTGCTATCGGTTTTAAAAGTATTACAAGTAAAAGGCACAGGTATAAAACAGGTTTTGAAATATCGGACAATGGTAGCACCGAGTTTTTAAAAATGAAACCAGGATTAATGTCTGACAACAGTTTTATATTAAGGTAGCCCTCTCCAAACAAGGGCGGAATAAAAAGCACTAACACAAATAAGCCTGTCCCGCCAATTAAAACCTTTAGAAATTTATTTTTCTCGAAACGCTTAAAATAGTTCTCCGTCGCCATAAAAACCTGAGCGTAATAATAGGAGCAAAGACCAGCCAAAATACCAAGCAACAAATAGAATGGTAGATTTTTATAATTAAATGGCTCCTGCAAACTGAAATGTAATAGCACTTCCTCTTGCAAAATAACTTTAGAGCAAAGTCCTCCCGCCGCTGCGGAAATCAATATCGGAATGAAAGCAGAAATGTTTGCTTCGACCAATAAAACCTCTAGGGCAAAAAGAACCCCAGCGATCGGCGTATTAAAAGCGCCGGCAATTCCCGCAGCAGCACCACAGGCTAGCAAAAGAGTTCTTTCTTTATAATTTAATTTGTAGGTGCGTCCGAAATTTGAACCAATTGCCGCTCCGGTAGTTACTATTGGGGATTCAAGACCGGCTGAGCCTCCAAAACCCACCGTGAGCGCGCTACTGATGATGTGGCTGTAGGTTTGATCTTTTGGTAGTAGGCTCGATTTTTTGGCGATAGCATACAAAATATTTGCAAGTCCTTTTCCCATACGGTTGCCATTTAAATAATGGATAAAAAGTACGCAAAGACCTATGCCAACAATAGGAAACATGGCGGTATACACCTGGCTGTTGTAGGCCAAACTTTCGATGTTTTTTATTAGGAAGTGAACAAATAGCTTTAATAAAACAGCTGCAAGTCCGGCAGTTAGTCCGATTAGTATTGCCGAAAAAATCACAAACTGTTTCGAACTTAGCTTGTGTTGAATGAAGATAATCAGTTTATTGGCACCAAATATAGACTTAAACAGAAATTTCATTTTTTGGCCAATACATATTTTATTCCTGATCGCGCATCAGAGTTTTATTAAAACGAAAATAGGCATTATAAATTTTTATTTTTACTTGTGTTTCTTAATAAAAAACTATAATGTTAGTCAATAAACATTTAAACCAGTCTGTTACAATGAAATAAAAGGTTCTCGCAAAGTTTATTAAATTCCTCCAATCCACGAGCATCGCTAATTGCCGTTGGATTTTTATAAGCGACTTTCTCAAAATCTTTCAAAATAAATTCAAAGTTATGTTGATCAATAATTTTGATAAAAAGTTTTTTATTGTTTCCCAATAAGTTAAAAATTCTCAGCGCTGATTTGTGTGTAGCGTCCTTTTTAAGATCTTTTATTTCGTCGATGATTTGTTTAAGATTTTGCATGGTAAAATGATTACGCTCTCAAAATTAAACCGCAATTAGACCTCCGAATCCATTAAAAAGGCGAACTAACTGTTTTTGTACGGGTAATTTCAATATTGTGTTTGTTAAAATTTCTTTTAGGATCAAAGTTCTGAAATCCTTGCGAACACTTGCTTTCTCCACAGACGTTTTTTCGACTGAATGTTTAAAGCTAAAAATAGATAATAAATTAGGCAAATTATCACAAATAAAGTTTATCTTGATAAAACAATTTTTGTAAATTAGGACTAAAATTAAAGCCATTTTTCGCCAGCCTATATTTATTAATTTTTTATTAATTCTGATAAGCGTCCCTTCACTATATATTGCTGGGGGTGTCCCGCCTACAAGTCGAGATATTTCTTACTTAAATTACGTGCAAAATAAAGGCCAGTGGGAAAACAGAATTCTATACAAAACTAATTTTAAGGGCGGTAACCTTTTTGTAGAAAATAGTGCTTTTACTTACGTTTTTTATCCAAAAGACGGCTTTCACCATCATGGTTCCAAAAAAGAAGAAATAAAACATAAATCGATGGAGTTTCACGCGTTACGGATGGATTTCGAGAACGCAATCCCTGCTCACCAAGTCGAAGCCCAAGAAAAACAATCTTTTTATCACAACTATTTTATTGGGAATGATCCTAAAAAATGGTCGTCGCAAGTGGGAGTTTACAAAACGGTTATATACAAAGGTTTATACAAAGGAATAGATGTAAAGGTTTTTGGACGAGGCAACAACGTACGTTATGATTTTATCATTGCGCCCGGTGCGAATCCTTCAGATATTGTTTTAAAGTTTTCTGGTCAAGACGAACTTTTTTTGAGGAAAGGAAAACTTATTATCAGCACCCAAGTGGGTGATATTATTCAAGAAGCGCCGCATGCTTATCAGGAAACGAAGGAAGGTGTTTTTAAAAATATCAACTGCCAATATGCACTCACCGACAACCGATTGTGTGTGAAGATTACTGGCAGGTATGATTTATCGTTACCATTGGTGATTGATCCAACACTTATTTTTTCCACTTATACCGGCTCGCTTGCAGATAACTGGGGGGCAAGTGCTAGCTTTGATGCAGCGGGTAATGGTTATACAGCGGGCCGTGCTTTTGGAGTAGGCTATCCATTGACGCTGGGTGCTTTTCAAACAGTTTACATGGGACCTGGACTCACGTCGAGTGGGCTAGGCGGAGATATCTCTTTGTCTAAATTTAACACAACGGGCACTTCCTTAATTTTTTCGACATACTTAGGCGGCGATTCTACCGACACGCCCCAAAGTATAACTGTTGATAGCAACAGTTGTTTAATCGTGCTAGGACGCACCAGCTCACCAAATTTTCCGGTATTAACCGGATGTTATGATCTTGTCAAATCTGGTGGCACAGACATTATCGTTACAAAATTTAATTCCACCGGCACGGCTTTGCTGGGTTCAACATTTATCGGGGGTTCTGGTGATGATGGAATCAACATCGATGAGGATGAGCAATTTATAGGGAATCTTAAAAGAAATTATTCCGATGACGGAAGGGGCGCGGTGCATGTTGATGCGAATAACAATATCTATATCGCTTCTTGCACAAAGTCCACCGATTTTCCTGTCACTACAGGCTGTTTTCAGAATGCAAACGGGGGCCTGCAAGACGGCTGCGTGTTTAAATTTAATCCTACATTAACTACTTTAATATTTAGTTCATACCTTGGGGGAACCGACAATGACGCGGCTTATAACCTAGCGCTCGACGCATTAAATGGGCTTTATGTAACGGGTGGCACATTAAGTAATAATTTTCCAATAACACCAGGCGCATTAAAAACGGTTTACGGGGGCAATATCGACGGATTTGTGTCCCATATTGCGGCCTCAGGTGGAACTATTTTACAGTCGACCTACATAGGAACTCAGCTTTATGACCAATCTTATTTTGTGCAGGTTGATAAGGATAATGACGTTTATCTTTATGGACAGTGCAGCGGTAATTATACCTGCACAGCTTTAACCTATTCCAATGCCAGTAGCGGACAATTTATCCATAAATTAGACTCCACATTGGCTGTTACTCTTTTTTCGACGATGTTTGGCGCAAGCCGGGGAACACCTGATATTGTACCCTCGGCTTTTCTTGTTGATGTTTGCAAAAGTATCTACGTCTCAGGTTGGGGCGGAACACTGTTCGGCCTCAACGGATCAACAAGCAGCACTTCGTTGATGCCAGTCACCTCAAATGCCTTTCAAGCCACTACCGACGGCAGCGATTTTTATTTCGCATCTTTTAAACAAAACGCAACAGCGCTGCAATATGGTACTTTCTTTGGTGGGGCTGCAGGGCAGGAGCACGTGGATGGCGGTACAAGTTCTTTCGATAAATCAGGAGTAATTTATCAGGCCATCTGTTCGAGCTGCGGCGGCTTGCAAGATATGCCGACCACACCAACAGCCTGGTCAACCAGCAACAGCTCAAGCAACTGTAATAATGGTCTTGTAAAATTTCAAATGGATTTAATTGTGACACTTGCGCAAGCGAGTCTTGCACTTAATGATGTCAGTGGTTGCGCGCCTTTCACCGCAAATCTAGTAAACACAAGCAACAATGCCGCCAGCTTTGTTTGGTATTTTGGGGATGGTTCAACCTCCACATTATCTACGGCAACGCATACTTATAACAACGTTGGAAACTTTTTAATTACACTTATCGCTAACGATTCAACTACCTGTAACCAAAGCGACACAGCCTTTTTAAATATTAATGTGTTTCCGCCCGCACAGTTGGTGCCGCAACTAACGCCCAAAAACGTTTGTAAAACCGAGAGTGTTGCTTTGGGCGTGCTTTTTCCTCAAGCAAACTCTTACACCTGGTCACCAGCAAATACACTCAATAATGCCAACGTTTCCAATCCTATTGCGTCGCCACTCATGAATACCATTTATTTAATGACCATCAATGACAGCCTTTGCGACGTAGTTTCCTCCCGAACCGTGCTGGTTACGGTAAGTGAAAATAGCACGAGCATTATAGATGAAAAAATTTGTTCGGGAGATACCATAACGCTTAATACCAGCAGTGTTTACGCAAGTTACCAATGGAACACCGGACAAACGACGCCTTCAATTAGAGGCTTATTGTCTGGTCTTTATAGTGTTAACACTCTTGATGCCAACGGGTGTAAAGGCTTTGATAGCCTTCGAATCTATCGGTTAATATCTGTTGCCCCCTTTTATACCAGAATGTGTGAAGGAAGCAATGTGAGATTTATTTCTCCGGCAGGCAATTACCAATATTCGTGGACACCGGCATCGTTCCTCAACAGTTCGAGTATTTCAAATCCCGTCGCTAGTCCAGCTGTTTCTACAATATACACGCTAAATTTGGCGAATGGCCCTTGCGTGTCTTCAAATACTTTCAGTGTTTATTTAAAGCCACGGCCAAATGCCTTTATAAGGACAAACGGTGTTAACTTGTGCCTTCAAGATACAGTTGGCTTGAACACGCCCACAAGTCCACGCTACGAAAGTTACTCGTGGAATACAGGCGATACTATTCCATCTATATTTGTAACTGCCGCAGGAATTTATACTGTTATCGTTAAAGATACTAATGGGTGTATGGCCATTGATACCATTAACTTAAAGGGCACGCCACCGTTCGCTATTAATCCCAAAAACGTGATCGTGTGCAGGGGACAATTTGCGCAGCTTTATGCAGACACTGGTTACTCTTACCGCTGGTTTCCAAATTATAAGATCAGGGGCAACGATATTTATAATCCTGAGGTGTTCCCTGAATCCACGCTCATCTATACCGTTTTGATTTCCAACGGACGCTGCACCGCACCTGTTAATCATACGGTTTACGTAAAAGATTCGCCCAACCTAAGCCTTCTTTCTCATTACGAGTCTTTAATTCCCGGCGAAAGTGTAACGCTTGAAGCTTTTGCAGACACCGCCTGCATTTGGCACCCAGACTATTTTTTAAGTTGTGTTGAATGTAAAGATCCTGTTGCCAACCCGCTCGAAACCACAGTTTATTACTGCAACGTTGTAAACGCACAAGGTTGTAGCGTTACCAACACCGTTATCGTGGAGGTGATCCCTACGCTTTACATTCCAAGTTCATTTACTCCAAATGGCGACGGTGTAAATGACGTTTTCAGGCCTGTCTTCAGTGGTTTTACAAAAATGAAAATGTTTATTTACAACAGGTGGGGCGAAGAAATTTACTCTTTCGAAACACTTGATGGGGGCTGGAATGGCATGTTTGAGAACAAACCAGCACCAAGCGGCCATTACGCGTTCTTGTTCACCGCCACCGATAACAGATACAAAGTGATTGAAAAAGGTGGGTCTGTTCTCTTGTTGAAATAATAAAAACACAATCTTTATCGTTTTACTCTGTCAAATCTCAGCCATCTTTTATCTGAAAGTAAAACTGGGCTCAAGGCCAATTGTTTTTTACTAATTAGAAGCAGCAACTGGTTTGTTTCAGAAAGATATCCATAAAGGAAGCCGGGACTTTCGTTGTTTTTACAGCTCTTTGGCCGTAATTCAAAAAAATTATCTGTAAACGATAGTTCGTAGTTGCATTTATTTCCTGAAAATCCATCAGCCCAATTCACGCAGTTGAGTTCAAATTCAGAATCCTTGATCACAAAGATCCGCATGTCGCAATCTTTTTTAATTTCCTTATTTTCATAAGTCCACCATTGATTTACGATTTCGTTTTGGAATTCGGGTGCGGATAATTTTTTGGTTTGCGCCTGACATAATGAGAACATTAAGTCAAAAACGGCAACTAATAAGCAGGTTTTTATATTCATGAAATCTTTAGGTTGATCGCCCGGTTTAGATAGGTCTCTACAATACTAAAGATTTTAATTAAAAAAGAAGGATCGATCCTGACATGTGGTTCCGCTTGGTGGATGCAAAGTTTATTTTTCGAGCATTCCCAAAGAACGTGGTGTGCAAATTAATCCACAACAAAAAATAGTCTTTCTTAATCTTTTATCTCAGAAATGGCTTTTAAAAGATCTTTGTAAGCCCAGTGCATGTCGTGTAGCTGATTTTCGAAGTACTGCATTAAGTCAGATTTTCCGCTGTTGCTCTCTAAAGAAACTTGTTGCGGTTCGTTGTTTGAGTTTATGGTCGCATCCATGGCTAATAATTTTTAATATTAAAAAAAGATCAAACTATATGCCAAAACTTTAGCATGTTAGATATTATACGGATTCGAGAATAAAAAGGTTGGGTTGTTTTTCGAAAATAAAAAATCTTTATTTCTAAATAATAATAGATTAACTCAATCTAAACTGTCAATTTATGCGATGGCACTTTCAAAGCAAGTGTATTAAACCCTAAATAAAAAATGAAAATTTAATTGTCTGGCTCACCCGCCAAACGAGGCGGGTGCCTAATGCGACGCTGCGGTTTTCAGATAATTATTTGTGTAAGAAATGCCCGTCGATACTTCTTCGGGGTTACCGTATTGGGGCAGCAGTCCACCTTTTACAAAGGTTTCTACTGCCTAAATGTATGTCAACTAAAAAGCAAACCGGATATTGGACTGCGTTTTGACGAATAGCTACAACGTTTTAGTAGCTCAGATCTTTGACTTTTTCTTTAAGCAAAGCAAACTTCAACACATCTTCCATTTGGGTGACATAATTAAATGTAAGGCCTTTTAGGTATTCTGGTTTGATGTCGTCGACGTCTTTTTTATTGTCGATACAAAGAATCACTTCTTTAATACCTGCGCGTTTGGCGGCGAGTAATTTTTCTTTGATGCCACCCACAGGGAGTACTTTTCCTCGAAGCGTTATCTCGCCGGTCATGGCAAGCGCTTTTTTTACTTTCCGTTTTGTAAAAGCACTTGCAATAGAGGTAAGCATCGCAATACCGGCACTTGGTCCGTCTTTTGGCGTTGCCCCTTCGGGCACATGCACGTGAATATTGGTGTTTTCGAAAGTCTCTTCAGTCACGTTAATCAAATACGAATGCGCTTTTAAATATTCAAGTGCTAGGGTTGCGCTTTCTTTCATCACGTCGCCTAAGTTTCCAGTTAAAGTAAGCTTTCCGCCTTTTCCTTTGCTTAAACTTGTTTCTATAAATAGTATATCACCTCCAACCTGCGTCCAAGCCAAACCTGTTACCACGCCTGCAATGTCGTTTCCCTGATATTTATCTTTAATGTGAGAAGGCCCCAAGATTTTAACAACGCTTTCTTCGTTGATTTTTGGTATTTCTTCGTCTCTGGCAACGTGCACCGCGATGTGCCGCGCTATCTTTGATATTTTCTTTTCGAGATTCCTCACACCACTTTCTGCTGTGTAGGTTTCGATTAAAAATTCAAGCACTTTATCTAAAATTTTTAACTGCGATTTTTTAAGACCGCTTTCGTCTACCTGTTTCGGAATTAAATGTCTTTTCGCAATTTCAAGTTTTTCTTCTACGGTGTAACCATTTACTTCTATAATTTCCATCCTGTCTCTTAAAGCAGGCTGAATGTTTGAAAGGTTGTTGCAAGTGGCAATAAACATCACCTTACTAAGATCATAATCGTGCTCTAGAAAATTATCGTAAAAGTTCGCGTTTTGTTCAGGATCCAATACTTCTAATAAGGCCGACGACGGGTCTCCGTGATAGTCGCTTCCAACTTTGTCTATTTCATCTAAAATAAAAACTGGATTTGAGGACTGAACTTTTTTTAGATTCTGAAGGATACGCCCGGGCATCGCGCCAATATAAGTTTTCCTGTGCCCTCTGATCTCGCTTTCGTCTTTTAAACCCCCCAGACTCATACGCACATATTTTCTATTTAGGGCTTTAGCGATACTTTTTCCCAACGAGGTTTTCCCAACGCCCGGAGGGCCGTATAAACAAATGATCGTTGATTTTAAATTCCCTTTTAATTTAAGCACCGCCAAATGTTCGATGATTCTCTCTTTCACTTTTTCAAGACCAAAGTGATCTTCATCTAAAATTTCTTGAGCGTTTTTAAGGTCAAAATTATCTAGTGTCAACTCATTCCACGGAAGCTCTAATAACAATTCAACATAATTGGTTTGAATGCCATATTCAGCCGCATTTGGATTCATACGCTGCAATTTTGCGACTTGTTTGTCAAAGAGGTCTTTTATTTCTACATTCCATTTTTTAGATTTCGCTTTTTCAAGATAACCAGCTATTTCCTGCTCAAAATTATTTCCACCTAATTCTTCCTGAATGGTTTTTATTTGTTGATTTAAAAAATACTCGCGTTGCTGTTTGTCAAGATCTATTTTTGTTTTATTTTGAATTTGATTGCGTAATTCTAGGATTTGAAACTCTTTGTTTAAGTTCTCAAGTACCAATAGGCTGCGTTCCTTTAAATTCAATACCTCCAGCATCTTTTGTTTATCTTCTGTTTTAGCGTTCATGTTCGACGAAATGAAATTCACTAAAAAAGCGGGGCTGTCGATATTATTGATCGCAAAACCTGCATCGCTTGGAATGTTTGGCGAAATTTTGACAATTTGTACCGATGTTTCCTTTAAGTTTGAAATAATGGCTTGAAATTCCTTGTCGCTTTTCGGTGGTTTTGATTCGTCGTAAGCTTCAACTTTAGCTTTATGATAAGGCTCTGTTTGAACGTATTCAACGATCTTAAATCTTTTTTTGCCTTGGATAATTATTGTTGTATTGCCATCGGGCATTCTGAGCATTTTAATAATGTGCGCTACGGTGCCTACATTATAGAGGTCTTCTGCAGTCGGCTCTTCGGTGCTATCGCTTTTTTGAGCAACTACGCCAATCGTTTTGTCGCCTTTATTGTAATCTTTAATTAGCTGTATTGATTTGTCTCTGCCTACGGTAATTGGGATAACAACGCCGGGGAAAAGAACGGTATTACGCAGCGGCAATATTGGCAGTATATCAGGAATTTTTTCATTCCTCATATTATCTTCGTCTTCTGCGCTTAAAAGTGGAATAAAATCCGCATCGTCGTCCAACCCATCTTTAAATGCTCTCTCATTTGATTCTCCAAAGTATACCATAGCAAAATTATTTTAGTTGATGTAATAAAACATATTCTGTGCCAACTACAAAAATAGACTATTTGGCAGGTATTCTTACAAAAAACGAGAACCCGTTTTTTGTATAAAGCTTTTTGAGTTCTGAATTTTCAAGAAGCTCTGTTTCGTGGGTAGTTTTTACTACAATATAAGCGGGGCGGTCAATTTTCCCGTTTTCCATCCACAACATATTTGCAGTTGGAAAACTTGTAAAACGCGAATGGCCTTCTTTTTCCATTTTATCGAGCTTGGTTTTGATGTAACTAATTTGGTCGGGATTAGTATAATCGCCGGGTTTTCTTTGTGAGTAAAACAGGTAGGCATAACTTTTAAAATGGTGCGTTTCTACATAACAGTTTTGGGTAGCACAAAATTTGTAAAATTCGATCGTTGCATGCTGCGTGTAGAGTTCAACTTTTGGAATGATAACTACGATTGCCAAATAAATAGAAAACAAATTAACCGCTAGACCATAGTATAATAATTTGATTTTTTGGTTGTTAATGGCTTTAAAAACAAGCCACGCAGAGGATAAAAAAAACAGGCCGATCACCGATTCAAATCCACTCCAATTAACGTGGGCCTGTAGATTCTGAACCGCGAATTCGTCACCAATGAAGCCGCCGCGAATGATCGTTGGTTTTAAATAATCAATAAACGCGATCAGTGTAAATGCAAGCGTAAAAACGGCCGCTATCAACCAATATAAAATTTTTAAAACTGTGTTGAATTTTAACACCGAAAAATATTTGACAAGTCCGATTGAAGCTATAAAACTCAATGGAAAATAACACAGCGATGAATAATGAACAATTTTTGTTTTTACGACCGAGAATAAAATAAGTACTACCCAAAACAGACAAATAAATAATTTTCTGTAAAGTGCCTGATAAGGCGTGAGGTCTTTATATTTAAAATAGGAAATAATAAATATGAATGACGCCGGAAAACAACCCAATAACAGTACAACAAAATGATAAATAAAAGGCCCATCGTGTCCACTATCGCCGGTTTCCAGCAACCGCAACTGATAGATAATAAACTCTTCTATTAATTTCGCGTTACCGTTTAAATACATAAAAATGAACCAGCTTCCCGACACCAAAATGCTTGAAATGGTAAACAATAAAAACGATCGTGATAAAATAACTTTGTATTGTTTGTTCCAAACTACAAAACAGGCAATAGTCGCTGCAACAACAATTAAGGCTACAAAACCCTTAGTCAGCACAGCAAGGCCTAAAAGCAAACCTGCCAGTAAGGCATTTAAAATTTCTTTTTTTCCGGCAGGCTTGTTTAAGAATTGAATGCAATGATAGAGCGATAAAAATATAAAAAGATTAAACCAAGGGTCAATCAAGCCGGACTTAAAATATAAATGGGGGAGCAAAGTGGCCGCGTATAACAGAGACCAAAGGATTCCAAATTTTGTAGAGTGAAACTTATTTCCAATAATGAAAAGCGAAACCAGTGAGACAATGCTGCAAATTGCGTTCGGCAGACGCGCGGCAAATTCATTAATTCCAAATGCGTTCATACTCGCCGCTTGAAGCCATATAAACAAAGGAGGCTTTTCCCAAAAAGGTCTGTAATTTAATTGAACAAGCGAATAATTTCCCGACACAACCATCTCTCGAGCACATTCAGCGAAATTAACTTCGTCCCAATCGAACAACGGGCAATTGCCAATTAGCGGAATAAAAATAACTGCAGCAATTAGCGCAATTAAAAAGAACATCAGGTAGTTATTTTTCAAGGCGGTTGTCACTGTTTTTTAGCGTGGAGAGCGGTTTGTTTAAATTACCGAGTTTATTCTTTTCAACAATAACGTAATAAAATAGGACACTAAAAAACATGCCAATAATGCTTCCGGCGGTAACATCGCCAAGCCAATGCTGTGAGAGATAAACCCTGCTAATCGACGTTAAAAGAGCGATAAAAAAAAACAAAAGTTTAAGATATTTATTCTTGGTGAAAAATACTAGGCACATGAAAATTGAAAAAGCCTGCGTAGCGTGGCCGCTTGGAAAGCTGTTATGCAGGTATTCATAAACGCCTTCAACGTAACGGATGGGGTGGCGGTAAATCCACTGAAAAATGTAGGAAGGCCGGTTAACATCGTCGAAAAAACAATGTTTAAGAATCTGAGAAGTAATCGTCGCAGATAAAAAAGAGATGGTTGAAAAAATACCAAGCCTTAAGTTGTAGATAAGAATCAACAATAATAAAAATGGCGCGGCGAGTCCATCACCTAAATACGTGATATAGTAAAAAAAAGTGTCTAAAAATTTATTACCAACAAATTGATTTAGATAAATGTGAACAGTAATTTTTTCGAAATTGAGCAAAACTGAAAGCGCAATAATTAGTAAAACTGAATAGAGTAAGAATACAGCAAAATTATTTTTTAAGAATTGTTTCACTGTTTCTTATAAGTTTTTCGCTTCGTTCCAATAACCATCCAACTCCGGAAGTTTGCAGTCGGAGATTTCTTTACCCTGTTCTTTGACTCTCTTTTCCATATGCCCGAAACGCTTAATGAATTTTTTATTGGTTTGCTCTAGTGCGTCTTCGGGATTAATTCCCATAAACCTTGCGAAGTTTATCAATGAAAAAAGTAGATCTCCGAATTCTTTTTCGGCATTTTCCTGATCTTTATTCTTTATTTCGATTTCAAATTCCAAAAGTTCTTCTTTAACTTTATCAAACACTTGTTCAGGTTGATCCCAATCAAATCCAACAGCACGGGCTTTTTCTTGAATGCGATATGCTTTTAAAAGCGCAGGCATACTGTTCGGAACACCTGCCAACACCGATTTATTTCCGCCTTTTTCTTTTTGTTTTAACTGTTCCCAGTTTTGTTTTACCTGCTCTTCTGTTTCAGCTTTAACGTCACCATATATGTGCGGATGCCTAAAAATTAATTTTTCGCAAAGTGAATCGATAACTTCATTGATTGTGAATTCGTTGGATTCACTAGCAATGCGTGAATAAAAAACAATATGCAATAAGATATCACCCAATTCTTTTTTGATTTCATTATGATCATTTTTTAGGATGGCATCGCTCAACTCATAGGTTTCCTCAATCGTTAAATGCCTAATGCTTTCTTTGGTTTGCTTTTTGTCCCAAGGACATTTTTCTCTTAACTCATCCATTATTTGCAATAAGCGCAAAAAAGAAACTGCTCGTTCGTCCATAGCGTGTAAATTTAGTAATTTAATATTGTTAAATCTTTTACAGCCTCCAAAGGTTTGCTTATTTTAATTATTTTAGCATCCTTTTGAAAAAACTTTTAGCGTATATTTTTTTGTTGATTCATAGCGCGCTAGCGCTCGAAGGTCAAAACGGAATTGTTGGTAGTCCCGACTGGCAAATTAAGCCTTCGATCAACCATGGATTTATTCTCATTCACCGAACTAGCATTGGTCATTTGGTGGAAGGCTACCCCAATATTTATGAGTTAAATATTTCGAAACCAACGCTAGGAAACAAATTATGGCATCTTGAAAATAACAAACCCGATGTTGGAATTACATTACAATGTATCGATTTTGCAAACCCTTCCCAATTAGGTTACGCCTTTACAATAGCCCCGTATGTTGAAATCCCTCTAAATGCTAAAGAAAAAAAATCACGGGTTATTTTTAGGTTATGCTGGGGAGCTACCTATATCAATAAAAAATTCGACATAGAGCGCAATCATAAAAACATTGCCATTGGAAGTCACTTCAACGCATATGTACAATTCAGATGGTTTTGGCATTTGCCGATCTCTAAAAATTTGCGTCTTGAGCCCGGCGTCGCGTTTACACATGCCAGCAACGCGCGGGCTAAAAATCCAAACCTGGGATTAAACGTTGTTAGTGTGAATTTAGGACTTAATTGGCTAATAGCATCGCCGAAGAAACCACAAACATTTCAAATCGATTCTTCAACAAAAGTAAAAACGAAAAACGAAGTATTATTATTTGCAGCTTACGGTTTTAATCAACGTGAAATTATTTCAGATCAATTAAATACTTTTGTAATATCTGCTGCCTATCAGCGGAATATTCGTAACACCCACAAGTTCAGCGCCGGGGTTGATGCGTTCTATGATCAGAATTACTTAATAGATTACGAAGACGAATATTTAAAAAAACCTACAGACATCGACAAACTTAGGTTGGCGGCCAGGTTTGGGTATTCTTACAATGTCGGGAGAATAAGTTTTCCGGTGGAAATGGGTTATTACTTCTTGCAGAAATCAAAACCCGACGGGTATGTAGTAAGTAGAATAGGACTACGATATTATACTAAATGCGGACTGGTTGGACATTTCGGGCTAAGAACACATTTTGCCGTTGCCTATAATTTTGAATACGGCTTGGGTTATAGATTTTATTTGTGATGTTAAATTGATTTATATATTTAACGATCTTTTTGCCTTTTATTTCATAAAAAAAGACCGCAGCTTCGATTGTTTTAGACCCAACGGGAGCGAAGTAACTGAGATCCGTTACCCAAGCGCTTTTAAAAGCATACAAGTTTTCGATAATATCGATCTCGAAATTATTGAAGGAACTGATTGTAATGTTGGTGTGAGAGAAGGTAGTAAGTTGTTGAAAAAAATTCCCACAACAGTAAACGATAGTGTTTTGATTGTGAAAAGTAACACGGCCTGTAATTTTGTATGAGGGTATAAAAGAAGAACAGCGGTAATCGTTACCGTTCCTAAGCTGTCGAAAATCGAAAGTCGCGGCCTTGGAACAATAACATTTAAAAGTGACTTTTACGGGGGAAGTCTTTCTATTGTGGCAGAGAGCTCTGGTGACGTGCATGTGAGAGGGCGCGGTCAAAAGCTTTTGTCCTATTCGACTGGCAACTGCGATATTTACCTTCAAGGTAGCAGTGACGGCCTCAAAGTTTTCTTGAACGGCACTAATTTTTTTTAGGGAGATAATTTCATTGTAGCCGATTATGTTACCTCAGAGACGCACAGTGTCGGTGATTGTTTTATTAATTAGCCTTCAGCCAAAAAGTTGGATTACAGCATTTACCAGAGAGGAAACATTTATTACCGAGGGAATCCAACGAGCATTAATCAAAAGGCTGAGACCGATGGAAAAGGCCAGTTTTTTAGAATAGAATAAATTATTAATTTTCGATGAAACGGTCTTTCAACTGATTTTCAGTATTAATAATATGAATAATAAACTTCAGCAAACCCAACAAATGAATTTGTGGGTTGGCCGACGCCACCAGCTTGTATTTTTCTGGATACGTGAGTTGGAGCGCTGATGCGACGTTATACACGGTTAAATTAGAGACTGTTTCATAGTCGATTAATTTATTCTGTACAGTACCGAAATAGTTAACCGTGGCATCCTGTAAATTATTCAACATGATCGTTTGTGAGATGTTGATATATTCAATCAGTGCCGCGCCATACAATTTTGGGGGCAGGATTTTTGAGAATTCAAGCAATTTAAACAAATTGGTCGCTTCCACCAATATATCCATTCCACCACTGTCATAAGTTTTCAAAATGCGCTTTATTTTTACTTCTGTGCCATATAACTGAACTTTTCCTTTTTCGAAGTAAGGAATACCAAATGAGGCGCTATTAGCTGTGCACTCGTTTACAAGTTGCAGATACCTGTCTTCAAAAATGTGAAGTTTGGTAGTTTCTCCCGGCAACAAAAGCATGCTTAGCGGGAACATGGGCATTGTGACTTGTTTTGCGTTCATATGCTTGTGTTTTGGCAAAAACCGTGCTAATTTATTCTCAAGGACTTTTTTTGGGGTTCTATTAGCGGTTTCTAATACTACATACGTAAAACAGACCCCAGAAGTTGGGTCGTTAACATTAATTATTGATTCCTGTTTTAATTTCGCATTAAAAAGAGATCCCGAGTTTTTTGGCTAAAGCTGCGGATATTGCTTTTTTATTGATCATAATGCTCGTTGTTTTGCAAAGAACATAACTTTCGCTGGCGTAGAAATAGCCATCACACTGATTTCCGTCGGTGCCCCAGCTGTTTTTCACAATGTAATATTGTGTATTATTTTGGTCTTTTACCATGCCAACAATGTGCATACCATGGTCGTCCTGTGTTTCGTAGTCGTCAAAAGCTTTTTGGCGGTTTTCTTGCGTGATGGTTAATTGCTTCTGAGGTTTAACGCTCATGTTTTTCTTGTCTACTTCATTCATGTCGGCAAACGGCACTTCAGGCATAATTGCCAGTCCATCTTTAAACAAAAAACCTTTTTCACTCACATCTGCTGCCCAGGCGAAAGTAAAGCCGTTAT
>Ga0105048_10006717_pt1 | contig 18548 bp, 11 predicted proteins | sample MAT05_FD_78382 | JGI IMG/M metagenome (GOLD analysis project Ga0105048, IMG submission 78382) | Freshwater microbial communities from Lake Fryxell liftoff mats and glacier meltwater in Antarctica - MAT-05 | ecosystem: Environmental > Aquatic > Freshwater > Ice > Liftoff microbial mat | place... | reverse complement strand
CTGCCGGCACTGGCTCGGCTGCCGGCACTGGCTCGACCGTGCTCGCGGGAGCCGCCGCAGGCAGCGTCTTGCTGCGTGCCTCGGCAGCGGCTGCACGCTCTTCGGCGAGCGACGCACGCTCTTCCAGAGCCTTGATGCGCGCCTGCGCCTCGGGAGGCAGTGGCTTGTCAGCAGCCTTGGGCTTGGGAGACGAGAGTGCGTACTGGAACGACAACAGCAGTGCATTTTGGATCTGCACGTCGTCGATCAGCTGCACGTCGCGCACGACCTTCAGCTGATAGTTGATGCTCATCCAGCTGAACACGCCCATGCCCACCGCGGCGGCCAGCCCCACGCGCGTCAGCTTCAGGATGCTGCGGTCGGTGTCATCGTTGTTGACGACGGGAAAGAGCGCGGTCAGTCCCGCGCCGTACACCAGCTTGCCCTCGAGTTGTTTGCCGTCGACACCTGCGAACAGCTCGACACCACCCTGGTGCACGTCCTTGAGCACGGTGTACCTGGCTTCGGCCGCGGTCAGGTCACCCTTCACAGCGAGCGCGCCATCGGCGAACGTGTGGCGACCGCCGAGGCCGGCGCGCGCATACACATTCACCGGCTCGCTTCGGATGGGCTGCACGAACCAGCCGCCCGACTCGGTGAGCGTAAACGGCTGGAAGCTGTCGGAGACACGCAGGCGGGTGGACTGACGCGTCGCGCCCGTGTCCTCGTTCGTGTAAGTGACCAGCTGAGGGGTGACGCGCTCGGTCCGCAACAGACCGGTCTGCACACCGACGCGAGCAAAGGGACCCGACCACTCGCTCAGGAAGTAGTTGTAGAGGCTCTGCAGGTCGACGACGTCGTTGCTCTTGATGAACATGTTGAGCGCAGGCGTCTTCGAATAGGCCTCGGTCACCGAGCCGGTGTTGAGCCACTCGTGCCGATCCTTGACGTACCCGATGCCGGTCAGCAGGCTGCCGCCCATGAGCACGGAGTTGCCCTCGAGCTGACCAACCACGTCTTTGTTGGAGGTCACGTTCAGGTTCGCAGCCAGCGTCAGGTTGTACGACCAGCCCTGAGCCTTGTCAGAGGCGCGCTTGACCTGGCCAGGCACCACGTAGTTGGTGACAATGGCCGAGGTGGCGTCGGTGGCGACGACGGGGGCGGCGGTGGCCTGTGCGAAGGCCGCGGAGGCACTCGTGGTGAGCGCAAACAGCGCAGCGACGGCGATTTTCTGGTGCATTGCCTCTCCTGAGGGCGAACGGGTGGCCGTTGAATACTCTGCGACGGCCACCCGTGCCGGCGAAATTGCGCGCCGCTCGCCTCAGGAGTTGTGCTCAATGCTGGGCGCCACGCGAAACCGTGAAGCCACTGCTAGGAGCGCGGCACGGTCGCGTCAGGCGATCTTCGCGCATGGCGGATCCCGGCCGCCGCCCGCTCAGCGACGCAAACGCACGCTGGCTACTTGGCGGGCGTCTTTCGTGCGCTCTCCAGGTTCCAGCCGTAGCCAGCCTGCTGCTCCACCAGCTTCAGCGTGGCCGGACCTGCCATGCCATCGACGTCGTAGCCGAAGACGGTCTGCAGCGTGATGATCGCGTTGTGAGTCTTGTCGCCGAAAATGCCGTCGCTCTCGATGGCAAAGCCCAGCTTCTTCAGCCCCGTTTGCAGCGTCGTGACCGGCTCGCCACTGCTGCCCTTCTTGAGAATGCTCATGGTTCCTCCGCAGCTTCAGGGAGCACTCATCGTGCCAGAGGTCCAGCTGCGCGGGGCGGCTTTACCCAGCGCCCGCCCCAAGCGGCGCGGCTGGGCGTACACAGCGCTGTGTCCCGTGCACCATGGCGACGCCTGAGGGCGCGGGGTCACTGCCAGCGTTTTCTTTGGATTTTCTGTCTGCCTCGTGCGTCGGGTATGCTGGCACCGCACGTGCTTTAGGGGCCCTTGGCTCCAAGTCGAACGAGAGGCGCATGACGAGAACGCAGCTTTGGTCGCTGACCGGATGTTTGGTGATGGCGGTGGCCCTGGCCGGGGCCTGTGGGGGCAAAAAGGGCGGCGAAACGCTGCACGTGGTGGGACATGGTCCGGATGGCGACGTCGACGATCCCAAGGTCGCGCTGCGCATCAGCTTTGATCATCCGGTGGTCGACGAGACGCAGGTGGGAAGCGCGCTGAGCCACTCGCCGCTGCAGGTCAACCCCAGGCTTGGGCTGCGTGCGCACTGGCTGGACCGTCAGACGCTGGTGGCCACGCCCGAGACGCCATGGCAGAAGGCCACGCGCTACACGGTCTCGCTCACCGGCGAGCTGGCGGACAAGCTGGAAGAGAGCTTCGCCTATTCGTTCGTTCACGATCCTTTGGACGTGGTGGGAGTGACGGGCGTGAACCTGCGCTGGGTGCCCACGCAGCCCAGCTTCAAGCTGAGCTTTGATCAGAAGGTCGAAGCCGACGAGGTGGTGGACCGCTGCAAGCTGGTGGCCGGTGGCGAGCAGATCGCGCTGGTGGCCAGCGACGGCAAGCAGGTTGCCGAGGCCATCGACCTGAAGACCAAAAGCGCGCTGACGCAGGGCCGCAGCTACACCCTGCACTGCGAGGCCGTGCCGCCAGCCCAGGGCAATGCGCCGCTGGCGAAGCCGTACGAGGTGGCGTTTGCGGTCTACCCCACGCTGAAGCTGAGCAAGAGCGCGCCCGCCGATGGCGAGCGCGTGACGCCCGACGAGCTGACCCTGGCCCTGACGTTCAGTACACCCGTGGACCAGGCCGAGCTGAAGAAGCACGTTCGCATCACACCCAAACATCCGACGCTGAAACGGGACTGGCTGGAGCGCCACGAGGTCACGCACGAGCTGACCGCCACCCTGGAAGCGGACACGACGTACACGATCCACATCGACGGCAAGCTGAGCGACAGGTTCGGCCAGAAACTGGGAGAGAGCCGGACACTCAGTTTCGTGACGACCGATGCCTCAGCCTCGCTGATCATGGAGAACGGCATCTTCGCCATCGAGGCGAGTGCCAAGGGCTATCCTGTCTGGTCGCGGAACGTGGACGAATTCACGCTCGAGTGCGCCGGCGTGCCCAAGGCGCGCATCGTCTCGCTGCTCACGTCGGGCATCTCGTACGGAAGCTGGTACGACGCCAACCAGCCCGATGTGCTGGATTTTCGCGCGCTGGGACTAAAGGCGAAACTGCAGCAGGTCGCAACCGGTAGCAAGAAGAACAAGTGGGCTCGTACCGATCTGAGTCTCGCCGAACGCTGCGGAGGCGGTGAGCGCGGTCTGTACCTGGCCGAGGTGCGCTCTCCGCTCGTGGAGGCGCGCCGCAAGGAGACGGGAGGCACCTATCCGTTCCGCGTGCTGGGCAACATCACCGACCTGGGCGTGATGCTCAAGGTGGGACCGGGCTCGGGGCTGGTCTGGGTTGCCAGTCTGCAGAAGGCCGAGCCGGTGCGCGGCGCCACCATCAACATCTACGATACCGCGGGCCATCGCGTGTTTGGTGGCGTATCTGACGAGCGCGGCGTGTTGATGCTGCCGGGCAGCGACAAGCTATTGGCCAGGGACAAGTCGCAGGGCAGCGACTCCGATCCGTACGCCGAGTCATCCGACAGTTACCGCGATCAGCGACTGATCGCGATCGTGGAGAAAGATGCCGATCTGGCCGTGGTGGACGGCAACTGGTCCGATGGCATGGACGCCTGGAACTTCAACCTGAACATCGATCGATCGGGCGGCGAGCTGGCCACGCGCGGCTTCATCGAGAGCGACCGCGGCATCTACAGGCCGGGCGAGACCGTGCACCTCAAGGGGCTGGTGCGCGAGGTTCCCGCCGCCGGCGCGCCGCGCGTGCCGACCGCCAAACAGGTGGACGTGCGTGTGGAGGATGGCAGTGGCTCCGAGCTGCTGCAGCAGAGCTTCAAGCTGACCGAGTTCGGCGGCTTCTCGCTGGACGTTCCGATCGAGGAGGGGGCGCGCACCGGCGACTACTACGTAACCGCCAAGCTGGGCAAACAGACCTTTCGGCAGACGTTTTCGGTGGAAGAGATCCGCCCCGTCAGCTTCGAGATCACGGCCCCCAACGTGCCCACGGACGTGCGGCTGGGCAGCACCGTCAAGCTGGGGATCGAGGCGCGCTACCTTTTCGGCGCACCGGTCACCAGCGCTCATGTGCACTACGAGGTCGAGCGGCGGCGCCACTGGGTCTACTTTCCGGAGCTGGGCGACTACTCATTCGAGGACTGGTCGGATGGCGACTGGGACCCCTGGTGGCAGCCCGATCACTACTCCGACTTCATGTCCGAGGGTGAAGGAACCAGCGACGACAAGGGCCGCTTTCAGTTCACCATCAAGGGTGACGAAAACGAGGTAAGTGGCGCCCAGGACTATCTGATCCGCACCAGCGTGCGCGACGCCACCGATCAGGAGGTCACCAAGCGCATCTCGGTTACGGCGCACCCCGCGGACTTTCACCTGGGCATCGCCAGCGATTCGTGGGTGGCCACGGTGGACAAGCCGTTCAACGTGCGTGTGCTGGCCGTGGATCACACGGGCAAGCCGATCGACGGCGAGGCCAAGCTGACCATCGAGCGCGTGCAGCAGACGTGCGACAACGGCGGGCCCTACGGCGACTGGAACTGCGAGCGCAGGCGCGACCTGGTGGGCACACGCGCGCTCAAGCTGCAGGCCAGTGCGCCGCGCAGCGAGCAGCTGTCGTTGACCGAACCGGGGGAGCACCTGGTGCGCATCGAGACGCACGACAAGCGCGGCGTCGCCATCAAGGCATCCACGTCGATCTGGGTGATCGGGCCGGGTGAGTCGCACTGGGCCAGCGACAGCTCGGTGCGCATGTCGCTTATCCCAAGCAAGCGCAGCTACGCGCCCGGCGACACGGCCGTGCTGGTGCCCGAGGCCTCGACGCAGGGCGCCAGCATGCTGGTGACAATCGAGCGCAACGGCATCCTGGAGGCGCGCATCGAGCGTGCCGAGGGCACCGCGGGCATTCAGATCCCGATCACGGAGGCACACGCGCCCAACGTGTTCGTGTCGGTGGCCATGGTCCGCGGGCGGCGCGGCGAAAAGGACGACGAGCGACCGGAGATGAAGCTGGGCATGGTGAACTTGCCGGTCAGCTTCACGCAGCGCGCGCTGAACGTGCAGGTCGTCACCGAGGGCACGGACTTTCAGCCCGGCCAGACCATCACCGGCAAGGTGCGTGTGCTGGGCCAGGACGGTAGCCCGGTGCGCGCCGAGGTGGCTCTGTCGGCCGCGGACGAGGGTGTGCTGCAGCTGATTGCCTACCAGACGCCCAACCCGATGGACAGCTTCTACGCCCCCTGGGGGCTGGGTGTGCAGACGGCCAGCAGCTGGAATCGCGTGGCCAAGCTGGAGGCGCGACCCGAGGAGGCGGGCGAAGAGGGTGCGGACGGCAGCGGCGCCGCGCAGGACGACGTGCGCTCGCGCTTCGTGGCTTCGGCATTCTGGGCGCCTGCGCTGGTGACCAACGCACAGGGCGAGGCCAGCTTTTCGTTCGTGGCGCCCGACAACCTGACGGCGTTCCGCTTGATGGCAGCGGCCGCCGACGTGGGTGCGCGCTTCGGTGCCGGCGAACAACGCGTGCGTGTGCGCAAGGATCTGCTGATTGCGCCGATCGTGCCGCGCTTCTTGCTGGCTGACGATCAGATCGAGCTGGGCGCGGTGGTGCACAACTACACCGACAAGCCGGGCGAGCTACAGACCACGTTCGACGTGGAGGGCGTGACCCCACGCAAGAAGACGGTACGGAGCAAGGTGGCCGCCAACGGCAAGGTAATCGTGCGCATGCTGGTCAAGGTGCAGCCGGTGTCCAGCGCCGTCTTCAAGGTGAGCACGGCCATGATCGATGCCGCAGGCGCCCCTACCGGACCGCGCGACGCGCTGTTGTTGACGTTGCCCGTCGAGCGGGCCGTGGTGAAGGAGGCCGAGACGGTGTTCGCGGGTCGCGGCAACGCGGCGCAGGCGGCGCTGGAGTGGCACCGCGGCATCGACAGCAAGGCCAGCACGCTGGAGGTGCTGGTGGACCGCACGGGCATGGCTGACCTGGGGCCCAGCCTGAAGTATCTGGTGCGCTATCCGTACGGCTGTCTGGAGCAGACCATGAGCGGCTTCGTGCCCCTGCTGAAGGTGCGCGAGCTGGCCAAGAGCCTTGGGCTGCCAGAGCTGCTGGGCGACAAGCTGGACACCTACTCACGGCTGGGCGTGGCCAAGGTGATCCGCCACCAGCACCCCGACGGGCACTTCAGTCTGTGGCCGGATTCCACCACCTATCCGCACCTGACGGTCTACGCGATGTGGGGCCTGAACGAGGCCAAGCGCGCGGGCTTGCGGGTGGACAAGCGCGCGCTCGACCTCGGGCTGTCGGCGCTCAAAAGCTGGAGCAGCGATGCGGCGCGCAAGTTTGGCCCTGGCGACGAGACCGGCACACTGGCCATGGCGGCCTACGTGATGGCCGAGCTGGGTGCGGCGGATGCGGCGCTGCACGCCCGTCTGTTCGCGGCGCGCAACGCGCTGCCCGTGTACGGCAAGGCGTTTCTGGCGCGCGCACTGAAGCGCGCCACGGGCAGCGCGGCCGACACACAGGTACTGCTGAGCGAAATCGAAATGTCCGTGCGCGTCCACGATGGGCTCGCCGAGATCGTCGATCCGATTGCACCCGAGAGCCACTACTTCAGCTCGGCCTCGCGCAGCATGGCCATGGTAGTCACCGCGTTGCTGGAGCTGTCGCCCGGCCATGCGCTGGTGGAGCCACTGGTGATGGGGCTGAAGAAGCGTCGCCAGGGAGGACGCTGGGGCAGCACGCAGGAGAACGTGTACGGTCTACTGGCGCTGGCGGATTACGCCAAGGCGCAGAGCACGGGCAAGGCCAAGATCGCGGTGCGGGCGGGCGACAAGACGCTGCTGGACAGCAGCGTGCAGGGAGGCGCCATCGCGCGCTTGCGTGTGCCGTTGGACTCGCTGACACGAGGCGCCGTGCTGACGTTCGAGGCGAGCGAGCCCGTCTACTACAGCGCGGTGCTCTACAAGGTGCGGCCAGAGCCGGTGGCCGGTGAGCTGGACCACGGCTTCGGCATCAAGCGCGAATATCTGGCTTTCGAGAGCGAGCAGCCGGTGGCCAGCGTGAAGGTGGGCGACCTGGTGAAGGTCCGCCTGCACATCAGCACGCCGCAGGGGCGCAGCTACGTGGCCATCAGCGATCCGCTGCCAGCGGGCTTCGAGTCGGTCAACAGCAACCTGGCCACCGAGCGGGACGTGTCGGATGAGGACTCGTACCGCTGGTTCTGGGACTACCGCTCGCTGCGCGACGAGCGCACCGACTGGTTCGTCGACTCGCTCAACGAGGGCACGCGGCAGCTGGACTACGTGCTGCGCGCCACGCACGTGGGCAGTTTCACGGTGCCGCCCACCCAGGCCGCCGAGATGTACGCGGAAAGCGTGATGGGCCACTCGCGCAGCGACGTGCTGACGGTGACGCGGTGAGCCGGCGGCGGCTGCTCGTGGCAGGCGCGCTGTTGGCGCTGGTGCCCCTGGTGCTGCTGTGCACCAGCTCGTTTCCGATGCAGCCGCGGCTCGACCTGGACCCCGGCCGCAACGGCCCGCTACGCGTCGTCGATCGACACGGACAGCTGTTGCGCAGTGTGCCCTCGTCGCAGCGACCGGGCCGCGAGGCGTGGGTGCGTCTGTCCCAGGTTCGTGCCAGCGCCGTGCTCACGCTGCTGGCCTCGGAGGACCAGCGCTTCTTCGAGCACGCAGGTGTGGACGGCTGGTCGGTGCTGCGCGCCCTGGGGCTGGACGTGCTCACCATGTCTGCAGACTACGGCGCCAGTACCATCACCATGCAGCTGGCACGCATGGTGTATCGCGAGCAGATCCCACGCTCGCTGCTGGGCAAGTTGCGCCAGGCGCGCGCGGCGCTGTCCATCGAGCGGGAACTTGGCAAACGCGAGATCCTGGAGCAGTACCTGAACCGCGCCTACTTTGGCCACGGAGCTTACGGTATCGAGGCTGCGGCCCAGACTTACTTCCAGCGGCCAGCCGAAAGCCTTAGCGATGCACAGGCCACCATGTTGATGGTGGTGCCGCGCGGACCGGCCGCCTACGATCTGCTGCGCAAGCGCGCGCGTGTGGAGCAGAGGCGTGGCCATCTGCTGGGGCTGCTGGCGGCGCAAGGGCGGCTGAGCGCCGACGCCGTGGCGCGCATCAAGGCCGAACCCGTGACCGTCACGCTGCGTAAGGCCGAGTTTGCCGCGGGCCACTTCGTGGACTGGACGCTCTCGCAGCTGCCGGCGCACGAGCTCCTGCGTGGTGGCACGCTGGTGACCACGCTGGATCTGCGTCTGCAGCGCGCGCTGGAGCACCGTACGCAAGAGCACCTGGCCGCGCTGCGTGACAAGGACGCAGATCAGGCAGGCCTGGTCGTGCTGGACACGCAGTCGGGCGAGGTGCTGGCCATGGTGGGCTCGCGCAAGTACGGCGGCGCGCGCGAGGGACACATCAACATCGCCACCTGGCGGCGTTTTCCGGGCAGCGCGCTCAAGCCGTTCGTGTACGCGGCGGCCATCGAGCGCGGCAAGTCGCCGGCCAGCATCGCCTACGACGTGTATGACGTCCCGTCTGCTTACGTGATCAAGGACATGGTGCCCGAGGAGCATGGGCCGGCGCGCTATCGCGAGGCGCTGGCAGGCTCCTACAACCTTGCCGCCGTGCACGTGCTGGAAGAAGTGGGCATCGAGCCGGTAATGGCGCTGCTGAAGCGCGCCGGCGCGGCCGAGCTGAACCTGCACCCGGACGACTACGGCCTGCGTCTGTCGCTGGGCTCAACCAAGGTGCGGCTGCTGGACCTGGCCAGCAGTTATGGCGCCTTCGTGCGCGGAGGGATGGTCAGCAAGGGGCGCGGCGTGCTGCGGCTGGAGCGTGCCGAGCGCGCCCCGCTGCTGGTGGCGGCCCCCGAGCAGACACGCGTGTTGTCGCCGCAGACGGCATGGCTGGTGATGGACATGCTGGCCGATCCAGAGGCGAGGCGGCCGCGCTTCGGGCCGGACCTCCCCTTCGACCTGCCCTACCGTGTGGCCGCCAAGACCGGTACCGCGCGCGGCTTCTCCGATACGCTGGCCATCGCGGCCACGCGTGAGCTGACGGTGGCCGCCTGGACGGGCCGCTTCGATGGCCACGCCATGCAGGGCCTGTCGGGTATGCGTGGTGCGGCCGAGCTGGCGCGCGCGGCGCTGCTGGTGGCAAGTCACGGCAAGACGCTGACATTGCCAGAGCGGCCAGCCGGCGTGAGCACGATCAAGGTGTGCCCCGTGTCGGGCAAGCTGCCCGGCCCGCACTGTCCGCATCAGAAGCACGATTACGCGCTGTCCGACTCGCTGCCGAGCGAGCAGTGCGACCAGCACGACGCGGCGGGGGTGCACTATCCGGCCTTGCTGGACGGCTGGCGCAAGCGCAACGGCAAGCTGGCGACGCGCTGACGCCGCGGTCTGCGCCAGTCAGGAGAAGGCGTCCTCCGCCGCACTTTCCGGGATGCCGAAGCGGCGCAGGCAGCCGGCCGCGAACGGCCCCCTGCTGGGCGGGCCTGTTCGGCGGCGACTGGCCTGCCCGGAAACTCAGTTTATCTTGTGGCTCTGATGGCCGAGCCCGAGTCAAAGAGCGCCCGCGAGAGCGAACAGAAGCAGACCCTGGTCTACCGCGGTCGTCGCATCGACGTCACCGGCTGGCTCGAGCACCACCCCGGCGGTGCGGTGCTGCGCAGCTTCCTCGGTCAGGACGCCACGGTCGTGATGCACATGTATCACGACATGAACCAGAAGATGGTTCAGGCCCAGCTCAAGCGCATGGACGCGGGCCCGGCGCCGGAGCATCCGGTCAGCAGCTTCGACCACGACTACCTGGAGCTTGAGCAGACATTCGTGGAGCGCGGCTGGTTCAAGCCCTCGACCGGCTGGTACTTCTACAAGACGTGCATGCTGCTGGCCATCCTGGCCGTCGCCTTCCTGGTGACTGGCCCGTGGCTCAAGGGGCTGTTTTTTGGCCTGTTCATTCAGCAGTCGGCGTTTTTGGGGCACGACGTGCATCATGACGCCGCGGTGCCGCGCAAGTTCCGACGCCTGGCCGCCTGGTTCTACGGCACGGTTTGTTTCGGCCTCAACCACGACAAGTGGCTGCACGAGCACAGCATCCACCACGCGCTGGTGGGACGCCCCTTTGAAGATCCGCAGCTGAACACCATGCCGCACCTGCTGTACGCCTGGCGCGAGGTGGAGGCGTTCGAGAAGCGTAAGGGCCGCTCGGTCACCGACTGGGAGAAGTTCAAGATGGGCTTCCAGCACTACTGGCTGATGCCCGTGCTGTTGCTCTACGGCCGCATCAACATGTCGAAGACCGACGTGAAGAACGCCTGGAAGCTGCGCAGTGCACACTACCTGTCCGGCTACGCCATCCACTTTGGGCTGTGGGCGCTGTTGATCGCGCAGGGTTGGCGCACGCCTGTCTATCACACGCTGGTGTTCGTGTTCATGACGCTGGTCGTGTCGGGCATCATCCACCTGCAGTTGATCCTGTCGCACGCCTACGCGCCGCGCCTGTACGAGGACGAGCAGCACCGCATCGGCATGAAGCTGCAAGCTGTCAGCAACCAGAACGTGACCACCACCTGGGTCGACGACTGGTTCCACGGCGGCCTGCAGCACCACATCGAGCACCACCTGTTCCCGCGCCTGCCGCGCCACAGCCTGAGCAAGGTGCGCCCGTACGTGCGCGCCTTTTGCGAAAAGCACGACCTGCCCTACCGCACGGATCCGTTCCTGATCGCTGCCCGCGACTTCATGCGCTCGCTGCACAATCAGGGCGCACCGTTTCGCGCCCAGCTGGCCGAGCAGCGCAAGCTTCGCCGCGCGTAGCTAGCTCCATGCAGACGGAAGGAGCCTGTTAATCCAGGTGTCTTGCTGTCCGGGTGTCTCACCTGAAGTTGCGCGCCGATGAAGCGGAGGGCAGCATGCGCAGATGCGCATTCAACCTTCGTTCCTCGCCTGCGTGCTGCTCCTCGGTATCTCGGGCTGCGCGTCCAGGCCCGCGCCCGCCGAGCCAGTCGCAACCACGCCCGGCCAGGGCGGCGAAGCCCCGGAGGACTACGCTTGCTCGGAAGGCGCGCCCTCCACGCCCGCCCACTGCCAGTGCCTGGGCGGCTACGTGAAGGGCGACATCGGCGACGGCCAGGTGGCCTGCCCGCAGGGCGAAACCGAGCTCGAGCGCGTGCAGCAAGGCATCGAGGGCGCTGTCTGCTGCAAGGCTTCCGCCGGGCAGTGACCCTCCATGCTTCGCCGACGCGTTAGATGGGCACCCATCCGTTGCGCAGAAAGACAGCGAAGTTGACGCGGGCCCCTGAAATCGGGAGCCGAACTGAGCCAGGGCAACCCATGCACCTGCGTGGCGCGGGCAACTCAACGCTTCTAAACAAAGTTGGGCCGGCGCTTCTCTGCGAAGGCCGCGAATGCCTCCTTGGCCTCGGGTGAGCCCAGCTGCTCGACGAAGTGCTGGCCCTCACGGTCGATACGCCGCTGCAACTCGGCTGCGTCGCGCATCAGCGCCTTGGTGATGGCCACCGCCGCCGGGGGCTTGGCAGCAAGCGAATCGGCTGCAGCGCGCGCCCGCGCCTGCAGCTCCGCACGTGATACGGCCGCGTTGGCCAGGCCCCACGCGACTGCGCTCTGCGCATTGACAGCCTCTCCCAGCACGAACATGGAGAAGGCGCGCACGTGCCCGATGCGCCCGGGCAAGGTCAGGCTGGAGGCGGCCTCGGGCACCAACGCCAGGTTGACGAAGGGCGTGGTCAACAGCACGTCGTCCGACAAAAACACCAGGTCGCAATGCAGCAGCATGGTCACGCCCACGCCCACCGCCCGGCCCTGCACCGCAGCCACGATCGGCAGCCTGGCGCGCGCCAGGGCGCTGAGCAGCGGGTTGCCTTGCCACGTGACCTCGCTGGCGTTGCCGGCCGTCGCGCTCATCTGCGCGAAGTCACTCATATCGTTGCCGGCGCAGAACATCTCGCCCTCGCCCCGCAACAGCACGCAGCGCAGCTCCGCGTCGTGATTGGAGGCGTCGATGGCGTCGCCCAACGTTTGATACATGGCGCGCGTGATCGCGTTCTTCTTTTCGGGCCGGTTCAGCGTCAGCGTCAGGACGCCGCCGGACTTGTCGACAAGCACGTGATTGCTCAAGGTTCCATCCTTCGGCGCCAGGTCGGCGCAAAAAAAGGCGCGCAGTCAACTTGGTGAGCAGCGGCACCCACGGGGCGCTTGCAGGCGGTCAACCCTTGCCGCTTGGCCGAAAGAAAGCGCAACCGTGCCGCTAAGCTAGCGTTTTCGTGGTGCGCTGGCGAGTGGCTGAGACGGCGGCTTGAGGTAACCCTGCGAGGAAGCACACCTGCTTACTGCTTTTCTTGCAAAGGCTACATGTGTGCGCCGTCCGAAATGGTACGGTGGGGGGATGCAAAAGAAGCTCACCTGCTGCTTCGCCGGCACACGCCAGGGGATGACAGAGAAACAACTTGCCGAGGTCGAACGGCTGTTCAAGGACCTTGGCATCACCACGATTTATCACGGCGCGGCCGTGGGAGCCGATGAGCAAGCCTCGCTGATTGCACAGCGCATGGAGCTCAACGTGCGCGCTTTTCCCGGCAATGTCGCCGCGGACCGCTCGAGGGTTGCCCACGCCAACGCCTGGGAGCCGCCGAACACGCCGCTGCAGCGCAACAAGGCCATGGTCAAACGCGCGCACCTGGTCATCGCCGCACCGGACGGGCCCGAGAAACCGCGCTCTGCCACCTGGGCAACCATCCGCATGGCCAACACACAGGGCAAAAAGATCTACGTGGTCGAGCCCTGAGCTACCAGCGCCGGGGTGCGCCCTTCGACAGGCATTCGCCTGTTTTACTGGGCGACCAGCGTGATGCGGTTCTCGTCATCGTCATCGGCCTCCTCTGTGCCCAGCCGAATCAAGTCGCGGTTCGAAGGTCCGTTCATCACACGGCCGAACGGATCGAAGCGCGAGCCGTGACATGGACAGTCCCACGAGCGCTCTGCGCTGTTCCAGTTGACCACGCCGGCAAGGTGCGGGCAGACCGCGCTGCACTCGTGGCGTTTGCCGGTTTCGTCCACATAGACCGCGACCTTGTGCAGGCCGCGCTGCACCACTGCGCCCTCGCCAGGCTCGATGCGCGTGGCCTCCTTTTCAGCGGGCTTGAGCCAGTCGGCGTAGCTCTTGGCCACGCTGGCCGTGTCTCGCACGAACTCCTGTAGCGCGGTCAGGCTCTTCACCTTGCGCGATGGATCGTAGAGCTTCTGCCACGGGCTGTTGCGACCCATGATCAGCTCGCTGACCAGGATGCCGCCCAGTGCGCCGTGCGTCATGCCGTTGCCCGAGTCGCCGGTGATCACATAGTTGTTGGCGTGCGGGCCGGGGTTCTTGCCGATGAAGGCCAGCCCATCCATGGGCTCCAGCACCTGGCCGGACCAGCGACAGCGCACCTCGCCCACCGAGGGGATGCGTGAGCGCACCCACTCTTCCAGCTTGTTCCAGCGCTCCATGGGCTGGGTTTCCTGCCCCACGCGGTGATCTTCGCCACCCACAAGGAGCAGGTCCTCGCCGACCCAGCGAAGGTAGTGATACGGGTCGCGCATGTCCCAGAACAGTGCGCGCGGCAGCTGGCTGCTGGGCACGCGCACACCCAACACGTAGGAGCGCCAGGCCGCCTGCTTGGTGTGGATGGCGAAGGTGTCGTGGATGGGCGAGTTGGTGGCGACCACCACGTGCTGCGCGGCCACCTTGGCGCCGTCGGCCAGGTGCACGATGGCCGGACTGCCCTGCTCGATGGACAACACCTGACGGCCAGTGCAAATGCGCCCGCCGTGCCTGCGCACCGCCTCGGCCAGTCCGCGCAGGTAGGCCATCGGCTCGATCTGCAGCTGGTTGGCGAAGCGCAGCGCGGGCCCCGTGGCGAACGGCATGGGCGCACTCTGCAACAGCTCGGTCTGCACCCCTGCGCGCTGGGTGGCCGCGAATTCGCGTTCAATTTCCCGCGGTGAATCGTCCGCGTACGCAAACAGATAACCTGGCACGCGCTCCAGCTCGCAGCTGATGTTCTCACGTGCGCAAATGGTGGCGATGCTCTCGATGCCGGCGCGGTGGCTCTCGGCTGCCAGCCGCGCTCCATCCTTGCCGTGGGCGCGCTCCAGCAGGTAGTAGCGGTCGTCGAGCGCGTCCGAGATGTGCGCGGTGGTGCGGCCCGTCTCGCCGGCGCCGATGGCCGCCTTGTCGAGCACAAGCACCGAGCGGCCGGCCTGCAGCAGGTGGTACGCAGTGGACAGCCCGGCGATGCCGGCCCCCACCACCACCACGTCGCTGTGAGCATCCTCGACCTGGTCTGCGCTGTGCTGGCTCGGGTGCTTCGCGTACCAGCAGGGTACGCTCTCGCCGTTCCGGTCGTCTTCGTTGTACATGCTGGCGGCTCCCCCGTTGTCCTTGGCGCAGGGAGCAGTGCAGCGGGCGTGCCAGCTAGAAGCCCTACCCCTGAAGCATCTGGGTGGGCGCGCGCCGGGGCCGGCCGGTGTGCGCGCATGGCGCCCGCAAGTGAAGCCAACGAGGTGTCGCAGCGCGATCGAACTGGGACGCGAGCTCGTGGTAGCGTGTCCGCGCGAGGGCGACCATGACGAGCAAACATTTTCGGACCTGTACCCTGTGCGAAGCCATGTGCGGCGTGGTCATCGAGACCGAGGGGCGCAATGTGCTGAGCATCCGCGGTGACGCCGACGACCCATTCAGCCGCGGCCACATCTGTCCCAAGGCCATGGGGCTCTCTGACCTGCACCACGATCAAGACCGGCTGCGCACGCCGCTACGCCGCGAGGGGGGGCGCTTCGTGCCCATCTCCTGGGAGCAGGCGTTCGACGAGGTGGCCGCCAACCTGAAGCGCGTGCAAAAGCAGCACGGCAAGAGTGCGGTTGCCGTGTATCAGGGCAACCCCAGCGTGCACAACCTGGGCACCATGCTGATGAGCCCGCAGTTCGTGCGCACGCTGCGTACGCGCAACCGTTACTCGGCCACCTCGGTGGATCAGCTACCGCACATGTTGGCCGCGTTCGCCATGTTCGGCCATCAGCTGTTGATCCCCATCCCCGACATCGATCGCACCGAGTACATGCTGGTGTTGGGCGCCAATCCGGCCGTCTCCAACGGCAGCCTGATGACTGCACCCGGCGCGGCCGATCGGCTCAAGGCCATCGTCAAGCGCGGCGGCAAGGTGGTAGTGCTGGACCCGCGTCGCACGGAGACTGCAGCGCTGGCCAGCGAGCACGTGTTCATTCGACCCGGCAGCGACGCCCTCTTTTTGATGGCCGTGCTGCACACGCTGTTCTCGGAGCAGCTGGCCAGGCCTGGCGCGCTGCTGCCGCTGCTGTCCGGCTTCGAGCGGGTCGCGTCGCTGGTCACCGATTTCGCGCCCGAGCGAGTGGCCGAGACCACCGACGTGCCCGCCGACACCATCAGGCGCATCGCCCGCGAGTTCGCCAGCGCACCACGTGCGGTTTGCTACGGGCGCGTGGGCGTCAGCACGCAGGACTTTGGCACACTGTGTAGCTGGCTGATCAACCTGATCAACATCGTCACCGGCAACCTGGACCGTGAGGGCGGCGCCATGTTCCCACAGCCGGCCATCGATCCACTCACGCTGGGCGCGGCTTTTTCGCGCGGCCACTTTGCCGCCTTCAAGAGTCGCGTGCGTGGCCTGCCCGAGTTTGGCGGCGAGCTGCCCGTGGCCACGCTGGCCGAGGAGATCGACACCGCAGGCAAGGGGCAGATCCGCGCGCTGGTAACGTCTGCCGGCAACCCCGTGCTGTCCACGCCCAACGGAGCGCGGCTGGAGCGCGCGCTGCCCACGCTGGACTTCATGGTGTCCATCGATTTTTACCTGAACGAGACCACGCGCCACGCGCACATCATCTTGCCGCCCAGTGGCCCCCTCGAGCACGACCACTACGACCTGGCCTTTCACGTGCTGGCCGTGCGCAACACCACCAAGTACTCGCCCGCCACGTTCCCGCGCCAGCCCGACGCGCGTCACGACTACGAGATCTTTAACGAGCTGATGCTGCGCATGGCAGAAGGGCCGCTGCAAAAGCTGGCGGCGCGCGCGCGCTTCGAGGTCATCGACCGACTCAAGCCCGCCGGTATCGTGGACCTGCTGCTGCGCATGGGGAACCACGGCAGCAAGCTCAACCCGTTCAAGAAGGGGCTGTCGCTCCGCACGCTCAAGGACAACCCGCACGGCATCGACCTGGGTGCGCTGCGCCCTTGCCTCGCACAGCGGCTCGGCAATCAGCACACGAAGGTGGTTTTGGTGCCCGCCTTCATGCGCGACGACCTGGCCCGCCTGGCGCGCTCGATTGGCGCCGAGCGGCCGGCGCTGGTGCTGATCGGTCGGCGCCACCTGCGCTCCAACAACTCCTGGCTGCACAACAGCGCGCGGCTCATCAAGGGGCCCGCGCGTTGCACCTTGCAGATGCACCCGGCCGACGCCGCGCAGCGCGACCTGCGTCAGGGCAACGCCGTACAGGTTCGCTCCAAGGTGGGTGCCATCGAGGTGCCGCTGGAGATCACCGACGCACTGATGCAGGGTGTGGTCAGCTTGCCGCACGGCTTCGGCCACTCGCGCAAGGGCACCGCCACGCACGTGGCCAGCGCGCACGCAGGCGCCAGCATCAACGATGTCACCGACGAATCGCGGGTAGATCTGCTCTCGGGCAATGCCAGCTTCAGTGGTGTGCCGGTCGAGGTCAGCGCAACGCTGCTACCGTTGGCCGACGCTGCCGGGCGCTGACTATTCGGCCGCCGCGCTGGCTGCGATCGCCACGTCGTTGTCAGCGGTCTTTGCGAGCTTGGCCGAGCCCTCTTCCACGCGCGACGCGCTGCCGTCCATCACGCCACCTCGCTCGACCTGCAGCGACGTGTAACGTGCGTCGCCGCGCACCGAGCCGCTGGCCAGAACGTGCAGGTGGTTGCGCGCCAGGATGATGCCCTCGACTTTGCCGCTCACCGTCAGTTCATCGGCCGAAACTTCACCCACGATGCGGCCCTCGGGCCCCACCGAGACGTGGCCCTCTGCGATCAGTGTGCCGTCGATGGTGCCATCGATCTGCACCATGCCGCGCACGCGCAACGTGCCCTCCACGACGCTGCCTGCAGCGATGACCGTGGTGCTACCTGCCGTGAGCCTGCCTCTTTTGCCGAACATACTCTCCTTGAGCGCAGCCGAGTCTGCCGGCAATGGGCGCAGGAGGAATGTTATTCCCTGATCTGCGCGCCAAGGAAGGTACGTTTGCACGTACAGTCAGCGCACTCCCGAGATCACATAGGTGCGCCGCTTGCCGCGCAGAGTGACCGAAACGTCGTCGCCCTGCTGACGCCCCAAGATCGCGGCACCCAGCGCCGAGCCGGGCGTGACCACCAGGATCTCCACCCCGTCTATGTTGGTCTCGACCCCGCCGCCGTGTGGGGCAAGAAACAGAACCCGCTTGCCTCCCTCTTCGTCCTCCAGCTCGACCAGCGCACCCGCACACACCGCGGCGTCCGCAGACAGCGTGGGCAGCGGCATGAAGCGCAGCACCTCTTTCTGCTCGGCCAGCTGCTCGGCGCGCATGGCCTGGCCGCGCGCCAGGTAGGACTGTTCGAGCGCGCGCGTGTCCTTGTCGTTCTCGGGCTTGGCCTCCTCGTGCGTGGCGTCCTTGCGCGTCGCTTCTGCGGCCTGGGACATCTGCGCGAGCACGTCGCTCAGCTGGGCGACTACGCTCGTCAGGACTCGGTGCTTCTCGGGCAGCGACATGGCGCCAAGTAAAGCACCTGCCGCCCATTCGTGTGGCCAGGTCGGGCGGGGTGGCGCAAAGTAGCGAGCGAAAACGGGGCAGCACGGGTTCGTTGCACGTGCTGCCCGAGGTGCGCGGGTCGCGCGCACCTGCAGTCGAGACGAGGGCGTGCGGCCACAATGGGGAAAAACATGAAGGACCGCGGCGACGGCCTGGCGCAGCTCCTCGGGTTTTTGTCGGAAGCGGCCCGCGCGCCGTTTATTCGCGTGCGTGCCGCACGGCGTGCTGCGACCGAGCAGGAACCGGAGCAGCTGGGCAGACGCGCCCGGGAGCTGGGACGCGCGGTCCAAAACGCCCTGGAAGTGGCCCGTCTGGGACGCGCCGGCACCCCCGCGCGCACGCCCTACACGGTGCTGCGCAGCGAGCGCGTGTACAGCCTGCGACGCTACGCCGCTCAGCCCGGCAAACCGCGGGTCGAGCACCCGGTGCTGCTGGTGCCCTCGCTGATGACCAGTGCGGACCTGTACGACCTGTCGCCCGACTCGAGCGCGGTGGCGTTCTTGACGCGTCAGGGTATCGACACCTGGCTTATCGACTTCGGTCGACCCGAGCACAGCACGCTGGGCCTGTCGCGCACGCAGGATGACTACGTGTACGCGCTCGACGACTGTATCGAGCAGATCCGCGAGCT
>Ga0105048_10006716_pt1 | contig 18549 bp, 18 predicted proteins | sample MAT05_FD_78382 | JGI IMG/M metagenome (GOLD analysis project Ga0105048, IMG submission 78382) | Freshwater microbial communities from Lake Fryxell liftoff mats and glacier meltwater in Antarctica - MAT-05 | ecosystem: Environmental > Aquatic > Freshwater > Ice > Liftoff microbial mat | place... | reverse complement strand
TGCTTTTTTTGCTTTTTTTGCTTTCTTTGCTTTTTTTACTGGTTTTGCAGCTTCTTTTTTCTCTGCAGCAGGAGCAGCTACTTCAGCTTTTGCAGGAGCAGCAGCAGGTTTTGCAGCATCAGCTGCGAAAGCTACAGCAGCGAAAGAAACGGCTACGAGAGTTGCGATGATGCTGGATACGATCTTTTTCATTTGTTGTACCTCCGAAATTTAATTGCTAATGATTTTATTATTGCAGACAGCGTGCCAACTCCACCCAACCGCCCCAATCAAGCCTTTGCCTCATATCTGAGCGACCTGCATCTCATTAAGATACCTCACCACGTCTCATATATACCGCAAATAAGGTATAATACCAATAATAGAACTACCGGTGACGGTAGTATCAATAACTTGAATATGATATGCTCCATGCCTGCAAAAAAAGATCAACCAGATGAGGTAATTTGTGGCTCTAATAACACTACGTAACATAACGCTGGCCTTTGGCGGTCCGCCGCTTTTCGAAGGTATCAACCTGCAGATAGAACCTGGAGATCGGCTCTGCCTGCTAGGCCGGAACGGGACCGGAAAGTCTACATTAATGAAACTTATCAATGGTGAATTGACCGCTGAACAGGGTGAAATATCCAGACAACAAGGACTAAAAGTAGCATTGGTTTCTCAAGAGTCACCGGAAGGATTAGCAGGGACGGTTTTTGATGTTGTTGCATCCGGCATGGGCAATGCCGCTGACCTGCTGGCTGAATATCATCATGTGGCACACCAGATGTCAACAAACGGAGACGAGCAGTTGCTTGCCCGCCTGGAAGCCCTGCAAAAAGACCTTGAAGATACCGGCGGATGGCATCTGCACCAGGAAGTTGAACGTGTATTGTCACGTCTGGACCTGGATGCTGAAAAAGAATTTTCAACACTCTCCGGCGGCACCAAGCGACGAGCACTACTGGCCAGGGCCCTGATTGCAGCTCCCGACATACTTCTACTGGACGAACCAACAAACCACCTTGATATAGAGACTATTATCTGGCTGGAAGACTTTCTGATCAAACAGGTCAAGACGGTTTTGTTTGTAACTCATGACCGCGCTTTTGCCAGAAAAATGGCCAACCGGGTTGCTGAACTTGATCGGGGCCGCATCTATTCTTTCTCATGCGGTTACGATACGTTTATTGAGCGCCGTGAAGAGCTGCTGGCCGCAGAGATAACCCGCCAGGCGCTGTTTGACAAGAAACTGGCCCAGGAGGAAACCTGGATCAGGCAAGGTATTAAGGCACGACGCACCAGAAACGAGGGACGAGTCAGGGCACTCAAGAAACTACGCGAAGAGCGCGTACAAAGACGCGAGCGCCAAGGCACAGCAAAGATCCAGATGCAGGAGGCCGAAAGATCAGGGCACCTGGTTGTTGAAACCGATGGAGTCAGCTTTGGTTTTGACGGACATCAGGTTATCCGAAATCTTTCCACCACAATCATGCGTGGTGATCGTGTCGGAATTATCGGGCCTAACGGCTCCGGCAAAACCACCTTGCTGCGCTTGTTGCTGGGATCACTGCCGCCAGAAAACGGTGAAGTAAAACTCGGTACACGTCTGGAGATCATCTATTTTGATCAGATGCGAGAGCAGCTGGATGCCACCAAAAACGTGTTGGAAAATGTGGGCGAAGGCAATGACACTCTTGTCATCAACGGCGTCAGCCGCCATATCATCGGCTATCTGCAGGATTTCCTTTTCAGCCCGGAACGCGCCCGCAGTCCGGTTAGCATACTGTCAGGCGGGGAACGCAATCGCCTGCTGCTTGCCAAACTTTTTACAAAACCTTCCAACGTCCTGGTAATGGATGAACCTACAAACGACCTTGATGCGGAAACACTCGATCTGCTGGAAGATCTGCTGGCTGAATATTCCGGCACCCTACTCCTGGTAAGCCATGATCGAGAGTTTCTCAACAATGTTGTAACCAGCACCCTAGCCGTTGGCGATGATGGGCAGGTCCGCGAATTTGTTGGCGGTTATGACGACTGGCTGCGACAGACAGTACTGGAATCTCTGCCTGCGCCTACAACAGCTAAAGCATCGCAGGACAAAACCAAACGGCAAACAGAGCGGCCGCGCAAGCTCAGCTTCAAAGAAGAACGTGAGCTGGAAGCCATGCCGGACAGGATTGCAGCCCTGGAGGGAGAACAGGAAAATCTGCACACAAAGCTGGCAGATCCGACTTTTTACAAAAATGCCGGCAGCGAAATAGTAACCATTAATTCCAGGCTGGAAAGTATTGAGCAGGAACTGCTGGATGTGTACAACCGGTGGGAAGAATTGGAGGCGCTAAAATAATTTCAGACCGGGGAATAATTTTTCAATCAAACAGCAAAGCCCGCAATCAAGCGGGCTTTTTAAACAACTTTTCATAAAATATATTTATTTTTTCAACCACTTTTCGTCCATCAACTTGATAATACCGTCACTGACATCCTGGGCATCCACACCATTTGCCAAATACAGCAATTCACGCTTCACTACAACCAGCGACAGATTATTGGCCTTCCCATATTCCACAGAAGCTTGTTCGATAGCAGCATATAGCGACTTACTCAACCCCTCCTGCAAAGTTTGAAACTCTTTTTCTGCACTCGCGCCAAACTTTTGAAAGGCTTCAACCTTTTTCTGAAAATCCTTGCCTTTTGTTTCTCTCTGGGCAGGAGTCAGACTGGCAATAGTTGCCTCAATTGCGGCCTTCTGCTTGTCGAGTTGCTTACGCTTGGCCTGCATCTGAGACTGGAGTTTTTCCTGCTTTGCCTTGGCCTGGGACTGTGACGCCTTGCCAAGACTTGACTCTGAACTGATTTTTGCCATATCGGCATAACCAAGTCTCACCACAGATTGCATTTTGGGTGATTCCACCGGCTTAGCTGGCGACACTGCAACTACAGGAACTACCGGTTGCAATTGAATTGACGTTTTCGGAGCTTCAGGAGTTTTTGCCGGTTCTTCGGCAGAGGCTAAAAACGAAACAGCTGAAAGGGACAACACAATAGCCAGAATCAATATTCTTTTCATCTTAGAGTCCTTATGGCAGGCAACGCCCGCAGTATTTATTTGAGTCACAGGTTCACATAATGGCTCTTTTGAAATGAAAAAACAAATTATTTCTAAACTACACCGAACCAGTTCGGTGCAATGCAAATAAACAGCTTGACTTTACCAAGCCGTTTTTTTTATGCTGTAGAACATTCTTAAAGGCAGGGAAGAGGAGTAGTAGTCGTTAAGTGCTTTATTCCGATTCCAAATCAAATATGAAACCAAGGCGGCGAGGATTGAGGTGACGAAGACGTACAGGTAAGTACGTTGAGAAACCGAAGACGAGCCAACGAAGGTAGCGATTTGATTTGAAATTGGAATTCCAGAGAGCCGGTGGTTGGTGCGAACCGGTAGGCATAAATGATGAACTCGCCTTGGAGCCGCTACGGTGAACTTAGCAATAACTAGCCGAAGTCGTTCGTCCGCGTAAAGGACGTCAATGAGGTTTGCCGAAAGACTTGGCAGACGAATTAGGGTGGTACCGCGAAAGCATTCAATGCCTTCGCCCCTGTTTGGGGCGGAGGCATTTTTATTTTGGTACCGGAAATAAACTTTTTTTAAGGTACAATTTACCAGTGAACAGTACAAGTGAAAGGAGCAAACAACATGACAGACAGTAAAGACCAGAGAATTATCAGGATTTTCGACACAACGCTCAGGGATGGCGAACAGGCCCCCGGCAACAGCATGAACATAGAGGAAAAACTTCGTATAGCCAAACAGCTTCAAAAACTTAACGTGGATATTATCGAAGCAGGCTTTCCAATAGCCTCAGATGGAGACTTTGAAGCGGTTAAAAGGATCGCCCAGTCCTTAAAAGGGCCTCAGATTGCCGGTCTTTGCCGTTCAAATGAAAAGGATATCGACCGTGCCTGGGAAGCCTTGAAATATGCCGGCGAAAAAGGGCGCATCCACACCTTCATAGCCACATCCGATATCCACATGAAATACAAACTGCGCATGGAGCCGGGCAAAGTCATGGAAGCCGCCATAAAAGCGGTCAAGCGCGCCTGTTCATATACGCCAAATGTGGAGTTTTCCTGTGAAGATGCGACCCGCACCAGACTTCCGTTCATGGCAGAAATGGTTGAGGCTGTCATTGATGCCGGTGCAACCACCGTCAACATTCCGGACACAGTCGGATACACCATTCCCAACGAATACTACAACATCATCAAATATCTGATGGACAATGTCAGAAACATCGATAAAGCGATCATTTCTGTTCATTGCCACAACGACCTTGGACTTGCAGTAGCCAACTCCATTGCCGCTGTCCAGGCCGGAGCAGGGCAGGTTGAGTGTACAATTAACGGAATTGGTGAACGGGCCGGTAACTGTTCACTGGAAGAATTTGTAATGGCACTGCGTACCCGTCGCGATATCATGCCATTTTCAACCAACATAACAACCGAGCAGATCACACATTCCAGCCGCATGCTTTCCACCGTTACCGGCATTATGGTTCAGCCCAACAAGGCAATTGTCGGGGCAAATGCCTTTGCACACGAGTCAGGCATCCACCAGCACGGCATGATGATGGACAAATCAACCTATGAAATTATGACTCCAGAATCGGTTGGCCTTTCTGCCAGCGCATTGGTATTGGGAAAGCACTCCGGACGGCATGCTTTTAAAAAGCGCCTGGAAGAACTTGGGCATGATCTGAACGAAGAGTTGCTTCAGCGTGCATTTGACAAGTTCAAGACCCTGGCAGACCTCAAAAAAGAGGTCTTTGATGAGGACCTGGATGCCATCATCGCAGAAGAATCGCGTGAAGAAGAAAAATACAAACTTGACCACATCACTGTCACTTGCGGTTCCTTTGCTGTCGCAACAGCGACCGTACAACTTGAAATCGACGGAAAACCGGTTCGCACGGCAGAGCTTGGCGATGGCCCGGTTGACGCCACACTCAAGGCGATTAAAAAGCTGACCAAAACCAAAGCAAAACTGGAACAGTATAATGTTGGCTCAATTACGGGCGGCACAGATGCCCAGGGCGAGGTAACAGTCAGGGTCTCAGAAGGTAATCATACTGTGGTCGGCAAAGGCTCTTCCACCGATATTATCGAGGCGTCCGCCAAGGCATATATTCATGCCTTGAACCGTCTTACCAACAGACAGAAAAGGTTGAGTGACGCAATCTAACATAATGGAAATTGGAATGCCATTGACGGCATATCAACAGAGGTGATATGTTATTTCCATTGCAACTACCTGTTTAAAAGGAGAACTACCATGAAAGAAGAAGTATTGAGGGTACTTGCCCAGGTACGTCCTGCCCTGCAGGCCGATGGCGGTGATGTAGAACTGGTTGAGATAACCGAAGACGGCATCGTCAAGGTAAGACTGAAAGGCGCCTGCGGTTCCTGCCCCATGTCCACCATGACCCTCAAGATGGGAATTGAAAGAGCCATGAAAGAGCAGATCCCTGGTGTAAAAGAAGTCACTCAGGTTTCCTGATATTTCTTCCCATATTTTACAGAAAACCCCGCTGGATGTTCCAGCGGGGTTTTCTGTTTTCTGGACCAAACGGCAAGATATTTATTTGACTTTTCATGAAGTTGAGTTAGATTTTAAGATATTAATTATTAAAAAACTTTTTCGGGAGGCAACATGAAAAGTGCAAAAACAGAGAAACCTGGTAAAAGCAAAGTAACAAAACCTACTGTAATAACTACCACGGCCAAACCGGTTAAAGAGGTCAAACCGGTTAAGTTGGAACAGCCCGCCGAGATGGATCAGTTGATCCTTGAAAACATTACCCTGATGACTGAGCAACTGAAAACCTTGACTGAGACAGTTGATTCACATCTGCTAAAAACTGCCAGTATCGCCAATCACGTCGTGGCCCTTGAAGCTATTCTTGCGGAAGTTGTCTCTATGACCGGAGTGGACCTGGTTAACGTCAACAGCAGAATCAGGTCAAGAGTAGCAAGCGCAACCGGTATACCCGGCTCTGCAGATCTGGCAATTGATGTGGCCGCCTATATTGCTGCTCCTAAACCTCGCATTTGAGGTTAAGGTTGAGGTTAAGGTTGAGGTTGATATTTTCTTAACCTTAACCTCAACCCGCCTCACCTCAGCGCCAGCTCCATTTCCTCCAGTTTTTTAACCCTGTCACGCAAATCAGCAGCCTTCTCAAACTCCAGGTTTTTTGCCGCAGCCAGCATTTCCTTGCGCAGTTTTTTAACCAGCTTGGGGATATCCTTGGGAGCAATTCCGTAATCCTCGCCGGAATCACCTAGAGTAGCAGCAGGAGTGTAGTAATCTTTCTCCTCCACCGATCCAAGAATATTGTAAAAGCTTTTCTTGATCGTTTCGGGCGTAATACCGTGTTCTTCGTTCCAGGCCAGCTGTTTGACCCTACGCCTCAAAGTCTCGTCTATACAGGCCTGCATGGATCTGGTTATTTTGTCACCATACATCAGCACCCTGCCATTGACATTTCTGGCGGCCCTGCCGCAGGTCTGGATCAAAGAACGCGCCGACCGCAAAAAGCCTTCCTTGTCCGCATCCAGTATGGCTACCAGCGACACCTCCGGTAGATCCAAACCCTCGCGCAGCAGGTTGATACCGACCAGCACATCAAATTCACCCATGCGCAGGTCACGTAAAATCTGCATCCGTTCAATTGTGACAATGTCAGAGTGCAGATATCTGACCCTGACGCCCAGTTCACGGTAATAATTGGTCAACTCCTCTGCCATACGCTTTGTCAGGGTTGTCACCAGCACCCTTTCACCATTGGCAACATTAGTGCGCACTTCATGCAACAGATCGTCAACCTGCCCGCTGGCTGGTCGAACGGTAATTTTCGGGTCTATTAGACCGGTCGGACGAATAACCTGCTCGACAAAAACACCACCGCTCTTTTCCATTTCGTAATCAGCCGGAGTAGCAGAGACATAAACCGCCTGTTTGATCCGTTCTTCAAACTCAGTAAAGTTTAAAGGGCGGTTATCAAGGGCTGCCGGCAGACGAAAACCGTAAGTGGTCAGAGTCTCTTTCCGACTGCGGTCCCCACGATACATTCCGCCAACCTGCGGGATGCTGATGTGAGACTCATCCACAAACAGTACAAAATTGTCCGGGAAATAGTCGATCAATGTATAAGGCGGCTCACCCGCCTCACGCCCATCAAAGTAGCGTGAATAATTTTCGATGCCCTGGCAAAATCCCATTTCCTCAATCATCTCAATATCGAAATAAGTACGCTGCTCAATACGCTGGGCCTCCAAAAGCATGTTCTGGGAACGGAACCAGCGGATACGCTCCTCCAGATCCAGTCTGATCTGTTCAACCGCCTGTTTCTGTGTTTCCTTATTGGAAACATAGTGCGAGGCCGGATATATGGAGCACTTTGTTATTCGTTGCAGGACTGTGCCGCGCAGAGGGTCTATTTCACTGATACTCTCGATTTCATCACCGAAAAACTCGACTCTGAGCGCCTTGTCATTGTCATAGGCAGGAAAAATTTCAACCACATCTCCACGCACTCTGAAAGTACCACGATGAAAATCCGTATCGTTTCGCTCATATTGAATTTCGACCAGTTTTTTCAGCAGAGTGTCACGGCCATATTCTTCGCCTTGACGAAAAAAGATATGCAGACTGGCATAGGCTTCTGGAGAACCGATTCCGTAAATACAGGAGACAGAAGCAACAATGATCACATCCTGTCTGGTCAGAAGACTACGGGTCGCAGAATGACGCATCTTGTCAATCTCATCGTTAATGGCGGAATCTTTTTCGATGAAAGTGTCACTGGTAGGAATATAGGCTTCCGGCTGGTAATAGTCGTAGTAGGAAACAAAAAACTCCACCGCATTTTCCGGAAAGAGCTCTTTCATCTCGCCATATAACTGGGCCGCCAGCGTCTTATTTGGTGCCAGGATCAACGCTGGACGCCCAGTACGGGCGATCACGTTTGCCACTGTAAAGGTCTTGCCGGAACCGGTAACACCCAGCAGTGTCTGATGTCGGTCACCACGTTCGATCCCGGCTGTCAGCTCTTCAATCGCCAGCGGCTGGTCACCGCGTGGCGTGTATTCTGTTGTCAACTTAAATAAAGACATTAGATCCTCGCCAGGCGGAAATAGTTATGTTTCTTCCTTTTACATTAACGGTACAATTTTTCATCGTTTCCCCTCCACCACAGCAATGCCTGCAGAGGTCAGCAGCTTGTTCTCACCAGGTTGCAAACCCTTGATGGATCTGATTGCAACTAACACTTTAATCTGTTCAATGGCTGTTCTGTTTAACCTTTGCAATCTCTCCTCGGCCGAGATCCTAATGGGCAAAGGTTCCCCCATATCTTCCCGACTTAGTGGTTATGCCAACAGCGTTCGTTGACGTTATCCATTTACTTGGTGTGAGCACAAAGGCATTGCTGCCTGCTTCATACATAAAGCGGTCGAATTTGACCGCTTTAAAATCCGGGTTAAAGCCAATAAATTCAATCGCACTAGCAATGTGCAGTTGCGCCGGCTTTCCAGTTAAACAAAAACATACAATAATTACAGATTGTTATCATCATTTTCCGTTTCCGAGTTAAGCAAAAACTATCCCCATGCCGGGATATATTCTGCAAACTTGGTCGAAACATTATTGGGGTCCCTGGGCTTGATCTTGCCTTGCGCCAGAGCCCTTTTAGCACCAATGAAACCTGGGGGCGCTGCTTATCATGTATCTTAAATCGCTCCCTGAGGCTGGCATTGGTCATGCCTCCGGTGGAATAATATTTGATGATGCTATGTTGGTAGCATGCTTCGACTCTTTCCATTGGTGTCAGTTCTGCAAAAGCTTTTGGGCTGTACATTGTGACTCTGAAAGAGTTTTCCAGTTCCTCGAATTTCAGGGGTGGTAAGCCGAATAATTCAATGTGAAGAAACTCTATCGCTTTTTGTATCCAGTTCTTGATCATTTCCGTTTTCCAGTTAAGCAAAAAACTGTTCTCAACATGCTGAACAAGATTCCCGGGGGCATATCATCGCTTCCCCTCCACCACGGCAATCTCGTCCTCGGTCAGGCCGTACAGCTGATACACCAGTTGGTCGATTTCGGCTTCCAACTGTGGGATATCCGGGCTGTCGGGGTTGTCCAGGATTTTTTCAACCCGTTCGATAATGGAAGTTTGCTGGGCGTCGGTGGCGGTTGGGATGGGGAGTTGTTGCAGATAGATTTTGCGCAATTCCATGAAACCACCACTTACAGGTGGGCTTAACTGACCAAGAAAAAAATTAGTGATCCTGGCGTTGAGGATGCCAAGCACAGATAGGTCGATAGCAGGCATAATGTAGGATTTGTCATTACTGAGAAAACCTTGTTCGTCGTAGACAAATTCAGGTACTGTTGCAAAGTGGCTCCAACTGATCTTTGGTTTATCAAACTCCTCCCAATAAGCACAAGCCCTCAACTCCCACCAGAAACGCCCCTGATCATCACGTTTCCGAAGACCTGTTTCCCATTGCGACAAATGCTTATGGATTGCCGGGTACTCCTCTGCAAATAAAGGACGGGCCGATTTTTCATCCGCTTCCTGAGACCACGGCCATTCTTTGTTTCCGCTGCTGGCAATGGCGATAATATACAACCCCGCCCACTGAGCCTGCCACTTCTTAATATCCCGCCCTCGCAGCCACGGCTTGATAATCGCCGCACTCTTCAGATCTTCGGCAATCAGCCTGGCCTTTGTTTCTTCATCAATAACAAAGGCCTCGTTCAGTCCGGTCTTGATACCGTAATAGAACTTCCCTTCCACATACTCACCCAGCGGTTTGCCGGCCTTGCGCAGCTTCTCCATCACCCCCAGCACTTCCGGCCGTTTCAGCGCCCACCCTTCAGCCCTGAGTGCCGATACCGGCATGGTGAAGCCGATCGAAGAAAGTGTATCATCAAATTGCTTCAACTGCTCCTGGTCGGTGAAGGTAGCGGCAAGGAAATCTCCCTCACCCGGCCTTTGGCCACCCTCTCCCAGATGGCGTGGGTTTGTATTTTTACTCCCTCTCCCTATAGACTGGGGTGAGGAAAGCTGCTTCTCCACCAGCACAATCGAAGGATAGGTGGTTGCCTCGTGAAAGATCGGCAGATCACCGAAATCGAGGATCATCAAAGGTTTTGCCAGAGTAGTCAGCAGTTCACGGGTATTCTTGCCGTAACCGGCCCGCATGAATTTGTTGGGGGCGATAAAACAAAACGTAGCACCCGGTTTGGCGGGAGAATGTATGCAAAGTTTCATTGTTGACCGACCTTTTGTAAGGTTTCTCCAAGATTACGGACTGTTATAACAAAACCCTGCTTCAATTGCCACACATACAAGAAGAGCGGCATCGCTGCCGCTCTTGTCCATAGCCGTATTTTTGGGGCCTATAGTGGCAATCCGAGCTGCACCTTGACTGCCCGCTCAATCAGCTTCATTTCCTTGTTGCTTATGCTCCCGGTGCAGTTCTGCAATCGCAGTTTGTCAACCGTGGCAAGCTGGTCGGCCATTGCCTTGTTTTCAGCGCCGTTCAGGGTGACCACTGCCTCGCTCGGGTAGCATCTGCCGGTATTAATGGTAAGGGGAACAACCTGGACTCGATTCAAGTGGGTGTTTGCGGAGTCATTGCTGATAATGACCGCCGGCCTGACTTTCCTAGTTTCCGAACCAAGCGAGGGTTCAAAATTAGTATGCCACTGTTTACCGCTCAATTCCAGTTCTTTGATTATCTGACGGATTTCCGGTGTTATCAACCCTTCATCCTGACATGTGAGATGTAGGTTATAAATACTAAGGCGGCCTCTCAGCCGCTCTCATTCTTACCTCGTTTCCACAAACTCTCCGGCTTTCAGAATCCGCCGGATGGTTTCATCTCTCCCCAGCGTCACAACAATCTCGCCAATGCCAGGCGCCTGCATCACACCAGAGAGAGCCAGACGTATCGGTTGACCAACTTGCGGCATTTTCCATCCTTGTTCCGTGCAAATATCCTTGAAAATAGCATCAAATTCCGGTGCTGTTGTGGCTGTCGCTGCGGCCAACTTCTCAGCAGCCGCTCCATAAACAGCCTGCAGATGTGCCTTTTCAAACTTTGCCATTCCGGCTTCATCATAGGATTCTGGAGCCAGGTAATAAAACAGAGCGCCGTCAGCCATCTCTATCATTGTACGTGCCCGCTCCTGTAGCGTCTTGACAACTTCTGCCAGCAACGGCCCACCAGACGCAGGATCAATTCCACGTCCAGCCATAAATGGAACCAACAATTCAGCCAGCCGCTGTGGATCTCCATTTTTGATATAATGCGCATTCAGCCAGAGCAGCTTGTCCGTATTGAATACACTTGCAGAGCGTCCCACATTGCCAATATCAAACTTGGCAATCATCTCATCCCTGCTGAAGATTTCATCATCACCGTTACTCCAACCCAAACGCACAAGATAATTCATCAACGCTTCAGGCAAAAATCCCATATCGCGGTAGGCAATTACGCTGGTGGCACCATGGCGCTTGGAGAGACGGGTCTTGTCATCACCCAAAATCATTGGCACATGGGCAAACTGCGGCACAGGAAACCCGAATGCCTCATATAGCTGGACCTGCCTTGGAGTATTGTTCACATGGTCATCACCGCGAATAACGGTAGTGATCCGCATAATGGCATCGTCAATAACAACGCAAAAGTTATAAGTCGGGGTACCGTCTGTACGCTGAATAATCAAATCATCCAGTTCATCATTTGGAAAGGTTATCGTCCCCTTGATTAGGTCATCAAAAGAGGTAACTCCTCCTTGTGGAGTGCGAAAACGCACTACATAAGGCGCATCTGCAGGCTGATCAATACGGTCCCGGCATGTGCCGTCGTACTTGGGCTTACGCCCCTCTTTCATGGCCAGCTCACGCTTGGCATCCAGTACTTCAGAAGAACAGTAGCACTTGTAGGCCTTGCCATTATCCAGCAGTTTTTGAACATGCTCCTTGTAGAGCGGAAAGCAATCGGACTGATAAAACGGCCCTTCATCCCAGTCAAGGCCCAGCCACTCCATGCCTTGCAAAATAGCATCCACAGACTCCTGTGTTGAACGCTCCACATCCGTATCCTCGATACGCAGAATGAATGTTCCACCCTGTTTTCTGGCCAGAAGCCAATTGAACAGTGCGGTACGGGCACCTCCAACATGCAGGTAGCCGGTAGGACTTGGAGCGAAACGAACTTTTATATCGGACATGGATTTTCTCCTCATAACGTCATTAACCTAATAAATGCCACCAGTGTCAGTTAGCTTTTTGCAGCCTTTGTCCCTCCCCCTTGAAAGGGAGGGGATTTTAGACCAATGCAATTACCAAACCGGACAACGCTGAATAAATTTATTCTATCTCAACACCTTGAAACCGCAAAAATGTTTTCTTTACAACTTAAACAGGTGTCAGTCCATACCCCTGCCAACTGCCGCGCCTGACCAGCTCGTTGATTACAGCATACCACATCTGGTTGTTTTTAAGGCCCCAACGAGGAGCCACACTTATCTCCAGAGGAGCTGACCCGTAAAGTCGCTGGACTGCAATCCTTGAGGGCAATCTTTCCAGAAAGTCTGCAACCGTATTCACATATTCTGCCAGACTGATCGGGACAAATTCGCCACGATAATACATTTCAGCCAGCTCCGTACCTTCAACAGCATGCAACTGATGCAGTTTGATGGCGTTAATTGGTAGCGACGCCATCAGATCCGCAGTCCGCAAAAACTGCTCCACACTTTCATCCGGAAAGCCATGTATCAGGTGGGCACAGATATCTAATCCTCTCCCTGACGCGCGCTGAACCGTTTGAACAAAATCATCCAGTGTATGACCACGATTGATTCTATTCAAAATGTCGTCGTCCATGGACTGCAGGCCCAGCTCAAGACAGACATAGTGAGTTTCTGCAATTTCCGTCAGCAATTCCAATGCTTGATCAGAAAGAGAGTCCGGCCTGGTACCCACAGAAATACCCAGGACATCCGGATGTTTCAATGCCCGATAATAAAGATCGCGCAGCAGGTCTACCGAAGCATAGGTATTGGTATATTTCTGGAAATAGATCAGGAATTTTTCTGACTTCAGGCGCTGACGGTGATACTCCATACCAGCTGACATCTGTTCTTCCAATGGAATAACCGCTACCGTTTCTTTCGGTGAAAAAGAAACATTATTGCAGTAGATGCAGCCGCCTGTTCCTTTGCTTCCATCTCGATTTGGACACGTAAAACCGGCATCAACATTAACTTTGCTGACCCGGCATCCGAAACGTCGACGGAGATAGTGTCCATAGGAGTTTATTCGCAGTTGCGGGTGAATGTTTACATCAGGTATTTGTGGCATGCTCTTCAATCATTTTCAGCAGGGAGACGGTTTCGTTTTTCGGATCAGCAGCGCCAATTATGGCAGAAATCAGTGCTATACCTGCGGCACCGGATAGCAACACCTGGGAAACATTGGCTGGTTTAACTCCACCTAACGCAAAAACAGGAATAGTCAAACTCTGACAGACTTTATTTAAGGCAAGCACCCCTAGAGGCGCACCATATGGTGCCTTGGATGGTGTCTGATAAACCGGCCCAAACGTAACAAAATCTGCTCCGTCTGCTTCTGCCATGCGGGCATCTTCACTGCTGTGGGAAGAATAGCCGATCAGCAGATTTGCCCCTGCCAGCCTCCGTGCCTCAACCACAGGGATGCTTCCCACACCAAGATGAACTCCATCAGCTCCAACAGCCATGGCGATGTCAATGCGGTCATTGATAAACAGCTTTGCGCCAAACTGGCAAGTCAGCTCACGAAGCTCCATTGCCAACTGATACATTTCACGGCTGCCAAGGTCTTTTTCTCTCAGCTGTACAGCCCTTACTCCACCATCAAGTGCTGCTGTAACCACATCAACTAATGGCCTGCCCTGCGCCTGGAAGCGGTCTGTAATCAGATAGACAGAAAAATCCACATCGGTAGCTAAACCGGGGCGACCTTTGCAGAGAGCACCTATCAACCGATTATACCATCCAGAGGACTAGAGGCATTGGCATAAAGCTTTCTGGGAATACGTCCTGCCTTGTAGGAAAGGCGACCGGCAATTACAGCCAGCTTCATGGCTTCAGCCATGGCAATCGGATCCTGAGCACCGGCTATGGCGGTATTCATGAGAACTCCAGCACATCCCAACTCCATTGCAATTGCAGCATCCGAGGCAGAGCCGACACCGGCATCGACAATAACCGGAACTTTGATGTTTTCCAGGATAATACGGATATTATAAGGATTTCGGATGCCCAGCCCACTGCCAATCGGCGCGCCCAGCGGCATCACAGCCGCACAGCCCATATCCTCAAGCTTGCGGCATAAGATTACATCATCACTGCAGTAAGGAAGAACGGTAAAACCTTCCTTGACCAGAACTTTGGCCGCCTTAAGCAACTCCTCGTTATCCGGAAAAAGAGTCTTTTCATCTCCCAGAACTTCCAGTTTAACGAAATCTGAGAGCCCTGCTTCACGAGCCAGACGACAGGTGCGGATGGCATCGTCAGCTGTGTAACAACCGGCTGTATTAGGAAGCAGGGTATATTTTTTAAGGTCAATATGGTCCAGCAGGGACTCTTTGCTGCGGTCAGAAACATTGACGCGCCGCACAGCCACGGTAATGATTTCAGCACCAGAGACCTCAATCGCTTTTACCATCTGGTGAAAATCGGCATACTTGCCGGTACCGACCATCAGGCGCGAATTGAACTCACGTCCGGCAATCACTAATTTATCATTCGGAATGGACATAGCTATTTTCTCCCTTTATGAAAAATCAGGCTAAGTACAACCTGTCTTTCTCGATCTTAACCTCAACCTTGACCTGTTCTTTATCCGCCGCCAACGAATTGAACAATCTCCACCTTGTCTCCTGGGGAAAGTTGATGAGTATTGTACTGTACCTTAGGCACGATATCCTGGTTGACTTCCACCGCCACTCTTTCTATTCCTATCTCAAATTTTTCCAGAATTACGGCAATTGTGCAGCTGTCAACGACATCAAGCACATCTCCATTAACAACAATCTGCATAACACCCCTCCATAAATACAAAAAGCCGCAGAAGCGGCCTGTTAAAATAATAAGTGCGCTTCCCTACGCCGGCATTACCCGGATCAGGTACTAAGGGTCGCGGCCATTGCCGCTCTCAGTCGGAACTCCCCCAGCGTTATGTAACAAATTAATTTATTGGCACCTGACTGTCAATGAATTAATCCGATGTTTGAATGACTTATAATCAGTGCTGCATCTAGTACTCATGGTTACGGAGCAAATTCATATAAACCTGCCATACCCCAATCTACTCTCGCCGATTAATACTCTGTATTTTCAATTCAAAACCTTAAGGTTTCCCATGGCATACGCCACTTAAATAAGCGCAGAAATGTTGACACCCTCATCTACTGGCGTTATAGTCCATTAAGATAATATCAGAATATTGAATTAACATCGTAAACATTCTAGCCAGATTAATTTTAACGAGGTTTCCCTATGAAAATCAGTTGTCCAAACTGTAACGCCAGCGGAAACATTCCTGATCATGCCATACCGCAAGAAGGCCGCTTTCTTAACTGCCCGAAATGCAACCACGGTTTTACCGTATCCAAACCAAAGCCAACGGCCGAGACCTATGAGGTCGATGTCTGTCCGGCCTGCAACTACAGCACCTTTGGAGATGATCGTTTCAGTACCTGCCCTAAATGCGGTGTTGTTGTAAAAGCCTTTGTAGAAAGACAGCGCCAAGAAAAGCAGAAGATTAAAGAGAAAGAACTACTCAACCCTAAAAGCTCTGGGAATGAAGTACCTATTGAGGCGCCACAAGAATCTGTTTCCCATGTTTCAGAACTGATTGACAATATGCATCCGGTCAACCTCATCGGCTGGGGATGCGCCCTGGCAGCAGTTATTATTCTCGGAATGGGGATTATGAACCTGATTGACTATAATGCGGCCGCCTTACAGCAACAGATTTCATACCAGAGAGATGAGCAGGTTTCCAGCTGGTATGTTTTCAGCCGATATGGCCTCATGCCCTGGCTTAAAACAATTTATGGCCTGGTCCTGCTGGCTACCACTGTTTTTTTTCTGCAACACCGCGCTCCAGCCTTAAAAATTCTTTCCATATTGTTGCGGACATTTTTTGTATTTGTGCCATTGTATCTTATTATCTGTTTCATTGCCTGGATCCTCCAGCCGATTCCTCACACCATCTCCGGCTACTTTATTGAAATTATAAACATAGTCATAATGTCAGCGTTATTTTGTGTCCCCTTATTTTTAACCGATAATTTCCTTAAAGACAAAAGAGTCGTGTCGGTCGTCAAATTGCCATTTTAATCCAGCCGGGGTTCAACAGAAGATTATTCATATTCTACCCGCGTAGACTTCTTTTTTTGCGCCTTTTAATTATTTGCCCTTGCCTGGCCAAATGTAAAAGTAGTGACGTTTTTTATCTGCCGAAAACAACGCCTAAGTAGAGGTTTTGGGAACCCCCGGAAGGGTAATATGGATTCTTTCCCCATAACATTAATATTGACTCTGCTTTTCCTGACTGGACTACTGGCAGGTCTGATAGACTCTATTGCAGGGGGTGGCGGCCTAATTACCTTACCTGTTTTGCTGGGCATTGGTCTGCCGCCGCAATTGGCACTTGGTACCAACAAACTTCAGAGCAGCTTCGGTTCCGGCAGTGCCATGTTAACTTTTATCCGATCCGGCAAAGTAAAATTAAGCGACTGTTACACAGGTATAACTTTTACGGCAATGGGAGCCGCCTTTGGCGCAATTGCTATTCAAATGTTAGATCCATCTTTTTTACGTAAGATTATTCCCTGGTTGTTGTTAGCAATCGTGATCTACACCATTTTGACCCCTCGTTTGGGTTTTGAAGACATTCACCCCCGCATGCAGCAAGGCCCCTTTTTCTTGCTGGCCGGGTTTGTGCTAGGCTTTTATGACGGTTTTTTTGGGCCTGGCACCGGTTCCTTCTGGGTTATGCTTCTGATATTCGCTCTTGGCTTCAACATGACCAAAGCGACCGCCTATACCAAGGTTATGAATTTTACCAGTAATATTGCCTCACTGATCTTTTTCATTGCCGGCGGCTCAGTTCTCTGGAGAGAAGGCCTTATTATGGGGGCTGGACAATTTATTGGTGGCAGGATAGGTGCACATATCGTTGTATCAAAAGGAACTGGATTAATCAGACCACTCTTCATTATCATGGTGCTGGCCATAACCGCCCGCCTGATCTGGCAGAACTTTAACACAACTCCATGATTTCTAATACCAATTCCAGATCAAGGATATTATCAAGGTGACGAGGGCAGAGGCGACGAAGGCGTACAGGTAAGTACGTTGAGGAGCCGAAGACGAGTCAACGAAGATAGGGCCTTGATATGGGATTGGAATAAGGAGGTTTTGTGACATCAATCAAAGAAGAGCTCAGCATTTCCATAGACGAAGCTGAATGGAGCTGGCTGCATGCCCACCTGGAACGTGGCGGCCTGATCTTGGTATCCGACAGTATTGAGCTATCTGAGGCCGCAATCATGATAGCCAATGACAATACCGAAATTATCAGCGAGTGGGTCAATACTGGCAAAATAGGTAAACCTACCACTTCTCAAGTTGATCACTGGAACAATGAAAAGCAAAAGAAATTCTCAATGTTAATTGTCAGTCCTTTTGTCCTTATCCAGGAAAAGCTGCCTACAATCCACTAAAACAACAGACTAAAAGCAATGAGAATGTTATGGATAAAAAAAGCGATCAAATATTTCTGTCACGTCAGATAACGGAGAAATCTGAATGATTCGCTTAAAAAGTGTCAAGACACGTCTGAGTATTTCTGTTTCCCTGCTGATTATTCTTTTAATCTGCATTGTTTCTTACGTGACCTTATCGCACTTTGAGGCTTCTACTAAAAAGCTTATTGAACAGCAGCAGTTTTCAACAGTGCTTTTACTTGCTAATGAAATTGACGACAAACTGACAAATGCACTCGACCAGTTGGTCGCACTTTCCCAAAAGTTCCCACCAGAACACATTCAAAACGCCATTAAGGCAAATGACTTTCTTGACACTCACAATGAAAACAAAACCGTTTTCAATAACGGTATTTTTCTGTTCAACAACAGCGGCATCATGATTGCTGAGACACAAAAACCTGCCAGAACTGGGCATGATTACAGCTACAGAGAATACCTGAAATCAACCCTCAAACTTCGTAAGCCCTATATCGGCGATCCCTACTTTTCAACGCAGCAGCATAAACATCCGGCGGTTATGCTTACCGTCCCCATATTCAGCCGAAATGGCCAAATTGCAGGTATTCTGGCAGGGAGTATCGATCTGCTTTCAGACAATGTGTTAGGTCGCCTTATCAACATGAAGAATGGAGAAAGTGGATTCTTTTTCCTGATTTCCAAGGACCG
>Ga0105048_10006714_pt1 | contig 18550 bp, 17 predicted proteins | sample MAT05_FD_78382 | JGI IMG/M metagenome (GOLD analysis project Ga0105048, IMG submission 78382) | Freshwater microbial communities from Lake Fryxell liftoff mats and glacier meltwater in Antarctica - MAT-05 | ecosystem: Environmental > Aquatic > Freshwater > Ice > Liftoff microbial mat | place... | reverse complement strand
TGTTGTTGTTGTTGTTGTTGTTGTCTGCGGAGCGCGTCACGAAGTGGTTCGGTAGGCGATTGCCTGCGATGTCGAGGCAAGGCAGCGCCAAGAGCTCGCGCTTCAGCACGAAGCGCAGCCGAATCCCGTGAGGTTTGGTCACGAAGACCGTGGGCAGCAACGTATCGACCAGGCTCGTATGCTGCATCAGCAGCAAGATGGGACCTGGCTTGCAGGCGGCGGCGCCTTCGACCGTGAAGCGCAGATCGAACAGTACGCACGCTGCCGCGAACAAGGCGCCGACCCAGCGGCCTTGCACTTCGTAGGTGAGCTCGACGAGCCTCGTGCGATCGTTTCTGGCGACGAGCCACACGACGCCCAGCGCGCTCATGCCGACGAGCTCGGCAATGCCATAGAACATGCCGAACAAGAGCAGGCGCGTGGTCGCGAATGGGACTCGCTTCGTCAAATAGCGAAACGCATCGACGACGCCCGAGATCAGGAGCAGCGCTGGCCAAGTCAGCCACAAGAACAACGTCAGCACGATCGTGCGCGGAATGGTGCGCAGTCGTCTCCGCCAAGGTCGATCGAGCAAGCGCCGAAGACTACACGCAGAGCTCGACGGTTGCCTGCTCGTCGCTCGTCGGCTCACCGCGCTCGCCACCGCGCAGCAGCCGGCGAATGTGTTTACCGAGCACGTCGATCTCGGTCGACAAAAATGCTTCTCCTCCGAAATGGTGAATTGCTTCGGTCTGTTTGGCGAGCATCGTGGCGTCTTGCCCGAACACGCGCAGCGCCAAGGGCAAGAGCGCGGGCTGCACCAGCCAGCCCGGAAGCCTCATTCGGTAGCTGACCACTGCATACACGCGCGTGAAGAAGTCATCGACGGGGGTCATCACGCTGTCGACCAAGATGTGGTTCTCGTCACCGATTCGATATTCGACCTGTGCGACCGAGGGCATGATGAAGCGGTCGAAATGGACGACCTCACCGCCCGATGGGGACAAGATCTTCGCCACCAAGCCTGGCGGCCGAGGCTCACCAATGTATTGCGCGACGACGCGGTCGTGCGTTCGAAGGACCTCAGCTGTAATGGTGATGCCGCGGCTCTCGGAGCGGAACAAGCCGCGATGTAGAAACGCAGTGTGCGGCACGTCGAGCGCGTTCTCGATGACCGAGTAGAGCGTGCCCTTTGCCTCGACCGAGCGCCGCACGGTGGTGTAGGTCGGGTCGGAGATCATCGCGAAACGATGCGGCTCGCTGTTCGGCTCGCTGTCGACGGCGCCGTACACCCAGATGAAGCCGTCTTGTTCACGCGCGGCGAAGTGGGGTGCGCGTCGCCCGCGCCCCTCCGAAGGTTTGGTCAACGACGGGATCAGGCGGCAGGTGCCGCCGCCATCGAATTGCCAGCCGTGATAGGCGCACTGGAGGCGGCCGCTCTGCACGCTGCCGAGCGAAAGCGGCACATTGCGATGCGGGCAACGGTCGAGCAGCGCAGACGGCTTGCCGCCCTCGGCGCGAAAGAGCACCAGCGGAGTGCCGAACAACTTGCGAGCGAGCGGCTTGTCCGCGAGCTCGCTCGACTCTGCCAGGATGTACCAGGCGTCGCGCACTTTCGGCAGAAACGCCTTCGTCGGCTCTTCGAGGGCTTCCATGGTTCGGCTATTTGCGCTCGGGTTTGCCGAACAAGTAGCCCTGCAAGAGGCCACAGCCGAGCTCGATCAACACGTCGCGCTCGGCCTCTGTCTCGACACCCTCACCGACGACGAGCGTGCCCATGTCGCGGCAGATCGAAGTCACCGAGCCGACGATCTTGCGTTTGATGGAATCTTTGTCGATGTCGCGCACGAGGGCCATGTCGAGCTTCACGATCTCTGGTCGTAAGTTGGCGAAGCTGGTCAACCCGGCGTAGCCGGCCCCCAAGTCGTCGAGGGCGATGCGAAAGCCCATGCTGCGAAGCTCGGCCATTTTGACTTTCGCCTCTTCGATGTCGTGGAGGGCGGCGCGCTCGGTTATCTCCAGCACCACTGCAGGCGCGACCTGGGCCAGAGGTTGATCGCGCGAAGCGAGCAGCTCGTCGAGCAAGTCGTCGGCGTGCAAATTCACGAACAGGTAGTGGCTGCCGTTGGCCTCGAACGCGAACTCGCCCGCCTTTGCGCGCACCTTGCGCCCCAGCTCTTGCAGCTCTTTCAAGTGCTCGGCCATGTCGATTATCTCGCCGGCGCCGCGCATCGTGGGCTCGTCGCTGCGCACGAGGGCCTCGTACGCGTACAGCTTGCCGCCAGGTAGGACGATCGGTTGATAAGCCATCCACAAGTTGGCGAGTGCGTTGTCCCAACGCACGCGGTCCGGCACGCCGCTGGTTTCGACGGTTTCTTCGTCCAGAATCGACAGCGCGCTCTTGCGCTGTTTGGCCGTGCGGTTTGCGCGCACCGCTTTTTCGACGGCGTCGATGACGCGGCCGTCCGGGAACGGACGAAGCAAGTATTGAAACGCGCCATGTTCGACCGCTTGCGCTGCCGTCTCGACGTCGGGGGCACCCGTCATCAGCAGCACCGGTACTTCCATCCCGTGTTCGCGAATGAAGCGCAGGAGGTCGAGGCCGCCGAGACCGCTGACAGCGACGTCGGTCAGCACGGCGTCGAACATCAGCGATGAAATCAGCTGCGAAGCGACCACCCCGTCGCTCACCGAGCGTATCGAAAACCCAGCCCGCACCAGGGCGTTGGTCGTGGGGCGCAACGGGTCGTGCTCGACCACCAAGATCGAACCGCGTCGCGCCGAGTTCGGAGCGAGCTCGAGCAGGTATTCGTCTGCGAGCGCCTGGTCGTGGACCAACGCTTCGCCGATGCTCATGGTAGCGCCTGCATCGACGCCGGTTTTTCCGGAGGTGGTCACGGGGCGGAGATTGTACCCTGGGTCGGTGATCGATCGAAGCTCTGTCGTTTGCGCGTTGCTCTGGCTAGCGGCCGGCTGCGCGCCCCTCCCATACAAGGCCGAGGCCGAAGCGGAAGAAGCCGAGGACAAACGCCTCGGCCGACCCCCGGGCGAACCGATCATTCTGTACGGCTACGACGAAAAAGCCCCACGCAAAGCCCCAGAAGGCTGCGTCGAGAAAGGTCGGGTGGAGGCTTCCTCGCTGGGCGAAAAGAGCTTTCCGGACTCCCAGTTTCGCAAAGAAGCAAAGAAGCTGGGCGCCAACGGCGTTACGCGCATCCGTTCCAACGGAAAAGAAGACGGTTACCTCGGGGTGACACGTCTCTTCAAAGGCATGGCGGTGTTGTGCAAGTAGGTCAGCCGGCCGCTGCTATCTCTTGAAGCGCGGCAACGAGCGTATCGAAGCGTTCTTTTCCGATTCGCGAAGCCCACGCTCGCTCGACGGCACGGAGGGCTGCTCGCTCGACGGTCAGGGCGTGACGCGCGTCTCGCGTAAGGGCCAAAACACGGGTAGCGCCGCCAGGTCCGTAGGGCCGGTCCAGGTAACCGAGCTCCTCTAGCTGCACGATGATGTAGTTCATCGCTTGCCTCGTTCGTTGGGTTCGCCGAGCAAGGGCGCTCGGTTGCTCACCGTCGACCAGGACTCGGAGCACGTTCAGCAGCTCGCTGCGCAGTTTGCCGTGACCGTTTCGCACGAGGTCCGCATCTACGCGCTCTCGCGTCAGCTTGGCGACATGCGCGAGCAGCGCACCGAGGTGGTCGGGTGAGGAATGGGTCATGCTCGCCGACGCCGCCCGCAGCGCCTAAGAAACGGAGAGCCGTCGCGACGCCAAGCGCGCGACGTCCAACATGAAGCTGCGGTCGCTTCGGCGAAATGGGCGATTGCTCTTCGCCAGCTCCAGCACGGCGACGAGTCGCGTGCCTGAAAAGATGGGGGTGAGGGCGGTACCTGCGACGGGGATCCAGGCTTCGCGCAGGCGCTGCATGGTGGCGCGCCCCGCCTCGGAGGTGCGTGGCGTATCGATCGTCATGGGGCACAGCTTGCCGACACGCATGGCTGCGTCGTTGGCCGGGACCTCGGTACCCAGGAGATCGAGCGCGCGCTCGCTGACGACGCTGCGCGTCTCGAATCTGCCGCCCAGCCCCGTCGACTTGTGCGCGAGCGCGACGGTCGCGCGCGTTTCGCTGGCGATGGCTTGCAGCGCGAACGACACGACTTCGCGGGCGTCGCTGGCGCCGTCGATCCATTCGCGGGCGCGATCGGTGGGCGTCTTTCCCGTGGGGCTCTCGAGCACCGACACCTCGCGGATGGAGGCGAGCGGGCGCCAGCTCTTCCAAGGGTCTTTCCACACGGAGCAGCTTTCGTCGATTTTGCCTGCGTAGAGACCGCGAATCAGCAAGCTTGTGGCAACTGGCCCGACCACACCATGACCGTCCGTGACGAACCAATCTTGCCCCATGCGCTACTCCGATGGCGAGCCAGCTGGTGGGTCGCTGTCGGTATTGTTCCTGGCGCTCTCCTCTTTGGCCAATTCCCCGTCTTGCTGACTGTTCGACCTTCGGTCGAAATACGCATCCAACGCGACCCCGGCGATGCCGCCGACCGCGCCATTCACCAGCCGAATCATCGTGTGCGTGCTGTTGACCGAGACGTCGTACACGACCCGCACCGCCCGCGCAGGCTCGGCCACGCCGGGGATCGCTTCCAGAATGTCGAAGGTTCGTTTCGCCGTCGCGATCTGCACCCTTTGTACGGCGCGCGAGCCACCGTCTACGGCGTCGCGCACCAGCGCCACCAGACCCTTGATGCGAACGATGCCGCTCACGCCTGGCACCAACCTCGAATCGCCGCGTACACATCCAGATGATGCGCCAGCGCGATGTGGCTCGTCTTCGGAAACAGCTTCACGTGGCTCGGTGGCAGTCCAATCGACGCGCCGTCGAAGCAGGCGCCGTCGGTGCCGCTCGGCACCGGCACCAGCACATCGCCGAAGATCGTCATCAAGCGCGGGTCCGCCGACAGCGAGCCGGCCGCCAAATAGTGGGAGATCTGTGGCAAGAGCGGCACTGGGTGGCGCGGGTCTCGCAGCGACATCGTCTCTTTGCGGAGCAGCCTGTCTTCATGCCGAAGGTCGGCGTCGCCCAGGTCTTTGACGCCGGCGCTGCGCATCTCGGCCAGATCGTGAATCAGCCGCACCGTCGGGTCCGGGATTGCGCGCAGCACCTTGCTGAGAACACGGCCGGCGCGCTCGAGTGGCGCGCCGAGGTGTGGCGTGCCCACGTAGATCGCCCGCTTCACCAGCTTGAGCCAGCGGTGGTTCTCGAGTTTGCCGACGTGACAAGCAGCGCGCACCACCAGGCCGCCCATGCTGTACCCGATCGGCAAGAGCTCGCTTGGCGGCACAGGCAACAGATCCATCGCCGCCTCGAGCAGCTTCGCCAAGCGGATCCCGTTTTCGGCGATCGGCAGGCCGGAGTTGTAGCGAAGGTAGAGCGGAGAGATCCCGAGGTCGTGCGCCAGCAACGAGCCATAGTCGCGGCCGTCGGGCATTTCCCAGATGGCCTCGGTGCACATCAAGCCGTGCACCAGCAGCGCGACCCGCGGCCCCGTGTCGGGGAACGCCTTGGCGAATGACTGTTTGGTCAGCGGCACCGGCGCTCCCTGGTGAATGAGCGACAGCTCTGTTGTCAGGCCGTTTCCGCGCTTTTCGAGGTAGTCCCCGACGACCCCGTTGAGCGCTCCGATGGCGAGCTCGAGCTTCTTTCCCACGACGCGGCGCATGTTCCCACATAATCATGACGGATAACTGACTGACGCCGAGCCTTTTGAATCCTAGGGTGCAGGCCATGTTGGCGATCGGGCTCTTCTTTTTCGGGCACTGGGCGTCTTCGGTCTTTTTCCAGACCTTCTTCCAGCATCGGTACGCGGCGCACCGCATGTTCACCATGTCGAAGGGGTGGGAGCGCTTCTTCTACCTGATGACGTACATCACGCAGGGCTCGAGCTTTCTCGTGCCGCGTGGCTACGCGATTTTGCATCGCATGCATCACGCGTACAGCGACACCGACAGAGACCCGCACTCTCCCCACCACAATCCGAACTTGTTTCGGATGATGTTGCGCACCAAAAATATCTACCACGGCTACGCACACAACGAAGTGCAGCCCGAAAAGAAGTTCGATGGCGGCATCCCGCACTGGGAGCTCATCGATAGGCTCGGTCGCTCGTGGATTGGCCGCGTGGCGTGGGGTGCAGCCTACGTCTCGTTTTACTTGGTGTTCGCCACTGCCTGGTGGCAGTTTCTGCTGCTGCCGCTCCACTTCGTGATGGGCCCGATTCACGGCGCGATCGTGAACTGGTGCGGCCACAAGTACGGCTACAAAAACTTCGACAACGGTGACGAGTCGAAGAACACCTTGGTGTTCGATTTGGTGACCTGGGGCGAGCTGTTCCAGAACAACCACCACAAGTTCGGCATGAGCCCGAACTTCGCGGCCCGCTGGTTCGAGATCGACCCGACCTATCAGGTGATGCGCGTGATGCACGCCCTCGGCATCATCGACATGGGCAAGAACCCGCAGCTCGCCCGCTACCCGGCTGTCGCTACGGCAGAGGCCGAGCGCGCGCCGACCGGTTAGCGCTCGGCCGCAATCTTGGCGCGCAACATCAGCGCGCCGATGAAGTCCTCGTCGACCTCGTCGCGCTTCGACCAGCCGAGCCGGAGATACGCCAGGAGCTCGCCAAAAGTCGGGCCGGCGACCACTTGCTTCGCACCGTCGATCACGAACAAAATTTCTTCGTCTTTGCCGAGGGCGATCACGCGATCGGTCTTCGCGCCGCCACCGAGCGCCGAGCCGCGCAGGGCTGCGATCGGCCACAAACCTTCAGCGAGCGCAGGCGCTTTGCCCTCGTGATAGAAATGCAACGTCCCTTGGATGCGACCGATCTCGAGCTCACGGAATAGATCGCTCGGGTCGCTCGGGTCGGCCCAGTCGTAGGCCGCCACGAAGGCTTGAACCACGGCGGGCGCGTCGGGGCACGCGAAGCGCTCGCGCCCGTCTTCGCGACGCAGGGTGCGATTGAGACCCTTCGTCTCGGCGGTGATGGCAGCCGCGTCATGGCCGACGATTCGAATTACCACGCGTTTGTCTGCCTCGAACAGCGCCCGCACGAGCAGCGGCAACACGGCGACGCCGAGCTCCTTCGACAAGAACGTGGAGCCGCGATGGGGGCGCAGCGCGGCATCGTCGGCGTCGCTATCGAGAGTCATTTCTTCGTCGCCCGCAGCGCTCTGGCTGCCTGCTTCGATCCCCTCTTCCGCGTCGCGCACGAAATAGCGCGCAGTCTCTGTGGCGCTGAAGCGGCAGGCATCGTCGTGCACGATGTCGTCGGAGTAGACCAGCGCGTACACGACAGAGTCGCTTTTTTCTGCGGCGCCGAGCACAGCGAGGCCGGGCGGTAGCTCTTGTTCGAACAAGTCTGCAGCATGCTCGTGCTCGCCGGAGGGCTCGCCAGCCGCGCCGCTGCGGTAGAACGCAACCGACCAGCCGGGCAGGCTCTCCAGCGGGTGGGTGAGCAGACTCGGGCGCGTTACGTCGAAGCCGGCGACAGCTACGCCGAAGCCGTGTGACAGCGCCCGCTCGGAGACATCGGCGTGCCTGAACAGCACGGCTGCGAAGGTCGTTCCCATGGGTCGCCAGTGTCGCACGGGACCGCTGCTCCAATCGAGGCTACCCTGATTCGAATGGCCCGTTCTGTTCTGGGGATGGCTTTGCTGCTCTCGGCTGGATTGAGCCAGGGGGCCGGTTGCGGCGCTGCCGAGCCGCAGGCCAATGGGCAGTCCAATGTCCCCGTCGAGAACGGTCAGCTCGGCTCAAAAGCCCCCGAATATCTGGTGCTCGGGCCCAAGACATTCGCCGACGAGCTGGCCCCACTGCTCGAGCATCGCAAGCAGCAGGGCATGCAAGTCGCGTGGCGTGACGTCGAGTCGATCTACGCCCGCCGTTCCTCCGGTCAGCCCAGCGCGGACGCCTTGCGCGCCGAAATCGAGGAGGTTGCGGCGCTGCCGAGCTCGAAGCTTCGCTTCGTGCTGCTCGCGGGGGACCCGACCTTCGACGTGCCGACGTTCATGAAGGCGTCACAAGAGTGGGCGGCGCGAAACGAGGAGTATCCGGCTGATCACGATTTCATCGCTGGCGCCAAGCGGCCCATCGCCATCGGTCGCTTTCCTGCTCGCTCGGATCGGGAGATGGCGCTCTTCGTCGAAAAAACGGTGCGCTACGAGACCGCCGAGAAGGCAGGCGCGTGGCAGCGCCGCACGCTCATCTTCGGAGGGCCCGCAGAGTTCGGTCCGATGGTCGATGGCATCATCGAGTCGCAAGCGACCAGCCTGCTCGATCAGCTGCTCCCCTACGACTACGACGTGGGGGTCTTGTTTGCGAAGAAAGACTCGCCGTATGCATATCGATTCGACCAGCTCGGTCGCGAGCTGGTGCGCGAGATCAACGACGGAGCGCTGATCGCGGTGTACGCAGGTCACGGCTTGGAGACGAGCTTCGATAGGACCCACTTTCGTGGGCGCGGCTACTCCATCGGCGAGCTCGGCGATCTGGAGACGATCGACGTAGCCGCAGGCTCCCCCCTCTTCATCTCGCTGACCTGTCTGACTGGCGACTTCGGTGCGCCTGGCGGACAGCGATCGGTCGGCGAGACGATGTTGCTGAGGCCACACGGTCCGGTAGCGATCTTCGCGTCTAGCGGCGTGAGCCATCCATATCCGAACTTGCTCTACGCGCGCGCGCTGATCGAGTCGCTGTTGAAAGACCGCGCCGCGACGGTCGGTGACGCCGTCGTGCAGGCGAAGCGTGAAATGCCGGAGGCATCCATTCCGTTCGCCTCGCTGCTCGTGCCAGGCGACCACGTTGCGATCAAAGCGAGCCATCTGCAGCTCTACAACTTGCTCGGTGATCCGGCGCTGCGCCTGCGCTTGCCAGCAGAGCTCGTCGTTTCGCTGTCCGAGAAAACGGTGCTCGCTGGCGGGGTCTTCGAAGTGAACGTGCAAGGAGCCGTTCCGGACGCGGCGTTCGAGGCGACGCTCGAGACAGAACGCGTGTCGCTGAAGCCAGGCATCACGCCGCCGGCGACGCTCGACGAGATGCAGCTCGAAGAGGCGTTCGTCGCGATGAGCAACAACCATCGCATCGCGAATGACAAAGTCCTCGCACGCCAGAGCGGCCACTTCGTCGACGGAAGGGGCAAGCTGAGCCTCACCGCGCCCAAAGCGGCGGGTCGCTATGTGGTGAAGGTGTTCAGCGTTGCCGACCGTGGCGCGGCCGCGGGGCACGTGCGTTTGGAAGTACAGTAACGATCAGCGGCAATTGGCCTGCAAGTTGACCGACGGGCAAGGGCCGCCGTTGCACGCCGTGTTGAATGGCAGCTCGGTACAGGCACCAGTCTCCAGGTCGCAGAACAGCTCGCCTCCACAAGCGTCTGGCGCCTGTAGGCAAGCAGAGCCAAGCGCCAGGGAATCGACACATTCGAAGCCGCCTTCGACCTCGGCGCTGCCGACGCAGATCAGGCCCCCGTCACAGCCGTTGGACAGCGTGCACGGGTCGCCGAAGTCGGGTGGGTCACCGCACACGAGCTCGGCAGTCTCCGGATCAGGCCCGCAGCCGAGCTCGCCTTCACACACGTGGATGGTGCCGGGCTCGTCGAGACATGGCTCCCCCCCAGCGGTTGGAACGAACCAAGTGCAGCGTGCGTCGGTGTTGAAGTCGCGCTGATAGCACTGCCTCTCGCTGTCCTCCGGCGCGCTGCATTCATAGGTGAAGCTGCACAGCTCGCCAGGCGCCTTGTCACCCTCGGGAATCGGCCCGAACAGCTCCGGGCACAGCGCGGTCAAGTTGCGCGGGTGGGGCAGCGATCCGCAGGAGGGGGCTTCTTCGAGCCCGACGCGGAACGTCTCCAGGCAGGTCGCAGTATCGTTCTCGAGCAACAGCGACCGATGTTGCTGTTCGGCGTCGAGGATGGCCTCCATCGTGTGGTTGCGCATCGAGCCGGGGCAATGCTCGACGGGGTCGCCGAAGCCGGTCGACTCGCAGCAGGGATACAAGCCCTCGCAGATCACGGCGCCGAGGTCCTTCGCGAACTGGTCGCGTGGGCCGAGCGGTGTCGGTTCGCTGACCGTTTCGTCTGCGCAAGACGCAAACAGGGCGACAGAACCGCTCGCCACAGCGCCGATGAGCCATCGCATCACACACATGCTGCCTTTCCGCCGGTGTTTTGGCTAGAGTCCGCCTCGAGTACCACCATGCTGAAATTTGCTACACACAATGCTGCGTTGATGTTGCTGCTGCTTGCGGCTTGTGGCGACGACTCCAGCGCGCCCGGCGGTGGTGCGCAGGGCGGGTCGGCGGGCGAAGGTGGCAGCGGTGGCGAGCCTGCCATCGGTGGCGCGACCGCGCTCTCCGCCACCGTCGTCCGATATGATATCAGCGCCAATCTGACGACGCGCGCCGCCACGATCGAGCTCGGCCTCGACGTGACCGAGGGAGGTAATTGCTTCTCGGTGCCAAGCGAGCTGCCTGCGCTGGCGGCGCGCTTCGATGACGAAAATGCGCTCGACTTCGTGCTCGAAGGCGTGACGCTCACGGCATGCAGCGCCGCGCCGCTGGCAGTCGGGCCGCACGGGTTGGCGGTGGACGTCGAGCTCGAAGAGGAGACATTCCATGGCTTGGATGTCGGCTTCTCCAGCACGACGGACCTATCTGGCTCGACCTTCACCTACTTGCTCAGCTGGGTGGGCGGCTGCGATCACTTCGGTCCTTGTCAGGATGACCCGGCGGAGCTCGTGCACTTCGGCTTCTCGGTCACGCACCCGCGCGGAACCGTGGTGCTCTGCCCAGGCAAGCTGACCGCGGGTGAAACCGTGACCACGTGCGCGCTCGATCAGACACTGGCACCCACCTACTCGGCGTTCGCTTTTGCCGCCGACCCGGCATGGGTAGGGGCACCCTTGGTGTCCCGGCCGGGGGTCGACGTCATACTGTACGAAGTGCCGGGCGGCACCCTGCGCGAGTCGTACGACAGCGAGAGCCTGGGTGATTTTTTGGTGTGGGCGACGAATCGTTTCGGGCCTCTTCCTTACGGCTCGGAGCTGAGACTGGCGGGGGCCCCGACTGCGTGGCTCGGCTTCGAACACCCCGCCAACATCATCTTGCACGAAGAGCTCGACGTGCTTTCGCTGCCTTATGGCGACAGCACGATGCACGTGACCATGCACGAGATCATCCATCAATGGTCCGGCGACGCGACGACGATCGCATCGCCGCAAGACTTCGCGTGGAAAGAGGCAATCGCCGAGTACATGTCCTACGTGTTCGAGGACGAGATGAGACCGCCCGGTGAAGCGGCCTCGAGCCTCGCCTACTGGGACGGCATCGCCACCCAGGCGCAGTACTACGTGCGCCCGATGGACGAGCCGCCGCCCAAGGTCGAAGACTTTTATGGTGACGTGTACGGCCCCGGGCCGATGATCTTGTTCGTGCAGCTCGAAGACCTGATCGGGCGCGATGCAGTTCTCGCCGGCATTACCCAGTTCCTCGCCGGGGGCGGCGTACGCAGCGTCGCCGACCTGCAAGCCTCCCTCGAGTCGGAGGCGGCGCTGCCGCTCGACGAGTACTTCGACGTGTGGGTGTTCGGCACGGGCGAGCCGCAATATCCGCAGTTCAATGTCACGACCGAAGAGAGCGGGGGCAATGTCACGGTCTCGGTGAGCCAGATGCAGGCGGGCGATACGGTGTACCCGTGCGTCGTCGAGGTCCTGATCGAGGGCGCAACGAGCACGGCCACCGCCACTGTCGAGTTTCCGATCGGCGGCAGCGCGAGCGTGGCAATGGTCACCATTCCGTTCGCCGAGCCGGTCGTCTCCACCGAGGTAGACCCGAGTCACCGTCTCGTCGACGTCAAGCCCGGCGCGGCGCCGTCGCCCTGGCCCGTGTTCATCTTCTAACCGTGGTCGCCAATTCGCCTTATCGATCGCCGGCTGACGAGCCATCTCGGCTGCCGGACCCGCTCGGCTGGTGGCTGGTGGTTGTTCCCGCCGTGGCGGCTCTCTTGCTGCCCCTGATTCCGTTCCGTGGCCTCTCCATCACGCTGGTCGTAGGCGTGATCGCGCTCACGGCCTACTTGGTTCAGCGCGACGCAGCGAGCTATGGCAAGGCGCACCCGGCGTGGCTCGTCAGCATGATTGTGTTGCCTGTGGCGCTGCCGATCTACGCCGCTGCGCGGCACGGCTGGGGGGCTCGGGTCAAGCTGCCCCATGCGGTGGTAGCGGTGATCGGCCTCGGCGTTGGGTTCTTCTTTCGTGGCGACCTGCTGCCGCGCTTGATTCCGCCGGCCAAGGTCACTGTCTCTTGCCGGGTCCGCAGCGATGTCCCGAAGGACGGCTACATCTGCACGACCGACCACGTGGGCGGCTACCAAGATGCTCGCGCGTGCTGGGACCTGACCGCTGTGTGCGCCAGCGGCACCCGCATCACCGAGCACGCCTGCGCCCACGCTGTCGTGAGAGAGAAACGCGACGGCATCGTGCCGTTCCAATACTCCGTCGGTATCGACGATTGCGATGCCATCAGCGAGGCGCTCGTCGAGAACCTGAAGGTCGAGCTCCCGAGCGGTGACGCGCTGATCCCTGTCGCCCGCTGACCCATCAACAATTCAACCGGAGGTTGAATCGATAATAAAATTCCTCCGTGCCCTCCGGAGCAAGAAACGCGCGCAAGCGCCCGCGCCTTGTCGGCTCGGCGCGGAGGAATTCAACCGAAGGTTGATCGTAGGAATTCAGACAGCGCCGGGAAAAGGAGGATAGCTTTCGCTTCATGTCGAGCGACGAAGAGCCCCCGCGCGCACCCAGCGCGGCGCCTCACCGGCCTTACATCCCCGCGTCGGTCAACCTGCCGGAGCTGACCATCTTGCCGCTGATCGTCGGCACTTTGCTCGGCATCGTCTTCGGCGCGTCGTCGCTCTACTTGGTGCTCAAAGTGGGGCTCACGGTGAGCGCGTCGATCCCGGTGGCGGTCATCAGCATCACGCTGTTCCGCCTTTTGTCTCGCTTCGGCTTCAAGAGCCGAAACATCCTCGAGAACAACATCGTTCAGACGGCCGGCTCCGCAGGCGAGAGCATCGCCTTCGGCGTCGGCGTGACGATGCCGGCGATCATGATCCTGGGCTTCGACCTGGAGATCGCCCGCGTCACGCTGGTGGCGGTGCTGGGCGGGTTGCTCGGTATCTTGATGATGATCCCGCTGCGTCGGGCGCTGATCGTCGAGCAACACGGTATCCTGAAGTACCCCGAGGGCACCGCGTGTGCGCAGGTATTGAAGGCCGGCGCATCGCAGGAGTCGATCGACGCTGCCGACCCGATGTACCGGTCGGAGAGCGCCAAAGAGCAGGCGGGCTCCAGCGGCCGCGTCATCTTCACCGGCTTCGGTATTGGCCTTGCGTACAAGACTTTGATGGTCGCTTTGCACGCCTGGAAAGACACGCCTGGCTTCATCTTCAAGGGCGGTCTCAAGGGCGGCTCGGTCGCCGCCGAGATCTCTCCGGAGCTGCTTGGTGTCGGCTACATCATCGGGCCGCGCATCTCGGCGATCATGTGCGCTGGCGGTGTGCTCGCATATCTGGTGCTCATCCCGGCGATCAAATTCTTCGGTGATAGTTTGCCGGCTGCGTTGCCGCCGGGGACGATCCCGATAAGCGAGATGGGCCCAGGCGCGGTGCGCGGCGCGTACATCTTGTACATCGGCGCGGGCGCCGTGGCGGCAGGCGGCATCATCAGCTTGTTTCGCTCGCTGCCGACCATCTGGGCGGGTCTGAAGGGCGGCTTGCGCGACATTCGCGGTGGCGCGCGCGGTGCCGCGGGCGAAGTCACGCCGCGTACGGATCGCGATTTGCCGATCAAGTTCGTTGCCATCGGCGCGCTGGCGCTCGTGGTGGTGATCACCTTCGCGCCGTCGCTGCACATGAACCTCGCCGGCGCGCTGCTCATCGTCGTGCTCGGCTTCCTGTTCGTCACCGTCTCGTCCCGGCTCACCGGCGAGATCGGCTCGTCCTCCAATCCGATCTCCGGCATGACTGTGGCCACGCTGCTCTTGACCTGCGGCGTGTTCCTGATCTTGGGCTGGACGGCGCCGCCCTACTACGTGACGGCGCTCTCCGTCGGGGCCATCGTCTGCATTGCCGCCTCCAATGGCGGCACCACTTCGCAGGATTTGAAGACTGGCTACCTGGTCGGCGCGACGCCGCGCTTGCAGCAGATTGCGATCTTGATCGGCGCGCTGGCGTCGGCGCTGGTGCTGGGGCCCATTCTTTTGCAGCTGAACGACACCGCCACCGTGTACGTGCCCGCTGCCCAGATTCAGCAAGAGGGGCAGCCACTCTGCGCCGACCCGTCGGAGATCAAAGCCAAAGAGCCGCTGCGCGGCCCGCAAGCCAAGAGCGACGGGGCGAGCTACGGCGTCTGGCAGAAGGCCGACGACGTGGGTGGCCCGCACGGCAAGTACCTGGTCGATGAGGCAGGCTGCGCTGCATACCTGGTCGACCCCGGGATCAACGGCACCCATGACACCCGGCCAGACGGCACCCGGGTGACCAAGTTCGACGCGCCCAAAGCGACGCTGATGTCCTACATCATCAAGGGCATCCTCAACCACGAGCTGCCTTGGGGGCTCGTGTTGATCGGCGTGATGATCGCCGTCGTGCTGGAGATGAGCGGCATCCCATCGCTCGCGTTCGCTGTGGGCGTATACCTGCCGCTGTCGTCCTCCACGCCGATCTTGGCGGGCGGCATCTTGCGCTATCTCGCAGATCGCCGGACCGAGGCGGCGCTGCGCGCCAAGCTGAAGAAAAAGCCGTCGGAAGAAGAGCTGGCCGAAGAAGGCGACAAGAGCCCAGGCGTGATGCTCTCGTCCGGCTACATCGCAGGCGGCGCCATCGCAGGCATCGTGATCGCTTTTGTCGCAGGTCTATTCGGCGAGGTGCAAACCAAGATCGACGATTGGGCGCTCGCCAACAATCCGTTGGTGCAAGACTGGACCAAATACGGCTGGCCCTACGACTTCTCCGACGCGTTCAGCCTGATCCCGTTCTTGGTGATCTGCGTCGTGCTGCACTACGTGGCCACGCGCGCCATCGCCGCGCCCAAAGCCAGCTGAGTCAGCGCGGTGCTCTGGCGCTTTTCAGCTCATACGATCGCTCCCAGACAAAGATCAGCGCGCCGTCATCCGGCTCATCAACTCGCTCGTCTCCGCCAGAGGCGCCAGAGGCTCCTCTGCTGCCTGGATCAACGTCGAGAATCGAGGCCAACCAGTCGACGTGAGAGTGAAGTCACTCGAGCGCGAAGCGTTCGCCTCCCACGCTGAACAGAACGCCACCGAGCGGGTGCGCGGCTTCAGCACCAATCTCAGCAGTTGTTTCCAGCACGCGTTGGATGGTCCCCCGCCCAGCTTGCAGCCGCGCGCCTGGGTGGGTCGCGTTGTGCACCGCTTGGAGCGCGCGGATGCTGACGCGTGTGTAGATCTCGGTCGTCTCGAGGCTGGATCTTCATCACCCAGTCGATCACGCTCCCGCTCGCATTGCAGGCGAAGCAGTGGAAGACGTTCTTCTCCGGCGTGACAATGAAATTGGGCGTGTTCTTGTCTTCGTGGAATGGACAGAGGCCGACCAGGTTCGCGCCCGTCTTCACCAGCTCGACGCCGCGAGCCGCCACCAGGCGCTCGAGCGAGATCTCCTTCTTTAGCCGCTCGATCTCTCTTCTTCCGGGACTCGAGCCATCGCGCTGCTCCTTCAAAAAAGCCGTCAACCACAAAGTCAGCTCGCACGCGCTTCCTCAACCGGGTCGATATTTACAGCAAGCTGTAAAACAATGCACGGCCCGCGGTCGCCGCCGACAGAGCCAGCCGAAATCGCCGCTTACACTCGGCCTGTGGCAAGGAAAGTCTCTGCAGACAAAGGCCCGCGACCCAAGCAAGGGGCGCCAGCGAAGCCGAACGCCAGCAGCCCCGGATTCGTGTCGACGAGCACCCGGCCCCAGGCGTCGTACTCGAGCGTCTGCACGACCGCGTTCGTCGCAGCGTCCACCACCTCGCGCACGGACCCGAGGTGGTCCTTGACGAACCGATACGTCCCGCCAGCCGTGACCATCAGCTCCGGCACGTTCACGCCCTCGGCGTAGACAAACCGCGCCACTACGTTGCCAGCGCCACCGAGCTCCGCCACCGGCTGCAGCTGCTCGCGCCAAAGCCATGCGCGCTCGAGCACGCCATTGTACAGCTTCCCAACACGCCGCCCCTGCCCATCGACGACGTACTCGATCACGTCGCCGTTCGGGAGCGTGACCTCCCTCAAATTCCCGACCGCGTCGTAGACATAGTCGGTCGATTCGCTCGTCGCCGTATCCGTCTTGTTGAGCAGCTCGCCATTGAGCGTGAAGCTGTACGCGATGGACCCGTAGGTCTGGATACGATCTTGCGCATCGAACGTCGCCGCAAACGTTCCGGCGGAATTGGTCGACGTCAGCCGATTCCCATTGGCGTCGTAGGAGTACGCCTCGACCGTCGAGCCACCCTCATCGACCTGCACCAGCCGCCCGACCTCGTCGTAGAAATAGTCCGACACCGTCGTCACGCCACCGTCGGTCTCCGTCTTCTGCGTGATGCGGCCGAGGTCGTCGCGTTGGTACGCAAAGCTGAGCAACGGCACGCCGCTCACTGTCGTCGCCATCGCCGAGAGCTCGCCGTACTCGTTGTACGAAATCGTCTCGACCACATTGCCGCTGGTCGTCGACATCACGCGCCCGCTCTGCGGGTCGCGGGTGATCACGAGGTCGCCGGCCGAAGTGAGCAGCGAATCCGGGTCGTAGGTGAAGTCGGCATCCCAGGCGCCGTTCACCGTCTCGGTGACCACCCGGAGGTCGGTGTCGTGGTCCCAAGCAACGGTACCGCTCACCGCCCCGCTAAACGTCACGCTCTTCTGCAACGACCCGTCGTATGTCATCGAAAGCGCCACCCCGCTCGGCCCGCCAATCGACACGACGCGCCCTGTCGTTGGCGAGTAGCTCCGCGTCACCGACCCGGTCGGGAACAGCACCTGATCGAGCCTGTCCGCCGAGTCGTACTCGAAGTCGACGAGCCGAGGCCCAGGTTGGATCATGCTGTCGAGCATCTTGTCGAGATCGTAGGAGTACGCAGTCGTTGTCGGCCCCTGGGCGATCCCCGGCGGCGAGTACGACCCGAGCTCCTCGATCATATTGAACGCCATCGTGTGCGCCGGCTTGTCCGGCGGCGTCACGCTCGTGGTGTGCCCTTCTCCGTCGTACAGAAACGCTGTCACTTCGAGATCGGGGCGCGTCTTGCTCAACACGTCACCGCGCGCGTTCCGCGCAAACGCCGTCGTCTCGAGCAAGGGGTTGGTCACGCTGGCGAGCATGCCGTCGAGCCCGTACGTGCGACCGGTCACCCGCGTGCCTTGCGTGGTCGTCAGCAGTCGGCCATCGGCGTCGTATTGGAAGAGGGTGATGCCCTCGCGAGTCGGTCGTACGCGCACCACTTTTCCTGATGCCTTCTCCGCCCTTGCAGCCGCTCTCGCCGGACGTGATCTCTCGAATTCGAGCGGCGCTCCCCGGATCCGCGATCTACGAAACACGAGCGAGCGCCCAGATGCGATTTCGCGTCGCGCACGCGCTGTGGCGATGCGTTGCGGGGCGCGAGGTCGGTTGCGATCACGAGCACGATGGTACCGGCGAATGCTGGGCCGGCGCGAGCGTGCACCGAAGCTCGCTCGCAGATCCAATGTGCGCAGGCCTGGGGCGTGGCTGGAGCCACGGCCCAGGCGGTTCGGGGCGAGATCGGGTGAAGGGGCTTGTCAGCCTGCAGAGCGTCAGCCTGGCCGCGCTCCTCACGGCGCTCGGAGAGCGGCCCAAGAGGGGAATTGCCGGCTACGGGTCGCGCCAGCTGAGGATGTCGAGCGCAAAGCCCGCCGCGCGCACGCGCTCATGATGCTGGATGTTGCCGGTGATCAGCACGCGCCGATGGCGTAGCGCGGTTGCCGCAATGGCCACGTCCGCCAGGCCGATGGCCCTGCCTGTCCGGGTGAGGATGCCGCCGATCTCGCCCGCAAGCTTGGCGCACTCGGCGTCGAAGCTGAGTATATCGGCTCCCTCCAGCCAGCCCAGAAAGGCTTCCGCTCGGTCCGGTCGATGGGCCTGATGCCAGCCGTGAAGCACCTCGAAGATCGTGATCGCCGAGATCGCGAGCGGGCCGTGCTCGCTTTCGTACGCGCGGGCATGTGCGCGCACCTGCTCGTTCTTGTCTCGCTCGAGCTCGCTCAGGATGTCGGTGTCGAGCAGCGCTCCCACGGAACGGCACGCATCGGAAGCTCACGTCGAGCGCGCCTGAGCCCTTCCTGGAACGCGTCGAATTCTTCGTCGGTCAGATCGGCCCAGAGCGGTGCCTTATCTGTCAGCTTCATCGCTTCTTTGCGCTCGTCCGCATCTTCATGCACGACGCGCTCGACGAACTGGCGGCGCTCATCAGGCGAGAGCGCGCGCACGTGCTCAAGGATCTCGTCAGCCGTCAT
>Ga0105048_10006710_pt1 | contig 18556 bp, 14 predicted proteins | sample MAT05_FD_78382 | JGI IMG/M metagenome (GOLD analysis project Ga0105048, IMG submission 78382) | Freshwater microbial communities from Lake Fryxell liftoff mats and glacier meltwater in Antarctica - MAT-05 | ecosystem: Environmental > Aquatic > Freshwater > Ice > Liftoff microbial mat | place... | reverse complement strand
ACTGCCACGTTGCGAAGCGAATGTTGATGTCCACGCCGCGGTTTTCATCGCCCTTCGTAAGGCGGAAAATATCGAACGTATACTCGCACGGCACCGCATCGCGGTCGGTCCCCGCCATCGCAGAGGGGATATTCTCGAACGCCCAAATCGCTCGCTCCGAAGTCGATTTCGAACCCGCAATGTACTTGCGGTAATCGAATTCACGACCGACGTTCGTACCGCGATACTCATTGCTTCTCGCACGGAAATACAGCTGCCCGCGGTGCGGAATCCGCGCCTTTTGCGTTTCCTCTACAGCTTTTTCATCGATGGTCGTCGTGCTGATAAACAACCAGCTTCCGAACGTCATCAGGATCAACGGTACCGTCATTAACAACGTGAAGCCAAAGAAGCGACCCAGCACGACTTCGAACCGTTCGATCGGCTTGGAGACGATCGTGTAAATCGTTTGGTTTTTCACATCGTTCGGGATGCTGAATGCGGCAATGATCGCACCGGGCAACAGCAACAGGAACGTCGTCGACAGGCTCGTCCAGTCAACCGTCGTGCGGAGTTGATCTTCGGCCTTGATAGGGATAAACCACTGCAACGGGAATAAGAACGGCAGAACGAACAGCACGAACACCCAGAACATGCGATTTCGCCACGTTTCAAGGAATCCGACCTTGGTGAGTGCCCAGATTCGACGGAAACGGAGTTTGAACAAGTCCATCGCAAACGGCTGACCGATACCGAGTAGCGCGAAAAACCCGCCGAGCATAAACAGCATCGGCTGCAACTGAAATGCGAACCGTGGCGGGAAGTACGGTATCGTCTCTCCGGGTTGCACGTAAGGTTCAATGTTGACACTGTCGCGACCGTAGCCAATCGCCCAAGCCGCAATGAACCCGGCGTAGCAGAGCAATGAGGCCATGCCCATGAGAAGCATGAACATCGTCAGAGGAACGCGGGCCTTGGCCGATGCGGGTTGATCCTTCGGTGCACGCAACGCATAGAGGAGGTAGACGACGAGGCCTACAGCGGCGAACCCCCCCGCATCCCTCAACCACACCTGAATCAGGCCGGGCAGATTCGCGAACGTCAGTGGGTCGCGTTCCAGGATCAGAATCCCGAACAGGGCGGGGTCCGTCATCGCGGATATTCCTTGAAAGTAAACCGATTTACGTATGAAGCCGAGATTGCCGAATGTTACTTCGTCGATTCCACGGGCGGCAGATACCGCCGACCGGGACGAGTCTTCGACTCTTCGACAATCCGCAGGAACAAATCTTCGAGCGTCGTCGTCGGGTGCCCGAACGATTCGAGTTTGCCGCCGTGTTTTTCGATGGTGGCCGCCAGATCGCGCTTGAGGTCATCCGTTAATGGGACGCCACTCGCACGGATTTCGAGCCGCTTCTGGTCTTCGACGAGCTTGCTGACCGCACCGAGTTCTTGCAAGTCTCCACCGTAAAGAATGGCAATACGGTCGCACACGTCCTGGACATCGTCGAGGCGGTGTGAACACATGATGATCGTCTTGCCCTTTTTCTTCAGGTCGAGAATCAGGTCTTTCATCCAGCGCGTACCGAGCGGGTCGAGGCCCGAGGTCGGTTCGTCGAGGATAATCAGGTCGGGGTCGTTAATCAGAGCTTGTGCGAGGCCGATCCGCTGTCGCATCCCCTTCGAGTATTCGCGAAGAATTCGCTTTTTGTCGTTGGCGAGGCCGACGGTGTCGATTAGTTCGGCGGCACGCTTCTTACGCGTTTCGGAGGGCATGTCGAAGAGGCGGCCGTAAAAATCGAGCGTCTCTTCGGCATTCAGGAAGCGGTAGAGGTACGATTCTTCCGGCAGGTAGCCGATCTTTTCGTTCTTTTCGACTTTCGCCGCCGGTTCGCCGAAGACGAACGCATCGCCAGAACTGGGGAACAAGAGCCCGAGCAACAGTTTGATGGTCGTAGTTTTCCCCGATCCGTTCGGCCCGAGTAACCCGAAGATCTCGCCCTTCTGAATCGTTAAGTCGAGTGCGTTGAGGGCGACTTTCTTCTTCCGCCCCCAGAAGTCTCGATAAATCTTGGTGAGGTTTCGCGTTTCGACGACGGTCTCGGACATGAACATCTCTCCGATGCATCGCAGATGAAGACCACCCCCCAGCGTCGGCGGGCGGCAATAGTCGGATGTATGAGTCCGGTACGTCGGACTCGCGAATCCGGTTCGCGCCGGTTTCGCATGTTGACTAGCTATATTAGTTTCCGAAACGATTGGTAAATCCCTCACCGAAACATCATCGAAAGTCGTGCCAAATCCCGTCCGGATCGCGAAGTTCGTTCGGTCGAAAGTTCGCCTTGTAAGCCAGCGACCGACAGCCTTCGACATAGAAACCGAGATAGAGATGCGGCCGTTTCCGCGTCTGCACTGACTCGATGATCGAAAGAACGTTGAACGTCCCGAGCGAGCGGTCGCGTAACTCCGGCTCGTAGTAAAAATAGATCGCGGACAAGCCTTCGGGCACGACATCGACGTATCCCACACCGACGAGCGTTTCGCCGAGGTAATAGCACCATTCTTCGGTGGGAATCGGGTTGGACACAAATGATTCGACGTAGTCGCCTGGCGTTTCCGGGTCGCGTTCGGGCCACCCCTTCGCCTCCGCCTGATGTGCGTGATAGCGGTCGTAAAGTTGCAATTTTTCGTCGGTAACGACGGGCGTCCCGATCTCGATCCGGATTTCGTTCGCGTTCCGCTGCTTGGCGCGTTTCTGGCTCGTATTCATACGGAATCGATCGACGGGAACGCGAATCACCTGGCAGGCGCGGCAACTTGGACACTCCGGCCGAAACAGCGAAAAGCCGAATCGACGCCAGCCGTCTTTCATGCGTTGCAGATACTCGACTGGCGTCAGTTCGCCGACGATGTCGTAACGCAGCTGCCACTGTTGTTCGGGCAGGTAACCGCATCGCGCGGGCGGTGTCACAAACGTGAAGAGCGGTTGCATGGCAAGCGGTCGCGGTGCGGACGGGACTCGTTGCTGATGAGCATATCTGGAACGAGCGGAAAAGCCCATCGGCTTGGGCTTTTCCTGCACACGTTATTCGACGAATTCGACCTGCGTGGGCGACGGTATGATTCCCGCTTTGTGGCCTTCTTCCAACAGGCGACGCACCGCCTCGCGGCCCCGTTCGCCGTAGTCGAGCGTCCACTCGTTAACGTACATGCCCACAAAACGATCCGCCAAGCTGATGTCCATATCGCGGGCGTACTTCAGCGCGTGTTCGAGCGATTCCTTGCGGTGATCGAGCGCGTATTGAATGCTCTGTTTCAGCAACCGGCTCACTTCGCGAATCGTTTCGTGGCCGAGATCGCGACGCACGACGTTACCACCGAGCGGCAACGGCAGGCCCGTCTTTTCTTGCCACCACACACCGAGATCGACGACGAGGCTGAGGCCCTGATTCTGGAACGTGAGTTGCCCTTCGTGGATAATCAGACCCGCGTCGAACTTCCCCGATTCGACGACTTGCAGAATTTCATCGAACGGCACCACCTCGTACTCGAAGCCCTGCGGCAAGAGTAATTTCAGTGCGAGGAATGCCGTCGTCATCGTTCCCGGCACGGCAATCTTGACGTTTGGCAGGTCGGCGATGCGGAGTGTCTTTTTGCTCACGACCATCGGGCCATACTTGTCGCCCATGCTACACCCGCTCGGCAGCAGTGCGTACTTGTCGAGCAAATACGCGTAAGCGTGAATGCTGACTGCCGTGACGTCGAGTTCGCCCTTCAATGCCCGGCGGTTAAGCGTTTCGATGTCCTGGAGTTCATGCGTGAAGCGGAAACGACCAGTGTCGATTTTGTCGTTCGCCAGCGCGTGAAACATAAAGGCATCGTCGGGGTCCGGAGAGTGCCCGACGCGAATCAGTTGCGTGTTCATAAAAGTTCCTGTGGGTGTTTCGTGTTTACTTCTATTTCGTGTATTGTTCGATCATCGCCAACAAATCGGGATACAGGTACGACGGGAAATGTCTGTAAAACTGAACGACATCTCCCACTTTTACCGTTCGTATCCAGCCAGCATAAAACCAGGTGTCATCTGTAAGCCCAGTCGCAGGGCTGCCACCACGTTTTCCACGTACCTTGATAGCAAAAAGGATATTCTGAAGTATTGGTGGCGTTCTCGATCCCGCTACGACCCGGAATTCACAATCTGGCTGATTCGAACCCGGAAGTGATATTAGAACGAGCGGACGCTCTTTGACTTCACCACCGAGCATTGGGGTCACAGATGCCCGTATGATTCTGGGCGGCTGCAAAGTAAGCAGCGAAAAATCGGCTTCATTCACAATAACTATCCGTTTGCGAACGAGTGCTTAATCTACTTCCTGAGGAACGAATTGCGTACCGCCAGACTCAACGGCTTTTCGTGCGAGATCGATTGTCTCGAGACACAACATTTTTGTCGTTTTCAGTTTGCGGTCGCCCAAAATACATTTCAGTTCTTCTGTTAGTTCTCGATGTCGTTCAATTTCAGCGTAATTATCGACGACCGCATACAGTCGACCGATTTCGCTTGCTGTTAGCGAGTGTGTTTCTGACATCACAAGGATGTCAAAAACAATGGAATCTGAAACATATGGAGTTACGGAAGCCATCGTTTTCTCAGTAAGAATACGAATTTTGATAAATTCATTCTCGCAGAAGATTCCCGGTTGTCAAAGACCATTCCCGAGGACATCGCGGGGCGGGCCGGATTTGGCGATGGTTCCTGCCACCATCAGGTGGACGACCGTCGCGCGTTCGGCGAAGTCCATATCGTGCGTGACGACGATCATCGTCTGCCCGTCTTTGGCTAGATCCTGCATCACTGCCAGTACTTCGTTTGCCATCTGTGGGTCGAGGGCACTGGTCGGTTCGTCGAACAGTATCGCTGATGGATTAACCGCGAGTGAACGCGCAATCGCAACACGTTGTTGCTGCCCGCCGGAGAGGTTTCCCGGCTTCGCGTGCAGCTTATCCGCCAAGCCGACACGATGTAGCAACATTTTCGCGGTGGCTTCGGCTTCCGAAATCGTTTGGCCGAGAACGTAGCGCGGCCCGGACATCACATTTTCGAGAACGCTCATGTGTGGGAACAAATTGAACTGCTGAAACACCATCCCCACCGTCTGGCGTAATTTCAGCAACGTGGCCTTCGGATGCGGTTTCCCGAGCGTGCCTTGCAGTGCCATATCGCCTATGCGGATCGTGCCCGTGTCGAAGGTTTCCAACCCGTTGATACAGCGTAATAACGTGCTCTTGCCGCCGCCCGATGGTCCGACGAGCGCGGTCACTTCGCCTTTATTGACTACGAGCGAAACACCCGCGAGGATGCGATTCGTACCGTGGTACTTGACGAGATTGTCAATTGCGATCATGGTTTGCCTCCCGTTTTGTGAACCGAGAGTCGCGTCTCGAGCGAGCGAGCCGCAAGTGCGAGCGGGTAACTCATGAGCAGGTAAAGACCGCCCGTGATGAACACGAGTTCGACGATGTAATCGCGGTTGAAGTTGTAGAGTTCGTTGTACTTTCGCGTCAGTTCGGTGATGAGGATCGCACTGCAAACCGAGGTATCCTTGAACAGCGCGATGAAGTCGTTCGTGACCGGTGGGATGACGAGGCGAGCGGCTTGTGGGACGATCACGCAGCGTATCGCGGTGAGTGGCGTCATGCCGAGCGAGAGAGCCGCTTCCATCTGCCCGCGCGGGATTGCAAGCAAACCCGCACGATAGTTCTCCGCCTCGTACGCCGAGTAGTTGAGTGCCAGACCAAGCACACCCGCCTGAAGCGGACTCAGCGAAGTAATCGGCAACCAGACGCCTTGCATATCCAGCCACGCGAGCGCCGGCGGCAACAGGTAAAACATCGAATACAGTTGCAACAATAGTGGTGTTCCACGTACGACTTCGACGTAAATGCCGAGTGGCGTGCCGAGCCAACGCGGGCCGAACACGCGCCCGACGGCCACGAACAAGCCAATGCCCATCGCCAACGGGAACGACAATACCGAGAGTTTGATCGTCATCAGTGCGGCTTCGGCGAGTTCCCACGCAAGCCGCGGTAACGGGCTTTTTCGCTCTGCGGTTTTATCGTCCTTCGCGTCGCTTGTCAGGTCCGCTTCCGCCGGTGGCCACGGTTTGCTCGCCCAATAGGCGAGGCGTTCCTGGTCTTCATTCCACAAACCATATTTGTCGTAGATCGCTTTCAGCGTGCCATCGCGAACGCCATCGCGAATCGCGTCGTCGATCGCGGCGAGAAGCTTCGGGTCGTTTTTTCGCATGTAGAGCACGTAAAACCCTGGCTTGACCGCTTCACCGACGCTTTTAAGTTGCGGAATCTCACGCAAAAAGTACCGGGCGGCAGGGCTATCCTGCACCGTGGCTTCGAGGCGTTTATCCTTGACGAGGCCAATCACGGTGGCGACGTCGGGGTTGATTTTCAGATCGATCCGCTTCTGGAATCGCGCGTTGAGGTACGCATGTGCCGCGGTGCCACCGAGTACGCCGACGCTCTTGGCCGGTTTGCCTTTCCGCGCGACGAGATCGACCCAGTCTTCGATGGTGTCGTCGTCTTTGTGGGCAAGAAGTTGAATGCGATAAACATAGTACGGTCGCGATGGATGATACTTCCTCGATAAATCCGCATCGTATTCGTAGCCATTCAGGACGGCATCGATCCCTTCTTCATCGTTGACTGGCTGATCGAGCAACTGCGGGAGTTTATCCCAATCGCCCTTCACGAATTCGCTTTTGCGACCGATTCGCTTCGAGAGGTACTCGGCAAAATCGACCTCGAAGCCAATGAACTTGCCATCGGGATCGGCATAGATGAACGGCGCGCCACCGGTGGGATCGGTCCCCCAACGGAACGACTTCCGGTCGGCATCTTGTGCACTGCCAGGCATGGTCAGCGCGAGAAACAGAATGGCAGCGAGGCCAAGCAACCGACCAGACGGGGGGTTGTCCAACGTTCGGGTACCTCCAGGCAGAATGATAGCGAAAACCCATCGCCGATAGCGGATGAGTATATTCCCTCTGTCGCCCGCTACAATCCCTTCGCATGAACCTCGAAAAACTTCCGATCGACGACGTCCTTCCCGAACTGCTCGCCCGGCTCCGCGAACGCAATGCGGTCGTGCTCCACGCGCCGACCGGTGCGGGCAAAACGACACGCGTTCCCCCTGCACTCATCGACGACATGGGCCGCGTGATCGTCCTCGAACCGCGTCGCGTCGCGGCTCGCGCTGCCGCCCGTCGAATGGCCCACGAACACGGTACGCCACTCGGGCAGACGTTCGGCTACAGTGTGCGGTTCGACAAGAAGTTCGGGCCGAATACCAAGGTGATTTGCGTCACGCCCGGTATCTTGCTGCGAATGTTCCACGACGACCCGTTCCTCGAATCGGTATCGTGCGTCGTCTTCGATGAGTTCCACGAACGCGGCATCGAAGCCGACCTTGCGCTCGGAATGGTGCGGCTGCTACGCCAAACGGTACGGCCCGAATTGCGTACGGTCGTGATGTCTGCCACGCTCGACACGGCCGCAGTCGCGAAGTATCTCGGGGACTGCCCAACCGTTGTCAGTGAGGGGCGAACGTACCCTGTCGAAATCCGGTATCGCGCTCGCCGATCCGATATGCCAATCACCGAAGCGGCCGCCCAAGCGGTACGCGAGTGCATCGATTCGCACGAGGGGGACCTACTCGTTTTCTTGCCGGGCTTGCGCGAGATACGCCAAACCGAAGAGCAACTCGAACGACTTGTTACCGACCGAAACTTGCTGATTCTCCCGCTCCATGGCGAACTTTCGCCGGAAGAGCAAGATCGCGCACTTCTGAAACACGAACGACGAAAGGTCGTTCTCGCAACGAACGTCGCAGAAACATCGGTGACGGTTAACGGAGTGACGGTCGTCATCGATACCGGCTTGGCCCGGCAGATGGAGTTCGACGCCACTATCGGCATGGATCGTCTGCGGCTGGTGCCGATCTCGAAAGCGTCGACCGATCAGCGAGCGGGTCGGGCAGGTCGTACGCAACCGGGCACGTGCATACGCCTCTGGGACGAAGCGAGCCAACGTGCGCGGCCCGATGTGACCGAACCCGAAATTCGCCGCGTCGATCTCGCGCCGGCAGTGCTGCAACTGCTCGCGATGGGCGAAACCGACCTCGCCGCATTCCCGTGGATCGACCCGCCGAAACCGGAAACTCTGCGGCAAGCGACCGATCTCCTGAGCTTGCTGGGAGCCTACAAAAACAGCCAATTGACGGACATCGGCCAGCAACTCGCGGCGTTGCCGTTACACCCTCGACTCGGGCGAATGCTCGTCGAAGGCGAACGCCTCGGCTGCATTCGCCGTGCGGCACTGGCGGCGGCGATCCTCTCCGACCGCGATCCGTTCGTTCGCGAATCCGACTCGAATCGAACTGCCACTTCGACCGAATCGGACGTGCTCGACCGCGTGGAAGTCATCGAAGAATTCGAGCGGACGGGGCGTTTGCATTCGCACCTCGGCACACTCCATCGCGGTGGCGTTCGCGGCGTGCTCGATGCGCGTAATCAGCTGCTACGCTCGATGAATCTCCACGCGGAAACCGACGAACCTACCCCGTTGTTGCGGTCAATCTTCGCTGGATACCCGGATCGATTGTGTCGTCGGCGCGAACGCAACGATCGCCGGGCACGAATGATCGGCGGGCGTGGCGTGAAACTGGCACCGTCGAGCGGGGTCATCGAACCCGACTTGTTCGTAGCGATCGACGTCGATGCGGGGGGCGTCGAGTCGTTCGTGCGGTTAGCCTCCGGCGTACGTCGCGAATGGTTACCGGCGAACGAAACAAGCGTGAAGAACGAGATCGTTTTCGACGCATCGACCGAGCGATTGATCGCTCGCAAACGCACGCGATTCGCCGACTTTGTCATCGACGAAACTGACGGGCATATCACGTACGAAGCCGAGGCCGCGCAGATCCTGTCCGAAGCCGCCAGCCGGAATCTCGACAAGGTGTTGCCACCTGCGGATACGGCCGCCGGATTGTTCCGGTTGCGGGTGCGATGTTTGCGAATGTGGGTGCCAGAGTGGAACCTCCCCGCGTTCGAGCCGGACGATATGCAGGCGATGCTGACATCGCTATGTCAGGGCCGACGTAGTTTCGTCGATTTGCGGAATGCGAACTGGCTGGAAGCGATGCGTGGCTCGATGCCGCATGCGCAATTTCAAATGATCGAACGGCAAGCACCGGAGCGATTATCGGTGCCGAGCGGCAGTGAAATCGCGCTTCAATACGAGGAAGGCCGCCCGCCGATTTTGGCCGCCCGCATCCAGGAACTCTTCGGCATGACCGAGACGCCGCGCGTCGCCGACGGCCGCGTGAAAGTGCTCGTTCACTTGCTTGCGCCGAACTATCGCCCGCAACAAGTGACCGACGACCTCGCCAGCTTCTGGAAGAACACCTACCCACAGGTGCGGAAAGAACTCCGCGGACGCTACCCAAAACACGACTGGCCCGAAGACCCACTCACCGCCCCGCCAAGAATCGGACCAAGGCGACGCGGTTAACCCAGCACCATGCGGTAGGCTTCTTCGTTGAAGCCGACGAGCATCGTTTTGCCTACGCGGGCTGTTGGTGCTTTCAAATTGCCTGTTGGGCCGATGAGTAGCGTAAGGATTTCGTCGTCCGTGGGCCGATTCCCTATCAGATCGAGCGTGACGATCTTTTTCCCGCGTGCGGCCACGATCGTTGCGATGCCCGCAAGTAACGTCAGCGCTTCAGGTGCCGCGATCTTTCGCTTCGTGGCATCTGCTGTTTCTGCGACCGTCGTACCGTGTTGCTCAAGGAACCCCTGAGCGTTCTTGCACGTCGTTCAGCCTTTGCGATGGTAGAGCCAATCGATGTTTTGCGGCACGTTACACCTTCCGTTTGAAATGGAAAAGTCTCGTCACACCCGAACTGATAGCCGTATCCGCGAGTCGAATTCCAACCGGGGCGGTAACTCGGTTGCATTTGCGAAACAGCGCGGCACATTTACACGGGAAGCTCACCGCAATTGAGGTCGAACTGCGATGAATTGGCTACGGGGTCCGCTCGGGAGTATCCGCATTGTGCTTCTGCTGATCGCGGGTCTGGGCATGCTGATCGGCATGCATGGCTGGCAAATTCACGAGCGATTCCAGTACATCAAGACCGGCTTTCATTCGACGCAGGCGACCGTTGAATTGCTCGAATTCGAACAGTCGTCGACCGCGACAAAAGGCGAGATGGTTCGGGTGTTCACGCCGAGTATCGTCTATCGCTACGAAGTCGACGGACGAGAGCTTCGCGGTAAACGAATCGACTGTGAAAACAGCGATCTTTACGGCAAAGCCGCGATGCAAGAGTTCGAATCGCGATACAGCATCGACTCGCGGGAGACGTGTTACTACGACCCTGCCGAGCCGACGGATGTCATGCTGTTCAAGCCAAAGGCGAATCGTTCGGCGGGCTATTTGCATGCGGCAGGATTCTGCGTGGCGACCGCATTTTTCGGCATAATCATGATGCAAGTATTAACGGGTAAATCGGCTCGAGTCGCACCGCGTCGTCGCGCGCCGCCAACGTGGGCACCGGAAGACGCGGGACCGAACGATCCACTGGCACGCACTCGCCAGATCTATCGCGAACGCCTCGAAAACCGCGATTAGATTGCACCGAATTCGAGTAGCATCTGCCGGAATCGCGGGTCTTTGTGTATCGCGTTGAGATCGTTGTCTTGGATCATGTAGCGAAAATCGCGGTAGCCCAATTCGATGGCATGTCGGAGCGTTTTCAGGGCCAGTTCGCGTTGTTTCAATACGGAATATCGGCACGCAAGATTGTACCGCGCTGTCGCATCTTTCGGGCGCACTTCGACCAACAGCCGGTCGACTAATAATCCTTCTTTAAGTTGGCCTTTCGCCGTGAGATTCGACGCCTGTGCGCGGAGTACTTCGGCAAAATCGGGTACTCGCTTCAACAGCGAGGCAAAGAATCCCATCTCGAAATCGATTTGCGGACACTCGGCAAGTTGGGTGAGTATCGACGAATTTTTACGCTGGCTTGGGCTGGGCATCGGTCTTCTCCTCCGCCGATTTGGCGCATGTGAAGACAACAGAACATAACTGAATTATAGCTGAGCACACACCACGAGCAATCGAAAAAGCCACGCGAACTTACGTCCGCGTGGCTCCGTTCAGCAATTATACTGCGGGTTCGTCTTCTTCTTCCTCGTCGTCCTCGTCGTCATCGTCGTCGTCGTCATCGTCGAGGTCGTCAAGATCATCCAGGTCGTCGTCGAGATCGTCGTCGTCGTCCAGATCGTCGTCGTCGTCCAGATCATCGACGTCGTCGGCGAGGTCGTCATCCTCATCCTCATCGTCGTCGTCGTCATCGTCGTCATCTTCTTCATCCGCATCGGCATCGGCGGTGGCGCAGCGTGCGCCGTCGGGTGCGGACGCTTCCCAAGGTAGCACTTCGTCTACTGTGGGTTGCGCGAATCGCGCTGCTAGGCGTGCAAACATGGCTTCGTTCCATCCTCTCAAAAAAGCTGGGATATCGAGATCGGTCCGGTTACTCACACGTATCGGCGTCCGACTCGGGAAACTCCAAAAAACCAACCGCGAACGATCGTTCGCAGAGCAATTCGCACTGCGTAATCGTGCCGCGATCGGTTCGAGGTAGACGCTTCTTAGGAAACGCAGAAAGGGGCGTCAAGCAATCTCTTGCAAATTTCTTTTTGTTGCAACAGATAGGAAATCTCTCGCGTCAAATATCGCTATAACATGAGGATTCGACTAAACTTATACCGTTCGACTGGTGCCGCGTGCCCGAGCAAAATCCTGAGATCGCTTCTACCGACTTATCGGTGCCACCACCGGATAACTTCTTTTTGAGCAAGCCACCCGGCCATCTCGCTGACGGCGGGCCGCGATACGTCGAAACGCCCGCCGACCCGTTCGCACACGACGCACGGACAATTGCGGAACCGTGGAACACCGTCACGGCATTCGTATTCGTCGCGATCGTCGCTTACTGGATCGTGAAATTACGCGGTCGATATCGGGCATTTCCGTTCGTATCCGCTTGCTTGCCGGTGCTATTAGTTGGAGGCATCGGCGGCACGTTGTACCATGCGTGCCGTACGCAGTTCGCGTACTTCCTCGCCGATGTCTTGCCGATCTCGTTGCTCGCGTTAGCGGGGGCGATTACCCTCATCGTACGGTTGAGTCGCGGGGCGGGTTGGCTGCGAATTGTCGCATCGGTTGCGGGTGTCGTGATTGCGTATCTGTTCCTAAACGGCGTTGTCTTTCGCGGCATTTTCCGCAACTCTCTCGCCACCCGACCGAACATGGCGGTGAATTTGTCGTATGCCTCACTCGCAGCGGTGATTTTACTCCCACTGATAATCGTGCTGGCCCGCACGCGGTTCCGGCACGGCAAGTGGATACTCGCAGCCCTCCTCACCTTCAGCCATGCCTGGTTCTTTCGGCTCATCGACGGCGCAAACGTCGTCGATTGGCCGATGGGCACGCATTGGCTCTGGCACCTCTTCGGAGCAGCCACCACGGTGTTTTTGTTCGAATATTTTTACCGAATCGAACGCGAAACGATTTAGGAAATGCCCAAAGAACTACGGAACCCACAGACCCAATAAGCAGGTTACGCGGAGCAAAAATTTAGTTCTGGCTTGATTCCATACCATCAAAATCGGACGTAAGTCGTTGGTGGGTTAGGTTGGTTCCGAAATTCGGGAATGAGTCCAGGGATGGGTGGGTGGGTAAGTGGTGGAGTCAATTACACCAAAATCGCCGCGATTGGAGCCCTGTTTTACTTCTTGGCGGCACTTTGGTGGCCGTTTGGCAGCGAAATTGCCGATGAATCCGATAGACGAAACAGTTGTCTATTTAGGCTCACCGATGACTTGTGCATTATTCGTACTCCTCACGTCCGCTCCATTGTTCGCTACGCAACCGAATGCGGAGCCGACCATTGCGTCGGCGAAGATCACGCTCAAGGATGTCGCAATCGCCGAATTGCTCGAAAAACTGAACATCAAACTCGACTATCGGCTCGAAGGCCAAGTGACGATCGTCGCCAGTATGTCGGTCGAAATCGGCAACGCGACGAGTTCGAAGGGTTACACCTTTCGCGGCCAACTCACATCGGCAGCGATGCGTTTCGAGGGTTTGCAAGTCCGGGATCTTTCGGCAAATGTCCTTTACTGCGATGGCAAACTGACGCTCACCGAGCTAAAAGGGGCGGTCGTATCGGACGATGCCACTAATAAACGTGGCGAATTTAAAGGGATGGCCACGGCCGACATCGAACCGCGTGGCGACCTGAAAGCCGATCTGGGATTGACGAACTTGCCACTCGGGGAAGTTTTCAAAGCGATGCCTGGTGGAGTGCCCGTTTCGGGTGCAGTGAACGGCAAGATCGAATTTCGCAGTGCGGTGAACGATCTGCGCGATCAACGGAAATGGACCGCCAACGCGAACCTCGATGCCGAAAAATTGACAATCTTCCAACGATCCGTTCGCAACGCGAAGCTGAAACTGACTTTGAAAGATGGCAACACGACGCTGACTGATGTATCCGCCATCCTAGAAGGCATCCCTGTCACGGGTGATGCGACGCTCGCGATCATCGAAAAATACGCATTCCGGGCTACATTCCGGACGTTGCCGAAAGATGTCAGCGAACTGCAAAAACTCGTGCCAGAATTATCGTTGCCAATCGCGATTAGAGGAAAATTGACGACTGACGCGACAATTGTCGGCACGTTGAACCCCGTCGCCATTTCGGCATCAGGGTCGATTTCCGCCAGCGATCTCACAACGGGCGATTCGCCACCCGGCACGTTGTCCGCGAAGTGGAAAGTCAGCCCCAAGCGCGTGAACATCAGCGAACTTTCCGCTTTGTTGTTTGGCGGGACATTCACTGGGTCTGCCGACCTTCCTCTGACACTGGATGCGAAAGGCGATCTCAATCTGAGCTTCACCGATGTCGATGCGACCGCGATCGGCAAGTCGTTTCCCAAAATGCCGGTGCGAGTAACAGGGCAACTGTCGGGACTCGTCAAAGGAGTGATTTCTGGTGTGAAGGGGAACGAACCCCGCGCCATCGTTGCCGATGTGAACGTGACCTCCGACAAACTCACCGTGCAAGGCATCCCGGCATCGAAGTTGACGGGCAAGTTGTCGCTCGTCGGCGATGCGATCAAGTACGAACTGGAAGGCAAAACGCTCGGTGGTTCGTTCGAAATCAACGGACTCTATCCCGAACAGAAGGCACCGAACGAAGAGAATGGTTCGCTGCGGTTACGACGAATCGATCTCGCGAGATTGACCGAAGCGTTGCGGCTTCGTGCCGTACCATTACGCGGGTGCGTCGATCTCACGTTCGATTATTCGTCGGACTTTAACAATGGCAGTGGGCGCTATTCGTTTCGCGGACTGGGCTGGGGCCGAAGCCGATTGATCTCGGATATCGAGGGGCGAATCGCGTTGCGGAACGGCTTGTTTGAAGCCTCGGACGCGGTCGGCCCGATCGCTGGTGGGACCATTCGTGCACGGGTACGTGCCAGCCTGGAAAACCCCTCGCGGAACTTCTTCAGGCTCGACATCGAACGCGCCGATCTCGGACATTTGTTAAAAGCGTTCACCGACCGGCCCGATCTCATCGAAGGTGGAGCGTCGCTCACGATTCGCGGGAACTTCTGGCCGGAGTTTCGTGCGACGGGTTCGCTCGGGCTAAATCGCGGTCGCGTGGCAGGGCTGATGGCCAGCGATGTCCGCGTACCATTCACGTTCATAACGAGCGCAGGTGGTAGCCAGTTGGTAATTCGCGATGCAAACGGAATGATCGGCAATGGTCGCGTGACGGCGCAACTCGAATCCGATTGGGGTGCGGGTGGGCATCTTCGAGGACAGGTCCGCTTCTCGAATGTGCAAATCGGCAACGTCTTCACTGAACTCAGACAATCTAACTACTTCGGCAACGCGCGTATAACGGGCCGAATCGATATCAGCGGCGAGGATGTGCTTGCGGCAGAGGATGTGACGGCGACACTATATGCGGATATTGCGCAGGCATCGGTGCGAGAGCTGCCCGTGCTGGATCGGATCACTCCGTTTGTTTCCCCGGCGGCCATTCTGAAGCCATTCAATTCGGGGGAAATTCGCGGGCGGTTGTCGCGTGGCGTGTTCCGCATCGAGCGGCTCACACTCGCGAATTCGACTGCGGATCTTTACGCCGACGGCACGGTTGGTCTCGATGGCAGACTCGCACTGGCCGTAATTATTCGTACGGGTTCGATTGGCGTGAACGACTCCGTCTTACGGCAAACCGGGCTTCAACTCGCGCGGCTGGCAACGCCGTTGCCGATTCAGATAATCGGCCAAATCAGCAGTATCCTCTCCAATCGCACGGTACGACTTTCCGTGTCTGGCACGATATCCAACCCGCAAACGCACGTGAACGCCGCCGCATTATTTACCGAAGAAACAATACGCTATTTCCTGAGACAGTCCGTGTTCGGAACCGTTCTCCCGTTGCAGCCAGTCACATCTCCAAAGGCCCGGTAAGTTAAGCTGTTCTCCGACAATCCTAACGACCGATAAAACTGGAAAGGTTCCGCACGGAGTTCAGTCATGCGTGGCAAGATATCGTGGATGGGTTTCGTCAGTTTTGCAATTCTCACTCTCTTGCAAACGGGCTGCGGAAGCCTTGGGCAGACGTTCGGCTTATCGTCACCGGCTTACAAACTCATTCCTGAAGCGGAGGCATTCCGTGACTTCAACGTACCGCCACCGAGCCTTCCGCGCGAACTCGCCAAGACACCACTCGCAGAATATCTCGTCGAACCCGGCGATGTGCTTCTGATCCAAACCGCCGATCTCGATTCGCCGATCCGCATACCTGCCGATCAACCCGTACTGCCCGATGGCAACATCGAACTCGGCGAGTACGGTCGCCTGATCGTGACGGGCAAAACTCCGGCAACGATCGAAGCCGAAGTACGGAAAATCGTCAAGGTGAAGGAAAAGAAGGAGATCGCAATCACTGTGCGGTTAATCGGGCGTCAAAGCAAAGTGTTTTACGTTCTCGGCGAAGTCAATTCGCCCGGATCATACCCGCTGAGTGGCCGGGAAACCGTTCTCGATGGCCTGATGGCTGCGGGAGGATTGACGCGACAGGCCCAGGAACGAAAGTTGATTCTCGTACGGCCCTCGCAACCCGATGGTTGCCAGGAAGTTCTACCCGTTTGCTACCCACAGATCGTGCAACTCGGCGACACGACCACAAATTATCAACTCCGCCCCGGCGATCGTATCTACGTGCCGAGCCAAAGTACCCTCGAAAGTCTATTTCCGAGTCGGGTGAAAACATCTGCACCATGCTGCAAGCCACACGTGCCTTGCGCAACGGGTGTCAGTTGCCCACCTGCCGTCGTTACGAAATAATATCGCACGTGGCGCATTAGTTGCACACTTCCGGCCTGTCTTCGACCGCAGTTCGGGGTGTCTGGTGAAACGAATCGCAAGAATTTTGCTCTGGGTAACGGGTATCGCGCTTGTCGTACTCTGGCTCGGGTGGGTCGCGATTCGCGGCTACCTAAACAGCACTTATGGCCAGCGGATTGCAAGCCAGCAATTGAGCCAAATGGTCGGCACAACCGTCGAGGTGAGCAGTCTCGGCGTTGGCACGAGCAGCACATCGATCAGCCTGCGAATTCCCGACCCTACGCCAGAATCGCAGAGTGACCTGATTAAAATCGGTTCGCTCGAAGCCGATGTGTCGCTACTGAACTTGCTTACTAGCCAGGTTGCGCCAACGAAAGTGACAGCGAACGACATTGAGATTCTGCTTCGACTCGATGCGGACGGCAAGCGGCTTTCGACGTTCCCGAAGTTCGCACAGGGTGGCGGAGCGTTCACAATACCCACGATTCAACTCCACAATGCCCGCATCCGCGTTCAGCAAACGGGTCATCCCGAGTTCGACTTCGGTGGTATCAACGGCAGCCTCAAGCGCGATGGCGATGCGTACGTTTTAACGGGCGATGCCGACGAGCTGAAGTGGGGCAAATGGAAGATCACTGGCAAACTGAACGCCAACGCGACTGAGGGGCAGTTTCAATTGGATTCGAACGATGCTCCGCTAAGTGACGTATTGCTGCGAAGTATCCCTTACGTGCCGACGGAAGTATGGGACCACCTCTCCGCGTCCGGGCAGACCGCTGCCACGATAACCCTCACATTCCGGCCGGGGCACGATCTAGGGTATCGCGTCGATCTCCACCCAAAAAAAGCGATGTTGAGTTTCCCGTCAGCGGAAGTGTCAGTATCCGATTTCGTCGGTCAAATCCTCGTCGAAGATGGACGAGTCACAGTGAAGGACGCTATCATGCAACTCGCCGAGGGAGTCGTTTCAATAAACGGAAGTTGCGACTTCAAATTGCCCAATCGCGTCATTACGACGAACGTGAAGTCGAATCGCGTAAATATTCGCCAACTTCCCGATTCGTGGGGGCTGCCGAAAGAGATGGAGGGCAAGCTAACGGGATCGGCCAACTTGCAATTGCACATCGGACTCGATGGCAAAATGGACCCGCGCGGTAACGGTCGAGGAGAACTCGAAGACGCAAAATTCGCAGGATTAAACGCAAAGATCGAGTTAAAACTGAGCGGTCGCGGTGGCCGGTTCCGTTTCGACGCAAACAAATAATTACCGATCCGACTTTCACCACAGATTCTGGAGAACGATCATGAACGCAAGTATCCCCGACCGTCGGGAATTTATCCAGACCGGGATCGCCGGTCTGGCAGTCGTTGGAGCCGTTGCTGGCGCGGAACCATCACCTGTGAACGCGGGTCGCATTCCCATGCGGCGCTTCGGCAACACGCAAGAGATGGTGACCGCAATTTCGCTCGGCGGCCACGCGGCGACGAATCCCAAGTTATTTGCTGAGAAGGATAGCGTGAAGCTCATCCAGCGGGCCGTCGACGAAGGCATCACCTTTATGGACAATTGCTGGGATTATCACGACGGCGTTGCCGAGGAACGGATGGGTCAGGCGCTTGCGACCGGGGATCGACGCGACAAATGCTTCCTCATGACGAAAGTTTGCGGACGCACCGCGAAAGACGCTCAACAGCACCTCGAAGACAGTCTTAAACGACTGAAAACCGACCGCATCGATCTCTGGCAATTTCACGAGATCGTTTACGACAACGACCCCGATTGGGTTTTTAAATTGGACGGTGCAATTCACACGGGCTTAAAAGCGATCAAGGATGGCAAAGTGCGTTACCTCGGCTTCACGGGGCACAAGGATCCTTCGATTCACCTCGCGATGTTGGCCAAACCGTACGAGTGGGCAGCAGTGCAGTTGCCACTCAACGTGATGGACGTTCATTACCGGAGTTTTCAGAAGAAAGTGCTACCGGAACTCAATCGGCGAGGCATCGCCGCACTCGGTATGAAGAGCCTTGGCGGGAACGGATCGATCGTCAGGAAAGCCGGTATCGCCGT
>Ga0105048_10006709_pt1 | contig 18556 bp, 12 predicted proteins | sample MAT05_FD_78382 | JGI IMG/M metagenome (GOLD analysis project Ga0105048, IMG submission 78382) | Freshwater microbial communities from Lake Fryxell liftoff mats and glacier meltwater in Antarctica - MAT-05 | ecosystem: Environmental > Aquatic > Freshwater > Ice > Liftoff microbial mat | place... | reverse complement strand
TCACGTCGTGATGGGCTTCGCCGCCAGGTCTCAGCCGCTGTCAGACGCACGGCCTGTGCTGCCCGTCGCGCGGGAAGTCGACTCCGACAGCGCGAACGGCTGCGGGGGCGTTTGGTGCTAGCGGTACTTGGCGCGGCCGGTGATTCGATCCAGCGGACGCCGAGCGCGCGCTGCGCGGCCAGGGCGAGCTTCCCGGCCGCCGGGCTCGCCGCCAAAGCACCCTCGGGCGAGCCGCCGGTGCGAGCCGCGATCAGGCTGGCCGCCGCCACGCTGTCCTCGTCGGCGCCGAGCCCGACGAGCAAGGACGCGAGCGCGACCGGGCTCACGCGGACCTCCATCGACGCTGTCACTGGGCGGGATCGGCCGGACGCTCGAGAGGAGTTTGCCCACCGGCTTCCGCTGCGGGGATCGGCCTCACCGCGGGAAAATCCCGCTCCCCGAGGCGCGCGCCAAAGTGATCTTCGAGGGCCGAGGAGAGCGGCAGTGGGGCGACGTCGCCCGGGAGTACGCCGGAGGGCGACGTGCCTTGATCGACGAAGACGAGAAAATGGCGGATCTCGTGTGACATGATGACCTCTCCCGAAGACTTCCGTCCTCATCGAGCCAAACAGCAGGCGTACAAAGCGAAAAAGCCCACCGACCCGGGAGGTGGTGGGCTGTCGGCGCCGCGTCGCTCAGGCGACGTCGAAGGCGCCGGGCCCACCACACCGGTACAACAACACCGACAGCAACAGGCCATGTACGCCCCGAAGGACGAGGCGCGACGCGGACGGGTGGCTGAGAGGTAGTACATGAACTCCGTTTTTGTGGACGAACATCCGTCATAGCGGACGACCCGTCAAGTCGAAAGCTGCCCCACCCTGCACGTCCGGGCGCGACGCCGCCGCGGCCTCCTCCTTGGTCGGGGCGACGCTGGGTGAGCCGAGGTGCGGCATTCCCCGCTGGAAACGGAGGCGATCCAGAGCGCGGGCGGGCGCGAAGACGGCCGGCTCGGAGAGCCGCCAGACCGGGCAGGGGTCCGCCGTCGCGCCCGCCGCCGCGAGGACCCCGTTGACCGCGCGCCGCGCGGCCTCGTTCGCCGCCTCCATCGAGGCCACGTCGGTGTGCGTGCGGACGAAGTCAGCGGCGAGGAAGAGATTGGGAATCGTCGTCACGGCCTCGGGGCGGCTCTCCCAGGATCCCACGGTGTTGATCAGCAAGGGTTCGGCGTTGCGCGGGGGTCGGCCCTCGGTGAACGTCAAGCTCGGATCGAGGAACCAGGACAGCACGTCTTCGCGGACGAGGGGGCGATCGCCGCGGCCTTCGAGGCTCCGGACGAGCTGGGCCCAGACCTCTTCGCGGATTTGCTCCGGCGAGGTCAGCGCGCGCGCCGGCTTGCCATACACGATCCCGACAGTGTCCCAGTCGGAGATGCAGATCGAGAGGATACCTCGCACCTTGCCGTCGCCGTATCCGCTCATCCCGTCCAGCCAGAACTGCGCCTGGGAGATGGCGGTGAGGGCCCAGGGCGTGCCCGGGAGGATGGTGTGGCCATGGACGAGCGGGACGTCGCGGCGGAGATAGAGCTGGAGGCCGCCCATCCACGCTGTCGTCAAGCGCGCGAGTCGCGTCAGCGCCGGGGCGGCTGCGCCCAGCGACGTTGTGACCAGCGGGATCAGGGCGTCCACCGGCAGCGCAGCGACGTAGTCATCGGCGGTGTGCTCGGCCCGGGATCCGTCGGCACGGCGGACGAGGACGCCGGCGATGCGGCCTTTTTCGCAGCGAATGGCCTCGATCCGGGCGCCGGAGACGAGGTGACCGCCCAGGGCCCGCAGGTGCTGTACCCAGGGCCGGATCCAGACGTCGCTGGTCGGGCCGTTGAGGACGCGATCGAAGCTGTGTCCGCGCGTGAACAGATCGAGCGCGAGCTGGAGAAAGGTGGAGGCGGTGGTGCGGGCGCTGCCCCGCTCGGCGCGCACCGCCACCAGCGCCTGGGTGAGGGCGCGACCATAGTAGATCTGGTACGCCTCGCTGCGCTGCTCGGCCTGGATGAAGTCCCACCAGGAGACATGATCGAGCTCGCCCAGGCGGCGCTCGTCGGAGCTGGTGAGATAGACCAGCAGGCGTTGCAGGAAGAAGAGCGAATCTTCGCGGGGGATGGCGAGGCGGCGAAACTCGAGGAGCGACGTGAGGGACGCGAGGAACCCTCGCGGGTGAAGGGTGAGGCGCGCCGGCATGATCACCGGCCGCCGCCCGGTCACGGCGATCTGGAACTCCGTCGCTGGAACGAGGTTGTCGAGCACGCCGCGAGGCTGCCTGGCAAACGGGATGCGTGACATCGTGTCCGGCAGGTGTCGATAGAAGCCGGGGAAGAAGCGGAACCCGTGCTCCCCGGGGAGATCGCGGCGACCACAGGCCCCCGTCCCCGGGACACCGACGCTCCGCGCCTTGCCGCCGGCGCCCTCACGCGCCTCGAGCACCGTGACGGTACAGCCACGCTCGAGGAGCTCTTGAGCGGCGCTGAGGCCGGCGACGCCGCCGCCGAGGACCAGGACGCGGCGCTTCACGAGAGAGGCTTTCTCGGTAGAGACAGGAATTCGGGCTCCAGGAGGACGTTGGGGGCATGATCCGCCAAATTGCGGTCACCCAAGATAGTCCATCCGCATCCCTTGTAAACCTCGATCTCGCGCCGGCTCGGCCGGACCCGCCTCGATTCAGCGCACGTTGCGGTCGAAGGTCTCGTTGACCACGTCAGCTTCGGCGTTCGCCTTCGTCGCCCACACCCGACCAGGGAGGTTCACCGGCGGCGCATACACCGCGTAGATCTGGAGCGGCCCCGCCCCCGTATTGACGATGTTGTGCGTCGTCCCCGCGGTGATGGCCACCATGCCGCCCGGCTCGAACGCGGTCTCGACGCCGTTGAGGATCACCTTCCCACTCCCCGACGCACAGAAGAGCACATGCTCCACGGTGTCGTGTCGGTGCTGCCCGATATCCCCTCCAGGTGGCAGGCTCATCACGGCCAGTTGCATCCGCGCGCCGGTGAAGAGCACGCGCTGGTACATCGCGTTGGTGCGTGCCTGTTCGAGGATGTCGGTCTGGTACGTGGCCGGCTCGCCCGGAGGACGCGCCGGCATCGGTTGCCAGCAGGCCGGGAGCGCCAGGGCCGAGAGCGCCAGGGTGACGAGCAGAAGCCGATGATCAATCCTCGTCATGAGCATCCTCCCGGCTTCCACGAAGGGGAAGCGTCCCTGTCGACTCCAGCGCTCTCGACGGACGCACTTCGTCCAGGGCCGCCCCACAGGCGCCCGGCGGAGCCCGGCTTGGTATCGAGAAGATGGCCTGGTGAGGTAGCTCACGCCATGACGATCGAGGCCTGAGCCACACGAGCGCGACTGGCCTCGAGGCGCTGTGCAGGGCGGATCCGCGCCGCGCTACGAAGAACGGAATCACGGCGCCGACAAATCTTTTTCGCGGGTGAGGCGTCGAACCGCGACCCATGACAGCCCCCTACCGCGACGACACCGACTCGCTCGAGGCGCGCCACGCTGCTCTTTCGGAGGAGCTCTCCTCGGTCAAGACGAAGACCCAGGAGCTCGATGCGCTCCGGGCCTCCGAGGCGCGCCTCGCGAAAGAGGTCGCCGACGTGCAGAAGAAGCTCGAGGGGCGGCGCTCCCGCCGGGCCCTCCCGCTGCTGGAGAGCGTCACGATCGCGACCCCGTGCACCGCGAGCTGGGACGAGATGATCGGCGACGAGCGCGCCCGCTTCTGCACCCACTGCCAGAAGGACGTCTTCAACCTCTCTGCCCTGCCGCGGGACGAGGCCGAGGCGTTCCTGCGCGCGCGCACCGCCGAGGTCTGCGTGCGGCTCTACAAGCGGACGGATGGCACGGTGCTGACCAGCGATTGCCCGGTCGGCGTCAAGCGCAAGCGGCGGCGCAAGGCGGTCGTCGCGGCGGTGGGCGGCGGGCTGCTCGCGGCGGGCGCGTTCCTGCAGATGTCGTCGCAGCGGACGACGTCGCACGGCGGGGTGATGATGGGGGAAATGACGGCGATGCCGCAACCGCCGGCCCCGGAGCCGGTCGTCGAGACGCCGCACGAGCACATCATGGGCAAAATGAAGATCCCCGAGCCGACGAGCCGGCCGGCGACGCCACAGCCTCCCGTGAAGCCGGGGCCCAGGTTTGGCAGCGCGCGCTGAGCGCTAGCGCGCCGACTCGAGCAGGGCACGCAGGGCGGAGCGGGTCGACTGCACCGTGTCGTCGGGGCCGGTGAGCTTGAAGAACCAGTTGCCGCGATCCGGCGTCTTCACCACGGCGCCGACGAGGCGGAAGTTGTTCTTCACCATCTGCACGGCGGACTTTTTCTGCGGGCCGACCGGGGGCGCCAGGGCCACTTTGTAGGTGCCCGCGACCTCCACCGTCTCGACCTTGAGGCCGTGGCCGTTGACGAACTCTTCGCGCTTCGCCGTCGGGCCGAGGTTGCCGTCGAACTGGTCGAACCACTCCTTGAAGCTCTTGGCGGGATCGCCCCTGTCGCCGGTGCCGTTGAACGTCACCAGGACCTCGCCTTCCTCCTTGTCGTTGCCGGCCTTGGGGACGTTGTAGGAGGCCTTTCTCGCGCCGGATCGCGGGGCGTTGGGGGCGTTCATCGTCGTCCAGCTCCCCGGCGTGTCCCAGACCACGGGGGGCAGGGACGGGGTGGCCGAGGCGGGGACGGAGGGGCCGTCCGGCTCCGAGGCGGCGTGGTTGCAGGCGGGGGCGAGGGCCGCGAGGGCGCTCGCCAGGGCCACCGACAAGGCGGGCTTCACCATCATGAGGAGCAGGGAGCTACCACCATTTCGGTTGGACGGGCACAGGGCTCGCGCGGCCTGGGGTGAGCGCGCGCGCCCTTTCGTTCAGGTGATTTCGTTTTTCAGGTGTAAGTCGTTCCGGCTCTCCGTACGTAGGTAGTGGGCCCTGCCCGCCGCCCGCTGTCGAGGGCGGCGCCCGCGCGGGGCCTTGAGGAGACGGTCGGGATGGTGGAGGAGCTTGGGGATTACCTCGTTCGTCGGCTGATCGGCGAAGGCGGCATGGGCAAGGTCTACGAGGCCGAGGAGCGGCTCTCGAAGCGGCGCGTCGCCCTCAAGGTGCTGCACCCGGAGCTGGCGCGGAGCGAGCAGGGGCGGCGCCTGTTCCTCAACGAGATGCAGATCCTCGCGCACCTCGAGCACCCCAACATCGTCCGCAGCCTGGCCAGCATCGAGGTCGCGGGCGAGCTGGTGATGGTGCTCGAGCTCCTCGACGGGAAGACGCTGCGCCAGGTGCTCAGCACCGACGCCCGCCTTCCCTGGAGCGAGGCCGTGCGGATCGTGGCCGCCATCGCCGCCGCGCTCTCCGCCGCGCACGGGCAAGAGCCGCCGATCATCCATCGGGATCTGAAGCCCGAGAACATCATGGTCCTCAGCGACGGCGCCGTGAAGGTGATGGACTTCGGCATCGCCAAGGTGATCGAGGCGCTGAACCAGACCAACACCCAGAGCGTCGGCACGCTCCAGTACATGAGCCCCGAGCAGATCGACGCGCACACCATCGATCATCGGAGCGATCTCTACTGCCTGGGGCTGATCTTCTACGAGCTGATCGCCGGGGTGCCGCCGTTCCAGTCGGCCTCGCCGCGGCAGCTCCTGAATTTGCAGTGCACGGCCGAGCCGCCGCCGTTGCCGGACGAGGTGCGGGGCGGGCTCCCGCGCGGGGTGGAGCAGCTGCTCTTCCAGCTCCTCGAGAAGGCCCCGGAGGATCGGCCGTACCTCGCGCAGGACGTGATTGAAAGGATCGAGCCCTTCCAGACGGCGGCGCCCGTGGGGCGCGCCTCGGGCGCGGGGCGGACGGGATCGGGGGCGACGTTGACGTCGCAGCGGACGCCGCCGCGTGTGTCGTCTTCGCCCGCGGTGAGCGTGAAGGCGGAGAGCGAGAAGGCCCCCGCGGTCAGCGCGGCGCGCAGTGACGATCGCGCTCCCGTGGCCCGCGCCGAGGCGCCGAAGCCGGTGCAACGCGTGGACACGATCGCGCTCGTCGACCAGATGGACAAGCCGCGCGACGTGCCGAACAAGATCGCCGTCGCGCTGGTGGTGGGCCTCTCGCTCCTCGCGGGGATCGGGGCCTATGTGGTGCGATCGACGAGCGGCCCCGCCGAGGTTCCGAGCGGCGGGCCCACGGCGTCGGCCGGACAGCCAGCGCCGCCTCTGCGCGGTCCGGCGAAGCGGTGAGCTCGTCACGGGGCGCCGGGGAGCGGGCCGCGCTGCGGCGGCAGAGCGCCCAGGCTTCGGGGTACGAGGCGGGCGCCCCGCTCTCGCCGCTTGGTCGGGCTCAGCGCAACCGCTGCGGCGCAGGGCGCGAGCTGTGGCGGCTCGCCGCGGCAGACGAGGCCGTCGCGGCGCGGCTCACGCGGCTCGGCGAGGCCGGGGTGGGTGGCTTCGTTGATGCGGGGATCGACGGCGAGGGCGTGTGGCTGGTGCGGCAAACCGGCGGAGCGCCATTGGCGGAGCTGCTGCGGTCGCGCAAAGGCCCCACGCCCTGGCGGGAGGCGGCGTCGATCACGCTCGGGATCACGCGGGCGCTCGCGGCCTGCGAGAAGGCGAGCCTCTCCCCGGGCGCCGTGGTGCCCGAGGCGATCCTGGTGCTCGAGCCCGTGGGATCGTTGCTCCCCGCCGCTGCGCTCGTCGCCGCGATGGTCGGCGCGCCCGACTCCGCAGCGCGCGCGTTGACCGATCTCTCGCCGCTGTGGACGCCGCCCGCGCAGGCCGACGGGGCGCCGTGGGACAGCGCCGCGAACCGCTACGCTGTGGGGCTCGTGCTCTACCGTTTGCTCTCGGGCGAGCACCCGTTCGCGGGGGCCGGGCTGCGCCACGCGCTCCGCGAAGCGTCGCACCGCGAGGCGGCGCCCTTCGCGCCCAGCGTGGCCTCGGCGCTGCCGTCGGGCCTCCAGAGCCTCGCGCTCCGGCTGCTCGATCCGCACGCGGCGCAGCGCCCGACGACGGCCGAGGCGATCGCCGACGATCTCGCGGCGTTCCTCGACGAGACGCGGCGCCCGAAGACGTTGCCCGGGGCGCCCGTGAAGGCGCGCCCAGGCGCTGCGGAGGCCGCGCGCTCCCCGGCGATCGTCCTCGATCGCGGCCCTGGACACGGCCAATCGCGCGCCCCGAAGCGGCCGCTCGCGTGGCTCGCCCCGCTCTGGCCGATCGGCGCCGGCGGCGCGATCGCGCTCGGCGCGCTGGCCCTCCTCGCGCCGGCGCCCGCGGCCCCGAAGACGATCACCGTGGCGTCCGAGGCTCCGCTCACCGCGGCGCACACGGCCGCGACCGACTGCGCCGCCTGTCACGCGCGCCAGACCGCGGAGTGGCGCCGATCAGTGATGGCGCACGCCGTGAAGAGCCCGCTCTTCAACGCGCTCGAGAGCCTGATCGAAGAGCAGGTCGGCCGCGAGGACACCTGCCCGAACGGCGCTGGCATCCTCCGCCGCGTCGATCCCGCGACGGCGTGCCGCGATCCGCAGACGCGGCAGATCGTCACCGGATCGGGCGGCGAGCACTGGTGCGTCAACTGCCACAGCCCCACCGAGAAGCTCGAGATCGCGCTGCCGCCCTGGGACGGGCGCGCCGGCGGCGACGCGCAGAGCCGCCGCCCGGTGCGCGATCTGCTCGGCGAACGCAGCCTTGAAGGCATCTCCTGCGGCCTCTGCCATCAGGTCCACGGCCCGGTCGGCCCCCGCGGATCGCGCGGCTACGAGGGCAACCCGACGTGGACCTCGTTCCTGACCGGCACCACGTTCAGCGCGCGCCCCGAGGACGGCACCGGCCTCACCGGCATCGGCAACAGCGGCTACGCCCTGCGCCCCGAAGATTTCCTCGCTTCATCGCGCCGAAGCGGCGGCGATCTCGTCCCCGGCGGCGCGCATCTCCACGCGCCGCGCGAGGCGACCGCGTACCTGAAGTCGAGCGAGTTCTGCGGGAGCTGCCACGACGTGCGCCTCTTCGGCACCGACACGCTCGGCGTCGCGCGCGCGGGCGAGCACTTCAAGCGCCTGCGCAACGCCTACTCCGAGTGGTCCTCGTGGGCGAAGACCGAGCAGCGCGCCGGCCGCACCGCGGCCACCTGCCAGGACTGCCACATGAGCCAGTACCCTGGCATCTGCGAGCGCAACGAGCCTGACCGCGAAGACGCCGCTGCGGATCCCGAGTGCCCGAAGGGGACGCATTTCGCCGCGCGCGCGCCGGGGAGCTTCCCTAAAGGGCGCGCCGCGGACAACGCGGCGAGCACCGGCTCGGTGGTCAATCACTACTTCTCCGGCGTCGACGTGCCGCTCTCCCACGAGTACCCCGACGCGCTCGTGGACGAGCCCACGGTGGACCTCCACGGTCTCCCGCTCTCGGCGCGCAAACGCCGGGATTTGCTGCTCCGTCACACCTTCCGCTTCGGCCTCGGGAGCGCGCGTAAGGCCGGCTTGACGCTGTCGATCCCGGTCGACATCGAGAACACCGGCGCCGGCCACCGCGTGCCCGCGGGCTTCAGCCAGGAGCGCGAGTTCTGGGTCCACCTCGCGGTGCGCGACGGCGACGGGCGCGTGATCTACGAGGTCGGCCGCGTCAACCGCGGCGACGAGGATCTCCACGACAAGGTCTTCGAGCGCGTCGAGGTCCGCGGCGATCAGCGCGACGGCCGTGGACGCCCGCTCGGCCTCTTCGGCGCCGACGTGCGCGACGGCCCCGACGTGCCGCTCTGGGAGCCGCCCACGATCCTCGGCGGCACGGCGTTCCGCGGGCGCGGCCTGATCAACTTCCAGAACGGCTTCCTTCGCTGTGTTCGCTGCATCGGCACCATCGCCGCTGACGGTCAGTGCGAGGCGCTCCCGGATCAGCGCGGTCGCCGCGCCGATCGCTTCGCCGACGGCGACTACGATCTCGACACGGGCGAGTGCCGCTCCAACCTCGTCGGCCTCAACGCGCTCTTTGAAACCTATTTCCCGGTGGGCGCGCTCGACGCCAGCCGCGGCGTCCTCAAGGGGCCCGACTCGATCATCGACACCCGCTCGATGCCGCCGGGCGTGCCGCTTCGCTACACCTACGAGCTCCCGGTCGCCGGGCGTCGGGGGCCGTTTCGCGTCGAGGCGCGGCTCCTCTTCCGCGCCTTCCCACCCTTTCTCGTCAAGGGGTTCATCGCCTACGAGCGCGAGCAGGCGCGCCGCGGCCTCCGCCCCAGCGGGCCGCTCGTCACCGACGACATGCTCGATCGCCTCGAGATCGTCGAGCTCGCCACCGCCGCGACGGAGATCCGCTGATGGATCCCCGCGCGAGCGACCCATCACTCTCCGCCGCGGCGTGGCCGGCGGTCGTCTTCGGCGCGCCCGTGCTCCGCGGCCTCGACGCCCGCGCGCGCCGCGAGATCGCCGAAGCCGGGCGCCTGCGCGAGCTCCTCGAAGGCGCCGAGGTCTACCGATCCGGGGACGAGGGCGCCTCGTTCTTCGTCGTCGCCTCGGGGAAGATCGCCCTCCGCGCCGTGCGCCGCGGCGACGATCACGAGAGCGAGCTCCGCGCCGCCGGCCCCGGCGAGTCGTTCGGCGAAGAGTCGACCGTGGGCCTCGGGCGTCGCGCCACCGCCACAGCGACCGAGCGCGCCCGCGTCGCCGAGATCCCCGTTCACATCTTCCGCCGCGCCGCCGCGCGATCGGGCAAGGCCGAGATCGCCGACCGCCTCGAGCGCGCGCTCCAGCGCAGCGCCACCCGCGATCTCCTCGGCACGCTGGCCTTCACCCGCGATCTGCCGGCGCGCGATCTCGACATCCTCCTCGACACCGTGGTCCACCGCCGCGTCGCCCGCGGCGAGCCGGTGTACCGGCAGGGCGACGCCGCCTCGGACCTCTACTTGATCGCCGACGGCATGGTGCAGATCCAGACCGAGGACGGCGATCGCCTCCGCGTCCGCGCCTACCTCGGCCGCGGCGATTTCTTCGGCGACGACGAGGTGATGGAGCGGCGCCCGCGCGCGTCGAGCGCCGTGGCCGGCGGCCCCTCGGTGCTGCTCGCCGTGCCGGCCAAGGTCTTTCGCGAGCTCGCCGCGGCGCACCCGGCGCTGCTCCCCAGCCTCGGCCGCATCGCCGCCGATCAGCAGGCCGCGCAGCAGCTCGTGGTCGCCGCCGCCGCCAAGAACGCCACCCAGCACGTCTTCCGCGATCTCTACCGCCTCCAGGTCGCGCGCTCGCTCCTGGTGATCGATCTCGAGTCCTGCGTGCGCTGCGGCCACTGCGCCTGGGCCTGCGCCGACATGTACGGCACCGCGCGCCTCGTTCGCCGCGGCGACAAGATGGTGGCCCGCGTCGACGACGCCGTCCGCGGCGTCGCGGCGTCCGACTCCACGGCGCCGCAGCAGCTCATGCTGCCGAACTCCTGCCAGCACTGCGAGAACCCGGCGTGCATGGTCGACTGCCCGACGGGCGCGATCGGCCGTGATCCCGCGGGCGAAGTCTTCATCCGCGAAGAGCTCTGCACCGGCTGCGGCGCCTGCGCCAAGGCTTGCCCCTGGGACAACATCCAGATGGCGGTGCGCCCGATCGAGGCGCTTCGACCACAGGGCGGGCCGGGCGAGTACGCCGAGCTCGCGGTGAAATGCGATCTCTGCCGCGGCTTCGAGGGCCCCGCCTGCGTGCAGGCTTGCCCCACCGGATCGATCTTTCGCCTCAACCCCGCCGAGGAGATCGCCGACATCCGCGCCGTGCTCCGCGGATCGACGCCCGACCTCCGCGCTGGAACGGCCGAGCGCGGCCCGCTCCTCCTCGCCGGCGCGGCCGTGGCCGCCGCGGGGATCGGCCTCACCGGCGCGGTGATGCAAGCGCGCGCGCTCTGGGGCCCTGGGCGCGGCGTCGGCCTCGGCGCGGGAATCGCTGCGGCGACCGGCATGCTCCTCCTGCTTGCCTACGCCCTCCCCAAGCGCCGGATCCGCAGCTGGATGAAGCCCCGCGCCAAGATCGGCGACGCGCCCGCCCCACGCGCGACGACCCCGGTGCGCAGCGTCGTCCGCCCCCAGCTCGCGGCCCACCTCGCGATTGGCCTGATCACCGTAGGCTTCGCGCTCGCGCACGCGCCCTGGCCGCCGTGGGCGCGCTCGGGGCACGGCGGCGCGCTCGCGCTGGCCTTGACCGTGACGACGCTGGCCGGCGCCTGGACCGCGCTGGCCTACCGCCTCCTCCCGTCGCGCCTCGCGCGGATCGAGCGCAGCGCCGCCCTGCCGGAAGACTTCGTCGCCGCCCGCCGCGAGCTCTCGGATCGGCTCTACCGCGAGGTCAGCGGCAAGAGCGATCTCGTGAAGAAGCTCTTCGAGCGCATCCTCGTCCCCTACGCCAAGAGCTCGCTCGGGCCGCTGCGCTTGATCCTCTCCGGGCGCCGCCTCCGCGACGAAGAGCAGGCCTTGCGCGCGCGCATTGACGTCGGGCTCGAAGGTCGCGGTCAGGAGCGCCTCGCCGGCCTCGACGTGCTGATCCGGATCGTGGTCGAGCTCCGCGCCCTCCCGGCCCAGCGCTGGCTCTTCCGCGCGCTCCGCGTCGGCCTCCCGCTCCACGTGGTGACCTTCGGCGTGGCGACCGCGATGCTCCTGCTCCACGCCGCGCTGGCGATCGTACGGCTCAAAGGATGAGCTCGCGCGATCCCAACGTCACCCTGCCCAGCGGGCAGGCCCCCGAGCCCGCCGCCAAGGGCGAGCCCACGCCCACGCTCTACGCGGCGCGCCTCTCCGATCCGCGCGAGCGCTCGGCCCAGCCCCGCGAGCGATCGCGCGGGCGGGCGCCGACGCGCGCCGAGCCGACCTCCGACGTCACCCGCTTTCGCGGCGTCCTCGCCGCGACGATCACCGGCGCCGGCGGCGCCCTCGCCGCGGCGCTGCTGCTCCCTCCCGCGGGCGGCCATATCTCGCCGGGGCCGCTCTCGAGGCCGCACGAGAAGGCCAAGCTCGAGTGCGCCTCGTGCCACCGCGCCGACGGCGAAAAGGCGCGCTCGGGCCAGGCCGACGTCCCGGAGAAGGTCTGCACCGGCTGCCACACCGCCCACCCCTCGACGCGCCGCGGCCACGAGAAAATGCGCGCCCAGGGGGCGATGCGCTGCTCGACCTGCCACGGGATCCACGCCAGCGATCAAGGCGTCACCTTCTCGCCGACCGCTGATCCGATCCGCTTCGCCCCGGGCGTCGAAAAGACGGTGAGCGACCTCGATTTCCACCCCGCGCAGCCCGCGACCGTGGCCTTCCCCCGCGCGGGGAGCTGCGCCGCCTGCCACGATCCGGCCTCGCCGACGGATCCGATCGCCCGCTGCCTCCTCGCCGGGCAAGAGCGCCTCGGCCCGGATCGCCCCATTGTCTGCTTCGACGAGCACCAGCCCGCCCTCCCGCGCGACGACGTAGCTTCGGGCCAGGGCCGCGGCCGCGCCGGCCGACCTCCCGAGCTCCGCGGCGGCGTCTGCGCCGGCCAGCACACGCCGGATCGCGCCGTGGTCTGGGACGCCGCGCGCGAGGCCGCGGCCCTGGTCCCGACGCTCAACCGCAGCGGCGCGGGCGGCGACCCGGGCCTCTGGACCGGCGTGGGGCTCGCCGTCGCCGGCCTGGCCTACGCCGCCGTCCGCGGCGCCGGCGCCGTCACCGCGCGCCGGAAAAAGAAGGCCGTCCAGGGCCCGCAGAAGGCCCTGCTCGAGCCCGCAGCGAGGGTCCGCCTCCCCCAGATCAACACCAACACCTGCCTCGGCTGCTACGCCTGCGTCGACGCCTGCCCCTACGACGTGCTGGAAATCGAGCGCTACGTCGCCGTCGTCGCCCGCCCCGAGGCCTGCTGCGGGCTCACCCTCTGCGAGCAGCGCTGCCCCAACGGATCGCTGGTGATCGCCGACGGCGAGCCGATCGGCGAGCGCCCGCGCCTCAAAGGCGACCTCTCCAGCCTCGACGTCCCCGGCCTCTACCTGGCCGGCGACGTGACGGGACTCCCGCTGATCAAGAACGCCATTCACCAGGGCGCCCACGCCGTCGCCGAGATCGCCAAGGGCCTCGAAGGCACCAAGCGCAAAGGCGCCGCGCTCGATCTGATCATCATCGGCGCCGGCCCCGCGGGGATCAGCGCCGCGCTCCGGGCCAAGGAGCTCGGCCTCACCTTCGAGGTCATCGAGCAAGGCTCGGTGGCCCAAAGCATCCAGAGCTTCCCCCGGGGCAAGCTCGTCTTCGACCAACCGCTGGATTTACCGGTCTTTGGCAAGCTCTGGCTCCAGGAGTCCTCCAAGGAAGAGCTCCTCTCGCACTGGCTCCGGATCGTCCGCAAAGAGCAGCTGCCGATTCATCAAGACACGCGGATGACAGCGATCGAGCGTGACGCCGAGGGCCTCTTTCACGTCACCACCGAGCCGCGCGAGGGCGGCTTTGCCACCACGCGGCTTTGCCGCCGGGTCCTCCTCGCCATCGGCCAGCGGGGCACCCCGCGCCGCCTCCCGTTCGAGCTCGCCCCCGAGGTCGAGGCCCGGGTTCATTATCACCTCTCAGACGCCAAGAGCTTTGAAGGCAAGCGCGTCATCGTCGTCGGCCTCGGCGACGTGGCGATGGAAGCGGCGATAGCGCTCTCGCGCCAGCCCGGCACCACGGTCACCGTGGTGCACCGCGCCGAGGGCTTCACCCGCGGCAAATCCCGCAACATCACCGAGATGAAGCGCCTCGCCGAGTCGGGGCGAGTCCAGATCCTCTGGCAGCGCGAGATCACAGCGCTCGATCCCGAGCGGGTGACGTTCGGCGGCGCCGGCCGGGCCACCTCGACTCTCTATGACGCCGTGCTGGTGTTGATCGGGAGCATCCCGCCCTCGAGCGTGCTGCGGGCCGCAGGCGTACGGACCGTGGGTGACGCCGCGTCCACCCCCGCGGCATAATCTCTCAAGCCCTCTGGAGCTTTTGCGGCCCGCGCGGCAGGCACACCCGGAACGTCGAGCCCCGGCCGAGCGCGCTCTCCACCTCGAGGCGCCCGCCGTGCGCCTCGGTGATGCGTTTGGCCACGCAGAGGCCGAGCCCCACGCCGGAGATCCACTCCTTCGCCACGCCGCCGCGCCGGAAGGGCACGAAGAGCCGCAAGCGCTCCTCCGCGGAGATGCCGATCCCCTCGTCCGAGACCGAGAACACCACCTCTTCCCCCGCCGGCGTCAGGTGCAAGATCACCTGGCCGCCGTCAGGCGAGTACTTGATGGCGTTGCTCACGAGGTTGTTGAGCACCTGCTCCACGCGCATCGGATCGCACCGCAGCCGCAGCGGCTCTGTCGGCAGCGAGAGAGAGAGTCGGTGCGCCGGGGAGACCGCGTGGAAGAGGTCGAACACGTTGTGGGCGATCGCGCGCGCGTCGCCCTCTTCGACGCGGATCTCGAGGACGCCCGACTGGATCCGGGCCGCGTCGAGGAAATCCCCGAGCATCCGGTCGAGCCGGCTCACCTGACGATCGACCCGGGCCAGCATCTGGCGCACCCGATCCTCGGAGGGGAGCGGTTGATCGGACGGGATCAGCGCGCCTGCCATCTTGAGGACGGAGACCGGGTTGCGGAGATCGTGCGCCACGCCGGCGAGGAAGGCGAGCTGGTCCTTCTGGCGCCGCAAGAGCTCCTCCGTCAGCGCGTTGAACGAGCGGGCGATCGTCTGTAGCTCCACGGATCCACGCTCGGGCGCGCGCGCCTCGCTCTCGCCCCGGGCGAAGCGCCGCATGGCGCTCTCGATCGCGAAGATCGGCTGGAACGCCGAGAACCGGAGCCACACGAGGATCGCGGTGACGCCGACCAGGACAGCGAGGCCGAGGCTGGTAGCGAGGAAATCCGCTCTCTGGTCCCAGCGCGTCGCCTCGGTGAGGACGTCCCTCGCTTGCTTCGCGTTCTCGCTCGAGAGCTCGCGGAGGGCGACCAGGGCCGGCGTGAGCTCCGGGGTGATGCTGGCCGTCGCGCGGGGTGGATCCTGCGGATTCGCGCTGGTCCGGGTCAGGTACGCGCGAATGTTCTGGTTCGCTCGATCGAGCTCACTCTGCTCCTCCGGGGTGTCCACGAACCTCTGGGCGGTGTTCAGCCCACCGAGGATGCTCGCGTCCAGCGAGGCCCTGGTCGCTGGATCGATCGTCCGATCGTACGCGAGCAGATCGATCTCGATCTCCTGGATCAAGCGGACGCTTTCCGTGCTCCGCTCGAAGTCGTCCGCGACGTGGCGCAGGTAGCTCCCCATCGTGACGAGAGAGGCGGAGAACGCCAGCGTCAGGATGGCGAGCAGGCTGATGGCGCTGATGAGGATCGATCGCAGTCGCATGGATGTGACAACGGTACTCGCGCCGTCGCTGCCGCGCGAACGAGGACCTTAGCGCACTTGACCGGCAAGGCGAGCTGCGTCGATACTGACTTTGCGGTAAAGACCTGTCAGTCGCCCTCGACCGTTGCCTGGATTGCCTGCCAGAGGGCCTCCACATGGCTTCGTTCGGTGGTCCCCGAGCCGACCGAGACGCGGACCATCCAGCGGCCGTCGAGCACCGCAGGCGTGATGTAGGCCGCGCCGCTGCGGTTCAAGCGATCGGCCCAGGCGAGCGTGTGCCGATCGAGCTCGTCGCCCGAGAGCCCCGCGGGCTCGTGCCGGATGCACACTGTCTGCAACACCACCGGGGCGAGCACGCGAAAATCGGGGCGCGCCCGCACCGCGCCGTCGAGCCAGGCGGCGTTGGCGAGATCGCGGCGGAGGCGGCGCTGCAGGCCCGAGACGCCCTGCTCCCGGATCAAGCACCAGAGCTTGAGCGCGCGGAAGCGGCGCCCAAGGGGGATCCCCCAGTCGCGGAGGTTCTTCACCCGATCATCGACGCTGCTCTGGAGGTAGCTCGGGTTGGTGCTCATCACGCGCACCAGGTGCTCGGGAGAGCGCACGTAATAAAGCGAGCAGTCGAAGGCCACGCCAAGCCACTTGTGGGCGTTGACGACGAGCGAGTCGGCGCCCTCGATCCCCTCCCACAAATGGCGGCACTCCGGCAGCAGCATGGCGGAGCCGGCCATCGCCGCGTCGACGTGGAGCCACATCCCGTGAGCGCGGGCGCGCTCGGCGAGGGGGCTCAGCGGATCCATCGCGGTGGTGGTCGTCGTGCCGGTCGTCGCCACGAGAGCGCAGGGGAGGAGCCCTTGGGCGAGGTCTTGGGCAATGGCCTCGTCGAGGGCCGAGGGCAGCATGGCATAGCGGTCGTCGACCGCGATCCGCCGGACGTGGTTGCGCCCGAAGCCCGCGAGCAGCGCCGCCTTCTCGACCGAGCTGTGGCTCTGCGCCGAGGTGTAGACGACGAGGTGCGGGCCCTTGCCCTGGAGTCCATCGTTCGCGAGCGCATAGCCCTGGCTACGCTCGCGGGCGCAGATCAACGCCACCAGGGTGCTCGTCGACGCCGTGTCCTGGATGACGCCGCTGAAGCCCTCCGAGAGGCCGAGGAGCTGACGCATCCAGTCGCACACCACCTCTTCGAGCTCGCTCAGCGCCGGGCTCGACTGCCACGAGAGGCCGAGCACCCCGAGCCCGGTGCTGAGAAAATCCCCGAGGACCGACGAGAGCTCCCCGTTCGAGGGAAAGTAGCCAAAGAACCGCGGATGCTGCCAGTGCGAGAGGCCGGGGAGGACCTTGTCGTCGACGTCGCGAAGGATCGCGGCGAACGGCTCGGGGGCCTCGGGAGGCGTCGTCGGGAGCGAGGCGCGGATCTCTCCGGGCAAAACGCGGGACATGACAGGCCGGCTCTCGACGTTGGCGCGGTAATCGGCGATCCAGTCAATCAGCTCATGGCCGGCGCGGCGGAACTCTTCGGGCGTCATCGCGCCGCCGTAGCACGGGACGACGACGGCGCCGACGAGGCTGGAGCCGCTGGCCCCGCCGGCGGTCGCGCCGCCGGATCGGTCGGGGCCGTACGTAGAGCGAGGGCCGAAAACGGCTCGCTCGGAAAGACGATTTCGTCTTCCAGCCTGGCGACGTGCTGGCGGCCTACGAATTCTTGTTCTTCTCCAGCTTCGCCTTCAGCTCCGCGATGGCCGCGGCCTCCTCGTTCGTGGACTTCAGCTCCGCCGCGAGCTTCTCCGAGCGCGTGCGGATCTCCGCCTCCAGCTTCTCTTGCGCGGCGTCTCTGGTCTTCTCCATCATACTCGTGCGCTGCGCATGCAGCCGGCCCAGCTTGGCGCTGAGCCGCGCGATCGACTTCTCCACGTCGGAGAGCCGTTTGACCCGTCCGCTGGTGTCGCGCAGGAAGAAGCGATCGACAAAGTCGCCGGGGAGCAGGCCACTCGCGGGATCCTTGGCGATCTCCAGGATCTTGCCGAAGACAGCGCCGCGCTCCTTGTTGCAGCTCGCCACATACTCCGCGCGCGGGCCGAGGAGGAACGTATCGAGCTCGGTCTGGGCCTTGGCCTGGTTGCTCAGCACCTCGTCAGCAACCCGGATGGCCTGCACGAGGCGATGGGCAAGGTCGGTGAGCCGGGGATTCTGAAGCGGGGTGAGGATATCTGACCAACCACGCTGCGTCTCGTGCTGCTCGCCGAGCGTGAAGCGCCGGAGCGCGCTCGGAGTGCGCTCCTCGAAGAGCCGGGCCATGATCTTGGCCGCTTGCTCGGGATCGAGCTGGGCCGGGACTTCTTTCTTGGCTTCGTCGAGAAGGAGGTTGAGAGCGTCGTCGGCAAACGGGATCTTGGCCTCTTCCGCGGTCACCGCGCGCTCGAGCTGGGTTTGCCTGTCCCGGGTCGGCTCCAGGTTCGTGAGGAGCTGGTCAATGGGCAGCGCCAGGTTGGCCGTGAGCGGGCAGGCCAGGGCGGCGAAGAGGATACAGACGAGGTCTTCCTCGATGTCGGCGTAGGGTTCGTCGTCGGCGAATGTGCGCGGGGCGGTCGGCATGGTTCCAACGCTATCGAAAGCGAGCGCGGCTGGGAAGATAGCGCGACCGGGGGCGACACAGAAAAATCGAAGGCGGAGACGGCGCGGTGAGGGGTCGCGGCGACAAAACCGCCGGGGGATCCGGTGCGGAGAGGGCGCCCCGCGACAAAACCTTCGAGGGATCCGGCGCGGAGAGGGGTCGCGACGACAAAACCGCCGGGGAAAATGGCGCGGGAGGGGGCGCGGCGACAAAACCTCCGGGGGATCCGGCACGGAGAGGGGTCGCGCGACAAAAGCAAAGGTTGGCGCGGCACGGAGAGGGGTCGCGCGACAAAAGCGAAGGTTGGCGCGGCTCGGAGCGGGGGGTCGCGCGACAAAAGCGAAGGTTGGCCCGGGAAGAGCGAGGGAGTGGTCCTGTCTCCCGTCCCTCGTCACCCCGTCAGACACAACGCCGGGGAATCGCCACCAGACATAAACGCGACGCCCTGTAAACACTTTTTTGTTTTCTGTGGACTTGTCAGGAAGGACCACAGAAAGTCGGGCCACGCGATCGGCGCAACCCGATCCAGCGAGGTCCGCATGATCTGGATCCTCTCGACGGTGTCTCGGGCGCTCTTCCCGCTCCTTCTCTTCTTCGCCTCCGCGCTCAGCGGGGCGGCCTGTCGAGGCGACGATTCGGAGGCGCCTGG